>Ga0302322_100005462_pt1 | contig 11149 bp, 10 predicted proteins | sample Fen_T0_2_FD_203757 | JGI IMG/M metagenome (GOLD analysis project Ga0302322, IMG submission 203757) | Peat permafrost microbial communities from Stordalen Mire near Abisko, Sweden - Fen_T0_2 | ecosystem: Environmental > Terrestrial > Soil > Wetlands > Permafrost | place: Sweden: Abisko... | reverse complement strand
TGAGTTCTTCGAGCGTGATCAGGTGTTTACGCGTCCAGAGCATGGTGTTTCAGAAGTGTGCGGGGGGATCTTCCCTTGGAGGCAAAATCAAAACGTAGCAACCGGTCCGCATTGTTGCGGAGTTGGTTGATGTTGCTGCGGAGCTTTGCATAGCAGGCACGGGTTCTGGTTGTGCCGTTTCAAGGCGAGCTTTGGAAGAATTTTTTATCACGTGGGCAGGTTTCCAGAGCTGGCCGGAGTGGGCATCGCTGAATCGGCGCACAAAAAAAGCAACCGGTGGTCGGTTGCTTTGGGGAAAGTTGGTTTGGCGAGGGGCTCGCTCAGTAAGCGGTTTTGGGCGGAAAGAGAACCTGCCGAATAGTGGCGAAGAGGATCTTAACGTCCAAAAGGAGCGACCACTGGTTGATGTACATCAAATCGTAACCAACGCGTTTTTCGAGGAGCGACACTTCGGAGATTTCTCCGCGGAAGCCCTTGCTCTGCGCGAGGCCGGTGATACCGGGCTTCACATAGTGGCGTGAGTAGTAATTGCGCAGAAGTTTAGCGAACTGTTCGTCGTGCTCGATCATGTGCGGACGTGGGCCAGCGACACTCATTTCACCGAAGAGGACGTTGATGAACTGCGGAAGTTCGTCGAGACTGGTGCGTCGTAGAAAGCGACCGAAGGCATACACGCGGGCGTCGCCACTCGTGGCCTGAATGCGTTCCTGCTCCTTGGTCTGGGCCGCCGTATTCATGGTGCGGAACTTCCAGATGTTGAAGCGCTGCTTGTTGATACCTGAGCGCATCTGTGGGTAGAAAATTGGTCCTGGCGACTGGATTCGCTGAAAAATCGCGACGAGAATCGTGAGCGGCGGAAGCAGAAATACCACGACTGGAAATGCGACCGCAATGTCCATGCACCGCTTCATGATGCGGTTGACCGGATTTTCCAGCGGTTCGTCATCAAGTGTGAAGAAGGTGTATTCGCCCTCGTGATCGACGGTGACCGGATGGTCATAGTAGGCGTTCAGATTATTATAGATCCGTACTCGGCTACCCATGCGCTGTGCTGCGTGGATCACGCGGTTGGACTGCTCGCGGTTGAGATAGAACTGGAGCAGCACAATCTGACCGATGCGCTGCTCGGCGAGTACGTGACTGACTTCATCAATGCGTCCAAAGCAAGGCAGTCCGTCGATTGAGTCAGGGGCCTGCTCACTGCAGACGAAGCCGATTGGTTCGACCCCGAGGTGTGCTTTCTGAGAGATCCACCCCTTGAGCCGACGTACGTCCTCGGGTGAGCCAATAAAAAGAGTGCGGACGGAATTATCTCTAAAGAAGATCTGGGAAAGAATGCCTGGTAGGAAGCAGTTGAGTAAATAAAGCACCACAGCTGCGGAAGCCAGAAATGACCCCAAAAATATGCGGCTGATAAATGCGTCTTTAGTGGCAAACGCCAACGCGAATAACACGAGGGCGATACGCACGAGCTGGCGCTGGGTGATCTGTAGCAGCTCCATCCAATTCAGATAACCAAGACGTCCGCCCATCGTCCGATAGGTGCGCGCACTGATCAAGGTTCCGCCGATGACACCGAGAAAATATAGCTGAATGTTGGTGTCGCTGGCGAACTCGATGAACCTTGTCGCCTGCATCATCTCTGCCCACAACAGGTAGAACGCGCCGAGAATCGCGCTCACACAAAAGCCATGCAACGAGATCAATCCTTCCTGGCGGTTCTTTAGCATATTGGCGGTTTGTGAAAATTACTTGCGTGTACGGCATTCACCTTACGCTTTGCGTCGAATTTCAACAATCGGGCCGCACCTGTCGGGTCACTAGGGGAAACCCCTATTGGATGTATAATAATATCTTGGCGTGATGGTTAAGTTCGAGGTAAGTGCCTAGTAAAGATCGTCATCAGGAGGTGAAACAGCCTCGTCCCACTCGGTTTGGATCTAATCTCAAAAGGTTCGATCCACAATTCCGGGTGAAAGCAGAGCGGCTCGGGTCTGATTTGCGGTGGCAGAGCGGTTAGGCTCGACAAGCCAACGGCTTCACCTTCCGCATAACTGACTGCTGCGTATCAACGCGCGTCAAACAGCTCTCCTGTTTCCATGCCAATGCGAATTCTGCACTCTATCCGTTCCGTCAATCCGGCCGGAGGTGGCCCCATTGAAGCAGTTAAGCAGCTCGCTGCAGTAAACGGACGTGCTGGGCATGTGATCGAGGTGATGTCGCTCGATTGTCCTGACGATCCGTGGGTGAAAGATTTTCCGCTGCCGTGCCATGCGATGGGACCGGCGAAAGGTAGTTTTGGGTACTCTGGCCGACTGGTTGCGTGGTTGCGTGAGCACCGGCGCGATTACGATGCGGTGGTGGTTGACGGGATCTGGCAATATAACGCTTTCGGCGTCTGGCGTGCGCTCCGTGGCACGGACACGCCGTATTTCGTATTCACTCATGGCATGCTTGATCCGTGGTTTAAGCGCACGTACCCACTGAAGCACTTCAAGAAATGGCTTTACTGGCCTTGGGGCGACTACCGGGTGTTGCGTGATGCACGGGCGGTGTTTTTCACGTGCGAAGAGGAGCGATTACTGGCACGGCAGTCGTTCTGGTTATACCGATGTAACGAACGTATTGTAACGTTGGGTACAGCAGGCCCCGGCAGAGGAGATCCTGATGCGCAACGCAGTGCGTTTCTAGAGCGATTTCCGCAAACGCGAGACAAGGCCTGCCTGCTTTTCCTCGGGCGTGTCCACATTAAGAAAGGCACGGACCTGCTTTTGGAAGCGTTCGCGGAACTTTTGCGCGAGCCGAAGTCAGGGACCGACCGCCAACACCTCGTGATCGCTGGGCCGGATGACCATGCTTACGCGCAGGAAATGAAGGCGCTCGCGGTGCGGCTCGGTATTCAAGAATATGTTACTTGGACTGGGATGTTGTCTGGCGATTTGAAGTGGGGTGCATTTTACCACGCAGAAGCTTTTGTACTGCCCTCGCATCAGGAAAACTTTGGGATCGCGGTCGCTGAAGCATTAGCGTGCGGCCGTCCGGTGCTCATATCGGACAAGGTTAACATCTGGCGCGAGATCGCCGAGGATCGCGCCGGCTTGGTGGAAAATGATGATCGGGCAGGGGCGACGCGATTACTCAGAAATTGGATGGAGATGTCAGTGACGGCCAAAACCGAGATGGGCCAGCGCGCGGCGGATTGTTTTGCCCGGCGGTTTCATATCGAAGCTAGCGCACGATCATTAATCGACCAACTGCAACAGTCAGGCAAAGAACCCTAAAACAGAGCGGCTGGACGAGAGGCGCGACTACGCATATTTTGTCCTGTAGCAGCGATTTGTAAAAATACCTGGTCGGCCGAAAAGCACCGTATTACCCAATTATTGCGGCCCAGTAGTTTTTGGAATACCGTCAATGCTTTCTGCTGACCATTGATTGATGTGCAGTTACAAAATCTCGCGAATTGAGGTTCCCGGTTGCGCGGCGAAGAAAAACGTCCCATAAATCTGCCCTTATGGACGCGTCTGACAATCCCGCCAAACGTAGCCGATTGATGGTTGCCCAGCTCAAACAGTCGCAAATCTACCGCGACTATGAGCAGGCGTTTCGTGAAACTACGGGTTTGCCGCTTAGTCTGCGTCCGATTGAAGCCTTTGATCTCCCGCATCAAGGCGATCCGAAGGGGAATCCTTTTTGTTCGTTGATGGCCTCAACGAACCATTCCTGTGCGTCTTGTTTGCAGTTGCAGAAAAAGGTCGAGGAGGAAGCGGGGATAGAACCAAAGACGTTGAAGTGTTTCGCCGGATTGTGCGACTCGGCGGTGCCGATCCGGATCGGGGAAAACCTGGTGGCGTTCCTGCAGACTGGGCAGATTTTTCTCCATACCCCGAGCAAGAAAGAGTTTTCCGTTGTCACCCGCCAATTGCTCAAGTGGGGCACACAGGCGGATCTCAAGCGGATCGAGGAAGCTTATTTCCAGACCCGCGTAGTTACGAAGAAGCAGTACGAATCCATCCTGCGTCTGCTTACGATTTTTGCTCAGCATCTGGCTTCGTTGAGCAATCAGCTGATGGTTAAGGAGGAATCTTCCGAGCCACCTGTAATCACCAAAGCACGCGTCTACATTGCTGAGCATCAGGATGACGATCTCACGCTCGCCCAAGTGGCGCAGTCGGTGAATACCAGCGCGTTTTATTTCTGTAAGATGTTCAAGAAGGCGACGGGTATGACCTTCACCGACTACCTAGCGCGTGTCCGTGTGGAGAAGGTGAAGAACCTGCTGCTCAATCCGCATAAACGCGTGAGTGAGGCCGCCTTTGAAGCGGGATTTCAGTCGCTCTCACAGTTCAACCGCGTGTTTCGGAAAATTGCCGGCGAGTCGCCCTCAACCTTTCGCGAGAAGCTACACGCGGAAGTTTTAACGAACTGATTCGACCGACGTTGACGGTGTATGGCGCCGCTGGCACACCGCGCAGAAAGTATCGATTTCGCGTTTTGCCACGACTTGCAGGGCGAGGCGAATCGTCGAGAGCACGAACTCGCGGTCGCGAGGCTGAAGACTTGGTAGAGCCGCTTGGATGAGCGCAAGTTCGGCTGTGGTGAAATAAGCCAGCAGCGGGTTCATGCGGCAGGCGCATACCTCGCGGTCACCATCGATCGAAAGTTTGTTGCTGCCGCGAGCCGTGATCCGGCGGCGCGAAAGTGGACCCCGCAGCGCGTGGAAAAAACGGTCCAGCGTCCAGTCCATCAAATACACCAGCGCGTCTGGATTGGCTAGTGGCGATGTGACTGGTTCTGCACGCAAAAGCGTTTCCCACCTCGCTAGTATGGTGGGACGCAAACCTTGCAGGGTGCGCAGAATGGTGTCGTGCATCTGGGCTCAAAATGCCACAATGCCGTCGGACCGGCTCTGCATGGTTTGGCGAAGCGTCCGCATCTTTTGTGCGCAGCTAATGGGGCCTATGACAAAAAATGCATAGTTGTAGCCAAACTGCGCGGAGCTGTTTCGCCAAACTGCACTTAAAGTATATTAACGAGGTGAATTATGAATGCTAATCTCCTATTTGAACCCACTGATGAAGAGATCGGGAAAACTGCGTACCTCCTATACCTAGCAAGTGGATGCGTGCCTGGACGTGACCTCGAAAACTGGCTGGCAGCGCGGGCGCGAATTGCATCGCAGCAATCTTCTCTTGCCGAAAAAGTGCAAAGTGCGCCGACGCCGCAGCTGCATTTTCCGCCGAACACCCAAGCTACTCGCGGGCCTTTCGCTTCTTTGAGTCCGTTCGAAAACCGAAACTAGACGGCTGCTGAGTTTTCATCAAAATCCCGCTTCAAAAGAATATGTCTGTCGTCCCACTTACCCTCACGATTAGCCTTTGCTTGGTTTTTACCTTTATCGTTTTTTTTCTGCGAGAGCATTCGCGACATCGTTTCGGTAGTGCCGAAAGTGAAGCGCTGTTACCGCTGGCCGATGAGACACCGCGAATCGGTGGAGCGAGTAGCGCTCACGAAAAGAACGACCTGACCAGCCGCTAACCTTTACCACCCATGACCGACCGCAAAGTTACGATCGCCTTCAACGACCGCATTGTCCGCCAGTTCATGCTCGCCTCCATAATCTGGGGGGCGGTGGGCATGCTCGTCGGTGTACTCATCGCGTCGCAGCTCAACTTCTGGCAGCTCAACTTCGGTTTGCCGTGGTTGACGTTCAGTCGGCTGCGTCCGCTGCATACCAACGCTGTGATCTTTGCCCTCGTGGGCAACATGATGTTCGCGGGCGTTTATTACTCGACACAACGGCTGGTGAAAGCGCGTCTTGCGAGCGATTTTCTTTCGTCGTTCCACTTTTGGGCCTACCAATTAATTATTCTTTCCGCGGCGATTACCCTGCCGCTTGGTCTGACCCGCGGTAAGGAATACGCCGAGCTGATTTGGCCGATCAATATCGCGGTCGTGATTGTCTGGGTGGTTTTCGCGGTAAATTTTTTCTGGACGCTTGCCAAGCGCAACGAGCCCAGCCTCTACGTCGCGATCTGGTTCTACATCGCGACGATCGTGACCGTGGCAATGCTCTATATCGTCAACCACCTTTCCATACCGACAAGCCTTCTGCACAGTTATCCGATCTTTGGTGGTTTGCAGGATGGTTTGGTGCAATGGTGGTACGGCCACAACGCCGTGGCCTTCTTCCTGACTACGCCGATCCTCGGCATCATGTACTACTTCGTGCCGAAGGCGGCGGAGCGTCCGGTGTATAGTTACCGGCTTTCGGTCATCCATTTTTGGTCGCTGGTGTTTGTTTATATCTGGGCTGGTCCACATCATCTACTGAATACTGCGCTGCCGAACTGGCTGCAGATGCTCGGCATGACTTTCTCCCTCATGCTCTGGGCCCCTTCGTGGGGCGGCATGCTCAACGGGCTGCTTACTTTGCGCGGCGCCTGGCACAAGATGCGTACCGATCCAGTGCTGAAGTTCTTTGCTGCTGGCGTGACATTTTACGGCATGGCGACCTTCGAGGGGCCGTTGCTCTCGATTAAATCCGTGAACGCCATTGCTCACTACACTGATTGGATCATCGGCCATGTGCATGGTGGTGCGTTGGGTTGGAATGGCTTCATGGCGGCAGGCATGTTTTACTGGCTCGCTCCACGTCTTTGGAGCAAACCATTGTACTCGCAAGCGATGGCTAATCTACATTTCTGGCTCGGGACCGTCGGCATCCTTCTTTACATGGGCGCGATGTGGACGAGCGGCATTACCCAGGGCGTGATGCTCAACGCCACGACTGAGGGAGGCACGATTCTCGCCTATCCGAATTTCATCGAAACACTCAAGACGATCCGTCCGATGATGCTGATGCGCGTGGTCGGCGGTGCGCTATATCTCATCGGCTGGCTCTTGATGAGTTACAACCTTTGGAAAACCATTCGTGGTGCCCAAACGGTGGACGGATCGATCGAGGTTTTTGTCGAGGAACCGAAGGCCGAGGACAAACTCGGTGTCGGCGGCACGCTCTTCAATCCGCCCGTGGTCTTCTCGGTGCTCGGCACTGTTTTCGCCTTTGCCTGGATCTTTGGTGGGCATTGGCTCCAGATTCTCGGAATTTTCGGCACCTCGTTGATTGTGATCTTGGCGTTCGTGCACTACGAAGCGAAGAGCCATAAGTGGGGCGATTGGTACGACAAGTTGCTAGTCAACTCCGCGCCGTTCACTGTGCTCACTTTTCTCGCCGTGGTCGTTGGCGGCCTGATCCAGATTATTCCAACGGTGGTCATCAACAAGGCCGCTAGCGTCGAAGACCGTATCCAGAGAGTTTATACACCGCTCGAACTCGCTGGCCGCGACATCTACGTGCGTGAGGGCTGCTATCTCTGCCACTCGCAGATGATCCGCACACTCAAGCCGGATGTCATGCGCTACGGCGAATACTCGCGGTTGGGTGAATCTATCTACGACCATCCCTATCAATGGGGTTCGCGGCGTACTGGCCCGGATCTCGCCCGTGTCGGCGGAAAATACAACAACAGCTGGCACTTTATCCATATGCGCGATCCACGGGCGATTTCGGAAGGCTCGAACATGCCAACGTTCCCTTGGCTCTACGAATGGAAAACCGATGTGGCGGCGCTCCCTTCGAAAATTTCTGTTCAGCGCATGATTGGTGTGCCCTTTGCCCCGATGACGTCGGCCGAGATCGAAAAGTCCGTCAAGGACCAGTCCGAAACTGTCGCGAGGGATCTGCGCAAAGAGGGCAACTTTATCGAGCCCGATCGCGAGATTGTTGCGTTGATCGCCTACCTCCAGCAGCTCGGAAAATTCGATACGGTAAACAACAAATCATCGGGCAAGCCCTGAGCTGCATTACCCGAACCAGAGAATATGTTTAAAAGGCTCATCTTCGACGACTGGGTGATGATCTTCCCTCTAGTGGCGTTTATCACCGCTGCGTGCGTTTACGGAAGTTTCGCCTATTTCGGATGCCGGATGAAACGCAGCCAAAGCGACCATCTGGCTAATCTTCCCTTCAATAAAGAAACCTCCACGCCCAATGAAACCGCCCGCCAGTAACCAAACCCCAGAAGATCCGGTACGCCCGCACAGCTACGATGGCATCCAGGAATACGACAAGCGCCTGCCGAACTGGTGGCTACTAACCTTTTACGGCGCGATTGTGTTTGCCGTGGTCTATTGGTTTTACTTCCAGCATTCCGGTGTGCCCATGGCCGACGGCCCGCGCGTCGAAAAAGAGATCGCGCAGATTGAGGCGGCCCGGCTTTCATCTGGCGCAGTCAAGCTTGTCGATGGCGATCTCTGGAAAATGAGTCGTAATTCAGTGGTGGTTGATGCCGGCAAAGCCACGTTTACTTCCAATTGCGTGACCTGTCATCTCGCCAGCCTCAAGGGCAAGGCGGAAAATCCCGCTGCGGTTGGGGCGAGCTTGATCGGCACCAAATGGATCTATGGTGGAAATCCACTCGAGATCATCGCAACCGTCACCAAAGGCACGCAGCGCGGTATGCCGCCTTGGGGTCCGGTGCTTGGCTCAAAGAAAATTTCCGAGGTCGTTGCATACGTTCTCAGTCACCACACACCGGGCGAACCGATTGAAATCGTTAACTCGCCGGCGGCCGGCGTGAAGTAACCGCGCCAAAGATCCTTCATGTCCGCCCAGCCGACGCCACCGGTTCCCAATCTCGATACTGTCACTACGATCCGGGCTGATGGTTCGCGGCTCTTCCTGCATCCGGCGGATACACGTGGCCGGTTCACTGCCGCGCGCAAGCTCTCAGCACTCGGGCTGATCGGTCTCTATCTCGCTTTGCCGTGGATAAAAATCGGTGGTTATCCGGCGGTGTTTCTCGATGTTGCGGAGCGCCGGTTTCATTTCTTTGGCTGGATTCTTGCGGCGCAGGATCTGTGGTTACTGTTCTTCCTTCTGACTGGTGTCGGTTTCTCGCTCTTCTTTATCACCGCGCTGCTTGGACGCGTGTGGTGTGGTTGGGCTTGTCCGCAGACGGTTTTTCTCGAACACGTTTATCGTAGGGTGGAACGCTGGATCGAAGGCGACGCGCACAAACGTCGTGCGTTGGACGCCGCGCCATTCGAGGGTGAGAAGGCCTTCAAGCGTTTGCTCAAACATGTCGTCTTCATTCTGCTGTCAGCCGTTATCACCAATCTGCTGCTGGCTTACTTCGTTTCGATTCCGCAACTCTGGACGATGATGACCACCTCGCCGTCCGAGCATTGGGGCGCGTTTCTGTTCGTCGCGTTTTCAACGGCGGCGCTCTACTTCAACTTTGCCTGGTTCCGTGAACAACTTTGCATCGTGATCTGTCCCTACGGACGCCTGCAATCGGCGTTGATCGATGATCATTCGATGGTGATCGGTTACGATACGACGCGCGGCGAGCCGCGTGGAAAACTGAATACGCCGGGCGCCGGCCACTGTGTTGATTGCAGCCGTTGTGTGCAGGTCTGTCCGACCGGCATCGACATCCGCCAAGGACTTCAAATGGAATGCGTCGGCTGCACCGCCTGCATCGACGCGTGCGATGACGTGATGGATAAATTGAAACGTCCACGCGGTCTGATCCGTTACGATTCGTTGAATGGCTTTGCCGGCAAAACAACCCGCTGGTTTCGTCCACGCACGTTTGTCTACTTTGCCTTGTTCCTGGTTGGCGCCAGCGTTTCACTTTGGGCGCTCTCGACGATTCAGCCCGGCAGTTTGGGCCTCACGCGAATGCTGGGCCAGCCTTACTACGTCGACGCCGCCTACGTACGAAACCAGTTCATGGCGCGGCTGATCAACAAGCGCAACGAGCCGGTGTGGTTCAACCTCACGCTCGTGCAATCTCCGGCTGGCGCACTCGCCAGCGGTTTTGATCAAAAGATCGAGATCGGGCCGCTCGGCGAAGAGTTGCATCCGCTCATCGTGCAGATCCCGCGTAATGTCTACACCGGCAATGCCCGACTGCGTATCCATCTGACGGATGCGAGCGGCGAATGTGACTTGACCAAGGAGATCGAATTTATCGGCCCGAGCGCCAAGCTCCTGAAAGACGACGAGGACGAAGAACGGAACGAACACGCGCATGACGCCAAAACCGACAAGAAGCATTAAGTCGCATAACGGCCTCTGGCTTTGGGTTGGGCTCGCGTTTGGCCTGATGCTCGCCGCGTGGGCGGCGTTCTTCACCATCGCGTCGCATAACAAAGTCGAAGAGGTGCCGTTGCAAACGCGACCGAAGGACGCACGTTAAGTCATGGATCTTTCGGGCATCGATTCACCTTCGGCTGCGTTTGTGGCCGGTCTCGTGACCAGTCTGCATTGCGCTGGGATGTGCGGTCCGCTCGCGTGTTGGCTGACGCCGACCAAGCCCGGTGAAGACGCCGCAACGGTCTACACGGTTTATCACGGCACGCGGATCTTTGCCTATGGCATCCTCGGTGCGGTTGCGGGCGCGGTGGGGCAGGGGCCAATGGCGCTGCTCGGTGACGGCGCCATCCGCTACGCACCCTGGGCGTTGGTTTTGTTCTTCATCGCGGTGGCTTTGCGCTGGGATAAGAAACTTCCGCAGTCCGGCTTTCTCGCTGGCCGCTGGCTGAAGGTTCAGTCCTGGCTGCGCGGTCGCTCACGCCTTTCCACCGCGGCGGTGCTCGGCACGGCGACACCGCTCATGCCGTGCGGTCCGTTGTATTTTGTCGCCGCGTTGGCGGCGCTGTCCGGTTCGGCGTTACGCGGCGCGGAGTTCATGCTCGCCTTCGGTTTGGGCACGATGCCGCTCCTTTGGGCGGTGCAAGCCAACTTCGGTTGGCTCCGGGTGCGACTTTCTCCGGCGTGGATGACGAGGCTTCAGGTCACGCTCGCGCTTGCCGCGGCGCTCATGATCAGCTGGCGCCTGCGGGGCACGATCGGGTTTGCCGGTGTGACCGAGTCCGCGCACAGCTGTTGTCACTGACATGGGCACCCGCGAACAGTCGGTGCCGACGGCGAAGAAGCCGGGCACTCCGGTCTGCAAGCATTGCGGCGTGCCTTCGCCGGGCGGCGAGTTTTGCTGCTCCGGTTGCGCTTATGTTTACCGGATGATTCACGAGGCCGGACTCGAGTCGTACTATCGCATCAAGGATGACGTAACCGTGC
>Ga0302322_100005460_pt1 | contig 11150 bp, 14 predicted proteins | sample Fen_T0_2_FD_203757 | JGI IMG/M metagenome (GOLD analysis project Ga0302322, IMG submission 203757) | Peat permafrost microbial communities from Stordalen Mire near Abisko, Sweden - Fen_T0_2 | ecosystem: Environmental > Terrestrial > Soil > Wetlands > Permafrost | place: Sweden: Abisko... | reverse complement strand
TGGGAAAAGTTCTCTCTCCCCCCAAAACCCCCCACGAGGTAGGTTAGGTAGTTGAAAGGCGGACTAGATGAGTGACCCGGCCCTGTTCGCTCAACCGCGCCGGCACGTTGGACCATCCGAGGCGCTGTTGGCTAAGACTCTGCGGGCGTGGCACCTCGAGGGGCTAATGGTGGGTGACGTGTGGGCGTCCTCCCGCGGCATCCTGCGGGATGCAGCTCGAGCGGTGGACCACGCACGGGAGGATATGCGGGCGGGGGAGGGTTCGGCGTATTCGTTTGCCCGTACCAATGAGCTGTTTCGGCAGGCCATGGCCGCCTACCGTGTGGGTGAGGAGGTGACCGGTAATGACAGCATTGACGACCTCATCGCAGCTATCAGCACCGCCCCGGTTTACCACCCTCCGGAACCCTGACCGGCCCACCTACGGCCCGCATGTGGACGCCGTGGCCGCGGCATTGGGACACCCCTCGATGCCCTGGCAAGCTCACGTCAACGCCGTGGCCAATGAGGTGAACCCGGACGGTTCGTTTCATTACAAAACCGTGGTGTGCAGCGTGCCGAGGCAATCCGGCAAAACCACGTTGGCCGGCGCGACAATGGCGCACCGGTGCATGGCGTTTCCGGATTTTCGGGCCTACTACACGTCCCATTCGGGGCAGGCCGCCCGCGCCATTTGGGGGGAGTGGTATCAAACCCTGTCCGGTTCGATGCCCGGGCGGTGGCAATTCCGGCTATCCAACGGTGAGGAAACCGCCCGTTGGCCGGCGCAACGGTCATTCATAAAGACGTTTCCGCCCACGCCGGCGTCGATTCACGGGCAACAAGCTGACGCCGTCATCCTCGATGAGTGTTGGCGGTGGTCCATGACCACCGGTGACTCGATCACCCAAGCCGTGGTGCCGACGCAGGCCACCCGCCCGCGGCGGCAGATTTGGACGATTTCCACCGCCGGTGATGACACGTCCGAATGGCTGCGCGGCAAGATTGAACAGGGGCGGGCGTCCCTCGAGGACCCCGACACCACCGTGGCGTTTTTCGAGTGGTCCTGTCCCGACGATTTAGACCCCACGGACCCGGCCACATGGCCCCTGTTCCACCCCGCATACGGGCGCACAATCTCCCATGAGGCGTTGACGATTGCCCTCGAGCAAATGGGTCCGGAGCAATTCGCCCGCGCCTACGGCAATCAGTGGCCCACCACCGCGGTGTCGTGGCGGGCCGCGTGGGGATTGCGTGCCACCACCGAACGCCTCCCCGAACACGGACGCGTGTTCCTGGCCGCGGACGCCCACCCCAATCACCGGGTGGCCACCATCGCCGTTGCCGGCGAATTGGCGTCCGGGGGCCGCGGTATCGAGGTGGTCGATATGCGCCCGGGCATCGAATGGGTGCTACCCCGCCTCGAGGACCTATCCCGCCGGCACCGTGCCCCCATCGTCATCCACCGCACCGGTGCCCTCGGGCACTTGATCGAGGACCTACAACGCACCGGGGTGCGGGTCATTGTGGCCGGGGGGGCCGACTACGCCGATGCGGTGGCCCGGTTCACCACCGCGGTGGTGGGCGGCACCGTGCACCACCTCGATGACCCGCGCCTCAACGTGGCCGTGTCCGCCGCCGTCACCCGCCGTTCGGGTGGCCGGGATGTGTGGGACCGGGGTGAGGATGTGTCCCCCCTGTTGGCGTGTGCGTGGGCGCATTGGGAGGCCGCCGCGCCGGCAACGGCCCCGAAAATCTTTGTGCGCGGCGAAAAATGATCCCGTCCACACACTTGGAGTATGGGTTGGTTTGATCGGGCAACACGGGTACGTGAGGCCGCCGCCCCCATCGAACGCCGTGAGACCTTTACCGCCCCGTCCGTGTTCTACACCGGTGGCGGTTTCCTGCCGACGTGGTCGGAGTTCTCGAGCGTTACCGCGTTGTGGGCCAAACAAGTCCCGGCGTTCACCCGCGGATTGAAGCTCATCACCGGCACCGTGGCGCAGCTCCCCATGCGTGAATGGCAGGGTGACGCCGCCGTGCCCAATGCGTGGTTGGCGCAACCCGAACCGGACAAGCCGGCATGGGTGACGATGCAACGCACCGCCGAGGACCTTGTGTTGTACGGACGGGCCTATTGGCTTGTCACCGCCGTGGACGCCAACGGCAGGCCTACCGCCGTGGACCACCTTTCGTTTGCCGACGCCACCCGCATCGAACGCCCGAACCCGGCCCCGGACCTCATCGGCATGGCGGACCGCGGCCCCTGGCCGATTGCGGACCCGCGGTTCAATCGTTCCGCCCCCGGTAGCGTGATCGAGTTTCACGGCTACCGAGAGGGCGTTCTCATCACCGGCGTGGACACCCTTTCCACGGCCCTGGCGCTCGAGGCCACAACGCGGCAACAGGCCGCCACGCCGATGCCCTCTCAGATTCTCAAGAACACGTCCACGTATGAAATGTCGGACACCGAGATACAGACGATGGTGGACGCGTATGAGGAAGCTCGGCGCAACAGCACCGTGGCCTACCTCAACGGTGGCGTGGAATTGGACACCCTCGGGTGGTCCGCCCAAGAACTAGCGCTCGAGCCACAACGAAATCAGGCCGCCATTCAAGTGGCACGGCTGTTGAACCTTGACCCCTCATTCGTGGGGGCAACCGTGTCCGGGTCATCCCTCACGTACACGAATAGAACGTCCCAAGCGCAACAGTTGATATCGGAAACCCTCAACGATTTCATCGTCCCCCTCGAGCAACGCCTATCCATGCGGGACGTGACCGCGGGCGTTGTCCGCCTCGATACCTCAGATTTCGTCCGGGGAAACCTAGCGGAACGGGTCGCCATGGTGGCCGCCCTCGTCCCCCTCGGCGTGATGGACGTGACCGAGGCGCGGGCGTTCCTGACCACCTCACCCACTAACGGAGGCGCATTCTCGTGATGGAAACCCGGGACCTTGCCATGACCTTGACCGTGCGGGAGGCCACCCCCCGGGACGGCATCGCCGCCGTCCTCGAGGGCGTAGCCGTCCCCTACGGCACCGAAATCCAAGTGTCGGGTATCCGTGAGGCGTTCGCCCCCGGGGCGTTTGACGTGGCCGACGTGGTCGGCAAGCCCCTGTTCTGGCGCCACGGTGAACAGATTGGGCGTATCACCCACGCCACCAACACCGATGCCGGCCTCTCGGTGGCCGCGGATATCGCAGACACCACTCTCGGGCGCGACGTGGCCACCTTGACCCGCATGGGCGGCATGGGCCTATCCGTGGGATTCGAGCCGGTGTCCAACGCATGGACCGCCACCCGCGACAAGGTCACCCGTATTAAGGCAACCCTCCGTGAGCTTTCCGCCACCCCATCACCCGCCTACGCCAATGCCGGCGTGAGCGCTATCCGAGAGGAAGAACCCATGCCCGAGACCACCGAGGTGGAGGCCACCCCCGTGGTCCCAACCCCCGATCCCCGCGTGGACGCCCTGGCGTCCGACGTGTCAACCCTCCGTGAGCTGTTCGCCGCCGTCCATGTGACCGGTGCCGACGCCAACCCCTACGGCCAGTACCGCACCCTTGGGGAGTATTGCGTGGCCGCGTACAACGGTGAGGTGTCCAACCGGGCCGCCCCGGATCAGATTTCCGCGGACAACCCCGGCGTGGTCGCCACTCAGTGGATGACCGACGTGAAGGGCATCGTCAGTTTCGGCAGGCCGGCTATCAACGCCCTCGGCGTCACGTCCGCCGGCGCAACCGGCCTTGACTACGCGTGGCCGGTGTTCGATGGGGACCTCTCGGCAATCGTGGCCGCGCAGACTGTTGAGAAGGCCGCCGTCAACAGCGTGTTGATTTCGCTCAAGAAGGACACCGCCACCCTGGTGACCTACGGGGCTTACTCGGATATCTCGTACCAGCTGCTCATGCGGTCACAGCCGTCCTACCTCGATGCCCACAACCGCATCATGTTGGCCTCGTATGCCACGGTCACGGACAACGTGTTCGCGGACGCCCTCCTGGCCGGCGGCACCGCCTCCGCCGTGGACTATGACCTCGCCGCGGACACCACCGGGTCCAAGCTCCGGGCCGCGGTGTTCATGGCGTCCACCGAGGTGGAGTCGGCCACCGGCGCACCGGCGTCCGTGGTCCTCGTGTCCACCGACGTGTTCGGCAAAATCGGGGGATGGGACGCGTTCGTGCCCGCCCCCTACGGCACGCAGAATGTCCCCGGCACCGCCACCGCCTCCACCCTGGCCGTGTCCGTGTCAGGCCTGTCCGTGGTCCATGACCGCAACCTCGCCGCCGGCACCATCATCGTGACGAACGGTTCCGCCGCCGCATGGATCGAGGACGGCCCGTTCTTCGCCACCGCCGAGACCCCGTCCAAGCTCGGGCGCGACGTGGCCGTGTACGGGTTCGGCACGCCGGCCATTTTCAACGCCCTCGGCGTTGTCAAGCTCACCAACCTCGCCTAGACCCCACCTCCGGGGCACCGTGCACTCCCCGCCCGCCATAAGTCAGCGGGGGGTGCACGGGAGGACAAGAAAGGGACCGTCATGGCCGATTGGGTGACAGTCAGTGACGTGGCCACCGAGTTGGGTGCCCTCGAGACTGACGAACGCCTCGTGGCCGTGACCGCCGCCTCGGACGCATGGTGCAAACGCCAACGCCCGGACCTCGATGCCGACACCGACCCCGGTGCGTCGGTCAAGCTTGCCGCCGTCCTGTACGCCGCGCACCTGTTCCGCCGGCGTACCGCCCCCGCCGGGTTCGCGGTGTATTCGGATCTCGGTGCACCCGAACCGGCCAGTGAGGCCATGACCGAGGTGTTCCGGTTGCTCGGAAACCGTAGGCCGGTGGCCCGATGACCGAACCCGAACCCGAACCGGTGGTCATCCCGCCGGCCCTGCCCACCGGGGTGGCGACGTTCGCCACCGCCCTGGCCACCGCCGTGGGCCTGCCGGTGACCCGGGACCCGGGCGCAATCGTGCCCCCGTGCGTGCACGTAGCCGTCCCCACGGTGACCGGGCGCACTATGTCCGCCTACACCCTCGAGGTGCCCGTGTGGCTCATCCACGCCGCGCCGGGTGACCTCGCCGCCGGGGATTGGCTGTTGGCCAACGTGCCGGCCCTGTTGGACGCATGTGGCACGTACACCGCAACCCCCGCCCCGTTCGATGCGGACGGCACCGAATATCCCGCCATGAAGCTCACCGCAACACTCACGATTGGACGATGAGATGACCACACCAACCGACTCCCGCATGGGACCGGGCACCCTCACCCTCGGCACGGATGAGTTCGGGCCGCAGATTTCCAACGTGCGGTTGTCCGCGGACAACGCCACCGAGGACGGCACCAAAACCCTCGGGGACCCCACGCCCGCCGTGATGGTCACCACCACATGGACCCTGGCCGGCACCGCCATTCAAGACTGGACCGACGTGGCCGGGTTCGTGGAATACTGCCGCCTCAACAACAACACCACGGACACGTTCTCGTGGGTGCCGGTCACCGATGGGCCGACGTTCTCCGGTTCGTGCGTGGTCACCGCCGTGGAAATCGGTGGCGACGTGGGCACGCAGCTCACCACGGATTTCGAGTTTGTCGTGACCGGGGCGCTTGTCCGCACCGAACACGTCTAGGCCTCCGCCGTGATGAATCAACGGTGCACCGTCCACTACCGGGACGGGCATGAGGAGGAAATCTTCCTCACTCAGTGGGAGCTAGGCCAATTCGATCAGTGGGCCATTCGTAAGGGCATCGCCGCGATACGCCCGAACCACGCACTGATTCAAGAGGCACCGGTGTTGTGGATGCGGGTGGGCGCGTATTACGCCACGTTCCGCGACACCGCCGGCACACCCAAACCCACATTCGAGATTTGGGACGCGTCCGTGATCGAGGTGGAACCGGTGGACACCGAACCGGTGGACCCTACGGTGACGCCGACGCCGGACGAACCATCGCTCGAGTAGCTATCGCCCTGGGCGTCCTGCCCTCGGCGCTATGGGCGGAGGCACCGCGAGACCTCGTCACCGTGATAGACGAATTGAACCGTCAGGCAAAGAAACGGAGGTGACCGCCATGGCGAGGACGGCAAAATCATCGGTCACCATCACCGGTGTTAAGGAACTACAAGCGTTCCTCAAGGACCAGATTTGCGAGAAGGATCTACGTGAGGCCACCGGCGCGTTGCGTGCCGGGTCCAAGAAGATTGCCACGGATCTGCTACTGCCGGAATTGGTGCGGGCGGGTAACGCCTCGAGTTCACCTTTGGCGGGCCGGTTCGGCTACACCGCAAGCGCGTTCGCGGACCGCATTGTCATTGTCAAGGTTGGCGCGAAAAATCCGAAGCTCTCCAATTTTCGCCGTGGCAAGGATGCCAAGTACCGAACGGGCATGGCGTGGGGGTCGGAAATGGGCGGGTCCCACTACGGCACGCCCCGTACCGCATCCGGGTATTGGGTGCGGCCCCTGGTCACCGGAACCCCGCTGTTCAACAAGGTGCAGGACGCCTACCGCGAGGTAATCGCGGACATCCTCCGCAGGTATGGGCGGTACACCTAATGGGGATGAATCTTCCCGGCATCGTCATCGGCATCACTGCGGACACCGCCTCGGCAGTCAAATCCATAAACGCCGTCAACGCCAAACTTGGGGACTCCCTCGGGCCTATGGCCAAGTTCAAGGGCGCGGTTGACAAGGCGTTCGTGCCGGCGTTGGCCACGGTCACCGCCCTCGGCGTGGCCGCCGTGGGATTCATGGTGGCCGCCGGCGACGATGCGAAAGCCGCGGCAATCCTGGCCACCGCCCTCAAGAAATCCACCGGCGCATCGGACGCACAAATCGCGTCCACCGAGGAATGGATATCCCAGCAAGGCCGGGTGCTTGGCATCGCGGACGACGACATTAGGCCGGCGCTAGGCGTCCTTGCCCGCGCCACCGGTGACGTGACCCGGGCGCAATCGTTGGCGTCCACCGCGTTCGATGTTTCCGCGGCCACCGGCAAGGATTTGACCTCAGTAGCCAATGCCCTGGCGAAAGCTCAAGCGGGTTCGACCACGTCCCTCGGCAAGCTTGTCCCCGGGTTGGACAAGGCCATACTTGCGTCCGGGGATATGGTCGCCATTCAAGCCGAATTGGCACGCGTGATGGGCGGGTCCGCGGCCACCGCCGCGGGTACTGCCGCCGGCCAAATGCAGACATTCCAAGTGGCACTTGGGGAGGCCGGGGAGAATATCGGGGCGGCCCTGTTGCCGGCCCTGGCCGCCGTGATGCCCTACATCCAATCGTTTGGGACGTGGGCGCAAAACAACACCACCACCATTTTGATTGTGGCCGGCGCTATCGCCGTCCTCGCCGGTGTCGTGATTGCCCTCAAGGTGGCCATGACCGTGATGACCGCGGTTCAATGGCTACTCAACACCGCCATGTTGGCCAACCCCATCACATGGATTGTGTTGGCAATCATCGCGTTTATCGCCGCCATTGTGTTGGCATACAACAACGTTGGTTGGTTCCGCGACATGATCCAAACCGCGTGGGCGGCAATCCAAACCGCCGTGGGCGTGGTGGTCGATTGGTTCGTGGCCAACGTCCTGCCCACGTTGAAAACCGTGTGGGAGGGCATCCAAATCGCGGTGGCCGCCGTCGTGGCGTGGTTCCAAGAGTACGTGCAACCCGTACTCGAAAAGGTCATTGGTTTCATCGTCGGATATTTCAAGGCGTATTTCACCGCGGTCAAGTTCGTGTGGGACAAGCTCTATGAGGTCATCGGCGTGGTGGTCGGATGGATACGGGACTACGTCGCGCCGGTTATCAGCACCGCCGTGGAGGTCATCGGGTACGTGTTCGGGGTCATGTACCGCGCCGGCAAGCTTGCGTGGGACACCCTGCGGACGGCCATTCAACCGTTTATTGACTGGTTCGTGGCCACCGTCGTGCCCATCATCAAAACTCAGCTCGGTTTCATTTCCACCGCGTTCGAGGCCGTCAAAACGGTGGTGGTCAACGTGTGGAACGGCATCACCACATTCCTCGGTGGCATCGTGGACAAGTTCCTCACCATCGGCGGGCAAATCGTCCAAGGAATCAAGGACGGTTTCAGTGCCCCATGGAACGCTTTTGTGGGATGGATCCAAGACAAAATCAACAGCCTCCCCGACGCCGCCAAAAAGGTCCTCGGTATCAACTCCCCATCGTTGGTGTTCAAATCCATCGGTGAATCCGTCGTGGAGGGATGGGCCGCCGGCCTCGCGGGTATGTCCGGCGTCAACGCCGCACTACTCAAGGACACGTCCCGCACCCTGGCCACCCTTGACGCCGGCGTCGGTTACGGGTCCACCGCCTCGAGCGGTGCCGGCGCCGGCGCTACCGTGGTGGTCAACGTCACCGGTGCCATTGACCCGGTGGCCACCGCCCAACAGATCAAACGGATTTTGGCGCAAGGTTCGGCGCGGGTGGGTGCGTTCGCGTGACATTCACATGGCGGGCCGTTGTGGATGGGGAGAATATCGCCGGCATTGTGTTGGACGCCGCGAAAATCAGCTACGGGCGTTCGTCCCTGTTCGATCAACCCGCCCCGCCCACCGCCGTCCTCGAGCTTGTCACCAAGGATTTCGCCCCTGACCTTGCCGCGGCATGGCCCGAGTTCTCACTAGGGGACCATTCCCAAACCTCGGGGTACGTGGACGCCTACGCCGCCACCTACGCCGGCCCCCGCTCGAGGATCACCCTGGCCGCCCCCGTGTACGTGGAATCCGGCACCCCCTCGGGGTACGTGGACACGTATGAGGCGGACTACACCGGTGCCACCCTGCGACGGTTCACCGGCGAAATTACCGCCATTGACTACACCCCCGACGTGGTCACGTTGACGTGCGTGACTAACACCGAGGCGTGGGCACGTATCGACGTGGGCGGCACCGACGACACCACCGAAATACCCGCCGAAACGGATACCGCCCGCGTGGCCCGCCTCGTGGCCGAGGCCGGCCTGTCCATCGTGATCGACGGGGCCGCCGGCCCCGTCCTCATCCCCATCCCCGTGGACACCAAACCGACCCCCCTCATGGACCAATTGCGGGCAATCGCGGTGGACGCCGGCGGCCTACTGTTCAACTGTCGCGACGGGTCCACGCACTACCGCACCCGCAACGCCACCGCGTACCCCACGATCACCGTGCCCGCCGGCGTCACCCTTGTGGACCCGTTGAAAATGTCTCTCGAGCTGGCGTTGGTCCGCAACCGGGTAACCGTCGAATACGGGGTGCCGGACCCGGTGACCAACCTCCGCCCCGAGGTCACCGTGGAGGACGCCGAACAAGTGACCCGGTTCGGGGTCCGTGACGTGCGGTTTACCACCACCATCGCCCTCGAGGCGGACGCCACAGCCCACGCCGCATGGCTGTTGGGCGTTCTTGATCCCGCGTGGGCCATGCCGGACGCCGCTATCGCCCTGTCCCTGGCCACCGACGCCCAAATAGACCTCCTGGCCGGCGTGGAACAGGGCACCCCCGTGATCCTGCCCCAACTCCTGCCCGGGTCACCCGAACCGGACTACTCCGCCGCCGCCCTCGGCTACACCGAATCCGCCTCGGGCACGGATTGGGAAATCACGTACCACCTCGCGCCGTCCGCCCGTTTCACCGAATAGGAGACACACATGCCATTGACGTTGCCCGACACTGCCGGCCTCGGGGACCCCGGCCACATCACCGACCACAACCTATTGACCACCGCGCTGACAGCTCTCGAAAGCACAGTGGCGGCCAAGGCCCCAAGTGCGTCACCGACGTTCACCGGCACCGTCGCCCTGCCCGCCACGACAACGCTGAACGGGGTCACGCTGACCGGGGGAGGGCTGACGTTCATCGCAAGCGCCGCACCCTCCGGGGCCAGCGCCGTCAACATCAACTCCTGCTACTCCGCCACCTACGACTCCTACCGCGTCGTCGTCTCACTCGGGGCCGTGTCCGTCTCCGACGCGATCCTCAACTTCCGGTTCCGCGTCGGCGGCGCAGACAACACAGCAGCCAGTTACTACGGCGTCCAGAACTACACCCCGTGGGCGTCGGCATCATCGGTTCAAGGGCAAGTGTCAGCGGGAACGGCCTTCTCGCTTGCCTACACAACGGCGGGGCTAGTCGTGACGCTCGACATACGCGGCCCATTCGCCAGCGAGAACACGCACCTTGCCGGGCTGTTCACGCACGCCAACTACGGGGCTGCCACTTACGGGCGGTTCGCCGCCACCACATCATTCGACGGCTTCTCCATCTATCCGGCGTCAGGCACGATCACGGGCCGCGTGATGGTGTTCGGCTACCGCAACTCCTAGGAAGGCAACCCGCATGGCTGACGTACTGGAAGTGGACGCCACCACCGGCGACGTGATCGAACGCGCCTACACCGCAGAGGAGGCGGCGCAAGCCGTCATCGACGCCGAACACGCCACGCAAGCCGCTGCCGCTGCCGCGTTGCGGGCCGCGAACACTGACACCCTGCACGCGCAGGCAAACGCCGCATTGGCGCAGAACCGCGCCGCTATCGCCGCCGCGTCACCGACGAACGCGCAGGTCATCGCGCAGGTGAAGAACCTCAGCGCCCAGAACAACGCCTTGATCCGGCTGGTCCTCGGACTACTGGACGCGACGGACTAGCACGTTGAGCGCCAACACCACTAGTGAGAGTGAGCAGGGATGACTGAGCATGAAGTAGAAGAGGACATCACCGTTGAGGAACTGGTTGCGCAGGTGATCGGTGAGACAGCCGGTTACGTGTCGCTGTGCTGGGACCCGAAACCGACTGGCGTGTTCGACAGCACCTTGGCGAGTGCCGCCGTGGACAAGGCCGTTCAGCGCATCCTGTCGCTGCTGGCAGAGGCCGAAGCACGGCCTCCCATTGAGCGCCAACAGCGAAAGTGAGAGGAGTCGGACATGAGCACGACTAGCGACCCGAACGATCCCGACTTGCGGGTGATCGAGGACTCGGGGATGCAGAAGTCCTACCTCGTCCTCTCCGACGAGGAACGGGCTAAGGGGTTCGTCCGTCCCGTCCGGCGCACCTACATCCACGACAAGTGCTCGACCGCCACAACGATGGGCACCGCCCTCGCGGAGACCTATGCCCGTGACCCCCACTTCTACGGGGCCACTTACTGCTCGTACTGCGGGACGCACT
>Ga0302322_100005459_pt1 | contig 11151 bp, 10 predicted proteins | sample Fen_T0_2_FD_203757 | JGI IMG/M metagenome (GOLD analysis project Ga0302322, IMG submission 203757) | Peat permafrost microbial communities from Stordalen Mire near Abisko, Sweden - Fen_T0_2 | ecosystem: Environmental > Terrestrial > Soil > Wetlands > Permafrost | place: Sweden: Abisko... | reverse complement strand
CGTCACCGTCAAGGTGTGGCCTGTCGACTTCGGCGCCAGCCTCCAGGTCGATCCGACGGCCAACCTTGACGGCGCCTGCGCGCGCCGCCATCGGGCTGCCATGCCGGAAAGGACAATTGCGCGATGCGCGGCATCGCGTCACTTGACAGGAAAAAACGAAAATTGGCTCGGGAACAAACTTGGGTGAGGCAATACGGGGTCTCACCGTGATTGTCGCGCGGCAGTCTACCGCGCCACACTCCTACTCTACCGTTCCAACCATCGCGCGGGGGATGCCGGGCTGTCTCGGCTGAACCTGTGGTACCTGCCGCCTGCATTTTGTTAGCAGGCGGGCCATGGGTGCGGCCAGCGCCCGGCATTCCCCGTGCCCTCTTGATTTAGAGGGCAGGTCCATCAGCAAAACTCGGACGCGAAATGCGTCGCGAGACTGCGGCGTCACATCCATATGGAATCGCGTGCCCACATGCTTGGCTCTCGGATCGCACTATTCGACCGAATGAACACACGAGCCGCCGCGCGGCGGCTCGTCCGATGTCGCGAACAGGCGCCCTCCTCTCGGACGCCGTTGCTTGCCTTTACCGGCAGGCATGCTTCCGGTGATCGTAACCGACATACGTGCCGGTGTCGGCGTCGTAGCTGCGGAAATGCATGCAAATACTGGTCGCAGCGTGCTTGTGCGTCGTGCGCGCCGCGCGCTCGTGCGCAAGCTTGGCGTGCTTGCGGTGCTCGACGTGCGGCTTCGCGTCGTCCTTGGCGTGCGCGGATGGACTGGCAGCGGATTTCGGCTTCGCCACCCGTTTCTCCTCAGCGGCCGAAGGCTTTGCGGCCGCAGCGGTCGGCTTCTGATCGACCACGGCAGGCTTGGTCTCTGAGGCAGGCTTGATCTCTGAGGCAGCCTTGGTCTCTGCTGCGGGTTTGGCCTCTGTGGCAGGCTTGGTGTCTGCGGCGGGCTTGGCGTCGGAGATGTTTGGCTTTTCAGCAGGCGGCGCGTCGTGGGCAACCGCAGGCTTGGCCTCCCCGGTGGACGCTGGCTTCTTGTCTTCGACGACAACCGGCCTGGCTTCCTCGGCAACCGTTGGCTTGGTCTGCTCGCCAACAGCCGGCTTGTCCTCGACAACCACAGGCTTGGTCGCCTCAACCACAGCCGGCTTCTTGTCTTCGGCGACCGCCGGCTTGGCGGTTTCTTCAGCCACCACCGGCTTGGTCTCGGTGACGACCGCCTTGTCCGCCGCGGGCTTGTCTTGCGCCACCGCCGGTTTGGCCTCATCAGCCACCGGCTTCTTTTCTTCGGCCATGGCGGGCGCCTTGTCGGGCGTCTCAGCCGGCTTCTCGGTTGCCGACGCCGCAGGCGAGGCGGGCTTGTCCTCAAGCTTCTCCTGGACGATGGCAGGCTTCGCCTCCTCGGCGACGGCGGGCTTTGTGTCTTCGGCCGGCGTGGGCTTGGTTTCGGTGACGGCGGGCTTGCCCGCCTCCGCTGCCGTCTGCACGTCGACCACGGCGGGCTTTTCGTCTGACGTCGCGGGTTTGGGCTCGGCGGACGCAGATTTTTCCACCGCGGGCGCCGAACTCTGGTCCGCTGGCGCATCTGGCTTCTCAGACGTCTGCGCGCGGACCTCAGCGCTCGTCACCGCGGCAAGCAGGCAGCACAGCACGCCGACGCGCCGGGCGGCAACGGTCGATAGAAGAAACAAACGCATGAAAGGGTTCTCGATCTGATGTCCGGGGAATCCGGCTCAACATGGATCTGCGGCACGCCTGGAAAGCCGGCCGCAGCTGCGCGGCTACAGTGCCAAATGCCACGGAGGGTGCGCAAGATGCATGTGCGTCCGCGATTGCAGCGCGTTGGCCGATGTCGCAATTTTTAAGAGAGGCACGAAATTTCATTCGCGCCTGGCGTGTCCACCGGGAGGTGCCATGCTCCGTCGCGGCCGATCCTCAATGCCAGATCGTGTTCAGGATCTGCGCCAGCCGCGCCCCGGCCTTGGCCAATTGCTGGCGCTTGGCCTCGTCCATGTGGCGCAGATAGGCCATGTGGTCGTCAAAGCCCACGCTCCATTTGTACGGCGGCGCCGGAGGATCGGGCGGAGCGAACGTCAAATGCTGAAGCGCGTCCTGCGCCACATGCAACGTATCGGTGGCCCATTGCGCGGCCCAGCCACCAATTGGTCCTGCGGTGTCGACGATGGTCGCGGCCTCCTTCCGCAATTCCTCGGTCGAGGCCTCGCCGATGTCGGTCGGGATGTCATCCCACTCGCCGTGCAGGTTGAGGTTCTGGTCCTTGACCAGGTTGGCGCCGGCGGTCTCGGTGGCCGGATCGATTGCGTGCGCCGCGTCGGGATCAACAGCTGCGCCTTGCGGATCGAGGTAGATCGCACCGACATGCAGCGGCTGATGCAGGTCGCCGATGAAATGCGTCAGCAGCAGCAGCGCCTCCTTCTTGTCGCGGATCGAAAACGGGAATGGCGGCGGGATCGTTTGGTCGGTCAGCACCGCGATCGCAGCATTGATCGCCGCGACCAGATCGTGGTCGTTGGTGCCGAGATCGTTGCGGTCGAAGCCGTCGCGCTGGATCGCGACGTCCTCGAAATGGAAGGTGTTGTGGCAGCCGCGCTCGACGCCGTCGACCTTGTAGGAGCAGGTCGACCAGTTGCGTTTGGCGTAGTCCTCCATCCGCGCCCGTTCCAGCGCCGAGTTGAAGGGGATGCACGGCCTTTCGTACTCGGGATGGGTCGGACTGAGTTCGTAGTGGAAGCGGCCATCGTCATGCCGGGCGACGCTCTTGACGCAATCGGCCCAGGGCCCCGCCTCCTTCAGCGTCAGGACGTGCCAGACATGCAGGGCCTTCTGCAGGTCGATATCGGTGGGCGCAGGTCCGTTGAGGATCTGCTGGACCTGGTCCTTTGCAGCCGTCGTCAGGCGCTGTTGCGCGATATCGCCGACCACCTGGTGGCCCTGATAGCCCCAGGCGCGCACTGCGCCGGACTGCAGCAGCAGGACGCAAAGGCAGGCAAGTGCGAGCACCGTTCGCCGCATATCGACCTCCCTGATCGTTCCCGGACGGTCGCCGGACAACACTGCAACTTCAGCGGCAGTGATGCCCGTGCCGCCGACCTGAAGTCTCCTGCACCCTGCCCGCCAATTGTGACGGCCGTTTCGGTGCCGTCAGGCGCCCACCGCGTTTTTCGCGATCACCTCGCGATAGAACGACGCGCTGAGCTTGGGGGTGCGTGCCTGGGTCTTGAAATCGACGTGGACAATCCCGAACCGCTGGCTGTAGCCGAACACCCACTCGAAATTGTCCATCAGGCTCCACAGGAAATAGCCCTTGACCGGTACGCCTTCCGCAGTCGCGCGCTGCAGTTGCGCGAGATAATTGCGCAGATACATCACGCGGTCGAGGTCATGGATCTTGCCGTCGGGGCTGAGCCGATCGTCCGATGAGGTGCCGTTCTCGGTGATGTAGATGCTCTCGAGCTTCCAGATCTTGGCCGCCAGCCGCGGCACCCAATAGGCGGTCTCCGGCCCGATCCGCAGCCACGGCGAACTCATATGCGGGAACGAGGTGGGAAACGGCAATACGTCGAAGCCGGGCGCATGATCGGCGGCAATCACATAGGCCTGCGGCGCGTAGATGTTCAGCCCGACGAAATCGACCGGCTGCGAAATGATCGTCAGTTCCTGGGCGGTGAATCTCGGTGCGTCCGCGCCGGCCCAGGCGAGGTACGCGTCGGTGTACTGGCCTTCGAGAATGACGTTGAGGAAACCGGCATTCAGTTCGCGCGTCGCGATCTCGGCTGCGCGAATGTTTTCCGCGGTCTCGATCGCAGGCACGCAGGCGGTGATGTTCTCGGCCATGCCGACCTTGGTGCCGGCGCGGCCCCTGGCACGGATCGCCTGCACCGCGAGGCCATGAGCCAAGGCAACGTGATGGGTCGCCTGGTTGACCTCCGCCTGCGGCAATTTGAGGCCGGGTGCGTCGATGCCAAGGCCGTAGCCGAACGGCACGAAGCGTCCGCATTCGTTGATCGTGAAGATGGTCTTGACCCGGTCGCTCAGATGCAAGGCGACGTCACCTGCGTAATCCGCGAACGCTTTCGCGGTGTCGGCCGAGCGCCATCCGCCAAAACGGTCCTGCAGCGCCTGCGGCAGGTCCCAGTGATACAGGGTGGCATAGGGCTCGATGCCGTTCGCCAGCAACTCATCGACGAGCCGGTTGTAGAAATCGAGCCCTTTCGGATTGGCAGCTCCGGCGCCATCGGGAAACAGCCGCGACCAAGCGATCGAGAAGCGGTAGGCCCTGCAGCCGAGATCGCGGATCAGCCGCACGTCGTCCTTGTAGCGGTGGTAATGGTCGCAGGCGACATCGCCATTGCTGCCGTCGTCGATCTTGCCCGCCTGGTGTGTAAATGTGTCCCAGATCGAGGCCCCGCGCCCGTCCTCGTTGACGGCGCCCTCGACCTGGTAGGACGAGGTCGCCGTACCCCAGATGAATCCCTGCGGGAAACGGCCGATCCTGTCGGGCCGATCGTGCGGCATCCCGATCTCCTTGCCGCTCTCTTCTGCTCCGACCGGCCCTGCCGCCGTGCCAATGGCGGACGCGCCGGCAAGGGCGGCGAATTCACGGCGAGAGACTGTGGTTCCCATGCCGCCCTTGCGATCAGTCCTATCTTTCAACGGAGAGCTTCCCTCTGGCATCTGCTCACGAACGATAGCGGAGCTGGACGTCTCGACATAGACGGAATTTTGGGCCTATCCTGGCCCCCTCATGACCGAACATCATCATCACGACCACGATCATTCAGACGATCACTCGGAGCTCTCCGAGACCGAGTTGCGCGTCCGCGCGCTGGAAACGATTCTGACCGAGAAAGGCTATGTCGATCCGGCGGCGCTCGACGCCATCATCGAGGCCTACGAGACCAGGATCGGCCCGCACAATGGCGCCCGGGTCGTCGCCAAGGCGTGGACGGATCCGGCATTCAAGACGGCCCTGTTGCAGGATGCGAGCCAGGCGGTCGGCACGCTCGGCCATGTCAGCCGGGTCGGGGACCATTTGGTGGCGGTCGAGAACACGCCGCAGCGTCACAACATCGTCGTCTGCACGCTGTGCTCTTGCTATCCCTGGGAAATGCTCGGATTGCCGCCGGTCTGGTACAAGGCTGCGCCGTATCGCTCCCGCGCCGTGAAGGACCCGCGCGGCGTGCTCGCGGATTTCGGCGTCACCCTGCCGAGGGAGACCGAAATTCGCGTCTGGGATTCCACCGCGGAAACCCGGTTTCTGGTGCTGCCGATGCGGCCAGAGGGGACAGAGGGCTGGGATGAGGCGCAGCTCGCCGCGCTCGTCACCCGCGACTCCATGATCGGTACCGGATTGCCGAAGACGCCGGGAGCGGAGTCGTGAACGGCGTGCACGACATGGGCGGCATGGACGGATTCGGCAAGGTCGTGGTCGAGCCGCACGAGCCGGTGTTTCATGCGGCCTGGGAGGGACGCGTCCTGGCGATGGTGCGCGCGATGGGCGCGGCCGGCGCCTTCAACATCGATACGTCGCGATTCTATCGCGAGACCCTGCCCCCGGACGTCTATCTGGCCAGCTCTTATTATGTGAAATGGCTGCTCGGGCTTGAGACCATGCTGCTCGACAAGGGCTTCATTGCGAAGGAAGACATCGCGGCCGCGCATGCTGTGATGCCGGCAAGGCCGCTACAGCCCGGCAAGCTTGCGGCCGATGACGTTGAGCGAACCATGGTCCGCGGCAAGTTCGGACGCCCTGCGCCAGCGCCGGCGCAATTCAAGGTGGGCGACCGCGTCCGCGCCAGGAACATGCATCCCCTCACTCACACGCGGCTACCGCGCTATGTGCGCGGCCGTGTCGGCATCGTCGAGCGCGATCATGGCTGTCACGTATTTCCGGACTCGGCCGCACAGGACGGCGGTGAAGATCCGCAATGGCTCTACACGGTCGTATTCGACGGAACGGAGCTGTGGGGAAAGGACAGCGACCCGACCGTGAAGGTCTCGATCGATGCCTTCGAGCCCTATCTGGAGCGGCCGTGATGCTTGACCGGCAAGCCGCGGATGACGCCACCCACGCCCTGCCCGGCATTCCCGCCGACAGTGACGGCCCGGTTTTTCGCGAACCATGGGAAGCGCGTGCCTTCGCCATGGCCGTCAGCCTGCACGGCCGCGGCCTGTTCACCTGGCCGGAATGGGCCGCCGCCCTCGCCTATGAGATCACGCGCGCACAAGGAGCCGGCGATGCCGACACCGGCGAGACCTATTACCGGCACTGGCTTGCGACCCTGGAGCGGCTGGTTGCGGAAAAAGGCGTGACTTCGCCCGAGACCTTGCGCCGCACCCGCGACGCCTGGGACCATGCCGCAGACCGGACCCCGCACGGCAAGCCGATCGACCTCATGCCTGAGGATTTCACGCGATAGCCGCTGCGCGTGGCCCCGTTCAAAAGTGAATCGCCGTCACTTCGACCATTGTGCTATCCTCAGCAGGAGAATCCCGTGCGCCGTGCCATGCGTTGCAACAAGCATGTAAACGTCGCTGTCTTATTTTTATCACTTAAGCAGCGATAATCCATTTCGTCAGCAGCCGTGTTCATTGCAAATTGAACGTTCGCCGGTTCTCCAATAGCGTCGATGATCCCAACATGACGGGAGCTCAGGGGACAAAAATGTCTGAAGCCGCATCTTTCGGTAATATCGTAGGTTCGCTTCTCACGGTGCGTCAGAACTATCACGAGCATCTCAAGACGATTCCGCAGTATGAAGCGTATCTGCTCGTCGAAAGCTCGACGGAGAAGGCCGCAGGCGCGCTTCAAAGCATCGGCGGTGCACCGGCTTCGATCGCCGCCGAAGTGATCGATTCGCTGCAGTTTGCGCGGACCCGGTTCGAGCAGCATCTCGCCAGCATTCCGGAATACCGGGCGCTGGTCGCGATCGACAAGTTGATCAAGGATGTCTCGGTCGAACTCGCTGAATCTGCCGGTTCTAAGGAGACCGAGCAACCGGCGCAGGTCACCGCGCCTGAGCCTGCCGCAGCGGCCGAGACCGCGGCGCCGACCGCCACGATTGAGCCGACCCCGGATCATGAGGGCGTCGTGGCTGAGACGCCGGATGGTGAGCTGCCGCCCATCAAGACCACCACGCTGCCATTGGTCGATGTGCCGCTGCGCTCCACGCCGGTCGTCGATGTCGATGTCGACGCCGCACCAATCGATGACGACGAGATCGTCTCCGTCCACACGCCGTCGGACCATGGGGAAGACGCTGGTAACCAGGAGGATCTGCTCGAACTCGCGCGAGGCGTGGCCGAACTGAGCAGGAGTGCCGCGATCGAGGCTGCGAATGCGGCCGCGAACATGGAGCCTTACTCGCTGGTCCCGCCGCAGAAGCTGACCGACGACGACGAAGCCGACGAAGCCGCCGCGTAGTCAGCTGCAACGGCCAGTCCATCTCCAGGCCCGGCTTCAGGCGGGGCCGGCATACTCTCGCCAGCCCTTGGCGCGCAGCTCACAGGCCGGGCAATGGCCGCAGCCGAACCCCCAATCGTGCTGCGCGCCGCGTTCGCCGAGATAGCAGGTGTGGGAGTGTTCGCGGATCAGGTCCACCAATCCGCCCCCGCCGAGATCATGGGCGAGCTGCCAGGTCGCCGCTTTCGACAGCCACATCAGCGGCGTGTGCAGTTCGAACGACTTGGCCATCCCGAGATTGAGTGCGCCCTGCAACGCCTTGATGGTCTCGTCGCGGCAGTCCGGATAACCGGAATAGTCGGTTTCGCACATGCCGCCGACGATGTGGTCGATGCCGCGACGATAGGCCAACGCGGCCGCGAAGGTCAGGAAGATCAGGTTGCGGCCGGGCACGAAGGTGTTCGGCAGACCGTCTGTGCCCATCTCGATCGCGACATCGCGCGTCAGCGCCGTCTCCGAGATCGCAGCCAGCGTCGGAATGGAAAGCGTATTGCTGGCACCGAGCCGCGTGGCCCAGTCCGGGCGTAACGCTCTCAGGCCGTCGAGCAGCCGGTCGCGACAATCGAGCTCAATCGCATGGCGTTGGCCATAGGCGAAGCCGATGGTTTCCACCCGGGCAAAGTGGCTCAGTGCCCAGGCCAGGCAGGTCGTGGAATCCTGCCCGCCCGAAAACAGCACGAGAGCAGTCGTATCAGGATCACTCATGGAGTTCGGCTTAGCACCATCGGGCGCGCCAGCCAACCGCGCGCCACATCGGTGCATGGCCGGTTTGCACTGGGACAGGCGCCGCTCTTGAGGCATACAGATCGTCGTCCCATCAGCTCTGCCAGGAACTGCCATGCCCCCGTCCCGCGACATTTCACGCCTGCTCGAGATCATGGCCGCGCTGCGCACGCCGGTGACGGGCTGCCCCTGGGATCTCGAACAGACCTTTGCGTCCATCGCCCCCTACACCATCGAAGAAGCCTACGAGGTGGTGGATGCGATCAATCGCGGCGATCTCGACGATTTGCGCGAGGAGCTTGGCGACCTGCTGTTGCAGGTGGTCTATCACGCCCGCATCGCCGAGGAGCAGAACGCCTTTGGTTTCGGCGACGTGATCGAGGCGATCACCGCGAAGATGATCCGGCGCCACCCGCATGTCTTCCCGGACAAGGATGGCAAGGTCACGCAGCCCGATAAAGCCACCTGGGACCGCATCAAGGCCGAGGAGAAAGCCGAGCGCGCAGCGCGACGGCCGTCCGCACGTGGTGAGTCGTCCTCACTGCTGTCCGGCGTCAAGGCCGGCCAGCCGGCGCTGGTGCGCGCGATGGAGCTGCAGCGCAAGGCGGCAACCGTCGGTTTCGACTGGAACGATCCGCGCGCGGTGCTGCAGAAGATCCGCGAGGAAGCCGACGAGATCGAGGCGGCCCTCGACGCCAACGACGCAATGGAATTGACCGCCGAAACCGGTGACCTGCTGTTCGCCCTGGTCAATCTTGCGCGCCACGCCAACGTCGATCCCGAGACCGCGCTTGGCATGACCAACGCCAAGTTTGAACGCCGCTTCGCTTATATCGAACACGCACTCGCGGCGAAGGGGCGCACGCTCGAAGCCGCCTCACTCGACGAGATGGACGAGTTGTGGAACGAGGCGAAGCAGCAGGAGAAGACGCGAAGCGGGAACGAGAAGGACGTGAAGCGACACAATCCCCTGTCGTCCCGCCCGTGAGCCGGGACCCTCGCGCGAGCGGTGCGATCGTGGCGATACCGCGTGATCCCTAAAAAGGTATCACGGCCAGCAGCGGCCGTCGGCCGCATCGATCGGTCACACCAGGATGCGCGGGGCCGCAGTCGCCTTATCACCCGAATTCGGTGTACCGGTTGGCTCGATCAGCAGGATGTGCACTTCGCCGTGCGCTACCGGCCGGTGTTCGATGCCCTTCGGCACAACGAAGACCTCTCCGGGGTTGAGGGTGACCGTGCGATCCCGAAGCTCAATGTCGAGCGTGCCCTTGAGCACGAGAAAAAAATCGTCGGTGTCGTCATGCTTATGCCAGTGGTATGGCCCCATGAGCTTGGCCACCATGATGTCGTTGTTGTTGTAAATTGCAATCGTACGTGGAGAGAAGTGCTCGGTGAACGTCGCGAGCTTCTCGGTCAGGTTTGCGGGTTCCTTCATGGCGTCCGTTCTCCTGGTTTGCGTTGGCTCATCGAATTTTGCGATCGATGCCAAACCGCTCCACCGGATTGCCGTTAGATTCGTTTCAGTCGGCATGACGTTGAAGCCCGCTTCCCAGCATCGACTCGCACCGCCATTTCGCGACCGTGATGTCGTTCTGGTGAATATTTCGCGGAATTTTTTAACAACCTTAGATTGGCAACGATCGTTTATGTCGATAGCATGAGCGCTGTTACAACAAAAAAACTACGGGAGGACAACCATGCATCGACCTTATCTTGTCGGCGCGGCGTGGGGCTTATTCGCCTCTGTTGCAATGGCCGGCACGCCAGCGATGGCCTCGCCCTGCACCAATCTGCAGACGCTCAACCTCGTGCACACCACCATCACCTCGGCCACCGACGTCACCGGCGGCAGCTTCACGCCTCCAGGCGCCGCCCCGATCACCGGGCTGCCGCCGTTCTGCCGCGTCACCGCGACGCTGATGCCCACCGCCGATTCCGATATCAAGATCGAAGTCTGGCTGCCGGAGAGCAACTGGAACGGACGCTTTCTCGGCACCGGCGGCGGCGGCTTTCAAGGCACCTTCACGTATTCCGAGCTCGCCATCGGCATTGCGTCGGGCTACGCGGCCGCCAACAGCGACCTCGGCACCGGCTCTGCCGGCTGCAATCCGCTGTTTTGCGGCTCCAACGGCAACCAGGGCAATGCGCTGGCCGCCGCGTTCGGCGATCCGGCCAACCCATCGACGGGGCTGTTCGGACACCCTGAACGGATCAAGGATTTCGGCTACCGCGCCATCCACCTGATGACGGTCCGTGGCAAGGAGATCGTCAAGGCTTTCTATCCCCAAGACGCCAAGAGGGCCTATTTCTGGGGTTGCTCGACCGGCGGCCAGAACGCGCTGATGGAGGCGCAGCGCTTCCCGCATGACTACGACGGCATCCTGGCCGGCGCGGCCGCGTTCAATCGCACCCATCTGCACATGGGAGCGCTGGCGCAGTGGCAAAACACACACGCGAACGCCAACCGGTTCATCCTGCCCGCGCAGTTGCCGGTGATCAACAAGGCGGTGATCGCGCAATGCGTCGGCCGGGACGGCGGCGCCAGGACCGACCAGTTCCTGACCGACCCGCGTGACTGCCATTTTGATCCCAGGGTCCTGCAATGCAAGGGCGGCGACGTGCCACCCGCCTGCCTGACCCCGGACCAGGTCACCACGATGCGCAACTATTACGCTGGCACCATCGATCCGGTGACGCACGAGCTCATCAGTCCTGCTCCCTCACCCGGCGGCGAGACCGACAACGTGCTGGCGCTTGGACTTGCCCTGGCCGAGCAGCTTCCCGAGCCGGCGTTTGACGGCCTGTTCTACTGGGTCTATGGCGCGAGCTTCGGCATTCCCACCAGTGCCACCAACTTCGCCAATTTCGACTTCCACCACGACATCAAGACGGTGGACAACCAACTCGAAGGCGTCTTGAACGCGACCAGCACGGACCTCGGC
>Ga0302322_100005458_pt1 | contig 11151 bp, 8 predicted proteins | sample Fen_T0_2_FD_203757 | JGI IMG/M metagenome (GOLD analysis project Ga0302322, IMG submission 203757) | Peat permafrost microbial communities from Stordalen Mire near Abisko, Sweden - Fen_T0_2 | ecosystem: Environmental > Terrestrial > Soil > Wetlands > Permafrost | place: Sweden: Abisko... | reverse complement strand
GGATGCCAGGGCCGGGCCGATGCGCCAGGTCGCCAGCATCAGCGGGGCGTTCCAGGGAGTGATGATCGCGGCCACCCCGGACGGGTCCCACGAGACGACGTTGTCGTGCCCGCGCGTCTGCCAGACTGGGTGGCTGAGCTTCTCGACCGCGTAGTCGGCGAAGAAGCGGATGTTCATGGCGACGCGGGGCATGACGCCGCGTCGATGGGATCGCAGCAGCGACCCGTTGTCGTGCGTCTCGATCTGCGACAGTTCCTCGACGTGTGCCTCGATGCTGTCGGCGAGGCGATGCAGGATCTCCTGGCGCTCCGCCGGGGTCATGCGCGCCCACGCGGGGAAGGCCGCCTTGGCCGCGGCGACCGCGGCGTCCGCTTCGGCCTTGCTCCCGCGGCTGACCTGCCCGAGGACGGTGCCATCGATGGGCGACACGGTGTCGAAGGTCTCGGAGGAGGCCACCCGCTGACCGCCGATCCAGTGACGGGTGTCGACGTCGACACCGGCAATGGAGATAGTCGTCATCAGGCTCCTCGGGTCTGGGAGTCGAAGGGATTGGGGGTCGACGCCGTGCGGCGTCGGGTCAGCATAGATTGTTCGGGCCCGAACGGATACCCCTTTTCGCGGGTCTATTTGTCCTCGACGGCGATGTGGTCGAGGAAGGCGTCGACGAGGCGATGGGCCCGGCCGGCAGCGTCCTCCTGCTCGGCGAGCACATGCTGGTAGAGGATGTCGGGATCCTGCCCGTCGGCCGCTACGAGATCACGACCGCCGTTGCCGTACCAGCCCTGCAGTCCGTACGGCGTCAGTTCCGGGTGGAACTGCACCGCGAGGTTGCGGCGCAGGATGAAGGCCTGCGACGCGAACGAGTTGCGGGCGATCTCGAGGGCGCCGGGCGGCACCTCCCAGCGGTCGTAGTGGAACTGGAACCACGGTCCCGAACTGACGAGGTCCGGGAACTGCGTCCAGATGGAGGCCCAGCCGATCTCTGCGCGCGGAGCCGGTGCGACGCTGCCGCCGTGCGTGCGCGCCAGCACCTGGCCGCCGAAGCAGATGCCGAGCACCGGGACGCCCTCGGAGTCGGCCTGTCGCAGCCACTCGATCTCCGGCTGGAGCCAGTTGCCGATGGTGTCGTCGTCCCAGGCGCCCCAGGGCGAGCCCATGGGAACCAGGGCGTCGAACTCCGTCGGATCCGGGAAGTCGTAATCCACATTGGGCGTGCTGAACTTCTCCGACGGCACGATGAGCTGCTCGACGACCTCGTAGCCGCGATGGGCGAAGCGCTCGGCGATCGGACCGGGCGGACTCAGGTGGTCGTGCTGCAGGATCAGGACGCGCATGGACCCCTCATTTCGCGGGCGGGATTCGCTGGACGAAACGCTAGACGGCGCATCCTAACTCTGTAATCATGTGGGCCCGAACGATTCCGTTCACTCTCCCGTCCGCGTGGCTTCACTGAAGGAGTTGTGGGATGCAGCACGACCTCGCCGAGACCCGTCGCATCCTGGAGACCCAGGGGATCGACATCGTGCGCCTGATCTACGCGGACCTGCTCGGGCTGCCACGATCCAAGGACCTGCTCGTCTCGCAGCTCGAGCGCTCGGCCGCCCATGGCCCGGCATTCTGCGAGGCCACCTGGGTCACCAACACGCGCGGCGGCGTCCTCACCGAGGAGGGCGGAATCGACGATGCGCTGCCCGACATGGTGTCCAAGCTCGACACCGACACCATCCGTCCCATCCCGTGGGTTCCCGGCGTCGCGTACGCGATCGCCGACATCGACAACCCGGACGGCAGCCGCAGCGAGATCGCGCCCCGCGCCGTGCTGCGCTCGGTGCTCGACGAGTACGACGCACTGGGCCTCACGCCCATCTGCGGTCCCGAGCTCGAGTTCTACTTCGCGGAGAAGGTCGACGGCACCTACCGTCGCCTGCTGAACAAGACCGGCCGCGTGTACATGACCGGGGCGCAGGTGGACCCGGATGGTCACTACCTCCACCTCCTGCGCTGCCTCGACCAGCTCAACATCGGCGCCTTCGCAGGCAACCACGAGTTCTGCCCCTCGCAGTACGAGATCAACCTCTGGCACAGCGAGGCGATGGACGCCGCCGATCGCACCTTCTTGTTCAAGACCAGCGTCAAGGACGTCCTCACCAGGAGCGGGGTGCTGGGAACGTTCATCGGGAAGCCTTGGGATGACGAGGGCGGCAGCGGATTCCACCTGCACTTCTCGATGAACGACAAGGAGGGCGTCAACCTCATGGGGACGCCGGACGGTGAGCTGTCCGAGCTGGCCCAGAACATCATGGGCGGCGTGCTCAAGCACGCGAATGCCATCGCCGCCTTCACGAACCCCACGGTCAACTCCTACAAGCGCCTGGGTCCCGACACCATGGCGCCGTACCGGAACACCTGGGGCTACGACAACCGGTCGGCCATGATCCGGGTGCCACCGGAGAGGGGTGCCGGCACGCGCCTCGAACTGCGCATCGGCGACGGCTCGGCGAATCCGTACGTCGTGATCGCCGTGGTCCTCGCTGCCGCCCTCGACGGCATCAAGAACAAGCTCAGCGCTCCCGAGCCCGTGGTCGGCTGGTCATACACGGACTCGGAGCACGGCAATGTCCTGCCGATGTCGCTGCCCGAGGCCCTTGACGCGCTCGAAGCCGACACCGAGCTGAGCAACCACTTGTCGACCAAGTTCATCCGGGCCTTCGCCGCGCTGAAGCGCGACGAGGCGAAGCGCTACGAGGAGGCTGTTGACGACCCGAGCACCCGCCTGGTGACGCAGTGGGAGCTCGACGAGTACATCGAGGACTTCTAGCCGGCAGGGGCGTGCGGGGCGCCCGAAATCTAAGGAATCACGGCTGCGCAACACTTTTCAGACACTTCCCGAAAACGCTTGACCGTTGCGGGTGAATGCGCCACCCTGTCACATCGTTCGGTCCCGTACGACCCCCACCGCATCTGCTGCCTGGAGGCTGCATGTCCCAGAGGGAGAACCTCCCCAAGTCCGATCAGGAGCTCGGATCACCTGATCCCGAGACCACTGACACCACCCTGAGGCGAGGGACGCTCGGCCTTCTCGGCGTCGTGTTCTTCGTGGTCGCCGCCGCAGCGCCGCTGGCCGGTATGACCGGGGCCTTCCCCGTCGCAGTTGCCTTGGGCAACGGCGCCGGCGCTGCCGGAATGTACGTGGCCGTCGGTGTCATCCTGCTGATCTTCAGCGTTGGCTACGCCACGATGAGCCAGTACGTCACCAACACGGGCGCGTTCTTCGCCTACGTAGGTCGCGGCCTCGGCATCGGTCCGGGCGTGGGGTCGGCCTTCGTGTCGGTCCTCGCCTACCTGACCGTGCAGTGGTCGGTCATCGGCTTCATCGGCTTCCAGCTCAAGCTCCAGTTCCAGGCGAAGTTCAACATCGACCTGGAGTGGTGGGTGTACGCCCTCGTCATCGTCGTGATCGTCTACGTCCTGTCGGCGCTCTCGGTCGACATCGGCGCGAAGTTCCTCGGCGTCCTGCTGACCCTTGAGGTCCTCGCCCTGATCGTCGTCGGCGCAGCGGCCATCATCGACGGAGGAGCTGAAGGCGGCCCGAACTTCAGTGCGTCGTTCAGCCCCAGCGCCATCATGCAAGGTGGCCTGACCGGCGGCGCCGGCATTGCCTTCGCCTTCGCGCTGGCCTCCTTCATCGGCTTCGAGGCGACCGCCATCTACGGCGAGGAGTCCAAGGACCCGAAGAAGACGGTCCCGAGGGCCACGTACATCTCGGTGCTCCTCATCACGGCGCTGTTCGCGTTCGTCGGGTTCGGCCTGGTCACCGGCCTGGGCGCCACGGACATCCAGAACAAGGTGTTCGACGTCACCTCCGTCGACGGCGTGCCGCTCGCCGACCCGTCCGCCATGCTCTTCGGCCTGACGACGCACTTCGTCGGGCAGTGGCTGACGGAGCTATTCGGCTGGATCGTCCTGACGTCGCTCTTCGCGGCGACGCTGGCCTTCCAGAACAGCGCGGCGCGCTACCTGTTCTCGATGGGCCGCGCAGGCGTCCTGCCGAAGAAGCTCGACCACACGAACAAGCAGCAGGCGCCGTTCGCGGCGACGACCGTGGTGTTCGTGCTGGCGGTCGTTCTGGTGATCGTGGCGATCATCTTCAAGTGGGATCCGATCCTGAACGTCTTCTACTGGTTCTCATCCCTGTCGGTGGTCGCCATCGTCCTGACCGAGATCCTGGTGAGCCTCTCCGTGATCGTGTACTTCCGAAGGACGAAGGAGGACACCCGAATATGGAACATCCTCATCGCTCCTGTGCTCGCGATCATCGGCCTGGCGGTCGGCGAGTTCATGCTCATCAGCCGGTACAACCTCCTTGCGGGCGTGGCGCAGGATCCGTCCAAGTGCCCGGGTGACGCGGGTTCGGGCTGCGGTCCGTTCGAGATGAGTCCCCTCGGCTGGTTCCTGATCCTGCTGCCGTTCATCATGCTGGTGCTCGGCTTCCTGGTGGGGAACACCCGGCGCAACAAGGAGAACTACGACGCGGTGCACAACTTCGTGTCGTAAGGAACGTGGTAACGACGAGGGGCCCGGTCCGATGGACCGGGCCCCTCGTCGTTGCTCGTCTCACGTGCGCCGCTAGCGATCCGCTGTGACGATCGCGGGGAACCCCGCGATCCCGTTGACGAAGCTCGAGTTCGTGCGCACGACCGGGCCGGACTGCTCGAACCGGGTGCCCTGCTTGATCATCTCCTCGAGCAGCACACGGATCTCCATGCGGGCCAGGGGGGCGCCCAGGCAATGGTGCGGACCCTTGGCCCCGAAGGAGACCTGCGGCGGCTTCACGTCGCGCGTGATGTCGAAGCGCAGGGGATCGGCGAACTCGGCCTCGTCGAAGTTGGCCGAGCAGTACCAGATCACCACCTTGTCGTCCTCCTTGATGGTCACTCCCGCGAGCTCGGTGTCGCGGGTGGCCGTCCGCCTCATGTGCAGGACGGGCGTGGCCCACCGGATGATCTCCTCGACTGCGTTCTCGACGAGCTCGGGACGGCGGTACAGCAGGTCGAGCTGGTCCGGGTTGTCGATGAAGGCCTTGATGCCGTTGCTGATGGCTGTGCGCGTGGTCTCGTTGCCCGCGAACACCAGCACGTGGAACATGTTCTTGAAGTCGTAGTCCGACAGGGCCTCGCCCTCGTACCGGGCCTCGACGAGTGCCGTCGTGAGGTCGTTCTGCGGGTTGCGAGTCCGCTCCTCGCGCATCTTTCGGCCGTATTCGAAGAGCGCGTGGGAGGCCGGGGCGCTGAAGGGCAGGAGTTCGAGTGGTGTGGTGTTCCCGTAGGCGTCGGCCGGCACGCCTGTGGAGTCGATGAGCTCGTCGGACCACTGAACGAGCATTCCCGCGTCCTCCGGCGGCACGCCGAGGATGTTGATGATGACGCGGATCGGGAGCGGCGCGCTGATGTCCTGGACGACGTCGATCGAGCCCTTCTCGGAGGCCTGGCGGAGCACCCCTGAGGCGATCTCCCGGGTGACTTCCTCGTAGCTCTTCACCCGGTGACTGGTGAACGCGGGGATGCCGAGCTTGCGCAGGCGCACGTGGTCGGGGGCATCGGTGTCGATGATCGACCGACGGGCGTTCATCTGCTCCTCGGTCAGGTCCGGCAGATTCGTCATGCCGCGGGCGTTGGAGTACGTCGACGGGTCGCGGGTGACGGTGACGAGGTCGGCATAGCGCGTGACGGCGTAGAACGGTCGACCGTCGTACATGCGCACGGCGATCGGCTCCTCCCGACGCATGCGGGCGAACACCTCATGGGGGATGCCGTTCGCATAGGTCGCAGGGTCGGTGATGTCGACCTCGAGGTCGGTTGTCATGCCTTCTCCAATCACGGGACGAGGACGAAGCGGCCGGAGACCTGTCCGGCGTGGAGGCGATCGTGGGCGGCCTGCGCTGACTCCAGGGGGAGGGTCTCGATCTCCGAGTGCAGGTCGTGCTGCTGTGCGAGCGCCACGAGGTCGGCGAGCTGGTCGCGGGTGCCCCACACCGACGTCATGAACCGGGCCTCATGCGGAACGGCGCCGAAGCCGAAGGGGATGGTGCCCCCGTAGAGCCCGACCACGACGGCGATGCCCTGCCGGCGCACGTGGTCTCGTGCTGTCTGGAGGGTCGCCTCGGCGCCGACGAAGTCGACGACCGCGGTGAAGGATCCGTCCACCTCACCGGGTGCCACAGCGGCGTCGGCGCCCAGGGAGAGGGCGAGGTCGCGCTTCTCGGGCGAGGCGTCCACGACGACGACCTCGGCGGACGACCGGATCTTCAGGAACTGCAGCCCGAACTGACCCAGCCCGCCGGCGCCGATGACGAGGGCCCGGGGGCGCGCCGCCGCAGCGAGCGTGGGCAGGGTGTGGTCGATGGCCCGGTAGGCCGTCAGCCCGCCGCACGCGAGCGGCGCAGCCTTCGCGGGGTCGAGATCGCCCAGGGGGATGAGGTAGTACTCGTCGGGGACGAGCATGCGCTGGGCATAGCCGCCATCGCGCAGGAGTCCGGCCTCGGTTGCGTTCGGGCAGATCATCTCCTGCTGGGAGGAGCAGGCCCAGCAGTCGGGCCTGCGGCAGCCCCAGCAGGCGTAGACCAGGACCGGGCCGAGGCGGTCATGCCGCGCGGCCACCTCGTGGCCGAGGATCACGGGCAGCTTCGTGGTGTAGTCGCCCGCGGCGGCGTGGAGATCGGAGTGGCACACCCCGCAGGCCAGCACGTCGACGACCGTCTCTCCGGCACCGGGCACCGGGTCGGGTACATCGAGGACCGCCAGGGGCTGACCCGGCGAGGACAGCACGGCTGCACGCATGCTTCATCCCTTCGGAGGCGGGCGGCGGATTGCCGAAAAGCGGCCCGCCCGGGTGACTCGCAGACTACATTTATCAAGTATCCAATTTCAGCACTTCTGGAGGATTCATGGCCTGGGACCCCTCGGAGCGCAATCGCGTGGCAAGCCTGTGCGAGGAGCACGGCATCCACACGGTCGAGTGCGTCGTCGTCGACACGTGGGGCATGCCCCGGGGCAAGCGCATCCCGGTGAAGCAGTTCCTGCGGGGCGGCGGCTTCCACATCGCCAACGTCATCTACACGTGGGACCCGACCTGCTTCATCTTCTCGACGCCGTTCGTGAACGAGGAGCATGGCTTCCCGGACATGCACGCGGCTCCCGACCTGTCCAGCTTCCGGATTGCCGGATGGACGGACGGCGTGGCCATCGTCATGTGCGACACGGTCGATGCGGCCACCCACGAGCCCGTGCCGTTGGATGCCCGCCACATGCTCAAGCGGCAGTTGGCCAGGGCCGCTGACATGGGCTTCGGCGTCGATGGCGCCACCGAGCTGGAGTGCCACTTCTTCACCGAGGACTGGAAGCCCATCTACGACGACATCAACTGCTACTCGATCATGCGCGGCTTCGAGATGGAGCCCTTCATGTTCGACATCCGGGAGTCGTTGCGCAAGACGGGCATCGAGGTGGAGGCCACGAACGTCGAGTACGGGCCGGGTCAGACCGAGATCAACCTGCGTTACGGCCCGTTGATGGACATGGCCGACCACACCATCTACTTCAAGTACATCGTCCGCTTGGTGGCCAAGCGCCACGGGCTCAATGTCACCTTCATGGCCAAGCCCTTCCTCACCGAGGCGGGCAACGGCATGCACGTGCATCAGTCGCTGACGCGCGACGGTGCCAACCTGTTCGCCACCCAGGACGAGGACTCGGTCCTCGGCAACGCCCTGATGCGCAAGTACCTGACCGGCCTGCTCGCTCACCACAAGGAGCTGCAGCTGATCATGACCCCGACCATCAGCGGTTACAAGCGGGTGCAGGACTACTCCTTCTCGCCGACGCAGGTGACCTGGGGACTCGACCATCGGCTGGTCGGCGTGCGGTCGATAGTGGGATCGGGCCCGTCCAACCGGCTCGAGGCGCGCTGGGCGGCCGCCGACGCCAATCCCTACCTCGTGCTCGCTGGCGTCCTGGGCGCCGGACTCGACGGACTTGAGAACGACTACGACCTCATGCCGCAGGTCGAAGGCGATCCGCATGCCGATGAGCGGTGGGAGCGCCTGCCCGGGGACATCAACGGGGCCATCGACAACTTCGACACGCCCTTCAACCGCAGTGTCTTCGGCGATGTCTTCGTCGACACGTTCCTCATCATGCAGAGGCGGGAGGCGGCCGAGTTCGCCGCCAACGCCGAGCAGGGTGACGAGGTCAGCGAGTGGGAGATCAAGCGATACCGGGCGGTCATCTAAGTGCCCAAGGTCCTGCTCATCAGCCACGAGCCGGAGGCGCATCCGGCGATCGTCGGCGAGATCCTCGTCGAGCGCGGGTACGAGGTCCACGAGCACGTCGTGCTCGGCGATCCGGGCGCCCCCGACACCGACTTCCCGGACCTCGACGCCTACGACGCGGTGATGGCCTTCGGCTCGTTCTCCAACGCCTACGACGAGCGGCACCGGCCGTGGGTCGAGGCGGAGTTGGCTCTGATCGACCGCCTGCTCGTCGAGGACAAGCCGTATCTGGGGGTCTGCTTCGGCGGTCAGCTGCTCGCCGAGAGCCTCGGCGGCTGGGTCGAGAAGGCGCCCGAGGGGATGGAGGAGGTCGGCCTCGTCACGTTCGAGAAGACGGTCGACCACCTGCCCGTCCCGACCGGTCCCTGGTTCACGTGGCACGAGGACCGCACGGTGCTCCCCGATGATGATTCCGTCGAAGTTCTGGCGCGCAACGACAAGGCCGTCCAGCTCTTCCGGCGTGGTCGGGCGGTCGGCACGCAGTTCCATCCTGAAGCCGATGGCCCGCTGGTGGCGGGCTGGGCTGCCATCGGGCCCGACCACATCCCGGCGTACACGTCCGAACGGGAACTGCTCGATGACCTTGCTGATGCGCAGGCTCAGACGCGGGCCAACTGCGAGCTCCTGGTCGACTGGTTCCTTCGCGAGGTCGCCGAGGTCGACGCATGACGGACGCAGTGGCGCCCCTGGGGGGTGTCGTCGTGGTGTCCGTCGAGCAGGCCGTCTCGGCCCCGTTCGCCACGCGGCAGCTCGCTGATCTCGGTGCGACCGTGATCAAGGTAGAGCGGCCCGGAGGGGACTTCGCCCGGCACTACGACAGCGTCGTCGGCGGAGAGTCGGCCTTCTTCGTCTGGGCCAACCGCGGCAAGCAGTCCGTCGTGCTCGACGTGAAGGACGAAGCCGACCTCGCCACGCTGCGCGCGCTGATCGCCGGGGCCGACGTGTTCCTGCACAACCTGTCGCCGAGGGCCGCGGCCGACCTCGGCATCGGCGCGGACACCCTCGTTGCGAAGCACCCGTCCCTCATCGCCTGCGAGATCTCCGGCTACGGGCATGGCGGCCCGCGGACGGACGACAAGGCCTATGACCTGGCGATCCAGGCAGAGGCCGGCGCCTTCTCGGTCACGGGGGCGGAGGCGCCGAGCAAGGTGGGCTTCTCCGTCGCCGACATCTGCGCGGCGATGTACGCGCTGACGAGCATCCTCGCTGCCCTCGTGCGCCGGGAGCGGACCGGTGCGGGTGCGGCCATCCAGGTCTCGATGCTGGATGCACTCGCCGAGTGGATGTCGGCGCCGATGTATGCAGCCGTGTACGGCCCGGGGCAGGCGCCGCGCACGGGTCGTCGTCATCATGCAATCGCGCCGTATGGCACCTTCGAGCTGAGCGATGGCAGCACCGTGCTCATCGCCGTGCAGAGCGACCCGGAATGGCGGAGCCTTGCCCAGTGCCTGCTCGACGATGCAGCGCTCGGCACCGATCCGCGGTTCCAGACGAACTCGGCTCGCATCGCGAATGTCGACGAGCTTGAGCGGATCCTCAGTGCCGGTCTGGCCGCGATGCCGCCGGAGGAGGCGCACCGCCGGCTCGCCGCCGGACGCATCGCCAACGCACGGGTCAACGACCTGCTAGGCGTCTGGAACCACGAGCAGCTGCGTGCTCGGGAGCACTTCCACTCGGTGACCACACCGTCGGGCACCATCGAGATGCTCGATGCGCCGTTCGACATCAACGGCTGGTCCCTGCCGCACGAACCCGTCCCGGCCCTGGACGAGCACGACGCCAGCCTCCTGGAAGCGGTGATCGAACGGGGCCAGGCTCAGTAGGACTTCGGCAGTCCGAGCACGTGCTGGCCGAGGTAGGCGAGCACGAGGTTGTTGTTGATGGGAGCGACTTGGTACAGGCGGGTCTCGCGGAACTTGCGCTCGATGTCGTACTCGACGGCGAAGCCGAATCCGCCGTGGGCATCGAGGGCTGCATTTGCGGCGGCCCACGACGCGTCGGAGGCGAGCAGCTTCGCCATGTTGGCCTCGGCGGCGCACTTCTCTCCGCGGTCGTATTTCGCCGCGGCCTCGTAGCGGACGAGGTCGGCAGCCCGCAGCGACGCGTAGGCTCGGGCCAGCGGGAACTGAACGCCCTGATTCGCACCGATCGGACGGCCGAAGACCTCCCGCGTGCTGGCGTAGTCCACCGCCCGCTCCAGGACGAACCTGCCGTCACCGATGCATTCCGACGCGATGAGGATGCGCTCGGCATTCATGCCGTCGAGGATGTAGCGGAAGCCCTTGCCCTCCTCTCCGATGAGTGCATCAGCGGGGATGACCACGTCGTCGAAGAACACCTCGGTGGTGTTGTGGTTCATCATCGTGCGGATGGGCGTGATGGTCATCCCGGTCACGCTGCGCATGTCGAAGATGAAGGCCGACAGTCCCTCCGTAGGCTTTGCGCACTCCTCGTAGGGAGTGGTGCGGGCGAGCAGCAGCATGAGGTCGGAGTACAGGGCCCGCGACGTCCAGATCTTCTGACCGTTGATGCGCCATCCGTCAGCCACCCGCTCGGCGCGCGTGCTGATGCGGGTGGTCTCCGAGCCCGCTCCGGGCTCGGTGACGCCGACTGCCTGCAGTCGAAGCGTGCCCTCGGCGATTGCCGGCAGGTAGCGCGCCTTCTGCTCCGCGCTCCCGTGGCGCAGCACCGTGCCCATCGTGTACATCTGCGCGTGGCAGGCCGACGGGTTGCCGCCCGAGGCCGAGATCTCCTCGAGGATGATCGACGCCTCCGTGAGGGTGGCACCGCCGCCGCCGTACTCCTCCGGCACCAGGGCGGCGAGG
>Ga0302322_100005457_pt1 | contig 11152 bp, 7 predicted proteins | sample Fen_T0_2_FD_203757 | JGI IMG/M metagenome (GOLD analysis project Ga0302322, IMG submission 203757) | Peat permafrost microbial communities from Stordalen Mire near Abisko, Sweden - Fen_T0_2 | ecosystem: Environmental > Terrestrial > Soil > Wetlands > Permafrost | place: Sweden: Abisko... | reverse complement strand
GAAAGGCACCCATGCCGGTCGCATCGGTGGCCAGGGGACGAAGATCCTCGGCATCCGCAGGGGTCCCGGTGGGCAACGTGATGCCAGAAAGTGCAGCAATTCCCGGCACCAACCGTGACGCGCCGGCGAGCGTGAAATCGTAACGCAAGCTGAGATTCAAATCGCCTGGGCCCCCACCGAATTCAGAAGCCGCATGGTTCGTCCGCCGCGTTTCCACCAATGGCACGAGCAACGCCAGCTGTGCGCAATCCCAAAATCGAATCGCTGCGAACAGATCTTGTTCGAGATCGAGCTCAGTGGCGAAAGCGGGAGGCCTTTGGTAATTCCCTTGCGCATCGAAAGAACCGTGCTCGGCCGCCGCCTTGAGTTGCAGTCCAACCAGCGCAACCTCATGCCGCGCTAGACGGCCAGGAGTGACCGCTCCAGTTCCCGCGCAGCAGGCTTGTGCGTTTGCCTGGGCAGACCAACTCGCGAGCAGTGCGATGGTGGCGACCCACTCAGCGAATGTCGAATGTCGGCGTGACATGATCGGTGGCTGGCCCCGCGAACTGAGTGCGAATTTCCCAGGTTCCGGGCATGAATAAACTCAGATTTCTGAGCTCGTAGATGCCGGGAGAAGCTTCCACGATCGTGGGCTTCACGGAGGTGCCATGCCCCATCGCCGGCATCCAGGGCACCGCGAGGACGTCTAGGCCGACCTCTGGTGCGCCGGTCATCGCATCCGTAACCGACAACTGCATCCAGACGTTGCCGCGTGTCGGAGGTTGATCGGGGGCGGTGCGCACTTCGACCCGCTGACGCCCGGAAGTACTAGTCAGAACGGACAACCTGTCAGGCCGAAATGAATAGTCGTCGTTCAGCGTACCACTGCCGCTGCACGCGCTTGCCAAGCAGGCGGACGAGAGTCCTGCACGCAGAGTGAACCGTTTCTTCATGGGCGAGTTGCGGTTACCTAAAGGCTCGTGATGCTGGAATGAGGCGAATGGTCGCAGGGGATCGCGCGGGGGCGGCGTGGAGCCAACGACGCATCGATTCGGCAGCCGACGCATCCGGCCGATTGCCCCGCGAATGCCTCGAAGCTGACGCATCGACGCGGCAAGTTGTCGCAGGAGGTCGATAGCGATGGACGCTCTTCTCCCCGAGTTCTACCGCTCGTTGCTCGACCGAACCCTTCGATATCCGGAGCTTGACATGAGATTTCGCAACACCCTGTTCGTCTATGCGGCAACGAGCCTTCTTGCCGGCATTGGCTGTTCGTCGTCCGATGCCGAGACCCCGGCGACGGGTCCCGTCGGCGGCGCAGTCGTGGGCGCGGCCGACGATCATTGCGCGGGTCGGCCTGAAGGCGTCTCCGACCCGGCAACTTGTACCAGCGAACCGAGCCCCGCCGGCGATGCGGGCGCGTCGGGAGGGGGAGACGGCCTCAGCGGCGAGGGCGGGGCTGCGGATTGCAACCAGACGCACGATGCGGAATACGGAGATACGCTGTTCAACTCGTCGGGGAAAGACGACGATTGTAAGTATCAGGTGTCATGGACCGCGACGCCGGTCCGCAAAGGCCAGAAGGTTACCTTCACGGTCACTACTTCGAACTTGATCACCGGTCAGCCGCTCGAGCGCATCCCGTCCCAAAAAGTCGGCGCCACGGCGCTGTCGAGTGTAGAGCCCTATATCCCCTGTGACCCGACACATCTGCCGCCCTCCGCCGATCTCGACGCTTCGATCACCGAAACCAAGCCGGGCGTCTTCGAGATTGGTCCGCTCGTCTTCGACAAGTCTGGGCGTTGGGCGGTTCGCTTTCACTTTTACGAGGAATGCTTCGACTCGGAGACCTCTCCACACGGCCACGCCGCATTCTTCGTAGACGTGCCGTAGCAGCCGCCGCCCACTCACTGCGGGAGCGTGAATCGCGATCGCACAGCCCCACGAGTGAGCTCGAGGGAACCAGCGCTCTAGTTCGAGCTGGGCTCCGACGCTTTGATTGCTGGGTTGGCGGCCATCCTCCGCGGTGTCATGGTCAGCGCTGACCATGACCGTGACGATCGCTTTCGACAATAGCTACGCACGCTTGCCCGAGCGCTTTTTCGCTCGAGTTTCACCGACGAAAGTCGGCGAGGCCCGGATCGTCAAAGTAAATCACGCGCTGGCGGAGGAACTCGGCCTCGATCCGGCCGAGCTCGAATCAGCGGACGGCGCTCGAATCTTGGCCGGTAACGTGTTGCCAGAGGGGGCGGCTTCGATCGCGCTCGCCTACGCGGGGCATCAATTTGGCGGCTTCTCGCCCCAGCTCGGGGATGGCCGCGCGATCCTGCTCGGGGAAGTGCTGGACCGGAACGGAGCGCGGCGCGACATTCAGCTCAAGGGCGCGGGGCGCACGCCGTTTTCGCGCCAGGGCGATGGTCGCGCGGCACTTGGCCCGGTACTTCGCGAATATATCGTCAGTGAGGCGATGGCCGCTTTCGGCGTGCCCACGACCCGCGCGCTTGCGGCCGTGACCACCGGGGAAACCGTGGTACGTGAGCAGCGTTTGCCCGGCGCGGTGCTCACGCGCGTGGCCGCGAGTCACCTGCGTGTCGGTACATTCGAGTTCTTCGCCGCGCGTGACGATCGCGAGGCGGTCGCCGAATTGGTGAGGTACGCGCTCGCGCGCCACTACCCGCTTCCAACACACGAACAACGAAGCGCCGGGAGCGAAGCCCTGCGGCTACTGGAGTGCGTGATCGAAGCGCAGGCGGAGCTCGTCGCGCGCTGGCTCGGGCTCGGCTTCGTGCACGGCGTGATGAACACCGACAATACCTCGATTTCGGGTGAAACCATCGACTATGGGCCGTGCGCCTTCCTGGACGAGTACGATCCGAACAAGAAATTCAGCTCGATCGATCGCGGTGGCCGTTACGCCTTTGGCAATCAGCCGAAGATTGCGCTCTGGAACTCGGCTCGCTTGGCCGAGACGTTGCTGCCGTTGATCGCCGACGAAGAGGCTGTCGCCGCACGCTTGGCCACCGAGCGCCTAGACCGCTTTCCCAGTCTCTTCGAGGCAGCCCAGTCGCGGGTCATGCGCGCCAAGCTCGGCCTCTCGAGTGAAGACGCCGGTGACTCTCCACTGATCGACGATCTGCTGCAGCGGCTCGCGCTGAATCACGTCGACTACACGGTCTTCTTTCGTGCGTTGTGCGCGGCCTCGGAAGACCCCGCGGCCGACGCAAGCGTCGCGGCGCTGTTCGACGACCCGTCGGCGTTTCACGGCTTTGCCGAGTCGTGGCGGCGGCGGCTTCAACTCGAACGCATGGCTCCTGAAGCACGCGCCCGCGCGATGCGCTTGGCCAATCCGGCCTTCATCCCGCGCAACCACCGCATCGAGCAAGCGATCGTTGCCGGCGTGAGCGGCAATTTCGAACCGTTCGAGACCCTCGTCCGCGTGCTTGCCCGACCGTACGAAGACCAACCCGAGTTCGCCTACTTGGCTGAGCCACCCCTCGTGAGCGAGCGGGTCAGCGCCACCTTCTGCGGAACCTGAAGTCCGGGGGAAGCGGTAACTCAACTGGTAACCAGTTGCTGATTACTGGTAACTTATCCCCGTACGTCTCTTGCTTCCGGCGGGAAACACGCTGAGAGGCTGAGTGGCATGACTGGTGCTCAGTCTGGCAGCGGAGGAATTCAATGCTGGTAACTCGAGGTTTGGTTTTGGACGCCTTGCGGTGGGCAGGCGTGGCTGCCTGGGGGAGCCTATTGGGTGGGCTTGTTACCAGCTGTGAGAACGGGACGAGCGTTGGCAACCGAGGAACCGCGGCGGGAGGGCAGTCGGAGCTCGCTTCGATGGCGGGAGCCGCTGATGAGGGGCAATCGCCGGCCGATTCTGCGGGCAGGGGGCAAACAGCAATGGGGGGAGGGGGGGCGGGGACTTTCCAGGCCTCCGCAGGTCCGACAGACGTTCCCGTGGCGGGCGGCGGCGCGATCGCTTCGGGGGGCGGCCCCGACGTCGGACCCAATCACTACTATCCCGGCCAGGGCTTCATCGTGCACGAATGGGGGACGGACACGATCGTGGTCGGGTCAGACGGCTCCCTGCAGCGTGGGTTACACCACGAAGAGGAAGATCTGCCTTCGTTCGTCTATGATCGGATCAAAGCGGGGATGTTGATGGGCGCGACCCCATCGGTGACGATCAAGATGGAGACACCCGTTACCTATTTCTATTCGCCGGGACCGCTGCTGGTCAACGCGCGCGTCGAATTTCCCAAGGGTGTACTGACTCAATGGTATCCGGGAGTGACCACGTTTCTTCCTCCCGTGGCCGCAGCTGGCTCGGTCACTTATCCGGCGCTCCCCGACGCGCTCGAGGATCCGGCGCTGGACGTGCGCTTCCCGTTCGTTGGCGAGATGTGCCGGGCAAAATACGCTTCGCTATCCGGAGGACTTTTGGACTGGGGCAACTTTTCGATTCAAGGTCGCGGAGTCACACCGGAAAAGGCCCCGCCGAGCGCACCTCTAGAACGGTTCGGTTGGGGCTATGCGCGCGCGGTGGATGCCAACCTGCTCGAGATGCCGAGCGGAGAAAGCGAGCGTTTCCTGTTCTATCGCGGCCTCGGTGAGTTCGACTTGCCGGTGAAGATCCAGGCGGGGGACGCCGCAACGGTCAAACTCACGAATGGCTTTGCCGAACCCGTCGCTCACGTCTTCTTGCTGAACGTGACTCGCGATCACGGCGTGTTCGCCGAGCACTCCGAGGGCATTGCCCCGGGCACGACGCTCGAGGACTCGGTCCCGAGCTTGGATGGTGCGGCCAGCGTGGATGAGTATCTGAGTCGGCTGTCCGACGCGGTCACCGATGCCCTGGACGCTACCGGTCTCTATCACGACGAAGCGATCGCGATGGTCAATACTTGGCGACGCCAGTGGTTTCGGACGCCGGGCGTTCGCGCGTTGTATTTGGTTCCGCAATCGTGGACGGATCAGTCGATCCCGCTCACCGTGTCGCCCAAGCCCGATGCCACGGTCCGCGTGATGCTGATCCGCGCCGAATTGATCACGAAAGGGCAAGAGGCTGCCGACGTAAGCGCCCTCTCCGCGTTCGATACGGACCCTGCGAGCGGCGCGGCTTACTTTGCGGACCTCGGTCGCTTCGCGGAGCCCAGGCTGCGGCGAGCTTTGCAACTTTCCCCGAGTCCCGCGGGCGAGCAATACTTGTCGCAGATTGCCAGCGCCAAGAGCAGCGTCGTGAGCGGCGAGTGACCCAAGAGGGTACACCGCTGCTCGTACACCCGCGCTACGAGCCCGGCCCCGTCCTGGGGCGTGGCGGGCAAGGTTTGGTCCTACGCGTGCACGACCGGGAGGCGCCCGAGCGACCCTTGGCCGCCAAAATCTGGCTCGCGGGGACGTTCGACCCGTCGGCCTTGGCCGCCGAATTCGCGCTCCTGCGCCGGCTGGACATTCGCGGTTTGGTGCGTGCCCATGACTTCGGTCGCGATCAACGGACGTCCCACCCATTCCTCGTCGAGGACTTCATCGACGGCGTGACCGCGCAGGTGTTCGTCGACGCGATTGCAGAGCGACGCGTAGCACGCCTCGCCTATGTGATCGCCGAGGTCGCCGCGACGTTGGCGGCATTGCACGACGCGGCGTTCGTTCACGGTGATCTCAAGCCCGAGCACGTGCGGGTCACGGCGGACGAGCGCGTGGTGGTGCTCGATTTGGGCTCGGCGTTGGCGCGTTCACCCGCGCACGTCAGCGAAAGATCCGTCGCGCTCACGCCCGCTTTCGCCGCACCGGAAGTGCGCGCCGGAGCTCGCCCGACCCGCGCGTCGGATCTCTATTCACTAGGGGCGCTGGCTTGGGCGCTGGTCACCGGCGGGCCGCCCAAGGTGCGTCCTCAAAAGTTGCGGCGTGTCGCAGGCTGGGTACCACCCAGCCTGGCAGATCTGATCGATCGCTTGCTCGAGCCGCACCCGCATGATCGTCCCGAGGACGCGGAAGGAGTTCTCGAACGATTGGGGCTTGCCGCTCTGCCTTCGGCGCGCCGCGCCGCGCCCACGCCGATCGGCCGTGCGAGGCAGCTCGCAAGCCTGCTCGAACCGCACGCCGGCGTTCGCTATTTGCTGGGGCCGAGTGGCTCCGGCAAGACGCACTTGCTGCGCGAAATCGTCACCCATGCGCTGCTTTCGGGGCGCGTGGTACGCCGTGTGTCATTCCCGCAAGCGGACGCGTCGTTCGTGGCCCAATTGGTCGGCTTCTTTCGCGGCGCGCAGGCGGCTTGGCCATTTACCGTCCGTGGCTCGGCAGCAACACCGATGCTCGTCATTCTCGACGGGCTGCACGAGGCCCCCGTCGAACTCGTCGCTGCGATCGATGCCCATCGGTGTCGCGCCGACGGAGCCCCCGACCTCGATCTGCTGATCGCCGGACGCGAGGCACCGCCTGGCGCGCGGCAGGTGCTGCTCGAACCGTTGGACTCCGCAGCATTCAGCGAGCTGTGCCGAGCCTTGGGTGTGACCGACCCGGCGCAGGTTGCCGAATATGCTCGGATGACTGGGCGAAATCCCGGGTGGCTCGTCGCCGCGCGCGGCCGTGTGCCGCTCAGCCACGACATGGTGCTCGAACGCGCACGGAGCCTCTCGGCGGGCGCGTCTCGATTGCTGGCCGAGCTGTCCTTGCTCGGCGGCGTAGTGGGCGAGCAGCTCGTGCGAGCGCTCAGCTCGAATCCCGAGCGGGAGCTCTCGGCAGAGCTGACAGAGCTGCTCTCGGCCGCTTTCCTCGTTCGCCGCGCGTCCGGCGAGCAACGGGACTATGCGCTTCAGGATTTGGAGCTCGCGCCGAAGATCGCCTCTGCCCTGGGCTCTTTCGAGATCGTGGAACGCGTCAGCTCCCTCGTCATCGAGGCCGATTGCGTTCCGGTGCGCGCCTTGCTTGCCCTGGGGGGCTCGCCCTTTCCGCCGGCGAGGCGCGACGACTTGTTCGAGCGCGCGGCGTTGCTCGCGCGCAGGGCCGGGGCTCGTAGCGATGAAGTGGAGGCGCTGTATGCCCTGGCAGCGACGAAGAGCGCGAGAACCAGCGAGCGCTTGCTGCGACTCGAGCGGCTGACCCGTCACTCCGGCGGCAATCACCCGGAGGTACTCACCTGGTTGATCGAGGCCGCGCGACAGGAGCCTTCGCTCGTCCCTCTAGTCGCGCGCCGTCAAGCAGAACGAGCGGCGCGCTCGGGCGACTTCGCGCAGGCCGAGTCGTACGTCGCTCAGGCGGAACGAGCTGCATTCGAGCTCGGCGATCGAATCGGTGCCGCGCTCTCGCTTGCCACGCGCGGCGCGGTCGCGCTCTACCGCGCTGACGTGCCCGCTGCCGAGCGGGCGGTTCGCGAAGCCTTGGCCCAGATCGCCACCCTCGACATCGACGATCCTGAGGAAGTCGCCCGAGTCGAACACAACTCCGGCGTGGTCGCCTTGTATGCCGATCGCATCGCGGACGCCGCTCTGGCTTTCGAGCGCTCATTGGTGATCAAGCGCAAACTCGGCGATCGCGCGGGCGTTCGCTCCTGCTTGCTGAATCTCGGACTCGCGCTGGCGCGCTCTCGGGACTACGTGCGGGCCGCGGGTGTGCTCGAAGAAGCCATCTTGCTGGCCGTGTCGCTCGGGCAGCACGCCGGGCGTGCATGGTGCCTGGCGGCCAGGGCCGATCTCGAAATCCGTCGCGGCGACGCTCGCGCCGCTGACCGCTTCATCGCCGAGGCAGAAGCGGTGGCTCAGGCGCCGCCGATGGTTCGTGCCGACCTCGCCCTACTCCGGGGACAAAGCGCGCTGCTCGATGGCGATGGCGCGCGCGCGCTGATCGCGCTTTCCGAGTTGGATCCGGCCTTGCGACAGAGCGATCCGTTGCTCGACACGCGAGCGTTGTTGATCGCGGCGGGAGTGCAGTTGGCGTCTTTGCCCGCCGCGCCACGCGCGGCGGCCCGCTCGGCCATCCGCGCCGCGCGGGCGGCGCGGGCGGCCCGCTTGTTCGAAGTCGAGGCGCAGGCCCTGGCGCTGCTGCGTCGCGCAAGGAAGCCACTGAACGTCGCCCCAGAGCCGGGCTATGCTTCCGTGATGCCCGACCGCGACGCGCCGCTTTGGAGCTGGCTGAACGACGCGGCGTCCGGCCTGCCCCGCGGAGAATCCGTCATCCGCCTCCTGAGGCAGCTGCGAGCAACTTCGGGCGCGGAGCGCGTTTTGCTCGCGACTGGTGACGCTCACGGTCGTCCTTTGCAGGCTTGGGCGGTCGATCTCGACGGCTTCGCGCTGGATTCGCCCCTCTCGCGCTTCGACCTCGACTTCCTTCAACGAAGCGCGGAGGCGAGCGCCACACTCTACCAGCGCGAGGTGCCAACGGTCGGCGGCCGCGGATCGCGCCTGGCGATCCCTGCGCCGACCTCCGCTTACGAGCTGCGAACGGTGCTGCTGCTCGAGCACCGCTTTCGGGTGGGCGCTTTCGATGCCATCTCGAGCGAAGACACAGTCCGCTTTGCGATCCTTGCGGGAGTGGCCACGCGCCTGGGGTCTCCGCAGGGCGCCGATGGCGCTCCTTGGGCGTTGGAATTGGCGAACTCGCGAGCTTCGGAGTTGGGGCGTCCTGCGCTCGAAGCCGGAGAGACGACCGAGCTTCCCGCGAGCCGGCCCAGGCGCGACTTCGGCCCGATCATCGGCGAAAGTCGGGCCTTGCGCGCAGCGCTCGCGAAGCTCGAGAGCGCCGTCGAGAGCGACCTTCCGGTGCTGATCTCGGGCGAGACCGGGACTGGCAAGGAGCTGTTCGCGCGGGCGTTACATGAGCACGGCTCACGCGCTCGCGCGCCATTCGTCGCTCTCAATTGTGCGGCGGTTTCCGACTCCCTGTTCGAGTCCGAGCTGTTCGGCCACGCGCGTGGGGCTTTCACCGGCGCTGATCGAGCTCGCCCCGGTTTGCTTGCACGCGCCGAAGGAGGCGTGCTGTTTCTGGATGAAATGGCGGAGCTTCCGCTGGCGCGCCAGGCTGCCTTGCTGCGTGTCCTCGAGTCACGCCGCTACCGGCCAGTTGGCAGCGACGAGGAACGCCCGTTCGACGTGCGCATCGTGTCGGCTAGCAACCGCCCCTTGGATACGGAAGTGGCTCGCGGAACTTTCCGTCAAGACTTGCTGTTTCGGATCAACGTGCTCGAGCTGAGCGTGCCGGCGTTGCGCCAGCGCCCCGAAGACATTCCCCTGCTGATTCGGGCCTTTCTGGATCGCGCCGGGACCAAGGTCGTCATTTCTCCCGATGCGATGAGTGCGCTGGAGAGCTACGCTTGGCCGGGCAACGTGCGAGAACTGGAACATCAGATCCAACGCTTGTTGGCGCTCGGCGTGCCTCGCGTCGAGCTTGCTCATTTGCCGCGGGCCCTCCGCCCGGCGGGTGCGCGCCGGGTGCGTGCGGGCATCACTCCACGGGAGGTCGTTCCACTCGACCCTCGAGCCGAGGTCGAGCGCGCCCTGCGGGTGTCCGAGGGCAACATCACGCACGCCGCTCAGGTACTTGGCCTGACTCGGCACGGTCTGAAAAAACGCATGCTGCGCCTTGGTCTGCGCGCGTCGCAAAAGCTGGGAGACAGTCGATGAATCGAGCTCCTTTGCTGCTCGTTGCCGGGCTGGGAGCCCTCGCAGCCTGCGACGCGCAGAATGGCTCGCAGTCCGGAACCAGTAAGGCTCAGGCTGGGGCCGCCTCCGAACCCGATGGTGCAGCGAGTGGAGGGACGCCGTCAGGCGCATCTGGGGCTGCGGGCGCTGGTCTGGCTGGCATCGGTGGCGGCGGCAGTCAGGCCGGGCTAGCGGGAGCCGTCGGCGTAGGTGACGCAGGCGCCGCTGGGGACGCTGGCGGCCCTGGCGCTGACGCTGGTGGCCCTGGCGCTAAAGAAGGCTGCGACGCCGCGAGTGTTGGCGACTTGGCGGTGTATCTTCGCTCCAACTGGGATCCGCTCGGCTACCCGCCCTACGCTTTCGACGGTTGCACGTTGCTGTACTTGGCCGCCGGGAGCGACCCAGGGGCCCTGCATCTGCGCAATTTGGCAACGGGTGAGGACTCCGTGCTGGAAACTTAGGCGACCAAGCCGCGCCGCCCTGCCGTTTCTGGTCCGGTGATCACCTGGGAGGCAGACGGCGCCCAAGGCAGTGAAGTGCGCGTGCGATTCGATGGCAAAGTCGAATCCATGTCGGGTCCATTCGTACGCGCCGAGGAACCGCGCGCGACCGCAGACGCCGTCGTCTTCACGGCGTTCCTAGGGCCTGGTCCGAACGACGACAGCGATGTCTACCTGTTCGACGTCGTCGCCCGCCAACTGTCCGTGATTGCCGCAGGCGCTGGGCAACAGCGCTTCGCGGACGTGTCTGCAACGCACGTGGCGGTCACTGACTTCTCCGAGGATCCGAAGGGCTATTTCGACGAAGCGGGGTCAATCTCGGACATCGCGCTGATCGAGCGGGCCACTGGCTTGCGCTCGGATCGCGTCGCCCCGGGCAAGCAAGCGTTTCCGCTGCTCGGAACGGACGGCGTGTTCGCTTACCTGGAATGGGCAGCCGTGCATCCGGAGCCAAAGTTGGGCCAATTTTGGCTCAAAGTCGGCTATCTCGATCGGCCGATCAGCGAAGACTTCAACGTCAAGACCACGGGACAGGTCTCGACGAACCCTGCGTACGTCAGGCCTTCATTGCGCGGCCTGAACCTCGACTTCATCGATCAAGGGGCGTACGGCACGGCGCTCTATCGCGCCGCACTCGGCACGCCGGGTACGCTCGCGTCGTTCAAGATTGCCGGTGCGCAGCAGTTGTTTGGCCCGGTGGCTGGTGACCGGTTCACCTTGCTCGCCAGCCAGCGCAGTGCGCAGAACTACTCGCTGCTCGCTGTAGCGCGTTGAGTCCGCGCTATTTGGCGATCAGGACGCGCTGCTCACCGATGCCGAGAATCGAGACCTGCTCGTCGCTGAGTCCGCGAGTGTGCATGGCAGCGCGCAATTCGTTCGGACAGGCGCCCGGCCCGTCGTCCGAGTTGATGAAGGTGTCGAAGTGGATCGGAATCATCTGCCGGGCTCCGAGCAACCTGAAGGCGTCGAGGGCTTGGCTCGGGCTTTCGTGCGTGTACTGCATGAAATCTCGCGGGGCGTCGGGGCAGATCGGCAGCAGGG
>Ga0302322_100005456_pt1 | contig 11153 bp, 8 predicted proteins | sample Fen_T0_2_FD_203757 | JGI IMG/M metagenome (GOLD analysis project Ga0302322, IMG submission 203757) | Peat permafrost microbial communities from Stordalen Mire near Abisko, Sweden - Fen_T0_2 | ecosystem: Environmental > Terrestrial > Soil > Wetlands > Permafrost | place: Sweden: Abisko... | reverse complement strand
TGGCCCGTGAACGCCGGGATCAGCTCGTAGTCGGTGGCGCGCCAGAAACTCACGGCCGCCACCAGCAAGAGCGGCAGCACGAGAAAGAGCACAAAGACCAACGTGAACGGCGTGGCCTGGAGCCAGGCGCCGATTCGGAAGGTCTTGGTGGTGCTCATGGGGTTGAGTTCAATGCAACGCGGGTGGAAACCGTTCGGGCTGAGGTATCGAAGCCGTGTGCATGCGGTGACCGAACAAGGCTTCGATACCTCAGCCCGAACGGTCACCTCACGCCAACATCACGCTGCTACAAATTCGTTCCACTTCTGGACCATGTACGCGTTCTCATCCATGATCGCGTTCCAACAGGCGATGCCGCCCATGCGCGCTTCGTAGCTGCCGCCGTCGCGCAGGCTGCCGGCCTTGGCCAGCAAATCGCCGTTGGGTGACTTGATGTCTTGCGTGGCGGCCTTGCCTTCCATCCAGTAAGCCCACTCGTAGGCTTCCATCTTGGCCTTGGCGGTGTCGAGCACGGCGCTGTAGTAGCCCTGGCGATTGAGGTACGCGCCGGCCCAGCCGTCGAGGAACCAGTTGATGAATTCGTAGACGCCGTCGGCCTTCTTGCCGGTGACGCTCTTGGGCACGCCGAAGCCGGCCGCCCAGGCGCGGTAGCCTTCCTTCAGCGGCTGGAAGGTGCAGGCGATGCCCTTGGTGCGCACGGCCGTGACGGCCGGCGACCACATCGACTGGATCACCACCTCGCCCGAGGCCATCAGGTTCACGCTCTCGTTGAAGTCTTTCCACAACGCGCGGAACTGGCCGGCCTTCTTGGCTTCGATCAAGGTCTTGATCGTGAGGTCGATCTCCTTCTTGGTCATGTTGCCCTTGTCGGGGTACTTGTAGATGCCCGAGGCCTCGACCACCATCGCGGCGTCCATGATGCCGATCGACGGAATGTTGAGGATCGCCGCCTTGCCCTTGAACTCGGGGTTCAGCAGTTCCTTCCACGAATCGATCGGGCGCTTGATCAGGTCGGGGCGGATGCCCAGCGTGTCGGCGTTGTAGACGGTGGGGATCAGCGTCATGAACTGCGTCGGCGTGGCCGAGAAAGTCTTGCTGTCAGGCTTCTCGAGGTACATCACCTTCTTCGGCGCGGTGCCCTGGTCGCCGACCTTCTTGCCGGCGACTTCACCCTTGGTGAACAGCGAGGTGATCTTGTCGGCGTTCTTGATGCGCTTGGTGTCGATGCCCAGCAGGTTGCCGGTCGGGATGATCTTCTTCAGCGAGAAGTACTCGGTGTCGATCAGGTCGAAGCTGTTGGGCGCGGTGACGGCGCGCTTGGTCACGTCGTCGGTCGTGACCGGGATGTACTGGATGGTGATGCCGGTGTCGGCCTTGAACTTGTCGGCGATGGCCTTGTCTTGGTTGACCGCGGTACCCAGGTAGCGCAGCGTGATCTTCTCTTGCGCGTGCACGAACGGAAAGGCGAGCGTGCCACCGGCCGCGGCAGCGCCTTTGAGCAGGGTACGGCGTGAGGTACCGGACTTGACGTTGTCGTCGGACATGGGTGTTCTCCTTCGTTGGTCGTTGGTCAATGAGATCGGGGACAGATCAGGTGGGGTCAGGCAGAGTCGGGCAAGGTCAGGCAAAAGGTCAGGCAACAGAGGCCAGCGAGTGGGCCTCGTGCGGCAGCCACGAGACATGCACCGTTTCGCCGGGCTGCAGCGGCGAAGCGTCGAACGCGGCGTCGGCCACAGTCGCCGTCCATTGCGCATCGGCCGACTCGCCTTGCGGCGCGAGGTTGACCTGCACATAGGTCCCCTGGTATTCGATGGCCTTGACCGACGCGGTGCGCGAGCCGCCATGCGCCTCGCGCTGCAGCCGCATGCGATCGGCGCGCACCGCGATCGGTCCGCCCTCGGCGGCGATCACGTTGTGCGCCCCCATGAAGCGGGCGACGAACTCCGAGCGCGGCGCGTTGAACACCTCGCGCGGCGAACCGGTCTGCTCGATGCGGCCGTTGTTCATCACCACCACCTGGTCGGCCAGCGCCATGGCTTCTTCTTGCGAGTGAGTCACGTGCACGAAAGTGAAGCCGAGCTCCTGCTGCCAGCGCTTGAGCTCGGCGCGCATCTGCACGCGTAGAAACGGGTCGAGCGCCGACAGCGGCTCGTCGAGCAGCAGCACGCGCGGCTCGGTCATCAGCGCACGGGCCAGCGCCACGCGCTGCTGCTGGCCGCCCGACAGCTCGCTGGGCAGGCGCGCGAGATAAGGCGTCATCGCGACGAGCTGCAGCAGCTCTTTCGCGCGGGCGTGGCGCTCGGCGACGGGTTTGCCGCGCATCTTCCAGCTGAAGGCCACGTTGTCGAGCACGCTCAGGTGCGGGAACAGCGCGTAGCTCTGGAACATCATCGCCGTGCCGCGGTCGGCCGCGGCGCTGTAGGTGATGTACTTGCCACCGAGCAGGATCTGCCCGTCGCTCGCCAGCTCATGGCCCGCAATCATGCGCAGCGTGGATGTCTTGCCGCACCCTGACGGGCCGAGCAGGCAGCAGTAGCTGCCCGAGGGAATGGTGAGGTCGATGCCGTTGACGGCGACCGTGTTGCCGTAGCGTTTGACCAGCGATGTCAGCACCAGGGTCGAGTCGACTTTCATGCCGAGCATGTATGCAATGCATGTGCCAGAAAATATTCACCGAAACGGCGCGAAAACGCGGCGCCACCCAACGACCCACGCACCATGTCCCTATGACAAACGTTTGCGCTGCCCGTCTTTGGGGCGAGCAGCTTGGCATTGCTTGGGCGCACGACTTGCACCCAGCCCGCCCACGTTGATCGCTACTTTGTATACAAAATGGCGAGTCCATCAGAAGGAGCCCAGCATGAAGATTCGCGTGATCAACCCCAACACCAGCGCCACGATGACGGCCAAGATCGGCCACGCCGCCGCCGCCGTCGCGGCACCGGGCACGCTCATCGAGGCGGTGCAGCCGAGCTTCGGCGCGCCATCGATCGAAGGGCACCACGATGATGTGTGGGCTGCCGCCGGCGTGTCCGAGCAGGTGCGGCTGGGCGAGGCGGCGGGGGCCGATGCCCACGTGATCGCCTGCTTCGGCGACCCAGGCTTGCACGCAGCGCGCGAGCTGGCCTGCGGGCCGGTGATCGGCATCGCCGAAGCGGCATTCCACTTCGCCTCGCTGCTGGCCACCGGCTTCTCGGTGGTGACCACGCTCACGCGGACCTGTGTGATCGCCGAGCACCTGGTACTGCAATACGGCTTCGAGCGGCGCTGCCGCGGCATCCATGGCACCGACATCGCGGTGCTCGAGCTGGAAGACCCGGCAAGCGACGCCTACGCGCGCATCCTCGCGAGTTCGCGCGCGGCGCTGCAGCACGACCGCTCAGGCGCCATCGTGCTCGGCTGCGCCGGCATGGCCGATCTGTGCCTTCGCCTCCAGAACGAACTCGGGGTGCCGGTGGTGGACGGCGTGGCCGCGGCGGTCAAGCTGGCCGAGGGGCTGGTCGGGCTGGGCCTGGGAACCAGCAAGCAAGGCGACTATGCGGCGCCGTTGCCGAAGCTCTATGCGGGCTTGGCCAAACCGTATTCGCCAGAGTGAAGGCAGTCGACGCGAACGTCTACTGAAGGCTGGCCTTGTCCAGAGAAGCCGAAATCCGTAAGACTCGTCTGACCCAGCGCCACACGAAGCGCAATAGCAGCAGCGCCAGCACCGCCTCGACCAACGTCATCAGGAACGCCAGCGCGACGCCACGCTTCTCCGATCGCCGCGTGAACTTGGCCCGCGCCCGATCGCGTGCGATCTCGATGCTGTCGTAGAAACTAGGCACCACCAACAAGGTGAGCAAGGTCGAAGTGATCGTGCCACCGATGATCGCGATGGCCATCGGCCGGTAGAACTCGCCGCCCTCGCCCAGGCCCAGCGCCACCGGGAACATGCCGGCGATCAGCGCGAAGGTCGTCATCAGGATCGGCCGCAAGCGCTGGCGGCCGGCAGCCATCAGCGCGTCCTCGCGGGGAATGCCTCTTGCCTCGCCGGCGCGCGTGGCGTCGAGCAGCAGGATGGCGTTCTTCGCGACCAGGCCCACCAGCATGATGATGCCGATGAAGCTCATCAGGTTGAGCGTGGAGCGCGCCGCCAGCAACGCCAGCACCACGCCGATCAGGCTCAGCGGCAGCGAGATCATCACCGGCAGCGGCGCGGTGAACGAGCCGAACTGGATCACCAGCACCATGTACATCAACAGCACGCCGCTGAAGAGCGCGACGCCCATGTCGCCGAACACCTGCTGCTGGTCTTTCGACGCGCCGGCCAACTCGAGGCCGTAGCCTTCGGGGAAATTGATGGCCTTGGCGATCTTCAGCGCATCGGCCGTCACCTCGCCGGCCGAGCGGCCCTGCGCGTTGGCCGACACCGCGACCATGCGCTTGCCGTTGGCGTGCTGGATCTGCGCCGGGCTCTTGCCGAGCGTCACGTGCGCGATCTGGTCGAGCGGCACCATGCGGTTGGTGCCGGTCACGGTGATCGGCAGGCGCTCGATGTTGCTCAGGTCGACACGGTCGTCGGGGTGCAGGCGCACCGCCACATCGCGCGTCTCACCGGTCGGGTCGATCCAGTCGCCGACCTCCAGCCCGGCGAACGCGACGCGCAAGGCCTGCGCGGCGTCGTTGACCGAGATGCCCAACGAATTGGCAAGGCCGCGATCGAGTTCGATCTTCAGTTCGTCCTGCGGGTCCTGTTCCGAAAGGCCCACGTCGACGGCGCCGGGCACCGCGCGCAGCTTCTCCATGAAACTGTTCGTAATGGCCAGCAGCTGGCGCGAATCGGCACCGTGGAAGCGGATCTGCACCGGCTTCTGTGCGCCGTTGTTCAGGTCATCGAGCACCACGTACTCGGCACCGACCAGCCGCGCCACCTTCGTGCGCAGTTCGCGCGCAATCTCGACGGCGGAACGGCTGCGCTGCGTGCTCTTGCCCACGTCGACATAGATGCGCCCGCCACTGCTGCTGATGTAGCTGTTGGTGGCCTTGGTTTCGGGGAGGGAGCGCGCCAGTGCGGCGGCACTTTCCATCTTGAGCCGCGCGTATTCGAGGCTGCTGCTCGACGGTGTGCGCACCTCGATCGCCAAGGTGCCGTAGTCGGACGTCGGCAGGAAGCTCGAACCGCCCACCGTCGCCTGCAACACGATCGCCAGCACGAAGCTGCCGAACGCGAAGGCACCCATCCACACCCGGTGGTGCAGCGCCCATGCGATGAGCCGGCCGTAGCGGTCGGCCTGGTGGTCGAACCAGGTGTTGAAGCGCGCGAGCAGCTTGCTGATGCCTTTCTTGGGTGCATGGTGGTGCCCGGGCGGGTCGCCCCAGTAGGCCGACAGCATCGGGTCGAGCGTGAACGAGATGAACAGGCTCACGATCACCGACGCCACCACCGTGAGCGCGAACGGGCGGAACCATTCGCCCGACACGCCGGGCATGAAGGCGACTGGCACGAACACCGCAACGATCGAGAAGGTGGTGGCCGCGACCGCGAGGCCGATCTCGGCCGTGCCGTTGAGCGCGGCGTCGCGCCGGTTCTCGCCGCGCTCCATGTGCCGCACGATGTTCTCTCGCACGACGATCGCGTCGTCGATCAACACCCCAATGGCCAGCGACAGGCCGAGCAGGCTCATGAAGTTGAGGCTGAAGCCGCAGAGCCACACCGCGATGAACGCGGCAATCACCGAGGTCGGCAGGCTCAGCGCGGTGATCAGCGTCGAACGCCAGGAATTGAGAAACACGTAGACGACAAAGATGGTCAGCCCGGCGCCGAACACCAGCGCGTGGATCACGTTGTTCAGGCTGTTCTGCGCGTCCTTGCCGCCGTCTTGCGTGACCTCGAGCTTGGTACCGGCCGGCAGCGTCTTGCCGTAGTCGCCGACCAGCTTGCGCACCTCGTCGGCCACCGACACGGTGCTGGCGTCGCGGGCGCGCGTGACCGACAGCCCCACGTTCGGGCTGCCGCTGCGCACGCTGAAGCTGTTGAGTTCGGCGAAGCCATCCTTCACCTCGGCCACCTGGCCCAGGCGCACGGTGTCGCCGCCGCGCCGCGCGATCACGATCTGCTCGAAGTCGGACGGCGCCTCGATGCGGCCCACCAGGCGGATGCTCTGGTCGGTGAGGCCGCCGCGCACCTTGCCGACCGGCGCGGTGGCGTTCTGGTTGCGCAGCGCGGCCACCACCTCGGTGACGGACACGTTGAACTCGCGCAGCTTCTCGGCATGCAACAGCACGCTGAGCTCGCGGTTCAGCGAGCCGTTGACGGTGACGGTGGCCACGCCCGGGATGCCGCGCACGCGGTCGGCCAGCTGGTCTTCGGCCAGGCGCGAGATCTCGGCGTGCGACTGCGTGGTGGACGACAGCGCCAGCTGCATGATGGGCTGGGCCGCAGGGTCCACGCGCTGCAGCACCGGCTCGCGCATCTCGACCGGCATCTTGTAGCGCACCGTGCCGATGGCATTGCGCACCTCGTCGGCCGCCTCGATCATGTTCTTGCCGAACTGGAACACCAGCACGATCTTCGCGTTGCTCTCGCTGGCCGTGGAGCGCACTTCGTCGACACCGGAGATGCTCTGCAGCGCCTTCTCGACCCGGTCGATGACCTCGCGCTCCACCGTCTCGGGCGAGGCGCCGGGGTAGGTGATGCTGACCACCATCACCGGCTGCTCGACGTCGGGGATCTGGTTCACGCGCAGCTTCTTGAGCGCGAGCAAACCCAGGCACATGAGCGCGATGATGATCACGATGGTCGCGATCGGCCGCTTGATGCTGAAGTCAGAGAGGAACATGGCTAACCTCCTTTGGCTGCCGACGCGGGCGCCGCGCCTTCCTTCAGATCGGCCGGCATCGCCGGTGCCGAGGTTGGCGCTGCCGCCATCTCCACCGCCTGGCCGTCGACCAGGGAGCTACCGGGTTGGCGCAAGACCTGGTCGCCATCGGCCAGGCCGCTCGTGATCACGTATTCGCCGCGCCGCGGGTCGCGCTCGCCCAGCTGCACCGCGGACTTGCGCAGGGTCTTGCCCTGCAGCCGCCACACGTGCGCGCTGTCACCGACTTTGACGATCGACGACTCGGGCAGCACCAGCGCCTGGGTGCCGCGCGACGCGATGCGCCCCTCGGCATAAAGCCCGGCCAGGCGCGGCGAGTTGCCGGCCGCGAACTCGACCAGCACCTCGACCTGCCGCGTCGTCGAGTTGGCGGCCGCGCTCACGCGCTTGACCTTGCCGGTGAACTCGGTCTGCGGGTAGCCGTTGACCTTGAAGCTGACCTCCTGCCCGGCACGCACCTCCGCCAGGCGATCGGCCGACACCAGCCCTTCGAGCCGCATGCTGGTCGGGTCCATCACCTTGACCAGCTCCTTGCCGACCTGCGCGGTGTCACCGGCCGACACCTTGCGTTCGCTGACGATGCCGTCGAACGGCGCGCGGATCTCGGTGCGGCCGAGCTGCTGCTTCGCCGCCACCAGGCGCGACTTGGCCGCGGCCAGGTCGCTCTGCGCGTTGTTGCGGCGGATCTCGGCGTCTTCCGTCGCCTGCATCGAGCTCATGCCTTGCGTCTGCAAGGTCTTGAGCCGCTGGAACTGGCGCTCGGCCTGCTCGAAGGCCTGGCCGCTCGCGCGCGCCGACTCTTCGGCCGAGTTGAGGCTGTCGCGGATGGATGTGTCGTCCAGCCGCACCAGCAGGTCCCCGCGCCGGACCGCCTCGCCGTTCTCGCGCAGCACCTGCAGCACCACGGCCGAGATCTCCGCCCGCAGGTCGGCGCGTCGCTCGGGCTCGATGGTGCCGGTGATGACGGCGCCCTGGGTCTGGGTGGTCAGGCGCACGGTGCGCAAGTCCTCGCGCGCCAGCAACAGCTGTGGCGCCGAGGCGGCCACGCTGGCCGAGGCGGCCGAGGCGGCCGAGGCGGCGGGCGCAGCCCCGCCCGGTTTCTGGCAGGCCGACAAGGCGCTGCACAGGCTGAGACAGATGAAAAGATGACGACGCATGAGTGGAACGCCCTGAACTCCCGGAAGACGAGATTATTGGGGCAGTTCGGTCCGCCGGATACAGGCCTCGACGCGAATCACGTCGCGGCGGCTGTCGGCGCGGTCACTCCCAAGGCAGCATCAAGGTCACCATCAGCAGCTTCTCGAACTCCGGCTCAAACCGATCAATGATCTTCTGCGGATCCGGGCACAGCTTCGCGTCGGTGATCAACCCGAACTGCACCCCGCCGCCGTAGCTGAGGATGGAAACGCCGACGCCGATCTCCCCCGACTGGGGCACCCAGAACATCACCTGCCGAAGCGTCGACCCGCACAGCTTCAGTGCCACCGCCGGCCCCGGCACGTTGGTCATCACCGCCGTCGTCTTCTTTGCAAACAGGTTCAGCAACGCATCCTGCATCGGCTTGATCAGCAAGCCGGCCACCGCGAGAACAGCAAACGCGAGCAGCGGCTGGTAACTCCCTTTCAACTCCGCCATGCGCGCCCTTACCGCGTACACCCGCTCCACCGGGTTCACGATGCCGATCGGCAGCACCAAAGGCACCAGGCCGAACTGGTTGCCGAGCTTGTAGGCCTTCTCCAGCGGCCGCAGGTTCACCGGCACCATCGCGCGGATCTCCTGGCCGGTGGTGTCGTCGCCCTGGTCGCGCAGGTAGCCGCCGATGGCGCCGGCCACGCAGGCGAGCAGCACGTCGTTGATCGAGCAGTTGAGCGCCTTGCCGATGGCCTTGACCTGGTCGAGCGGCAGCGGCTCGCCCCAGGCCACGCGCTTGGCGCCGATGGGCTTGCCCTTCAGGCGCGTGGGCGAGTCATCGGGCATCAGCAGCATCGCGCCGGCGTCCGAGATCACCTGGTAGCCGATGCGTGCCATGTCGAGCGTGCCCTGCACCGGCTGCTGCGGCTCGGCCAGCAGCTTCATCGACTTGGCCACGCCACTGCCGTACAGGCCGATGGCCTTGACGGTGACATCGGTCAGCGGGCGCATCACCGCGTCGGTCAGCCAATCCGAGCCTTCGTCGTCTGCGGCGCGGCGCTTGCGCGGCGGCGGCTCGGTGCCGCCATCGGTGATCGACAGCATCACCGAGATCAGCGCGATGCCATCGGCAATGCAGTGGTGCACGCGGGCGATCAAGGCGCTGCCGCCTTCGTAGTGGTCAATCAGCTGGAACTGCCACAGCGGGCGGCTGCGGTCGAGCGGCGTCATCGAGAGTTCGCCCACGCGCGCCTGCAAGGCCGCGCGCTCGCTTTGCCGGGGCAGGCGCACCAGGGCCTCGTGGCGCACGTGGTGGTGGATATCGAACACGGCGTCATCGACCCAGCTCGCACCCATCGCGTCTTCGACCACCTTCTGGCGAAAGCGCCCGTACTGGAGCAGCTTGGTGGCCACGCGCTCGCACAGCACTTCGTAGGCGATGCCCGGCTCGATCAGCCACACGCCAACGATGGTCATCAGGTTGACGTCGTTGTCCATGCGCAGCCAGGCGGTGTCCACCCGTGACATGCGTTCTGCGGCTTGGGCCATGTTTTTCAGCTTCCCTGTGGGGTCATGGGCCGCAAGATGCTGGGTAACATGCGCCCCGTCAATGCCGACTTTCACCCACAACGGAGACGACAACCATGGCTGATCTCGCCGCCCAGTTCGAACAGGCACGTGCAGACTCGAAGAACCTGCCCGAGAAACCCGACAACATGACCCTGCTGCAGCTCTATGCGCTGTACAAGCAAGGCAGCGTCGGCGATGTGGACACCAAGCGCCCCGGCTTCACCGACATGGTGGAGCGCGCCAAGTGGGACGCCTGGAACACGGTCAAGGGCAAGTCGAAGGACGAGGCGATGCAGGGGTACATCGATCTCATAGAAAGTCTGAAGTAGCCCCCCAGTCGCTGCGCTCCTGCCCCCAAGGGGCGCCAACTCTACGGCCGGGCAAAGCCCGTTCCGTGAGTTGTTGCTTGATGGAAGCGGTCGCTGCGCTACCGCTATTCGCTACTTCTTCGACGTCTTGGCCGCGGCCTTCTTCGCGGTCGTCTTGTTTTTGGCCAGCAAGTCGTCGAGGTTCTTCTCGATCTCGGTCTCGATGGTCTTGCTGAAGGCGCCGAGCAGAAAACCCAGCTTGGCGTTGAGTTCGAAGTGATCGGGCGCGACGACCAGGCTGCCTGTCACGCCGCTGCGCTTGAACTCGACCGTGTCGCTGGTCTCGCCCTCGATCACGGTGCATTCCATGTCGAATTTCTTCTCGGCGTCTTCGGCCCATTGCCACGCGATCTTGCGCGCCCTGGCCAGGCCGAGCGTGTGGTCGCGATGGATGTTGATGTCAGGCATGTCTTGTCTCCGATTCAGGAACCGAGTGTCGCGCGGCGCTCGGCCATCGGCAAGGCGGCGATGCGTTTGACCTCGGCGTAGAAGCGATCGAAATCGCGCCCCTCGCGCTCGAACAAGCGATCGAACTGCGGCACCAGCTCGTTGTAGGCCGCCAGCACGCCGAGCGAGGCGTTGTTGGCGCTCGCGAACCAGTTGTCGTAGCCGGCAAAGCCGTTCCACGGCCCGGCCTTGAGGGCGGCATGCTCGGCACGCAGCTGCGCCATGCGCTCGGCCTTGGCGGCCCGCTTGGCCTCGGCGCTCAACGCGGTGTTGCCGTAGATCGCGTCCAGGTCGGCACGCGCCTGCATCGTGATGCGGCGAAAGTCCTGCCGGCGGCTGTCGAGTGCCTCGTATTCGGCGCGTGCCTCGGGGGTCGCATGGTCCTGCAACCAGCGCTGGCCACCGATGCGCTCGACCGACGTGGCAAACGATTCGTTGAACATCGTGTCACCGGCCGCATACGCCACCTGGTGGGCGAGCTCGTGAAAGATCAGGCGTGCCAGCTCGCCTTCGGGCCAGCGGATGAAGGTGTTGAGCAGCGGGTCGCTGAAGTAACCACCGGGCAGCCGGCCGAGCGTGGAATAGGCCGGGATGGCCTGCACCACGGCTTCGAGCCCTGCGCTGCGCTGCTCGGCGGCGAGCGCTTCAGCGTCAGCGCGGTCGTAGTAGCCGCGGTAGCCCACACAGCCCACCACCGGGAAGCACCAGGTCTTCAGGGTGAGGCTCAACTCGGGCGCGGCGACCACGTTCCACACCGCAGCGGGGCGACCCAGGTCGGCAT
>Ga0302322_100005453_pt1 | contig 11156 bp, 9 predicted proteins | sample Fen_T0_2_FD_203757 | JGI IMG/M metagenome (GOLD analysis project Ga0302322, IMG submission 203757) | Peat permafrost microbial communities from Stordalen Mire near Abisko, Sweden - Fen_T0_2 | ecosystem: Environmental > Terrestrial > Soil > Wetlands > Permafrost | place: Sweden: Abisko... | reverse complement strand
TGGCAGCCCCGTCGCCCATGCGGCCATCGGGGAATATCCCGGCGTGACCTTTGACCTCGATGGCCAGCCGCGCCCCGCAATCAAGTCTGTGGGCGCGGATGAAATCAGCTCCGCTCCGGTCGCCGCGCACTTGCTGGCCGTCCGCGAAGTGGGACCGAACGCCCCGGAGGCGACCCTCGACCAGGGTTCAGCCGACGCGCCTCGGCCCTCGGAAAAATCACCGGAACCGGCGGCCCCCAAGTCCTCGTGAAATCTCCTGCCCTTTATCCGAACTTCCACCTCCCGGAAACCATGCAAAAGAAGGCTTCGCTCTTCCGTTCCGGCGTGCTTTGCCTGGCCGCCGTTCTGCTCGCCGCCGGCCACTCCCGTTTGCTGGCGGAGTCCGATCCGGAAAATCTATCGACGAAGGCCGTCGTGCCCGACGAATTGAGCCAGGCCGAACTTTTGAAGTCGTACCTGCACGTGCGGGAACAATTGCATACGGCGGAGCTCGCCATCGCCAACAACCGCCTCGAGGCCGAGGCGACGGCCCGCGCGCAGGCCGCCGCCATCGCGGAGAAGCTGGATTCCATCAAATCGGTTATCGCGAGCGAACGCGAACGTCAGGAAGCCGAAGCCCAGCGGATTGCCGCCGACCAGGAGCGCCAGCGCCTCTCCTCCCAGGAATCCAGTCGCATCATTCTCTGGATCGCCGCCGCCTTCGGCGGGGTCGGCGTGTTGACGCTGATCGCAACCGCGCTGCTCCAGTGGCGCGGAATTCGGCGCATGACCGAGGTCACCGCGCATCGTCCACCCGTCGGAGGTTCGCCCCAAGGCTGGCTGACCACGACCAACCCGGGGCCCTTGGGCGACACCGTGGCCTTGTCGAATCAGCGGCTCATGTCCGTGATCGACCGCATGGAGCGCCGCATTTTGGAACTGGAAAGCACCGGTTCGCTACCGTCGTCCGCCGCCAACCCCGAACTGCCCGCGGAGCAAGTTACGCCGCGGACCGCCGTTTCGGTTGACCAGGCGGCGCGCATCGCCGCCACGCTGGGAAAAGGCCGGTCGTTGCTAAACGCGAACAAAGCGGCCGAAGCCGTCGAGTGCTACGATGAAATTCTGGCCATCGACGCCAATCACCCCGAAGCGTTGGTGAAGAAAGGTTCCGCACTCGAGCGCCTGCAGCGCGATCAAGAGGCCCTTGAGTGCTACGATCGCGCCATCAAGGCCGACCAGAACATGGCCCTCGCCTATCTGTCCAAGGGCGGTGTCTTCAACCGCCTCCAGCGCTTTGATGAAGCCGTCGAGTGCTACGAGCGCGCCCTGCAGGCCGAAAAAGTCGGCAAACCGATCTCCGTCACCCGCGTCAGCGTCGCCGGCGACTGGGGCGTCTCCGGCAGTTCCGTTCCGGCCTGAGTAATTGATTCGGGTATTTTCGTGGGTTTCGTGGGCCTTCCTTCCGACTCGTTTAGTATCGGTAATCCGACCTGACCTTATCTCCGCTCCCTTTGCGACCTTGGTGTAAAATCAATTGTCCCGTGAGCGCGCGATAGCTCACCAATACGCGGCCGAGGGCGACCGCGCTCCAACTTTCCTTTGGAGCCACAGCGCCCTCGCTGTGGTCTTCACCGATTCAATTTGAATCGGTTGCGCCCGGACTTCGGGTTAGTTCGTTCCGAACCGCCCGCGCTCCACGTTGAGCTGCTGCTTGGCAACGTTGATGCGGGCGCCGATCAATTCCCGGTTTTCCTCACCTTTTGCAGCCAGGTCCTGCTCCAGTTCCTCGATTCTCTTTTCGTAGGCCAGGATCCGCTCCTGCAGCGGCGTGTGCAGCTGTTCAAGCCGCTGCTCGAGCTCGCGCATCTCCGCCTCGGCCTTTTGCTGCGCGGACAACAACTCGGCGCGTTGATGAAAGAGGTTCTGGAAAATCTTTTCGCGCATCCAGCCGAGTGCCCCGGTGCGGATCGCCTCCTGGGCGCGCTGCGCCTTGACCTCCGCCACCATGGCCCGGTCGCGCCAATGATCCTCGCTCCCGCCGCCCGGCAGCGACGGTTGGTCGGAACCGGCAAAGGAGTGACCGGCGAGAACCGGGACCAGCGCGTTGCTCGGTCGCGACCTCAGCCGCCAAAAGATCAGAACCAGCGCCGCCGCCATGACGCCCAGCCCGCCGGCGATCCATTTCGTCTGCCGAGTGATCTGCCCGGCCACCGTCTGCTCCTGCTCCAGCTTGGTTTGCAGCGTTCCGATCAGGCTTTTTTCGCGCATGGCCGCCAGCGCCCCGAGGGCCTTGCGGTCGATCGTCTGGCCGTTCCTCACAATCACCTGCGCCGCCTCGTACGTGTCGTTCACGGTGACGCCGTCCATTCGTTTCACGCGGAGAATTTCGGTCAGTCCTGGCGCCGGGTAGGCATTCGTCCGGACAAACGACGATGCAAACCGCCCGAGTTCCTGCTGCGTGGTGGGAAAATACGTTTCAACGATGCGCTGCGCCCGGCTGAGGCTGATCACCTTTCCGGGCGTAATCGTCACCCCGGCGTTCTCGAGTTCCTGCAGGCTCGGGGAGTCAATCGCCGTTTGCACCTGAATCAGCCGCACGGGCTGGCTCGGCGGCAGCAAATTCTCCGCTTTCACGGCCACGATCGGCTGCGCCATCACTTCTCGCACCGGCTGAAGCAGGCTGTCCACCAGGGTATCATCACTGACGCCACTCACCCAGAGGGGAGCCAGCCGCGCAAACGGCATGAACTTGGGCGCGGTGCTCGCGGCATCCCGGATGGCGGTGGCAAAGGCGGGAGTGTCCACATCGGCGGACGTCGGCACCCGACCGAGCGACAATTTTAGGACCGTGAGAAAATTTGCCCGCGCCGTCGCGACACTGGCCCGCAGATCGGCCTCCGCCTCCGCCGTGGTCGGCACCGTCCGGCGCACGATCGTCGGTACCTGCTGCGCAACTTTTTGCTTCAAAGCCTCGGTTGCATCCGGATTCACCACGAGCAGTTGCACGGGAGTGACGACGTCGGCCGTGGCGATATCCCCGAGCTTGTAGTCCGGCACGGCCGCATGAGACGGGGTGGCGGCAAGGAAAAAGGCCGTCGCGAGCAGGGTGATCGCAGGAAAAGTGCGCAGCGTAATCATGGTGAGGTGTGGTGGTTCGCCAATCCGACAAATCTTCCTTCGGGCCGGTTGAACCTTCGTCCGCCGGCACCTTTTCAATGCAGCCCTTAAATGTCGCCCACCGAGGGGAAGTCAAACCTTGGGAGGCCTGCCCGGACCGTTTCTGGGCGTTACTTTTCCCGGACAAACTCGAGCAATTCCCCCGGCTGACACTTCAACTCCCGACACAGCGCTTCCAGCGTGCTGAAGCGAACCGCCTTGGCCTTGTTGGTCTTGAGGATCGAAAGGTTGGCGAGAGTAATATCCACCCGCTCCGCCAATTCGGTCAGTGAAATATTCCGCTCTGCCATCACGCGTTCCAAATTTAGTCGAATAGGCATGGGATTATATCGTCAGGTCGTTTTCCGTCTTCAGTGCAAGTCCTTGGCGAAAAGCTTCAGCCATCAAGAGCACCATGAAGCCCGTCACCAAGCCCCCTTCGATCGGAAATCCGGCACCGAAAGTATACTGCAAGGCCCCCAATCCGCCGGGAAACTGCGCCGTCGTCTTGATGCCGTCGACCGTCACATGGTGGCTGAAATAGCCATTCATCACGCGGGCCGCCCAAAGATGAACCGCAAACCCGACGACATTGTAACCAATGAGGATGAACCCCAAACTACGCACCAAGCGCAGGTTTCTCTCCGTGAATGCCTCCTTTTGGCCGATACTCGTGCAAATTTTTAGCAAGGCCGTGAACATTAACCACGAAAATACCGCCAGCACCAGGATCGACGGAATCAAACTCCAGCGCAGGGTCGAAGTCAGTTCATCGTCCTTGCTCATCAGATCAATCTGCAGCGCCCCCCGCAAATTGCCCAGGGCCAGTGTACCGGCCTTGACGGCGTCGGAACGGAGTGCCACCGCTCCCGGCTCGGCATTGAGCGATCCGTCGCCGACCGAAACCATCAGCTTCGGATCATCGGTAAACAGCCGGTGCAGCGCCGGTGCCCAGATCAGACCGGCCACCCACAAGACGGCAAAAACGAGGACCAGCACTCGGGCCAGTCCGAAATAGAAACGAAGACTTACGGCAAGGTTAGGGAATATTTTCATGTTTAGAGGGAATTTAGATTTATTGATAATCAATAAACCTCAATCTGCGGGGGTCAAGGATATTTTATTGTTTATCGATAAACATCGGCCGTCCCGGATCACCCGAAGGCGGATGATTCACCGCCACCCGAGGCTCGCCAAACGCGATTGGGCCATCCACAAGGTGGCATGGCTTGGAGAATAGAGGACTCCGTCGTCCGAGGGGAGATCGACAACCGAATCCGCGGTCGCGTGACGGGAAAGATTTGGCTGGCCGGCCAGTCCGAACCCATGGAGTTGCGTCTCACCGGTGATCCGTGGCGCGATTTGGCCGGGCGCTTCCTGGAATTTGTTAACCCCGACCCAAAACTCGGCGATCGTGGCAGCCTCTCGCGGCGCCAGCAAGGTCCGGTTGGCGACATCACCGCGTCGCGCAAGGTCAAGGTACCTGATATCCCGCTCGAAAAAATCAGTGAATATTGTGCCGCGAAGCGACCGTGGCCCTGGCACTGGAGCAACTCACTTTATCTCGAATGGTTCAGCGAGACCGACGGTCGTGTCGTCGTGGAGTCGGCAAACTTTGAACTGAAGCTGATTGGTGAGCCCACGTGGGAAATGAGCGCGGAGGAGGACGAAACCCAACGCCAGGCCACCAGCGAGGCGATCACGGGATTTCTTGAGCAGCTGGGGGAGAATTCCGCCATCGAGGACGATCCCGCCGATTACCAAGTCAAGCATCGCGCGGTGGAAAACGCGGAGGCCTGGGCCTCCCGCCCATTGACCGAAGCTGAAGCCGAGCGCTTGCAGGAGGCGAGCGACCGGCTGGCCGACCGCATCCACGCCCGCCTGACCCGCGAGGGCGAACGCGTCGACCTGGAGCGGATCATGAACGAGGAAATCGAGCGCCTGAAGCGCGAGCGCGGCGAGGCCGACTCGTCCGCGCCGGAGCAAATTGCCCTTCGGGCCGCCTGGGTTGAGGAAATGAATCGTGCCGGCCGCGAATCCATTGGGTTGCCCGGGGTCGACGAGACCCCGAATTGCCCGCACCCGCTCGCTACGAAAAGCCAGAAACTCGCCGTCCAGATGATGTCCGACACGAGAAACCGCGGTTGGCTGCGCGAAGCCGAAGGGGAAGAGCATCCCGTCGCCGCCCTTGTCGATTCCGTCGTGAAATCCGGCGGACGCCTGGCCGGCGCCCTTAACGGCCGCGCCTGGCCGCCCTCCCTCGAGCGTTGCGCGAGCATCATCGTCCGACTGCTCAAGGCCCGCGCCTACCTCGACGATGCCGTGCTCGCCATGGAATCCTGCCAGGAACAAAAGCTCATCCCACCCGACTGGCTCGGGGTGGTGCTCGTGGAGATCGTCGACCTCGCGCGGGCCATCGACATCCTCATCTCCGAACTGCGCACCCGCCTGCAACGGCGCACCGAGTAGCATTCGCTGAAAAGCACACCAGCATGGTGGTTTGTAACCTGGAGCCACGGCGCCGCCGTGGTGGTCCTCGCGAATCCAAGCCAAACAGATTGGTACACCAAGCACGCTGAGGTCTCCAAGGTGGCGCCTACCAAAGCGAGGTGCTCACGAAAATTCACCTTCAGCGTTCGCCGGATGGTCATTTCGTGATCTTTCGTAGGCGCTCCCCTTCCGCTTCGCTCCCTTTGCTCCCTCGGTGTAAAATCCGTTTACCCGCGCGTGCGCGCCGACTTTACAAGCCTTTCCCGGGGCCTACAACGATGAGCCGAAGCGAGTCGAGCCGCAGCCGTGCCTGCGCGATCGCCTGCGTCACGCTCGTGAGCCGTTCCGCCGCCAACGCGACCTCCTCGGCCCGCACGTGATCGTTGATCTTCCTTAGATCAACCAGCCGTTGCAGGTCGGCCGCCAGAATCACCCTCGCCTTTTCCTCCGCGGCCTCCTTCAACCCGATGGTCCGCCCCTCGGCCAGCGCCGTTGCCCCGGCCACTAGGTTTTTCAACAGTGACAAATCAAATCCCGGGCGCTCCAGGAACCGCTGGATCGTCGCGTCTGTCACCGCAGCCGAGAGCGAAACCGGGTCGCGCTGCCCCGTCAGATCATTCCCTCGCACATCCACCACGACGCGCACCGGAGCCGGCGCCAAGAACTGATCCAGGTGCCAGCGGCGATCGGCGACGGCCTCGAGCACAAAAACGGTTTCAAGCACGAGATTCGGCTCCTCCGCGCGAATAAATCCGAACGAAGTTGTGCCCGATTTGGAATCGATCAACAGGTCAATTGCGTCCTGCACCAGCGCATGATCGGCCGAGATGAACCGGATATCCTCTCGCGCGATCGCTCGCTGCCGGTTGAACGTCGCGAGCATGCCATCGTGCGGAATCGAAGGAAATCCTTCCACGTAGGCGTGACTCGGATCGAGAAACACGTCGCCGTCCTCGTGCTCTTTGATGCGCACCCCGAAGTGATCGAGCAGATCACTGAGGAAATTCCGCAAAAAAGCATCGGCGTCAGCCGCCCGGATGCGCTCGATCACCTCCGCCGCCACGGCAGGATTCGATGAGTTCAATTCCAGCAGCCGGTCGCGACCTTTTTTCATTCTCAGCGACAGCTCCTCGCGAAATGCCACGGTCTCGGCGACGAAGGCTTCCCACTCCTTTTTGTCACCGGCGGAGTCCGGCGCCATCTGCTTCAACGCCAGTTCGAGCAGGCGCGGCTTGAACTTCTCCTGGTAATCGTTGCCGCCCTGGAGCGATGTTTCGATCGCGTCGAGGCCGCGGTGATACCACTCGAGCACGCGCGCCTCGCTGCTGCCTTCGACGTACGGCACGTGAATCCGGATGGTTTGAGTCTGGCCGATGCGATCGAGACGTCCGATGCGCTGCTCCAGCAAACCGGGATTGAGCGGCAGGTCCCAGAGAACGAGATGGTGCGCAAATTGGAAATTCCGGCCCTCGCTCCCGATCTCGGAGCAGAGCAGCAGTTGCGCGCCGTCGGGCTCGGCAAACCACGCGGCGTTGCGATCGCGTTGCACCAGCGGCAGACCCTCGTGAAAGAGACCCACTTTGAATTTCACGCGTTCCTGCAGGGCCGCCTCGATCGCCGCCACCTTGCGCTGTGATTTGCAGATCAGAAGCACCTTGGCCGGACGGTGCTTCGTCAGGAAACCGATCAGCCAATCGGTTCGTGGATCATCCTTGAATGAATAGCGAATTCCCGCCTCCTGCCCCGATTCCTCGGCCTCCAGCTCGCGCGCCGTTCGCGCCAGCAGGGTCAGGTTGTTCCCCGGCAGCGGTGCCGGGCAGAATTTCCTGACGGGAAACCCGCTCATGCCGGCACGCGTGTTGCGAAATACCACGCGCCCCGTCCCATGCTGGTCGAGCAGGGTTTTGAGCAGCGCCTCCCGGGCGCCCGCCCGGCCCGCCGCCAAGTCACCGAGATGCTCGGCGAGCCTCACGGGATCCTTGTTGAAGATCTTCTTGAGCGCCGCGTGGTCCGTCGGCTTCAGCGGTTTTTGCGCGATGATCTTTCCGGCCACCTCCGCCACGGCGCCAAAGCGCTCGGCTTCGGCGACAAATTGCGCATAGTCATTATACCGGTCTGGGTCGAGCAACCGCAGCCGCGCGAAATGTCCGGCCAGGCCGAGTTGCGTGGGCGTCGCGGTCAGCAGCATCAAGCCGGCGCTCCGCCGGGCGAGCGCCTCGACCAGCGCATAACCGGGGCTGATGTGCCCGGGCGTCCACTCAAGATGGTGCGCCTCGTCCACGACCACCATGTCCCAGCCGGCCGCCACCACCTGCTCGCGTCGGGCCTCATTGGCGGCGAGAAAGGAGACCGCGGCCAAGGCGAGTTGCGTCGCGAGAAAGGGATTCGTGCCTGGATCGCTCTGTTCCACCGCCTGACATCGCTCCTCGTCGTAGATGCTGAACCACAGGTTGAACCGCCGGAGCAATTCCACGAACCATTGATGGGTGAGCGACTCAGGCACGAGGACGAGCACCCGCCGCGCCTGGCCCACGGCCAGCAAGCGCTGCACGATGAGACACGCCTCAATCGTCTTGCCCAGGCCAACCTCGTCCGCCAGCAGCACGCGGGGAATCTGGCGGGACGCAACTTCCTGCAGAATGTAGATCTGGTGCGGAATAAGTTCCAACCGGCCGCCGAGCATGCCGCGCACCTCCGACTGGCGAAAACGCCACTGCGCCTGCAGCGCCCGGTACCTCAGGTCGAACACCTCGCCCGGATCCACCTGCCCGGCCATCAGCCGCTCCTGCGGAAGCGCCACGCTGGTGACATCGGAAATCGCGTCCTCCCGCACTCGTCGGCCCTGCCCGACGTACACGAGCAGGCCACCCTCGTCGTCGACGTTCTCAATCACCAAGGTCGTGCCTCCGCGCGCCACCACCGTCTCGCCCGCCCGGAACTGCACGCGCTTGAGCACCGGAGTGCCGAGCGAATACAGGCGTTTTTCGCCGGTCGCCGGAAACTCGATCCCGATTCGCGAGCGGTCCACGCTCGAGACCACCCCGAGACCCAATTCGGGCTCCCGTTCACTGAGACAACGCTGTCCGACAACACCAAGCGACATAGACCAAGGATGAGGCCCGAGCCCGGGACTGGTGGAAAGAGATATTTTCTGCCCGGTTGCCACCCTGGAGCCACGGCGCCCCCGCCGTGGTGGTCACCCAATCTAACCCACGAATATCTACACCGAGGAAGCCAAGTTTACCAAGCGGGAACCAAGCATACCTTACAGCCCACGGAACACACTGAATACACGAAAGGAATACCTGGGGCAGTGAATTTGTATTCCATAACCCCGCAAGGGTGTGAAATTTTTCCGATGCCTTCATTCCGTGTACTCCGTGTGTTCCGTGGGCAACCCTCTTCTCCTTCCCGACCATTTCTTCGTTGGTGTAGAACGGTTCCCACCTTTACTCTGTCACGGCGCCGCCGGCGGCGCCTTCCCCGCGTAGTAGGGCGACAACTGTTTCAAATGCCCCTGGATGATCGATACGATCGTCCCCGCCGGCAGAGCGTTCTTGTGCAATTCGAAAATGGCGACCAACAGAGCCAGCTCGATGTCCGTCTTCTTGGGCGTCGCGGCCTTCATGCCGGCGAGCAAATCGAGCGCCTTGCGTTCGGCTTTCTTGTAGTCGTTGAAATTTTCGTCTGTGGGCGTGACCATAGGCCGCAATCGTCGACCGAACCGCGCCGGCCTTCCAGAACATTTCGCGCCCGATTTCAGGGATTGCCATCCCGGACGAGGCCTGGTCCCCACGCCCGGGCGCGCTTCAGATTCACGCCCGAGTACGCGTGTCAATGGCGCGCGTCCATTGGTCAACCGCATCGGGCAACTCGCGCAGGCTTTGCAGCGTGAAAAGTCGGCCCTCGCAGGCGACCGGCTGGGCGGCGTGTTCGGCGGCCCAGGTGAGATGATACGGGATATGGACGCCGGCGCCTCCGAGTTCCAGCACGGGCAGGATGTCGGATTTCAACGAATTCCCCACCATCAGAAAGCGCTCGGGTTTGATGCCATGCCGGGCGAAAAGGCGGCGATACGTGCCGGCATCTTTTTCGGAAAGAATTTCAACGTGTTGAAAATGGCCGGCGAGACCGGACTTCCCCAGCTTTCGTTCCTGATCGCGGAGGTCCCCTTTCGTGATGAGCACGAGTCGGTAGAGAGGAGCCAGAAAGGGGAGGATCTCCAGCACGCCCTCGAGTAGATTCACGGGGTGCGCGAGCATTTCCCGCCCGGCATCGAGCAGTTGGCGAATTTCCTCCGTCGTGATGCGTCCCCCGGTAAGATCGATGGCGGTCTCGATGGCAGAGAGCGTGAAGCCCTTGATCCCGTAGCCATACGGTTCCAGGTTGCGCATCTCGGTGGCGAAAAGCGTGCGATCCACGGTGGCCGCATCGTGATAATTGGCCAGGAGCGCCCGATACCGCTCGTGCATCTGCTCAAAAATCACCTCGTTGTGCCACAAGGTGTCATCGGCATCAAAACCTATTGTCAAATCATTCGCGGCCATGCCGACAGTGAAGGTCCGGCCACTGAGCCTTGACAAGGCCCAAGTGAATCCAACGCGCCCCAAGCCGGGCGCATTTTCCCCAATACACTGTATGACTGCGACCGATCTTTTCCTCCCGTCTCCGCGATCGTGCGGTGGCCTTTTCCTATTGCCTTTAATTTCGCACCGGCAGTTTTCATCCAGGACTTGTCTGAGGGCACTTCGCTCGGCATACACGGCGTTCACTTCCATGCCGAGCGCACTCCAGGTCTTGCTCGCCGAAATCTATCACACTTTCCCATGCATCTTCCGCGCCCCGGATTTCATAGTATCACGCCCTATCTGTTCGTTAAAGATGCGCGCCGGTTGATCGGCTTCTTGGGCCGGGCTTTCGACGCTTCAGTCCAGAGCGAGCAGACGCGACCCGACGGGGTAATCATGCATGCAGAGCTACGGATCGGCGATTCCATGGTGATGTTGGCTGAAGCCGGAGAAGGCTTCGGCCCGACGCTGACATCGCTCTATCTCTACGTCAGCGATTGCGATCGTTCATTTCAACGCGCGATTTCTGCGGGCGGGGAGTGCGTCTTTCCGGTCGAGACGATGCCCTCCGGAGAGAGATATGGTGGTTTGAAGGATCCTTGCGGGAATATCTGGTGGGTTGCGTCGCATGTGGAAGACCTGACCCAGGAAGAGCAAGACCGGCGCTGGCGCGAACTCCGCGAATCCAAATAAACCCGACTCGTGTGTACTGCTTCGACCTAGCGCGAAGCCGGGAGCGGGACGACAGCCCGCGGCGACGCGATGAGGCGCACGGGACCGAGAAGGCCCGCGGGGATGGGAGGCGCCCAGCTCGCCCAACGTTGGGCCGCCGGATCATCGGTCTTGTGCCGCATCAGGTTCACCAACACCGTGGTGACCTTAATCCGAAGAACGTTGCGACCCTCCCGCAAGGCTCCCGCGAGGGAATAACGGTGCCGCCCCACCAGTGCCACCCAAGCGGAA
>Ga0302322_100005452_pt1 | contig 11156 bp, 9 predicted proteins | sample Fen_T0_2_FD_203757 | JGI IMG/M metagenome (GOLD analysis project Ga0302322, IMG submission 203757) | Peat permafrost microbial communities from Stordalen Mire near Abisko, Sweden - Fen_T0_2 | ecosystem: Environmental > Terrestrial > Soil > Wetlands > Permafrost | place: Sweden: Abisko... | reverse complement strand
CGTCAGTCATGATGGGTTCAGGCTGCAAAGACACTGGCGGGCTCGGTTTCGTCAGGCAATGCGAATTCATCCACCAGCCGCGCCAACCGCAGCGATACCTCAAGATTGGCCTTGACCGCCGGCGTCCAGGCATCCTCGACCGGCAACGCCAGCGCTTTTGAGACGGCGTCGATGTAATGATCCAGCGGATCGGATGAACTGACCGTCAAATTTCTCTCCCATCTCGTCATCGCCCGGCTCTGACCGGGCGACGCAGTAAACGCTTTCGAAAGCCGATCATCAAACCGGTAACGGCGGGTGCGGAATCGCCGTCAGCAGTTCCTTTGTATAGGCGTCCTGCGGATTGCCCAAGACGCTTTCGGACGAACCCTGCTCGACGATGCGCCCGGTCCGCATCACAATGACCCGATCGCACAATAGCCGCACCACGTTCAAATCATGCGACACGAACAAATAACTCATCCCCATCGACTGCTTCAAGTCGTGCAGCAGATTGAGCACGACCGCCTGAACCGAGACGTCGAGCGCCGCCGTCGGTTCATCGAGGATCACGAGCTTCGGGTGCAGCGCAATCGCGCGCGCGATGCCGACGCGGGCCTTCTGGCCGCCCGACAATTGATGCGGGAAGCGATCCAGCAGATTGATCGGCAGGCCGACCAGCCCGGCCAATTCCTCGCAGCGGGCGCGCAACGCGTCGCGTCCCCTGACGTCGCCGAGTTGCATGATCGGATCGGCGATGGCGCGCGCGGCGGTAAAGCGCGGGTTGAGGCTATCGGTCGGATCCTGAAACACCATCTGTATGCTTTTGCGCAGCGGCAGCCGCGCAAACGCGTTGGGCATGATGGCGCCGATTTCGTCGCCGTCGAACATGATCCTCCCCGAGGTCTGGTCCAGCAGCCGCATCACCATCATCGAGGTGGTGGACTTGCCGCAGCCGGACTCGCCAACCAGGCCGACGCTCTCGCCATGGCCTACGGAAAAACTGATGCCGTCGACGGCGCGAAATTGTTCGGCTTCGACCGGCGGCTTGCGTGAAAACAGTTTCGTCAGCACCGCGGTAGCACCCTGGCGCGGATATTCTTTCACCAGTTTTTCGACCAGAAGCAGCGGTTTGCCATCGCTTTCGCCGGAAGGCGCCGCCGCCGTGGCTGGCGCGATCGGAAGCGCCGCCGCTTCCTCCTCCGGCAACAGATCGCGCAAGGCGACGCCGACCCGCGGCGTGGCGCGCATCAGCTTCTTGGTATAGGCATGCTCGGGCTTGGCAAAAATATCGGCGGACAACGCGGTTTCCACCACCCTGCCCTTCTCCATCACCACCACGCGGTCGCAATAGGCGGCGGCGAGGCCGAGATCGTGGGTGATCAGGATGGTCGACATGCCCCGGCGCTTGGTCAGTTCCACGATCAGGTCCATCACCGCTTTTTGCGTCGTGACATCGAGGCCGGTGGTCGGCTCGTCCGCGATCAAAAGCTGTGGATTGCAGGCCAGCGCCAGCGCGATCACCACCCGCTGGCACATACCGCCGGACAGTTCGAACGGATAGGCGTGATAGCGCTCGCGCGGACGGGCGATCTTGACCGCCTCCAGCGCCTCGATCGCCTTCTCGCCGCGATCGCCGGCCTGCGACTGCTGCACATGCTGGCGCAGCACGTCCTCGATCTGGTCGCCGACCTTTCGGATCGGGTTCAGCGCGGCGCGCGGGTTCTGGAAGATCATCGAAATTTCACGGCCGCGCAAATCGCGCATCTGGTTTTCAGTCGCAGATTTCACGTCGATGCCGGAAAACACCACCGATCCCTCGGCAATCTTGCCGGCGCGGTCGAGGATCCGCATCACCGCATAGGAGGTGACGGATTTGCCGGAGCCGGACTCGCCGACGATGCCGAGCGTTTCGCCCTTGGCCACGGTGATATTGACGTGCTGCACGGCCTTGACGATGCCGCGCCGGGTGGCGAATTCGACCGTGAGATCGTTGACGTCGAGCAGCGGCTGCGCGGTCATTGCTTCGTCCTTATGTTCGCCGCTGCGGGTCGACGATGTCGCGCAGGCCGTCGCCAAGCAGGTTGAAGCAGAACACCGCGATCATCAGAGCGAGGCCCGGAAACAGCGCAATCCACCATTCGCCCGACACCATGAAGCCCGCGCCTTCCGCGACCATGATGCCCCATTCGGCGGTCGGTGGCCGCACCCCGAGCCCGATGAACGAGAGGCCGGCGGCATTGAGGATGGCGTAGCCCATGGTCAGCGACATCTGCACGATCATGATCGGCATGATATTCGGCAAAATGTGCACCAGCAGAATCCGGAACTCGCCATTGCCGGACAGCCGCGCGGCTTGGACAAAACCGGCGTCGCGCCGCACATTGGCCTCGGCGCGGGCGACCCGCGCATAAAGCGGAAAATTCACGATCGCAGTCGCGATGATGATGTTCTGCACCGTATTGCCCAGCGCCGCCACGATGCCCATCGCCAGCACGAACAGCGGAAACGCCATGATGGTGTCGGCGATGCGCCCGACAATGCGGTCGGTCCAGCCGCCGAAATAGCCGGCGGCGATACCGGCGAGACCGCCCATCAAAAAAACCAGCACGACTGAAGCCACCGCGATAAAAGTGTCGAGCCGGGTGGCGACGATGACGCGGCTGAAGATATCGCGGCCTAACTGGTCGGTACCGAACCAGTGGTGCGCCGACGGCGGTTTCAACGCCGCCGCGGTGTCGGACGCCAGCGGATCGTAGGGAACCACATAAGGGCCGAATAGCGCGGCAAACAGGATGACGATCAGCAGCCCGAACGCAAAGGCTGTGACGCGGTTTTCGCCAAGCACATAGCGGGTGTGTTCGAAGACCGCCGATAGCCCCGAGGTGCGGGCAGGGCCGACGGGTTCAACGGCAGGTGCGACGCTGCTCATGTTTCCAACCTCACCCTTCAAGCCTCACTCTCGGGTCGATCACGCCGTAGAGAATGTCGATCATCAGATTCAAGAGCACGTACATGACCGCCATCGTCAGCACGAAACCTTGCACCGGCGCGAAGTCCGACGAGATCAGCGCTTCCACCGCGTAGGATCCGATGCCGGGCCAGGCAAACACCTTTTCCACCAGCACATTGGCGCCGAGCAGGAACGAGAACACCATGCTGAGCGTGGTGATGACCGGCAGCATCGCGTTGCGGAAGGCGTAAGTGACGATCACCGTGCCAGGCGATAGCCCGCTGGCGCGCGCGGTGCGCACGAAATCCGACGACAGCACCGCCAGCATCGAGGCCCGGGTCATGCGCGCGATCGGCGCCAGCGAAAACACCGCCAGCGTCACCGCCGGCAGGATCAACTGGCTCAGCGCGGAGCGGAACGTCTCGAAGTCGCGGGCGACCAGGGCGTCGATCAGGTAGAAACCGGTCACCGCATTCGGTGCGCTGTAGAACACGTCGAGCCGGCCCAGCGGCGCCGGCGACCAGCCGAGCCTGAAATAGAAGATGTAGACCAGCACCAACCCCGTAAAGAACACCGGCAGCGACACGCCGGCGGTGGTCGTGACCCGGCAGAGATGGTCGATCCACGAGCCCGGCCGGGTTGCCGCCATGACGCCGAGCGGTATCGCGATCACGATCGAGACCACGAGGCCGAGCAGCGTCAGTTCGGCGGAGGCCGGCAGGCGGTTGCGGATTTCGGTCGCGACCGGCTGGCCGGTGGTAAGCGAATTGCCGAAATCGCCATGCGCAAGGTCGGCGGTGTAGCGGAAGAACTGCTCGATCAGCGGCTTGTCGAGACCGAGCTTCTTGCGGATCTGCTCGACCGCCTCCTTGGTCGCGGCGGGTCCTGCGAAATACGCCGCGGGATCGCCGGGCAGCGCGCGGGTGAGCAGGAACGTCACGATCACTACCCCGATCAGGGAGGGGATCGCGAACATCAGCCGCTTGCCGATCATGGTCAGCATGAGAGCCTCCCGCCACGCATGGCGCGCTTACGACTTCACCAGTGCGCGGTAATCGAGACGGCGATGGAACCAGTATTGATAGCCCGAGATGTTCTTCTGCATCGCGACGTTGACATAGGGCTGATACAGCGGGATGCGCGGAATATCGCTGAAGGCCAGATCGACGAAACCCTTGACGTCGGTGTCGTAGGTCGACTTGTCGCCGGATGCTGCGGCGGTGCGGGCGCCCTCGATCAGCTTGTCCATGTCGGGCGACTTGTAGCTCATGGTGTTGAAGACGGAATTGTTGCCGTGATAGCACCAGTAGAAGAAGTATTCGGGGTAATCGAGCCAGCCCGAGAACACGTTGGTATAGAGCGGCATTTCCTTCTTGTTCAATTCCGTGCGCCAGTTGGCGCCGGGCACCTTGTTGATGGTGGTCTTGATGCCGATCTGGCCGAGGCTTTCCTGCACCAGCACGCAGAGCGGCTCGTTGACTCCGGCGAAGTTGAGATCGAATGAAATCGTGGTCTCGAAACCGTCGGGGTAGCCGGCCTCGGTCATCAAGGCTTTGGCCTTGGCCATATCGGTATTGTATTTGGTCGGCTGCGGCCACGCGACCTCGGTGGCCTTGCCGGCGGGAGCGCCAAACATCGGATTGGCCAACCCGAACAGCACCACATCCATGATCTTCTGATAGGGAATGGCGTAGGCCACCGCCTGGCGCACCTTCGGATTGTCGAACGGCGGCTTGGTCACGTTCATGCCGATGTACTGGATGCCGTTGGAAAACGGCAACGACACGATGTCGAGTTTGCCGGCCGCCTTGAGCTCCTGAAAATCCTTGTACGGCAGTTCATAGGAGATATCGGCGTCGCCCCGTTCCAGCAGCGCGCGGCGGTTGCCGGCCTGCGGCACCATGCGCCAGATCACGCGCTTGATCTTCGGCATGGCACCGCCGACCCACTCGTCGTTGCGCTCCATGATGACTTCGGTTCCGGCGGTCCATTTTGTCACCTTGTAGGCGCCGGAGCCCGCGGTCTGTTGCTTGGTGAATTCGAGGCCCCAGGGGTCCTTCTCGGATGCGCTCTTCTTCACCAGTTCGGAGTTGACGACGCAGGGCACGATGACCGCGAGATCGGGGATGGTCAGCCGGTCCTTTTTGGCGAAGTCGACCCGCACGGTGTTGTCGTCGACCACGACGAACTGCTCCGGTTTGGTCAGCGAGCCCGCGCTCATCTGGAAGGTCGGGAAGCCACCGACGCTGACGGCGCGATCCAGCGACCATTTCACGTCTTTCGCGGTAACCTGCGTGCCGTCGTGGAATTTCGCATTCTTCTTCAGTTTGAAGGTCACCGACATGTCGCCGACATTCATGTCCTCGGCGAGTTCAGGCTTGAACTTGTCGCGGTCGTAATACGGCACGCCGCCGGGACCGCTTTTCATCTCATGGCTGATCAGCCGGTCGTAGCAATTCCACGACACCTCGTAGCCGGGCACATTGGTGCCGATGCCGTGGATGTCGAGATTGTTGGGGCCGCCTTCGGAGACGATCAGCAGGGTTTCCGAGCGGGCGTCGGCCTTGGCGGCGGACCAGATCGCAGGTGCAGGCACCATGGCGCCCGCCGCGGCCCCGGTGACTGATTTGAGAAAATCGCGACGCTTCATGGGATGCTCCAACGCCCGAGGGAAGATGGCTTTGGAGTGCTTTCGCAAGGTTCGTGCCAAATCTTAACGGAAGGCTAATGGCACCTTAAGCGCATGATTCGGCTTCTGAAAATTGAGGTTTTCGGGCGGAGCGGCGCTCATGGAGATTGCATACAAAGAAATAGCCTTGCCTATTATCAGTGCAATTAATCCAGTCGCCGTTTTGTTGGGCGACGGGGAGGCGGCTCCACGGCTGTCCGGGAAACGATATAATCGCACGATCAGTTTTCGGAGCGGCGACATGGGCTACGAGGCGATCAACTTCGGCAAAAAGTTCGGACTTTTCGACGAGCAGTGGCAGCCGAAGGTCATTGCCGAAATGAACGATTACCAGTTCAAGATCGTGAAGCTTGAGGGTGACTTCGTCTGGCACGATCACAAGAATACGGACGAGACTTTCATTGTGCTGGAGGGCGATCTGAGGATCGATTTTCGCGATGGAGCGGTCCAGGTGGCAGCCGGCGAAATGTTCGTCGTCCCGAAAGGCGTCGAACACAAGCCTTACGCCGAACGCGAGGTCAAACTGCTGCTGATCGAGCCGCGCGGCGTACTCAATACCGGCCATGAGGGCGGCGATCGCACGGCCGAGAATGACGTCTGGATTTGAGGCTGCATCTTTCGGACTGACTCAGTCAAAAGGACGGATCGTCAGCGGTCCGGATTGGCCCGCTCGAACTGGCGCAGCAGCCGGTTGCCGCGCTCGACCGCGGCATCTAGTGCGGCTTGCGCGGATTTCTTGCCGGAAAAGGCCTGCTCCAGTTCGTCGTCGATCGCATCGCGGATCAGCACGAACGATCCGAGTCGAACGCCCTTGGAGTTTTCGGTCGGCGGCTTCAAGGTCATCTGCTCGATCGAGATCGAAGCCCCCGGGTTGCGGTCGTAAAAGCCTTGCGCCCGGGTCAGATCGAACGCGGCGCGCGTCACCGGCAAATAACCGGTGTTCTGGTGCCAGGCTGCCTGAATTTCCGGTTTCGACAGGAAGCCGAAGAACTTCGCCACGCCCTTGTATTCTTCGCGCGGCCGGTCCCGCAGCACCCACAAAGTTGCGCCGCCGATGATGGTGTTTTGCGGCGCGCCTTCGACGTCGGGCCAGAACGGCAGCATGCCGTAGCCCACCTCGAATTTGGAATTGGCCTTGATGTCGGCGCGGGTCGCCGATGAGCCCATGAAAATCCCGCATTCGCCATTCTGGAACCGCGGCTCCGCGGTGGCGCCGCGACCGCCATAGTCGAACACCTTGGTGGTCTGCCATTCCGCCAGTTGCGCGATATGGCGCACCAGCTGCGGAGTGTTGAACGTCAGCACCGCGTCGAGGCCGCCGAAGCCGTTGGCCCTGGTCGAGATCGGCAAATTGTGGAACGCGGAAAAATTCTCGACATTGATCCATGACGGCCACGACGTGGTGAACCCGCAGGCACTGCCGGCCGCGCGCAGCCGCTTCGCCGCAGCGCCGACGTCGGCCCACGTTTTCGGCGCGATTTCCGGATCGAGACCGGCGGCGCGGAACAGGTCCTTGTTGTAATACAGGATCGGCGTCGAGGCGTTGAACGGGAACGACAGCATGTTGCCGGCGACATCGGAATAATAGCCGGTCACCGCCGGCAGATAGGCGGCCGGCGAGAATGCCTCCTGCTCGTCCCGCATCAGTTCGTACACCGGATAGATCGCGCCCTTCGCGGCCATCATGGTCGCGGTGGCGATCTCGTTGACCTGAACGATGGCGGGCTGGCTGCGCGAGCGGAACGCGAAAATCGCCGCGGTCACGGTTTCGGTGTAGTTGCCCTTGTAGCTGGAGACGATCCGGTATTCGGATTGCGACGCGTTGAAATCCGCAGCCAGCTTTTCCAATTGCCGGCCGAGTTCGCCCGACATCGCGTGCCACCACATGATCTCGGTGACGGCATGGGCCGGAGACGCCATGGTGACCGCTGCAAAGGCGGCGGCGAACTGCAAAAATCTCAAAGCCGATTTCACGATCGAACCACTCTAATCCGCCGCCATGGCTGCGCGCCTTGCGCGCGTCATGCGTCCTGATAAAACCCTGCGCCAGCGGTTTCAATCCGCAAAGCGCAAACGCAGCGCAGCATTGACCATAATCGTAGCTGGCTGGCAGATATAGCCATTGCGCGTCGGCTTCTGCTAAATTGCATTGAACCTTTTTTCCCCACCATCGACGCACCCTAGGGGGATAGTTGCCTGTGTACAGCCGCGCCGACCTTTCGCGGACCGTAGCACTCGCGGTTGCGCTGTCTTTGACGGCGTACGCGACGGGGGCCGTCGCGCGGGAATTTCGTGCCGCCGACACCCAAAACGAAGACTATCCGACCGTGCAGGCGCTGCGCTACATGGGCCGCCTGATCGCAGAAGACAGCGGCGACCGCCACCAGATCCGGGTATTTCATTCGCGTCAGCTCGGCGAGGAGAAGGAAACCATCGAGCAGACCCGCGCCGGCGCCATCGACCTCAACCGCACCAATGTGGCGCTGATCGGAACTTTTGTGCCGGCGATGAATGTGCTGGCGATGCCGTTTCTGTTTCGTTCGATCGAGCATTTGCAGAAGGTGCTGGATGGCCCTATCGGCAACGAAATCCTGGGTAGCTTCGAGCCCTACGGCTTTGTCGGGCTGGCCTTTTACGATTCCGGGGCGCGCTCGATCTACAACAGCGTCAGGCCGGTCCGCTCGGTCGCGGACATGAAGGGGTTGCGGCTCCGCGTGCAGCAATCGGAACTGATGTCGGACATGATCAAGGCGCTCGGCGCCGAGGCGATCGAACTGCCCTATGGACAGGTCCTCACCGGGCTTGCCACAAAACTGATCGATGGCGCGGAGAATAACTGGCCGTCCTTCGTCACCACGGATCACTACAAATATGCCGGCTTCTACACCCTCACCGAACACACCATGAGTCCGGAAGTACTTGTGATGTCGCGGAAGGCGTGGGAGAGCCTGTCGGCGGAGGACCGCAAGATCTTTCGCGAGGCCGCGAAAAGGTCCAGCGAGTTCATGCGCGAGAAGTGGAAGAATCTCGAGGATCAATCCCGCGCGCAGGCCAGGGCCGCCGACGTTACCATCGTGACCGACTTCGACCGCAAGCCTTTCGAGGCCGCGATGACCGGAATCTACGCCAAGGCGCAGCGCGATCCCGCGGCCGCGCAACTGATCGAACGAATTCGCAAGACGGAGTGAGTTGGTTTTGGCAACGCACCAGCAGGACGAAGTGGAACGGCCGGCGGGTCTCGCCGCGCGCGGCCGTGCCACCATCGTCGGGCTGGTCCGCGCGGTGCCGATCCGCTGGCGCATCCTGTCGATTGCGGCGCTCAACTCGGCGGTGGTGGTGGTGCTCGCCGCGATGATCTGGAACGGCGCCCAGGTGCTCGGCTCGGCCTGGGACGACGTGCGTCAGGTGCGGGAGTCCGACAAGATCCTGGCACTGCTGGAGAGCGAAACCGGCCGTCTGCAGAACCTGATCCACCGCTACATCAATCAGCCGAGCCCGGAGCTGTTCGCCGAAATATTGCTGTTGCGCGAGGCGGTATTGGGGACGCTAACCACGCGGGCCTCGACCGACCCGATGCTGTCGGGATCGGTGGAGGAACTCGAGCGCGTTACCGATCGCTTCCTCAACGGTTTCGGCGAATTGCGCGGCGTCCAGGCCACGATTTCGAAGACCTACGAGGAGCAGGTGCTAACCCCGGCGCGGGAGATGGCCGGGCTTTATTCGATCATCGAGGGCGCCACCGGACACCGCGACGCCCTGATCTGGCCGTCACTCGGCAAATCCCGCGAGGCGTTCACCACGATGCTGGTCGCCGCCAACGCCTACTATCTGTCGCTGGCGTCGGCCTCCGCCGAAGAAGCCCGCCGCAGCACCGAGACCATCGAGAAGACCATCCCCGTCATGGCCGACCTCGCCGACAACGATTTGCAGCGCATGGCGCTGCAGCGGCTGAACCTGCGAACCGTGGCGCTGCGCGAAGGCTTTGGAAAATTGTCGGAACAGCTCGCAAGCCGGACCGAGCTGTTGCGCAACACCATCGACGCCAGCCAGGCCGAGGCCATCGGCGCCATCGACGCATTGTCGGTCAAGATGCGCCAGCGCGAGCAGAAGGCGCAGGAAACTTTCGACCGGACGCTGGCGGACATCTCCCGCAAGGTGCTGTCGATCGCGGTGATCTTTCTCGGCATCATCATTACCGCCGGCGTGGTGATCGCGCTCTCGATCCGGCTGCCGCTGCAGCAGATCATGGCGGCGATGCACGCCATCACCTCGGGCCATTACGACCGGCGCGTGCAGGGCACGGGCGCCAAGGACGAAGTGGGCGCGATGGCGCGCGCGGTGGAAGTGTTTCGCGAAAACGCCATCGCCAAGCGCAAGACCGAAGACGAGTTGCGCACGTCCAAGGAAAAGGCCGAGGGCGCGCTGCTCGAACTCAACGCCGCGCAGCAGAACCTGATCGACGCCGAACGTCTGGCCGCGCTCGGCGGCCTGGTCGCCGGCGTCGCTCATGAAGTGAACAATCCGATCGGCATCAGCCTGACGGTTGCCTCCAGTTTCGCGCGCCGCGCCGAAATGTTCGAAGCGGAGTTGAGATCCGAGGGTCAGTTGCGGCGGTCCCAGCTCGAGGAGTTCGTCCGTTCCTCGCGCGACGCGGCTCAGCAGCTGGTGGCCAACCTGCATCGCGCCGGCGAGCTCATTCAGTCGTTCAAGCAGGTCGCGGTCGATCGCTCGCATGCGGAGCGCCGGCAATTCTCCTTAAGCGAGGCGACCGACCAGATCATCGCCAGCCTGCGCCCGGTTCTGAAGCGGTCGCCGATCGAGCTGTCGGTCGACGTACCGGAAGGCCTTGTCATCGACGGCTATCCGGGCTCGTATGGGCAGATTCTGACCAACCTGTTCCTCAATGCCGCCAATCATGCCTTCGCCGACGGACGCGCCGGAACCATCTCGATTTCGGCGCGGCCCCGCGGCAGCGACGATGTCGAGATCATTTTTGCCGACAATGGGGCCGGAATGACGCCGGACGTGCAGCGGCAGGCATTCGACCCGTTCTTTACGACGCGCCGCAACGAAGGCGGCACCGGACTCGGCCTGCACATCGTCTATAACCTCGTCACACAGCAGCTCGGCGGCCGGATGATGCTGGATTCAAGGCTGGGACAAGGTACAACATTTCGCATTATCATGCCGAGGGCCGCCAAGGGCGGCCAGGCGACCGCAGAACAAGCAAGCGACGGGACCCATCAATGGCCGAACAGGACGATGTCCTCCACCTGATCGACGATTCCGGAACCGCTCCGGCAACCTCGACCGCGCGCAGATGGAAAATCGCTGTCATCGACGACGATCATGCCGTGCACGAAGGCACGCGCTTTGCGCTGAGCGACTACAATCTCAACGGTCAGACCCTGGAAATCCTGTCGGCCTATTCGGCGGCCGAGGGTCGCACCCTGATGCGCGCCCATCCCGATATCGCCGCGGTGCTGCTCGACGTCATCATGGAAACCGACGCCGCCGGGCTCGATATGGTCGAGT
>Ga0302322_100005450_pt1 | contig 11160 bp, 10 predicted proteins | sample Fen_T0_2_FD_203757 | JGI IMG/M metagenome (GOLD analysis project Ga0302322, IMG submission 203757) | Peat permafrost microbial communities from Stordalen Mire near Abisko, Sweden - Fen_T0_2 | ecosystem: Environmental > Terrestrial > Soil > Wetlands > Permafrost | place: Sweden: Abisko... | reverse complement strand
CGCCCCGTGCTCGGCTGGGCCATCTCGTACCTCGCCCTGGTTCGCCTCGCCTGCGGCGACCAGGATGGTGCGTTCGAGGCGCTCCGCACCAGCGAGGGCGACCAGCGGATCACCGGCATGGTGCTCCCGGGACTCGTGGGTGAGATCGGGGCCCGGATCCTCCTGCGGCAGGGTGATGTCGCCGGTGCAGGACGCTGGGCGGAAGGGGCGACGCCGGAGGCACCGCCGGGCTCACCCCTCCTCGAGGTCCTCCGTCGCTCGATGGACACGACCATCGCCAGGGTGCGCCTGGCCCAGAGCAGACCCGACGAGGCCCGCGACCTGCTGGCTCCGACGAGGGTGGCGCAGGAAGCTTCCGGGGCCGTCGCCGACCTGATCTCGATCGGCGTCCTGCAGGCGGCGTGTGCGGAGGCGACGGGTCGCCGGGCGGAGGCGCTGCGAGCACTCGGGCGGGCGGTCGATCTCGCCGCTCGAGGCGGATACGTCCGACGGTTCGTCGATGACGGTCGAAGTGTTGCCCACCTCCTGCCCCTCGTTCGCACGGCGGCGCCCGAGTTCGTCGATGGGCTGATCGCCGCCTTCGCAGCCTCCGCCATCCAGACGACCGAAACTGACGCACCTCGGCCGCACGTACCGGGGACATCGGTGTGGGAGGACGCCGATGGGCGGCTGCTCGAGACGCTCACCGCGCGTGAGCTCGATGTCCTGCGGCTGATGGCCCAGGGCGCGAGCAACGCGGACATCGCCGCCGGCCTGACGGTCTCGCTCGGCACGGCGAAGTGGCACGTCGGCCACGTCCTCGCCAAGCTTGGCGCGACGAGCCGTACCCAGGCGCTCCTGCGCGCCCAGCAGGTCGGCCTCGTCTGAGGCTGAGGCCCTCGATCGGCGGCGCCTGAGCCCCTCCTTTCGGGAGGGGAACTGCGCGACGAAAGACCGGCCTTTCGCGGGGCGCGATCTCCGCGTGCGAGCCCGACCATCAGGGCCATGGACCGCTACGAGATCCGAGTCGCCGGCCACCTCGATCAGCGACACACCCGCTTCCTTGGTTGCGAAGAGCTCCGGCTGCTGCCCGGCGGCGGCTCGCTGCTGATCTTCGCCGCAGCCGATCAGGCCGCGCTGTACGGGCTGCTGGCACGGGTCCGGGATTCGGGCCTCGGGCTCATCGCTGTCGAACGCGCACCCATGACGAAGGAGGATTCCGATGACCCAGATTGACGAGCCGATGACCGGGAACGAAACATCGCCTCGACCCTACGTGCCCTCCCGGTTCTTCATGAGCCGCGTGGTGAACCCCATCACGCTCTGGCTCGGCGGCCCGACGCTCACGGTGCGCGGCCGGCGGACGGGGCGCCCGATCAGGACGCCGGTTCCCACGCTCGAGGTCGACGGCGCCCGGTATCTCGTCTCGGGAGGCGGCGAGACCCACTGGGTCCGCAACCTGCGCGCTGCTGGCCAGGGCGAGCTCCGGAGGGGCCGAACGCACGAGCCCTTCCGGGCGGTCGAGGTGAGCGGCGACGAGCACGACCGCGTGGTGACCGCCTATCGCGAGCACATGGGCTGGCGGGCACGCGAGTTCTTCACCGCCCTCCCGGACCCGGCTGACCACCCGGTGTTCCGTGTCGAGCCACAAGGGGCGTAGAGAGATGTCTGACCAGACGATCAAGCTCATCGCAGCCGGCGTGCTGCTGGTGCACGGGCTCGGCCATGGGGGAGCCCTTGGCGCCCTGGCCTGGATCCGGCTCAGCCCGGGGTCGAATACCGGTGGCTGGCTCGCAGCTCGGTCGTGGCTCGTCCCGTCGCTCGCGGGGGACACGGCTACGACCATCGCCGCCGCCTTCTGGATCGTGTCGCTGGTCGGGTTCGTCATCGCCGCGATGTCGTTCTGGGGCGTCGTCGTCCCCGACAGCGTCTGGCGGCCCCTGGCCGTCGCGTCGGCGATCGTGTCGACCATCGGCATCGTCTTCTTCTTCGGCACGTGGCCGGTGAACTACACCCTGGCCGCCCTCGGTGTGAACGTCGCGGTCCTCGTCGCCGTGCTCTGGCTGCGCTGGCCACCGGCAGCCATGTTGGGCGGCTGAGCGGGCCGACCGCAGTCCGATCGAACGGTCCGTCGGCCCGAGACCGACGCACGCAAGAAGGGAGACGATCCAATGGACGAGACGAGATGGGAGCGCTGGGGGGCGTCGAGCGGCTTCGGGGCGATCCTGGCCGGCGCGGCGGCGATGATCTTCGAACGCGGGACGCTCAGCGCGAGCGACCCGGTGGCGCAGATCGTGGCCCACTACACCGACAACCACGATGCGCTCCGGGCGCAGGCCCTGATGTTCGTGATCGGGGCCGGGTTCTTCCTCTGGTTCGCCGGCAGCCTGCGCAGCTTCCTGGCGCGGGCCGAGGGCGGCACCGGGCGCCTGTCGATGGTGGCCTATGGCGCCGGCGTCGCCTCGACCGGGGTCACCCTGGTGGCGCTCGCCTTCCAGGTGGGCCTCGCCAGCGCTGCCAGCGACGCCGGGCAGCCGGCGCTCGTCGGGATGATGGATGCCTTGTTCGTGATCGCCAACCTGCCGCTGGCGGTGATGCTCATTGCGATTGCCATCGTCACGTTCCGTACCGCTGCCTTCCCGGCGTGGCTCGGATGGCTCTCGGTCGTTGCCGCTCTCGCCCAGCTGATGCCCGTGCTCGGGATCGCCCTGGACGGCGGGCCGTTGGCCGCAGACGGGTGGCTGAGCGCGTACCTCCCGTACCCGCTCTACGCCCTGTGGCTCGCCTGCACGGTGATCGCGACGGTCGCGCGCCTCGGTTCGCCGGGGCCACAGCTGGTCGATCGTCGCCGGGCCGTCGAGCCTGCGTAATACCCGCCGTGCTCTCGCGGAACCAGCGGGCCGCCCGCAGGCCCGCCACGCCGTCGAGGGAGGCCGGCAGGCAGCGGTTCATGCGGATCGGTCTCGGTCCATCGGAGGTCGCACCTTACCTCGGTCCCGGTGCTGTTCAAGGTCCAGGAGCGCCGCGACGAGGGCGAGGGTGACGACATTGGCCGGGCAGGCGGCCTGGGGCACGCCCGGGGTGCCCGCGGGCGCCCGCTCACCCGGGCGTGCTCCGGATCGGGTGCGTGACCGCGATGGCGAGCGCCGACCACATGTCGTTCGCGATCCCGTACAGCGGCCCCGGCGCCGCCTTGCGGCCGATCGCGGCGCCCTTGCCGCCGAAGCGGTCGATCAGCGCGGTGCGGACGCTGGAGTCGGACGCCCGGGCCGAGCCGCACAGCGCGACGACGATCTCCTTGCGGCCGACGAGCGCGACCGGCACGCGGTGCGCGGCCTCCTCGAAGCGCCCGGTCCAGCGGACCGTGTCGAACACCTCCTGGCCGACGGGCATGCCGTAGGAGCGGACCTCCTCGATCACGATGACGTCGGGGAGGCCGCCGGTCCGCAGCGCCCGGAGGAGGGTCTCGTTCGCCGTGATCCCGAAGGCCCGGGGCCGGGCGCCGTCGAAGCGGAGCCAGCCCGACCGGCTGGTCCCGGGGTCGATGGCGAGGACCGACGTCACGCCGCCTTCTCCTTCGACCAGGCGTGGATGGCGAGGCAGGCGCGGAATGCGATCCAGTCTCCCGGCGTGACGGCCGCCTCGTACAGGCGGGTGCCGCCGTCGGTGACGTGCACGATCCCGTGGCGGGTGATCGCCGGGAGGGCGTGCCGCTCCGGGTCGTCGGGGCGGGCGATGAACTCCGCGTTCGCGTACGCCGCCAGCTAGAGCCGGTGGTCGTGTACACCGTGCCGTCCGGGGTGGCGACCGACGACCCCGTCTTCCAGTCGAGCAGCCAGACCTCGCCGTCGAGCTCGGCGATGATGTCACGTGCCGCCGTAGCCGAGCGTCTCGTGCAGGAGGAACGCCTCCACCTCGAGCGGCCGCAGCCCGTGCTCGCGGGCCTGCGCGTTGAGCCAGGCGCGGGCCCCCGCCACGGGGGCCTCGTCGCGCGGGTCGATCGCCGCCGGCTCGCGCCGCAGGACCCAGGGAGCCGTGTTCGCCGTCCAGGAGCTGGTTAGCTCGAAGGAGTCACCGTGTCGCGGATTCCGCCCAGTCTCTGGTTCGACGGCAACGCCGGGGGGGCCGCGGAGTTCTACGTCTCGCTGTTCCCCAACAGCCGCGTGGACGCGGTCACGCGCTCGCCGGGTGACAACCCGAGCACCAGGGCCGGCGAGGTGCTTATGGTCTCGTTCACGCTCGACGGGTTGTCCTTCCTGGGGATCAACGGCGGGCCGCAGTTCACGTTCAACGAGTCGGTCTCGTTCGCGATTGACTGCGAGGACCAGGCCGAGGTCGACCGGCTGTGGGCGGCGCTGATCGAGGGCGGCGGCGAGCCCGGCCAGTGCGGCTGGCTCAAGGACCGCTTCGGCCTCAGCTGGCAGGTCGGTCCCCGCGAGATGGGCGCGTACCTGGGCGGACCGGACCCCGAGGGCGCCGCCCCTGCCGTGGCCGCCATGCTGCAGATGACCCGACTCGACGTGGCGGGGCTTCGGGCAGCCTACGAAGGCGCCGCCTGACGGTTGGCCGCTGGCCGGCGTCGCAGCTCAGCGCCTGCGCCCCGACGAGGCAGGCCGCGAGTGGACCCGCGGGCCGCGAACGGTCCCCGACCCTGTTACCTTTTGCTGGCTACCCTCCGACAACCCCATCGTCGTGGTTATCCACGGCGTTGAGGCGTCGTCATATCCACGGCATTCATGCCAGTCGGGACGCGCGTTGTTCCGGGACCGAATGACCGACAGTCATGACCCAGGGGCGTCGAGGGGCCACGCCGCTCCGGCGTTCGGCGCGCGATGTCGTGCGCGGCGAGCGGACGACCCTTCCGAACCCACCGGCCAGGTGGCGCGCCCTGAGTCGAGGAGAACCCGAGGCGATGGACCCGAACTCTCCAGGTCCGAGGACCGTCGTCACTCGTGACGGTGCGTGTCACGGCGGAATCCTTGTCCCTGGGGTTATCGGCGCCCGCCAGGACTCCCCGGCGCTGACGAACCGTCGGTCCGGGTTCGGGCCGGTCGCGCGTGGCCGGGAATGGTCTCGCCGGATGCCGGCTGATCATGCCCGCGTCGTGTCCCTGGTGCTCGCGCTGTTCGTCGCGCTGTTCGGGTCGGTGGGGGGTTGGGTGTCGTCGGCTGCCGCTTCGGGGCCGATCAGCCCGGTGGGCTCCTGGTCCGGGGTGGCTCACTGTGATCGCGGTTGGTGCAAGGGCCAGGATTTCCCCGGGACGTCGGTGATCTATTCGTGGGATCCGGCGACGGGCGCGATCACCGGCCATGACGGCGGTCCTGGTGTGATCACGGGGACCTTTGACGGTTCGGTGTTGAGGACGACCACGACGCAGCCGGGTTACACATCGTACGGGACGGCGACGATGTCGGCGGATGGGAACTCGTGGTCGGGGACGTGGACCGATAGTCACCATGTGGGCGGGACGGACAAGTCCACACGGGTCGGTGGTGCTCCGCCGACATCGTCTCCGACGACCACGGCGTCGCCAACGACGTCGCCAGCTCCATCGAAACCGACCGAGTTGCGTCCGTCTGCGACGTGGGTGATCTGCAACCGTGACATGACCAAACCGGCGACAGCGGTCTTCGGCTGCAACGTGTTCGTGTTCGACGCGTCGGGCGATGCGGAGTCGCGGACCCCGACCGGCGCCGTGTCGTGGACGGCCACGGCGGGCGGATTCACGGGCGGGAGTTCAGCGTCGTGCACGTTGGCGGTGGTCAATGTGGGAGCAGCGGGTTGCAGCGTCGCCTTCGGTGCGAGCAACGACGCGGTGCCGATCGAGACGGCCCCACCGGTGAGCGCGTCCTATGCGGGGGATGCGACGTTCGAGCCGAGCACCGGGACAGACCGATTGGGTCCGGAATCGGATTTGACGCAGTTCCAGGTGGTGGGCCTCGATTCGGGTCAGGTGACAACCCGGAAGCCGGCATGCGGGTGTGGTGACCCGGTGAACCCTGCTGACGGCAGTCTGAATGCCGCCGCCGCCGACGTCCTGATCCCCGGTCTGGGTGCCCCGCTCGGCGTGGTCCGCACCTACAGCTCCGCCGCCGCGGCGACCGGGACGGGGATCACGGTGGCGAGCCGCTTCGGCGCCGGGTGGACCGACAACTACGACGCGCGTCTGGTGATCTCCGGCGGGTCGGTGACGGCGCGGTTGGGGTCCGGGGCGACGGTGCCGTTCACGTCGACCGCAACCGGGTTCGTGGCGCCGGGCTGGGTGACCGCGCGACTGCGCAGGGGTGACGGCGGCACGTACGTGTTGACGTTCGCCGACCAGCGGGTGCTGACCTTCGACGGGGCGGGCCGCCTGGCGAAGGTGTCGGACCGCACCGGCGAGACCACCACGCTGGCGTACGACGCGGCCGGAGTGTTGACCGCGGTGACGGACCCGTCGGGACGGTCGCTGCGGTTCACGTCCGACACGGCAGGGAGGGTGACCGGGGTGAGCGACCCGGCGGGTCGTCACGTCGGCTACGGCTACGACGCTGCCGGGGATCTCGTGCAGGTCACCGATGTCGGCGGCGGCGTGACCAAGTACGTCTACGACGGCCAGCACCGGCTGGTGTCGGTCACCGACCCGAACGGTTCGACGTCGACGACCTCCTACGACGAGTCGGGGCGGGTTTCCGGACAGGTCGACCCGCTCGGGCACCAACTCGGTTTCGCCTATGCGGGGACGTTCCCGAACCTGATCACCACGGTCACCGACGGCAACGCCGACCGCGGCGTCTACGCCTACCGCGGTGGGGTGCTGATCTCGGCCACCCGCGCTGCCGGCACCGTGGCGCAGTCGCAGACGAGCTACGTCTACGACAGTCGCCTCGCGGTCGCCGCGGTGATCGACCCGGACGGGCATGTGTGGCGCACGACGGTCGACGCGGCCGGGAACGTGACCGCCTCGACGGACCCGCTGGGGCGGACCACGACGGCCTCCTACGACCAGTTCAATAACCCGCTGACGCTCACGGACCCCGCAGGCGTCGCGACCACCACCTCCTACGACAGCCATGGTCTCGCGGTCAAGACGGTTCGTGCGGTCGGCACCCCGGCCGAAGCGACGATCGTGACCGAACGCGACCGAGCCCATCCGGGCGAGGTCACCGCGGTGGTCGACCCGTCGGGGGCGACGACGTCGTACCGCTATGACTCCTTCGGGGATCTGGTCGGCGAGACCGACCCGACCGGCGCGATCTCGACAGCCACCTACGACTCGCTCGGCCAGACCGTGTTCACCGTCGGACCGCTCGGCAACCAGGCGGGCGCGTCACCGACGACGGACCGGACCGCGTTCACCTACGACCCGTACGGTGACATCCTCACCATCACCGATCCCGGCGGGCACACCTGGAGCATCACCTACGACGCCGACCACAACCCCGTATCGGCCGCGGATTCGGCCGGTCGCACCGCCACCGTCCGTTACGACCTGGCGGGACGACCCGTCGCCGCGACCTTCGCCGATGGGACCACCCGGACGGTCACGTTGGACGGGGTCGGCAACACCATCGCCCAGACCGACCCGTCAGGGAACGCGACGACCTACACCTTCGACGCGTTGAACCGGCCGACATCGCGCACCGATCCCCTCGGTCACACCTTCACGCTCGAACACGACCAGGCCGGGAACGTCACCGCGTCCACCGACGCGACGGGGCGCTCGACCCGCTACACGTACGACGCCGCGAACCAGTTGACCGCGATCAGCTACGACGACCCCGCTACCCAGGCAGTGAGCTTCACCTACGACACCGACGGCCGGCGGGCCACCATGACCGACGGCACCGGCACCACCACCTACCGCTACGACCAGCAATCCCGGATCACCAGCGTGACCGATGGTGTCGGCCACACCGTCACCAGCACCTTCAACTCCCGCGGTGACCTCACCCGACTCGGCTACCCATCCGGGCTGCAGGTCGAGCACACCTACGACCCGTCCGGCCGGTTGACCGCTGTCGCCGACGGGGCCGAGCACACGAACACCTTCACCTACGATCCCGACGGCAACCTCGCTACCGCGCTGCTCGGCGACGGCACCCATGTCGCTTACGCCCGCGACGCCGACCACGCCTTGCTTTCGATCACCGACACCGTGACCGGGGTCACCGACCCGTACCTGTCGTTCACGGTCACCCGCGACCAACTCGAGCAGATCGTCACCCAGACCGGCACCAACACCCCCGCGGTCAGCGCGACCTACGACATTGGTCTCCACCTGACCGCGTTCGGTGACCAGCGCTACGCCACCGACGCCAGCGGCAACCTCACCACGCTCCGCGGTGCCACGCTCGCCTACAACAGCGCCAGCCAACTCACCCACACGACCCCCAACACCACCTACACCTACGATCCCAACGGTCAACGAACCACCACCAGCGGCTCCGCGATGTCCGCCACCTACCAGTACGACCAACCAGGACGACTCATCGCCGTCAGCGGAACGCCCGTCGCCGGAACGCCCGTCATCCCGATCCCCGTACCGCCCACATCCGGGTGGCCGACCATCCTGACGGCCGCCCTCGCGCTGCTCGCCCTCGCCCTTCTCGCCGGCGCCGCGACGACCGTCGCCGTTCGACGCCGGCGGCGCCGTCAGCGACCGATGGCAGCCACCCTGCTCGCCGTCCTGGCCCTCCTCGTCGCCTCCATCGCGCCAAGCACCGCGACATCGTCGGTCGCCGCAGCACAACCGGCCACCACCACCTACGCCTACAACGGTGACGGCCTCCGAACCGCGACCACCAACCCGGCCGGCAGCACGACGCAGTTCACCTGGACCCAGGTCGACACCCAGCCCCTCCTGATCGCCGACGGCGCCAACCAGTACGTCCAGGGCCCGGCAGGCACCCCGCTCGAGCAGATCGACCCCGCCGGCCACGCTACCTGGCTGCACGCCGACCCCAACGGCACCGTCACCACCCTCACCGACACCGACGGCACGATCACCGGCACCTACGCCTACGACCCCTACGGCCAACCGACCGGACATACCGGCACGGCCACCACCCCGATCGGCTACCAGGGCCAGTACACCGACCCCGACACCGGACTCCACTACCTCACCGCGCGCTACTACGACCCTGCCACCGCCCAGTTCCTCACCCCCGACCCGCTCACCGACACCACCCACCAGCCCTACGCCTACACCGACAACAACCCCCTCAACCGCACCGACCCCACCGGCCTCGCCCCCCTCGGATGGTTCCAAGGCCCGATACCCCGCACGTTCCTCGCCGGACACGGAGAGGTCGTGAGCGGGACGTTCACCATTCCCGAAGGCACCTGGATCACCTTCCACGCCCCACCGGGAGCCACGATCACCGATCAGTTCGGGAAGTCGATCGAGGGCGGCGCGGCCACCAAGTACAACGAAACCTACGGACCCGGCGACGTCATCCCCGAACACCGACTCTCGCCACCCGACGGCCTGGACACCCTCACGACCAGCACGAAGGTCACCTCCAGAACGCTCCTCAGCGACCTCCTCAAACCCAACATGGGCCGAGTCGACTGGGCCGCCTGCCGCTACCCGGGCGGCAACGACCGGGCCGCCGTGGTCGACCAGATCCGTGCTTCGGGCATGTTCAGGGGCGGCGTCTGGGACGCCAGCGGACCAGTCTTCGACATCTCTAAGGGTTTCGAATCAACAAAGTTCGTGCCAAGCCCGAAATACGTGAACTGGAACTACGGACCACAACAAGCACCCGCAGCTCCCTGGGCTCAACCTGGCACCCAGCCCTGAAGGAAGTCGCCAACCAGACGCGAAAGGCCTGACGATCCGTCCGTATCGACCGGCAGGAGACTGGCGTCAACGGCTCTCCTCGAGGCCACGACAACCGCCGGCCGCGGTGCTGAACGGTCGGGTATGGAGAAGCGCCCCTGCCCCGTTGCCTCACGAAGATGGTAGGCGCGAGCCGCCGGACGGAGCGGGCGGGCTTGCCGGCGACGCGAAACATCCGGTGCGTGCTGGCACCGGGACGGCGTTCCTCGGCCGGACCGTCATGAGGACGTCCACCGGGTGACACCAGCCGGTGGCGAGCTCCTGGCGCCATACCCGGTCGATCCAGTCGTGGCCGCCTGATCGGGCGCCGCGAGCCGCCCGGCCCGGATGAGCGATTCGGTCCGGGCCTGTCCGGGGCTAACGATAGCTTTGACAACTCCAGCGCCTGAGCGGAGACTCTGATCAGGTAACTGTTCCGTTTCTTTAGTTCAGGCTGAACCATGACGCATCCCACGACGGGCAACGATCTGCTCACCACGGGCCAGGCAGCCGAGATCCTCGGCACGACCGCCCGTCACGTCGTCAACCTGTGCCTCCGCGGCGAGCTGCCGTACACGCTGGCGGGCACGCACCGCCGCGTGCGCCGCGCGGACGTCACGGCGTTCGCCGCGCGGGCCGCGGCGAATCGGGGCGGCCCGCTCACCGACGACCAGCTGCGCTCGCTCTGGCTGCACCGGGCGGCGGCGGGTCACGTGGCAGCCGAACCCGACCGCTCCCTCGAGACCGCCCGCACGGCGATCGAGCGCTCCCTCGCGCGCGATCCTGACGGCGCCCGCTGGCTCCGCGCATGGCTGGACCTGATCGACCGGGGACCCGAGGCGGTCATGCGGACGATGACCTCGACCGACCCCCTCGCTCGCGAGCTGCGTCAGAACTCGCCCTTCCTCGCGCTGCTGGGCACCGACGAGCGCCGGGCGATCCTGGCGGCGTTCCGGGCGGCGCGCGCCGCAGGGACCATCGGGCGGTGAGGCGCGCCGAGCTCGAGCACGTCCTGCGGGCCGCATCGCGCATCGTCCACCAGCGCGACTTCCTGGTCGTCGGCTCCGCGGCCATCCTGGGCTCCTTCGATGATGACGTCCTGCCCGTCGCGGCCACCCGCTCGGACGAGGCCGACCTCGCTCCCTACGACGATCCGGACGGCCTGAAGAGCATGGAGCTCGAGGGATCCCTGGGACAGGGCTCGACGTTCCACGGCACGTTCGGCTACTACGCCGATGGCGTGGACTTCACCACGGCCATCGCGCCCGACGGCTGGCAAGGGCGGCTCGTCGCCTTCGACACGCCTGGCAGCGAAGAGGGGCGCGGGATGTGTCTGGAGCCCCACGATCTGGCCGCGGCGAAGCTCGCCGCAGGCCGCG
>Ga0302322_100005449_pt1 | contig 11160 bp, 8 predicted proteins | sample Fen_T0_2_FD_203757 | JGI IMG/M metagenome (GOLD analysis project Ga0302322, IMG submission 203757) | Peat permafrost microbial communities from Stordalen Mire near Abisko, Sweden - Fen_T0_2 | ecosystem: Environmental > Terrestrial > Soil > Wetlands > Permafrost | place: Sweden: Abisko... | reverse complement strand
GGGTGAGCGGCCGTGAGGGCCTCGCCCGTCTGGGGCTCGCGTCGGTCGTGGCCTCGCCGGCGCTTTACCTCCACGGGTTCGTCTTCGCCATTCCGTCGTTCCTGCGCCTGCGCGCAGAGTGGCTCTGGCTGGCGGCCGGGCTGGCGTGCATCGGCCAGTGGCCCGGTCCGCAGCTCGCGCTCGGGATCGGAGTCGCGGCCTGGTTCGTGAAGGGAATGGCGCGCCGCGAACCGAGGGACGGCGCCGACGGCGCGGCTGATCGCCCTCTGCACCCACTCGGTTCCCTGGTCGAACCATGGCCGGCCGACGCGGAGTGATCACAGTCCGGCGGGAGTCCTGCGCGCGGCCCCGGGACATATTCATCCCTTCGACATGGCACCATTGACCGCATGAGTGCAGGTGAGGACGGAAGAGACGCGCGCACGGCCGGGTGGAAGGCGGCGCTTCGGGACCCAGGCCGGATCGCGAGGACGTGGTGGGGGCCGGTGGCTCTCGGAGCCTATGCCCTCTGGCGGCTTCACAAGCTGATGCCGGGCGGCGACAACGATCTCCCGTGGACCGCCATCTTCGTCGTTGGGTTGCTCGGCGTGCTGGCGGTTCGCCGCCGCGTAAGCCCGACCGAGGTCTTGGCCCTCCAGGTCCTGGCCATGGCCCTGGTTGCCGATTACCTGAACTGGCACGGCGGCGGCGGCCTGCGCGACCTGCACCTCTACTTGATCGCCGGCGCCAACTTCATGGATCACGACGTCGTCTATATGACGACCGCAATCCACGTCCTTCCGAAGGACGGGCTCGAGTTCCTGCCGTTCCTGTACGCGCCGCCGACGCTGCCGTTCTTCGGCTTGCTCTCGGAGCTGCCGCGTGGCGTGGTGGACGCGGTGTGGGTCGGTGGTTCGGTTGCCGCGGTGCTGATCTCGTTGCGAGCCTTCGGCCTGAAGTGGCGTTGGGTACTCCTCGCTCTGATTTGGACCCCGATCATGCAGGGCGTGTTTGTCGGCAACGTCATGATTCCGTCGCTGCTTCTTCTGGCAGCGGCGACTCGGGTCGGCGGTGGATTGGTTTTTGGCCCGCTCTTCAAGCCACAGAACGGCATCGTCACGCTGTGGCTGGTGCGTGAGCGTGCGTGGCGCCCGCTCGCGGCGGGGCTCCTCGTCCTGCTACTGATCGTGGCGGCGACTCTGCCGCTGACGGGCCTCGACCTGTGGCGTCAGTGGTTCGAAAGCCTTGCCGCCTACCAGCAGTCGCAGACGTACATCCCCGGCCTCTACGGGGTCGGATTTGGGCGATACCTGCCGCTGTGGGCGTTCGCGGCGCTCGCAGCCTTCACCGTCGTGGCGGCGTTGTGGGTGAGCGGCCGCGAAGGGCTGGCCCGGCTCGGGCTCGCATCCGCGGTCGCCTCGCCGTCGCTCTTCCTGCACGGATTCGTGTTCGCCATTCCGTCCTTCCTCCGCTTGCGCGCCGAGTGGCTTTGGCTCGTCCTCGGCCTGACATGCATCGGCCCGGTGCCCGGTCCACAGATCGCCCTCGCGATCGGCGTAGCCGCATGGTTCGTCAAGGGGATGGCACGGGACGTGGAAGCGGAGAAGGCGGCCGGTCCCGCCGATCGGCCCCTGCACCCGCTCGGCTCCGTCGCCGAACCGTGGCCGGCCGACGAGGCTTGATCGAAGCCCGCGCGAAGTCGGCGATGCGATGCCGAACCTTGCCCATGGGCCGCATGTGGCACCATTCGGCGCATGGCAATAGGTAGGGATGGAGGGAACGCGCACTCTGCGCGTTGGAGGGCGCGGCTTTCGCGCCTGATCGTCGAGGGACTGGCGTGGTCGGGGCCGGTGGCGCTCGCGGCTTTTGTGCTGCTGCGGCTTCACAAAACCTCGCCCGGAGCCCGCGACGATTTCTTCTGGGCGGCCATAGTCGTCGCGGCGGCGATCCTGGTGTTTGCGGTTCGGCGTCGCCTGAGTCCCACGGAAGCCATGGCTCTCGAGGTCCTGGCGACGGCCGTGGTCGAGGACTACTTGAGCTGGCGCGGTGGCGGCGGCCTGCGCGACTTGCACCTGTATCTCATCGCCGGCACCAACTTCATGAACCACGCCGCGGTCTACGCGACGACCGCGATCCATAGCTATCCCAGCGGCGGCCTCGAATTCCTGCCGTACTTGTACGCGCCGCCGACGGTTCCCTTCTTTGGGGTGTTATCCCAGCTGCCGCGCGGCCTCGTGGATGTGCTCTGGCTCGGGGGTTCCCTGGCCGCGGTGCTCGTATCTCTTCGTGCCTTCGGACTGGCGTGGCGTTGGGCGTTCGTCGCTCTGATCTGGACTCCGATCGCCCAGGGTCTTTTCGTGGGCAATGTCGTGATTCCCTCCCTGCTGCTTCTGGGCGCGGCGACCCGCGTAGGCGGAGGGCTGGTCCTGGGGCCGTTGCTAAAGCCGCAGAACGGCATCGTCTCGCTCTGGCTCCTGCGTGAGCGAGCCTGGCGTAGTCTGGCGACGGGGCTCGTCGCGCTCCTTGTTCTGGTGGTTGTGACGCTGCCGCTCACGGGACTGGACCTGTGGCGCCAGTGGTTCGAGGGCCTGGCGACCTACCAGCAGTCGCAGCAGTATCTGCCCGGCCTCTACGGCTTCGGTCTGGGTCGCTATCTGCCGATGTGGGTGTTCGCGGCGATCGCGGTCTTCGCACTCCTGGCGGCGCTCTGGGCACGCGGGCGCGAGGGGTTGGCTCGCCTCGCACTTGCGTCGGTAATCGCCTCGCCGTCGCTCTACATCCACGGGTTCGTCTTCGCCATTCCGTCCTTCCTGCGCATGCGAGCCGAATGGCTTTGGCTGGCCGCCGGATTGGCCTGCGTCAGCCCCATGCCCGGCCCCCAGATCGCGCTTGGGATCGGCGTCGCGGCGTGGTTCGTCAATGGGATGGCGCGGGATGTCGAGGCAGAGCGAGCGGCCCGTCCGGGCCATCGGCCGCTTCACCCGCTCGGTGCCGTCCCCGAGCCCTGGCCGGCGGGCGAGGATCGGCAGCTCGGCGGAGCCACGGTGCTCTAGCAGCTCGCCGAACCCGGTCGGCGGGCGGCCGGCGGACCGGCCCGGGCCTCGATACCCCAACTCTCACGTATACGGCAAGGTTGGGGTACGATGCCCCCATGACCGAAACCAGCGCGCGCCCGGCCGAAACGGCCCGGTTGCTGCGGATCCAGGAGGTGGCCGACGAAGTCGGTCTGACCGCCCGGTCCGTGCGCTACTACGAGGAATTGGGCCTCCTCAAGCCGGCGGCCCGATCCGAGGGCGACTATCGCCTCTACGACGAAACCGACGTCGAGCGACTGCGATTCATCAAGGGTCTGCGCGACGACGCAGGCTTCTCTCTGGCGGAGATCGCCCAGCTGCTCGAGGACGAGGCGGCCCGCGAGCGAGGCCACGCCGCCTATCACGCCACGACCGATCCGGCCGAACGGAAGCGGATCCTGTGCGAGCGCGTTGTCAGCTACGGGCGCCAGATCGAGACCCTGAAGCGCAAGATCGATCGGCTCCAGGCCATGGTCGACGAGACCGAGGCCCGGCGCACCCGAACGCTGGCAAAGATCGGCGAGCTCGGTTCGGACGAACCGTGTTGAGCCGCCATTGCGAGGCAGTCCGATGATGCTCGGCGGGCGAGTCAGGTTTACCGCCGCGGGCCGGGCCCTCAGACATCGCAACTTCCGCCTGTTCTTCTTCGGCCAGCTGATCTCCGTGACCGGCACATGGATGCAGACCCTGGCGCTCGGCTGGCTGATGCTGACCCTGGTTGGGCCCAAGCAGGCGATCGTCTACATCGGCCTCCTGGGCGCCGTGCAGTTCACGCCGGTCCTGGTGCTGGGTCTCTTCGGCGGGATCATCGCCGACATCTGGCCAAAGCGAATGACGGTGATCGGAACGCAGACGGCGGCCGGCATCCTTGCCCTGACCCTCGGCGCCCTCGTCTACTTCAATGCCGTCGAGGTCTGGCAAGTGTTCTTGCTCGCATTCCTCCTCGGCATCGTCAACGCCGTGGATATGCCTGCTCGCCAATCCTTCGTCGTCGAGATGGTCGGAAGCGACGACATCGCCAACGCGGTGGCGCTCAATTCCGCCGTCTTCAACGGTGCTCGGATCATTGGGCCGGCCATCGCCGGGATCCTGATCGGCGTGCTCGGCACCGCGCTCTGCTTCTTCCTCAACGGCCTGAGCTACGGCGCGGTCGTCATCAGCCTGCTGGCTATGCGGGACGGCGAGCTTCGGCCGGCCGATCGGCTGGCGATGCCCCGGAGCTTCTCGGCGATGCGCGAGAACCTGGGCGAAGGCCTCCGATACGTGTGGCACACCCCGATCGTGCTGCTGGCGATCTCGGTCATCGGGTTCGTCGCGACGTTCGGCATGAACTTCAACGTGGTCCTGCCGGTCATGGCCGCCAACGTCCTGAACGTCGGTTCGGAAGGATACGGGCTCCTGTTCACGGCGATGGGTGCCGGAGCCATGATCTCGGCGCTGGCAGTGGCCACCTTGCAGAGGCCGAGGGTTCGGGTGCTGCTCGGAGGCGGGATCGTTCTCGGAATTGCCGAACTCGTGCTGGCCTCCACGACCAACTTCCCGGTTGCGCTGGCAGCGGTCTTCTTCGCCGGTATGGGTGCCATCGCGACGGCGGCGAGCGCCAATTCGCTCATCCAGATAACGGTCCCGGGTCCGCTCCGGGGTCGGGTCATGAGTGTCTACACGACGGTTTTCGCGGGCTCGACGCCGATCGGGAACGGATTGACCGGCGGCATCGGCGGGCTGTGGGGGACTCCGGCGGCGCTGCTGATGAACGGCGCCGTCACGCTCGGCGCGCAGGCAATAGCGATCGTCGCGGTGTTGCGGGGGCACGTGCCGAGAGCGGGCGCGAGCGCAAGCGCCGGCCCGCCCCTGAGCATGGGCGCCAATTCGGCCGGCGCGGCAGCCGCCGGCGCGGCAGCCGAGCTACCTACCCTGGAGTGACGGTCGGGTCCGCCAGGTCGAACGAATAGGCGATGAGGTCGACGCCGGGCACCGGGACGAAGTCAAGTTCGGGTACCCGCACAAAGCCCATCCGCTCGTACATCCGGACGGCGGCGGGCATCCACACACCGGTGTGCAGCACCATCCGCCGCCGACCGCCGCCCCGGGCCCGGGCCAGGCACCACTCCGTCAGCGCGCGACCGACGCCCCGGCCCTGATGCGCCGGATGGACGGCGAGCATCCGGATGCCGGCCTCGCCCTCGCGCAGTTCCTCGGAATACGGATCGTCCGGGCCGGAGACGTAGGTCACGCCGCCGAGCAGCTCTCCGGCGGGCGTCGTCGCCACCACTACGGAGGAGGTCTGGGCTCGACGAGCAACGTCCCGAAGCTGGACGTCGTAGGCATGGTGCTGCGGTATGTCGTAGGAAATGGTGTGGTACGCGGCTACGGTCAGTTGGCCCAGGGCTTCGTATTCATCGGGGCGAATTGGGCGGATCAGGAAGGTGGTTGAGGTCGTGTTCACGACGGCAGCGTAGCCCCTCGGGAGCCTCGGCTGCCAGTCGATAGGCCGACCTTCGGACGGTCCCCGATCGACCGCGGGCTACGGAAAACGAGCCCGGATGGAGACGCCGCCGGCTCGCGGCGCGATGATTGGGACATGGCACGCAAATCGGCCGACGGACCGCTCCTGGTATTCGGGCCGCGCTCGCTCACGTATGACTTTGGGCCCCGTCATCCGCTGAGCCCGAGGCGCTTCGGTCCGGGCATCGAGCTGCTGCGCTCGCTCGGAGCCGAGCCGGGGCTGGCGCCCGAGCCCGCGAACGACGACGAGCTGGAATGGCTGCACTCGGCCGACTATCTGGCCGCGGTCAAACGCTTCTCCGCCGATCCGGGCAGACCGCCCGAGGCGGGCATCGGCCCGGGCGACGACCCGGCTTTCGCAGGCATGCACGCGGCGGCCGCGGCGGTTGCCGGAGGGTCGATTCGGGCCATGGAGGCGATCCTGCGCGGCGAGGTCGAGCACGCCTACCAGCCCGGCGGCGGGTTGCACCACGCCATGAGGTCGCGGGCGAGCGGCTTCTGCATCTACAACGACGTCGCCCTTGCGATCGCCCGTGCTCGACGCGAAGGCTTGCGCGTCTTGTACGTCGACCTCGACGTTCATCACGGCGATGGAGTTCAGGCACTCCATTTCCAGGACCCCGGCGTGCTCACCGTGTCGTTCCACGAGTCCGGCCGATCGCTCTTTCCGGGCACGGGTTCCGTGGAGGAGATGGGGGAGGGGAGCGCAGCCGGCACTTCCGTGAACGTCCCTCTCGAGCCGTTGTGCGGGCCGGATGCGTGGCTCGCCGCGGTGCGGAGCGTCGTCCCGGCGCTCGCTGCCGCTTTCGGGCCAGACGTGATCGTCAGCCAGCACGGCGCCGACGGCCACGTCTGGGACCCGCTGGCGCATCTCTCGCTGACCACGACCGCGATGGGCGAGGCCGCCCGGCTGGTCGATCGGCTGGCCCACCGGCGCGCCGGTGGACGATGGTTCGCGACGGGCGGCGGAGGCTACGCGATCTACCGCGTGGTGCCGAGGGCGTGGGCCCTGACGTGGCTCGCGGCCACCCACCGGGAGGCGCCGCGGCTGCTCCCCGACGACTGGCGGGCCCGGTGGGCGGGCGAAGCCGCGCGTTGGGACGACGATCCGCTGCCACTCGGATTCGAAGACGAGCCGGGCGTTCCGTCCGAACGGTCGATCAGCCCGGCTTCGGCTGCCGAGGCGGTCCGAACGGTCGGCCTGGTCAGAGCGCTGGCCGTGCCCGCACTCCTGCGCGTGGCCGAAGAGCGAGGCTGGTGGGAAGCCGAAGGTTCGAGCGGCTCCGATGCCGGCGGCCAGGTCACCCCCGCCCGGGCCGAAGGAGCGGCCACGCTCGTCGTGCCTCTTACGCTCGAAATGCTCGACCGGGTGCAGCTCGCCACCCGCTCGATCGCCCCGGCAGATCCCCGCGAGGGTTTGGGCCTGCTGCGCGCCGCCCTCGCCGACGGGGCCTTCGCCGTGGGCGCCGCAGCCGGGGAGTGGCTCGTCGGCGTCGCGCTGGCGGCGCCATCGACGGTCGAAGGAGTGGATCAGGTGGCCGCGCTGGGTGTCGCGCCCGAGTGGCGCCGGCACGGCCTCGCCACGGCCTTGCTGGGTGGCCTGGTAGAGCAGCAACGCCGCGGCCGGGCGCTCGTGGCCCTGCATACGCTCGCCGAGCGCGATCCCTTCGATCCGCTTGCCCGGGAGGTGCGCCGTTCCGTGGCGGACCGCCTGTTCCGAGCTGCCGGTTTCGTCCCGCAGGTCGCCCCGCTGCACATCAAGACCGCCGACCCGGACGCGTTCGCGGTCGCACATTTCACGCGCGACGCAACCGCCGAACTCCGCTCCGCCGTAGAGACGTGGTCGGCAGCCCTCTGAGGCCGCGCTCCACGCATATCGGCGTCCATTCTGCGCGTGATCTCCCGCACCCAGCGCCGAAGGGAAATATAAGGGCGCTGCTCTTATATTAGGATGAACCAATAGCAACGCACAAAGTATTAGAAAGGTCCGACCGGACTGGGCCTTTGGGACCTATGGCACCCTAGTCAAACAGTAAGGACCTCTATATTCGATCCATCGAACAAATCGGCCGCCGGTCCTGCAGGGGTCGGCAGGCCACCATCATCGAAAGGTGTAGGGAAGCACGATGGATCGCAGCAATCGAGGAATGTTCGTTCTTCGCGTTATCGTAGGCGGCGGGTTCCTGTTCGCCGGCCTCGACAAGTTCTTCATGTGGGCGAGCGGCACGCCTTTTACGGCGGCCGGCTTCCTCAAGTTCGCTACGGGCGGCGCCTGGCTCGGCAGCGACCCCAAGGCGATCATCAACCCGACCCACGGCTTCTGGGTCTCGCTCGCCGGTAACTCGGCCCTGATCTCCGTCATCGACACGCTCGTCGTCTTCGGCGAGTGCGCGGTCGGTATCGCCCTGATCCTCGGCCTGGCCACGCGCTTCGCCGGCGTCTGCGGCGCCCTGATGATGACCTTCTTCTTCGTCGCTAACTGGAGCTTCGGAAACGGCCCGTTCAACGAGCAGCTCATGTACGGTGTCGTCGCCGGCACGATCGCCTATGTCGGCGCGGGTGCCTACGCTCTCGACTCCGTAGTCGCGAAGCTCGCCATCATGCAGCGCATCCCGGTCGTCAAGTACGCCCTCGGGTAACAACTCGGAACATCAGCGCAGGGAGTCATAGTCCACTCCCCTCCCTGCACCTGGAAACGGCGGGCCCCTGGCCCGCCGTTTCTGTTTGCCCGGGTTGAGTGCCGACGGCTTAGCGATCTCCCTCGATCCAGCCCTGCCGCTGGGCCACGCGTACGAGCGAGGTCCGGCTCGTGACGTCGTAGCGGTCGAACATCCTCCGCAGCTGGCTCTCGACGGTCTTCACCTTGAGCGCCAGGCTTTCGGCTATCTCGGCGTTGGAGTGGCCCTCGGCGACGAGCGCCAGGATTTGGGCTTCGCGCGGGGTCGGCGGGCGGAGGGCGGTGCGCGCGGATCGACGAACGTCGTCTGGGAAGGCCTTGCCGCCGGCGGCGACCGTTCGGACGGCAGTGAGAATCTGGGCGATCGTAGCCATCTTCGAGAGATAGCCCTTCGCCCCATGCTCCACGGCGGCGGCGTAGTAGCTCGGATACGAGTACGCGCTCAGCATGATGAATGCCGGACCCGGTGTGTGGCGAGCGAGGACGTCCAGTCCGTCCACCGTCCCCGCCAGGCGGATGTCGCAGAGAATGACGTCCGGGGCCTGGGTCTCGATGAGACGGTCCGCCGCGACGCCGTCCTGGGCGGTGCCGACAACGGTCACGTCTGGCTCGCCTCGCAGGAGCGCAGTGAGCCCCTCGGCGATGGCCGGGTGGTCTTCGATCAGGGCGAGCCGGATCACGTTCCGGCCTTCGCCGCCGACCGAGCCTTGCCCGTGACGGTCGGTTTGCCGAGCGGGAGCCGAACGACGATCGTCGTGCCCGCGCCGAGGCTCGACTCCGCCGCGATCGTCCCGCCGTGTGCGGTCACGATTTCGCGCGCCAGGTAGAGCCCGAGACCGAGCCCGGCCGAAGGCTTGTGGCCCAACCTCGTATATGGCTGGAATAGCTGCGGCAGGACATTGGCGGCGATCCCGGGGCCGTGGTCGCAGACCTCGACTACCGCGACCGAACCGGATCTACGGACGGTCACGTCAATGTCCGGCGACGCCGCCGCGTGCTCCACGGCATTGGCCAGCAGATTGACGAAGACCTGCCCCAGACGACCGGGATCGCCCTGGATCAGGATCGGTGCACGACCCGGCGAGAGATGGATCGGCTGCGCCTTCGGCAGCGTCTGGGCGACGTCGACGGCATCGCGAACGACCGCAACGAGGTCAATTGGCGCGGCCACCAATTCGAGGCGACCGGCCTGGATGCGGCTCACGTCGAAGAGGCGCTCGATCAGCTCCCCGACCTGTCTGGTCTGCGCGAGGGCGCGCGCTGCATATGTACGCGCTTGCGCGGAGCTCTCCGGGCCGAGGTGCCGTTCGACCAGTTGGAGATACCCGTGCAGGGCGGCAACAGGCGTCTTGAGCTCGTGCCCGGCGGCGGCCATCAATCGCTCCAGGCTGAGCCGCATCGTACGTTCGGTAAGGTCGCGAATGGTCAGCACGCCGCCCCAGGTCCGGTCTCCGGCAGTGAGCGGCTCGGCTACGGCCTCGAACCATCGCCGATCGCCCCCAGGTTGGGTCACGGCGAACTCCATGCGGAACCGTTCGCCTCTGGCGGCTCGTTGCTGCGGCCGCTCGGCCTGCGGAAGCGGCAGCCCGGCGACATCTTCGATCGCGATTTCGGCCTCGCCATTGCCGAAAAGCCGATCGTAGGCGTCGTTGGTCACGACGATCCGGCCCTCGTAGTCGACCGCGACGACGGCGTCCCCGAGGCTGGCCAGGATCGATCGCAGGCGATCGTGCTCCTCCTGGCTGCTCAATCTCTGCTGCTCGAGCGTGATCGCCTGAGTGTTCAACTCGTCGGTCCTCGTCGCGAGGTCCTCGTTCGCGATTCGAAGCTCCTCGACGCTCGCCGTCAGCTCCTCGTTGAGTGTCTCGAGCTCCTCGTTGGTGGCCTGGAACTCTTCATTGACGGTTTCGACTTCCTCGCGCGTGGCCTGAGCGTCCTCGCTGGCGAGGAGCATCGCTTCGTTGGACGTGCGCAGCTCGGCGACGACGGCGGTCAGCTCCTCGTTCGCCCGAAGGAGCCGGCCGTTCGTGGCGATTGCCTTGTCGAGTCGCTGGCGTATTCGGACCTCGGCGTGACGCTCCTGCTCGAGTCTGGTCACGTTGGTGAGTTCGATGACCGCCCCGTCGATCGCCCGCGGCTCGACGCGGTAAGGGCGGATCGTGGCCTCGACGAAATGAGTCGTCTCGCTGGCGGCGTCCGTGGGCTCCACCTCGAACACAACCGAGCTGGTCTTACCCGTCAACGCGGAGTCGATGGCCACTCGGATGGCGCTCGGTGGAAGAACGTCGGCAAGATGAATGAAGTCCTGGTCGAACGCCGTGCCGTGGATCCCGAGCATCTTGCGAGCCGCGGAGTTGATGCGCAGGATGTAGTAACGAGGGTCCACCACGACGACCCCGACGGTCAGGTTCAGCAGCAGGCTATCCGCCGACGCCGACGACTCCGCCACGCGACGGACGTCGCGATGCGCGACTCGAATGGCCTGGGCGAGCTCCGATGCCTGGCTCCGGCGCGTGCGCAGCACCGCTGGTCGCATCGGAGGGATGGCGTAGGTCCCAGGCAGCCGCCGGTAGATACGCAGGCGCGACTGCTCCTCCTCGAATGGCTCCGGCAGGGCCATGACGGACTCGGACGGACCGAGAGCCAAACGACCGCCCGTCCGCAACGAGAACGCAAACGTCTCGAGGGCAACCTGCTGCATAGGGACTGTGAAGTAGATCAGCACGTTCCGGCAGAGGAGGAGATCGATCCGCGGGAATGGCGCGCGTTCCCCAAGATCGTGTTCGCCGAAGACCATCAGGGCCCGCAGCCGCTTGGCGACCTGGAAACCGCCCTCCGCTTCCCCGAAATGGCGGTCTCGAACGCCTGCCGGCAGCCCCTTGAGGGCGGCGGCCGCGTAGATGCCCCTGCGCGCGATGGCGACGG
>Ga0302322_100005448_pt1 | contig 11164 bp, 11 predicted proteins | sample Fen_T0_2_FD_203757 | JGI IMG/M metagenome (GOLD analysis project Ga0302322, IMG submission 203757) | Peat permafrost microbial communities from Stordalen Mire near Abisko, Sweden - Fen_T0_2 | ecosystem: Environmental > Terrestrial > Soil > Wetlands > Permafrost | place: Sweden: Abisko... | reverse complement strand
TCGAGCGCCTGGCGGATCAGGCGCGACCCGGCCAGCGTGTCGGCCGGCGCGGCGGGATCGTCGCTCTTGGCCATGCGGATGCCGTCGGCGTCCGTGATCTGCACCCAGCGTGCGTCGAGCTGCGCCGCCGCCACCTGCGACTGGTCGAGCATGCTGCTCAGGTCTCGCTTCTGCACGAGGGACCGGAAATTCGGGTTCTGCACGAACACTTCGGCCCCGCCGCGCAACGTGCGCGCCCGGGCCTGCAGGTACGACGTGGCCTGCTCGCGCGTGGCGCGCAGCGCGTTGTCCACCGACGCGTCGGCCGTGGTGGTGGCCTTGCGGGCGGTGAGCGCCAGTGTGGCCGCGAGCACTGCGGCCACCACCAACGCGGTGCCGATGAAGATCTTCCAGGTGAGCGAGAGGCGGTGCACGACTCGTGGGGCGAGTGGAAACGGCGGTGGAAACGGCGTTAGTAGCGGTCCTTGCCGGTGCTGGTGTATTCCTTGCCGAACTTGTTCAGGTGCGGCTTGGCTTCATAACCCCGGGCGTCCAGCACCGTCGTGACACCGTCCACGCCCGCCGCCGGCACTTCGAGCGGTTGCACCACTTCGGGCGCGCGCTCATGCCAAATGTGCAGATCGTAGCTTCCAGCGGCCACGCCGGGCAGCGTCCACCGGCCGTCGGCGCCGGCCATCACGCGATACGGCGTCGCGACGACCACCACGTAGGCCGTCATGCCCGAGTGAATGTTGCAGTAGATTGGAAAGGCGCCAGCCTTCTTGAAGGTGACCGATTTCGTCGTCCCGCCCGCGTAGGTGCCAAGGTCGAACGCGGCGCCCGCGGCCGTCGAGAAGATGTTGTGACTGAACGGATCCTGGTTGGGATACTCCACCGTGCTGCCCAGCGAGACGACCCGCACATGCGGCGAGAACTGGCGCGCATTCATCGCGATCGGCACCTTCACCTCTGGCGCGCGCAGTTTGCGCTCCCCCCGGGGCTGCAGGTAGATCACGGTGTTGCCATAGTCGGACACGGTCTGGCCGGCGCGTTCCTGGATGGATACGCGGCCGCTCACCGCGCCCTGTGCCATGCCCGGCGCGGGAACGATGGCGGCGACGGCGCAAACGGCGAGCAGGCGCAGCTGTAATCGAATCATGTCCCTCATGCTCCGTTGTACGGATAAGCCATAGGCCACGTTATGACACTGCAAACACCAAGGTCAAGTCGGCCGGCCCATCTCCTCGCCGGCGCCGCGCTGTTGCTCGTCATCGCCGCCGGCCCGCTCGGCGCCCAAACCGCCGACAGCACCAAGGCGCTGCGGGACTCGCTCGCCGCGCGGGTCGAGCGCGCCGAGGAAGCCATCGAGATGCTCAAACAGCAGCTCGCGGCGCAGGCCGAATCGGGCGTCGCCACCCGCTCGGGCCTCAAGCTCGAACTGTCGGGCCGCATCCTGATGAACGTCTTCAGCAACACGCACCGGACCAACAACACCGACCTCCCGCTCTTTGTACTCCCCGACACGGCCAATGGCCTCCCCGCCGGCGGCGCCGGCATGGCCATCCGCCAGACCTCGCTCAGCCTGGCGGTGACGGCCAGCAAGGTGCTCGGCGCGGAGTTCCTCGGCGACCTCGACCTCGACTTCTACGGCGGCCAACAGCCCAGCGCCGGCGGGCGCACCTTCCCGCTGCTCCGCATCCGCACGGCACGCGCCATCCTCACGTGGAAGCACGGCGAGCTGCTGGTGGGCCAGGAGGTGCCGCTCACCAGCGGACCGAACCCGGTGAGCCTCGCCGCCGTCGGCAGCCCGGGATTCTCGACGGCCGGCAACCTGTGGATCTGGCTGCCGCAGGTGCGTGGCACCATCGAACGGGGAACCAAGGTGAAGCTGGCGCTGCAGGGCGCCGTGCTCGCGCCCATGACGGGAGATGCAGCGGGCGTGTTCTCGACCGACTTCGATGTCGCCGAGCGCTCGCGCCGGCCCTTCCTCGAGGGACGCCTCCGTATGCGATGGGGCGAGGGCGAGACGCAGGCCGAGGTCGGCATCTCCGCCCACAAGGGGTGGTTCGCCAACAATCTCGACTCGCTGCTGTCGGGCCAGGGGGTCATGGCCGACGCGGTCGTGCCGATCACCAAGGCGTTCGAGGTGCGCGGCGAGTTCTTCAGCGGCAGCGGCCTGCGCGGACTGGGCGGCGGGCAGATCGGGCAGCTCTTCGGCAAGAACGGCGTGGTGGTGCACGGCGTCGGCGGCTGGGGCCAGGTCAATCTCAAACCGACGCGGCGCATCACCGTCGGCACCGGCTATGGCTTCGACGATCCCGACGACGCCGACCTGCCCGCCTCGGGCCGCCTGAAGAACACGACCTTCGAGTCGCACGTGATCGTTCGCCCGGCGGGTCCGCTGGTGCTCAGCCTCGAGTGGCGGCGGCTGACCACGACGTACACGGCGCGGTCCTGGACCAACGACCACCTGAATCTGGGCGTGGGCTTCGAGTTCTAGGCTTCCGGAATTGGTTGCCAGACAGCGAGCGGCGTCCGCTAGCTAGCGTCCGTCGTCCAGGGTCACGGGGTCACCCACGCGCACGTCGCCCTCACTGGTGACGCGCGCGTACACGCGGCTCCATCCCGGGTGGAGCTTCTGCGAGATGTGATTCGAGTTATCGTCGGCAAATGAGGGCCGGATGCTCCCGCACGGGCTCGCGAAGTTCGTGATCTCGAGCGCTACGGCGCCGATGCGCAGGACCGCCCCTGGGACGACGCGATCCCAGTTGATGCCGCGGATGGTCAGGTTCTCCCCCGCCGAGCCGGGCACGATGGGATGTCCCGCGGCCTGGAGCGCCTCGAGCCGCTCCATCGAGTAGAGGCAGACCGCCCGATCGGGGCCGCCGTGAAAGCGGAGGTCGCGCTGGCGGTCGCCCGAAACGCCCGTCGTGCTCACGCGCGCCGACGCCACGGGCAGCTTGGGCACGCCGCCCAGCGATACGTTGATCGACTCGATCACGCCCTTCTCAGCGGCCATTCGACACCACCTCGGCGGTCACCAGGCGCACGGGAATGCCGCCGTTCGAGCCCTTCCATCGCTCGGCAAACGGCAATTGCACCTGCCGCTCGAGATCGCGATCGGCGCTCAGCATGGCCAGCGTCCACCCCGGCGCCTGTGCGCGCAGCACGTTGCCCAGCTGCGCAAACAGGTTACGCAACGGCTTCTTGTCACCAACGCGGATTCCATACGGCGGGTTCACCACGACCGTGCCCGGCCCGGCCGGCGCCTTGAGGTCGCTCACGGACTGCTGCGTGATCGTGATGTCTCCGGTCACCCCGGCGCGCTCGGCGTTCGCGCGCGCGGCAGCGATGGCGCCCGCATCCCGGTCGCTCGCGGCGATCGCCACCGGCGAGGATGGGAGCACGTCGGACTGCGCTTCCCAAAGCAGCGCGCGCCACAGCATGGCGTCGTGCCCCGGCCAGTGCTCGAAGGCGAACTTGCGGTGCTGCCCGGGCGCCATGTGCCGCGCGATCATCGCCGCTTCGATGGCAATCGTGCCCGATCCGCACATGGGATCCACCAGCGGCGTGTCGCCCTGCCAGCCTGCACCGAGCAGCATGGCGGCCGCCAGCGTCTCGCGCAGCGGCGCCTTGGCCGTCGCCTGCCGGTAGCCGCGGCGGTGCAGCAGCTCGCCAGACGAATCGACGCTCAGCAGCACGCGATCGCGCACCACACGCACCACGAACAGCTGTTCGCTGCTCCCTTCCTGTTCGTCGTCCGCGGCGCCGCCCGCCTCCATCACGCCGGGCACCTTGAGGGCCAGCGCGTCCATCAGCCGCTCGGCGACCGCGTCGGAGTGATAGAGCCGCGACTTGCGGCACGTCACGCGGAAGCGCACCCGCTGGCCGGCGGTCACGACGTTGTCCCATGGCACGCGGCGCGCGTGCTTCTCGACGTCGGCAAACGTGAGCGCCTTGAACTCGGCCAGGCGCACCACGACGCGGCTCGCCGTGCGCAGGTGGAGGTTGGCGCGGTACAGGTCGCGCATGGAAAGCGCCGCGCTCACCGCCCCCGCCTCTTCCGTCGTCGCCCGGATGCCCAGCGCCGTCAGTTCCGCCAGCGCCAGCGGCTCGAGGCCGGGCGCCGTGACGATCAGGGCATCAAGGGGCAGCGGAAGTTGCGGACGGCGTGGCGGCATGCTGTGAAGTTTCGCGCCGTGCATACCACAAGCGCCAGCCAAGGAGCACAGCGAACGTCAGCGAAAAGACGATCGGCTCCTCGATGTCGGCCTTCACCGACATCCACCAGTGGATCACGCCGAGAATCGGCACCAGGTACGTCCACTGGTGCAGCACGGTCCACTTCTTCTTGAGCCGGATGATCGATTTCCGCGTGGACGTGAGCGCCAGCGGCACCATCACCAGCAATGCCGCGAAGCCCACGATGATGTACGTGCGCTTGGTGAGGTCCACCACCAGCTCGGCGCCATCGAGCTGGATGTCGAGCAGCACGTACCACAGGAAGTGCGTCAGCGCGTAGAAGAAGGCCGTCAATCCGAACGTGCGGCGGTCCCTCGCCAGCCAGTTCCAGCCGAGGAGCCGGCGCAGCGGCGTCACGGCGAGCGTGGCCACCAGGTACTTGATGGTCAGCAGGCCGAGGATCTGCTCCCCTTCCTTGACCGGATTCGACCCCAGCCAGCGCGTGTCGCGCAGGACGTCCGAGAGAAACCCGGCAATCGTGAGCAGGCCGGGCGCGAGGATCGCGATCCACACCACCCACTTCCACCACCACGGCCGCTTGAACTCGCGCACCGTGTTCCACCACGCCGGCATCTGCATCAATAATTCTTGCGGAGGTCCATGCCCGTGTAGAGCGACGCCACCTGGTCGGCGTAGCCATTGAACATCAACGTCGGCCGCCGCAGGAACTCGCCGATCCGGCGCTCCTTGGCCTGGCTCCAGCGCGGGTGATCCACGGTCGGGTTGACGTTGCAGTAAAAGCCGTACTCGTTGGGGGCCGAGTCGTTCCACGCCGTCTCGGGCTGCCTGTCGGTCAGCCGGATGCGGACGATCGACTTGATGCCCTTGAACCCGTACTTCCACGGCGTCACCAGCCGGAGCGGCGCGCCGTTCTGGTTGGGCAGGTCGCGGCCATAGACGCCGGTGGCGAGCATCGTGAGCGGATGCATGGCTTCGTCGAGGCGAAGGCCCTCGCGATAGGGCCACCGCAGGACGTCCGAGCGCTGGCCGGGCATCCGGGTGGGATCGTACAGCGTCGTGAACTCGACGAACTTGGCGCCCGGGGCGGGCTCCGCGCGCTTGAGCACGTCGGCCAGCATGATGCCGCGCCACGGGATCACCATGGACCACGCCTCGACGCAGCGATGGCGATAGATGCGATCCTCGACCTTGCCGGCCTTCAGGAAGTCCTCGAGCGCAAAGTCGCCCGGCTTCTTCACCATCCCGTCGACCTTCACGGTCCACGGTCGCGGCTTGAAGCCCTTGGCCATCTCGGCCGGGTCGTCCTTGCCCGTGCCGAACTCGTAGAAGTTGTTGTAGCTCGTCACGTCGGCCCACGGCGTGGGCTTGTCGTCCTTCTGCAGGCCGTAGGGCGTGCCGGCCGGCTGCTGGGCGGCGAGCCCGCGCGGCAGCAGCGTGCCGGCGCCGGCAATGGCGCCGATGGTCAGGCCGGCCGCCGCCAGCCACTCGCGGCGGTTCAGGTACAGCGACTCGGGGGTGATCTCCGATGACGGCAGATCAGCGGACGTGCGGGGGCGGATGAGCATGGGGGGTAAGTTAGTGGTACACGACGTACCAGTCATCATGCGCCGGGGTTCCCGCGACTGGACTGACGCCCCCGCGCGAGGCGCGTAACTTCCAGTACGCCCGGCCCGCGGCGGCTGTCGCGCCCGGGGAAATGAACGCACGTCCCACGCCCTTCGTTCGACCACCGTCCCGCCCCACCGATGCCGCTCGTCGAAGCCGCCACCAACACCTTCCTGGGCAACCCGGCCGAACGCTGGCTGCAGGCCGTCGCCGCCGCCGCCGCGAGCGTGGCCGCGCTGTGGGTGCTGCGCAAGATCACCGAGCACCGCCTCGCGAAGCTGGCGGAGCAGACCGAGACGATCGCCGACGATTTCGCGGTCGAGATCCTGCGCGGCATCAAGACGTCGCTCTTCGTGTTTGTCGCCCTCGTCGCGCTCGACTCGTTCATCGTCTTTCCGTCGCCGGTGGACGTCGCCGTTCGGTACGTCCAGGTCTTCGCGCTCGCCCTCCAGGGCTTCAGCTGGGCCAACACGGTCGTCGCGTTCTGGCTGGGCCAGTGGGCGCGCAACAACCCGCGGCAGAGCGATCGCACCACGCTCGCCGCCCTCGGCTTCGGCGTGCGCTTCGTGCTGTGGTCGCTCATCGTCCTGCTCGCGCTGCAGAACCTGAACGTCCAGGTCACGGCGCTCATCACCGGCCTCGGCGTCGGCGGCATCGCCATTGCGCTGGCCGTGCAGAACATCCTCGGTGACCTCTTCGCGGCCCTCTCCATCGTCCTCGACAAGCCGTTCGTGCTGGGCGACACCATCGCCGTGGAGCACTTCGAGGGCGTGGTGGAAAAGATCGGGCTCAAGACCACCCGCCTGCGCAGCGTCAACGGCGAGCAGGTGATCTTCGCCAACGCCAGCCTGCTGCGCGCCCACATCCGCAACTTCGCGCGGCGCGAGGGGCGGCGGTACGTGCTGCACACCACCGTGGCGCTCGGCACCGACGCCGCGCTCCTGTCGCACATTCCCGAGATCTTCACGCAGGCCGTGCAGGCGCAGCCGTACGTGACGCTCCAGCGCTCCCACCTCATCGGCACCACGCCGGCTGGCCACGAATTCGAGACGGCCTTCTACGTGACGCATCCCGACTGGATCCTCGCCCTCGACGCCCGGCAGGCCATCCTGCTCGGCGTGTACTCCGCGTTCCAGCGCGAGAACATCGCGCTCGCCACCGGCGTGGCCACCGTCACGGCGCCGCGGGGCACCGCGTGACCGGCGCCCCCGTGGTGCGCATCGGCGCCGGCGCCTCGGGGGCGCTGCACCGGCTGCACGAGATCTGGAACTATCGCGACCTGTTCGGCGCGCTCGGCGTGCGCGACCTGCGCCTGCGCTACCGCCAGACGGCGCTCGGCATCGCCTGGGTGGTGCTCCAGCCGCTCGCGGCGGCCGGCATCTTCGCGTTCGTCTTTGGCCGCATCGCGCGGGTGCCGACGTACGGCCAGCCGTACCTGCTGTTCTCGCTCGCCGCGCTCACCGGCTGGAACTTCTTCTCGAGCATCCTGACGCGCGCGAGCGCGAGCCTCATCCAGAATCCGCAGCTCGTCACGCGCGTCTACTTTCCGCGGCTCATCCTCCCGCTGTCGGTGGTGCCCGCGGCGCTGGTGGACCTGCTCGTGACCATCGTCGCGTTCCTCGGCATCGCCCTCGCGCAGGGGCGCACCCCGGCCGCCACCATCGTGGCGCTGCCGCTCGTGCTCATCCTGCTCGGCATGCTCGCGCTCGGCACGGGCTTCGCCGCCGCCGCGCTCTCGGTGCGCTACCGCGACGTGCAGTACCTGTTGCCGGTGGCCGTCCAGCTGGCGCTGTTCGCCAGCCCCGTCGGCTACTCGTCGTCGGCCGTCCCGCCGCAGTGGCAGTCGCTGTACTACGCCAACCCGCTCGCCGCGCCGCTCGAGCTGATGCGCTGGTCGCTGCTCGGCACGCCGGCGCCGACGCTCAGCCGCATCGAGTACAGCGTCGCCGTGGCGCTCATCCTGTGGCTCGCCGGCACGTGGATCTTCCGCCATATCGAGCAGAGCTTCGCCGATGAAATCTGACGCCGGCTCCGCCCTCGCCATTCACGCCGAGGGGCTCGGCAAGTCGTATCGCATCGGGCGCGGCGTGCGCGCCACGACGCTGGCCGAGCGCATCGCGACGACCCTCCGGCATCCGTTCGGCACCGGCCACGGGGAGCTGTTCTGGGCGCTGCGGGACGCGAGCTTCGAGGTCCCGCGCGGCCAGGCCGTGGGCATCATCGGCCGCAACGGCGCCGGCAAGAGCACGCTGCTCAAGCTCCTGAGCCGCATCACCACGCCCACCACCGGCTGGGCCGAACTGCGCGGGCGCGTCGGGTCGCTCATCGAGGTGGGCACCGGCTTCCACCCGGAGCTGACGGGCCGCGAGAACATCTACCTGAACGGCGCCATTCTCGGCATGCGCAAGCACGAAGTGGCGCGGCGCTTCGACGAGATCGTCGACTTCTCCGGCATCGCGCAGTTCATCGACACGCCGGTGAAGCGCTACAGCAGCGGCATGTACATGCGCCTGGCGTTCGCCGTCGCGGCCAACCTCGACGCCGAGATCCTCGTCATCGACGAGGTGCTCGCCGTCGGCGACCTGGAATTCCAGCGCAAGTGCCTCGGCAAGATGGGCGAGGTGGCCGGCGCCGGCCGCACGGTGCTGTTCGTCAGCCATTCGCTGCACGCCATCTCCACGCTGACCTCCCGCACGCTCGTGCTCGACCGCGGGCGCATTGCGTTCGACGGCAGCACCTCCGACGGGCTCGCGTACTATCGCGGGCTGCAGGCCGCGGGGGCGGACTCGCCGCACGCGTACAAGGCGCCCGCCGGCAAGACGGGCGTGCACCTCATGGACGGCCACGTCCTGACGTCGATCAGCGACGGGCTGCACCGCCACGGCGACCCGTTCGCGCTCGAGTTCACACTCGACGTGCCGGTGCCCGTGAGCCAGCTCTGTTTCTCCGTCCACATCATGGACGAGACCGACCGCGCGGTGAACCACTTCTGGATCTACGGCGACGGGCCGTCCTTCCGGAACGCCACGGGGCAGTTCCGGGTGCGCATTGACGTCCCCAAGTACCGGCTGGTCCTCGGCCGCTACACGGTGACCGTCTGGGTCACCGACCGCGCCACGCACACCATCTACGAGCACCTCACCAACCTGTGCCCGTTCGAGATCACCATGGACGGCCTGTCGCGGCCCGACTACGACTGGAGCCCGGAGATGATGGTGTACGCCGAGGACTACACGTGGGACGTACGGCGGCGGTAGCGCCGCCGGCTCAGCCCTCGCGCGCCGCGATCACCAGGCTCTGCTTGCCGAGCAGCCACTGCAGCGGGGGCAGGCGCAGGTAGATGCGCGCGAGCAGCGCGCTGGTGGGCAGGCTGCCCTTGGTCGTGTAGGGCAGGAAGCGCGTCCGCACCTCGCGCACCGCAAAGCCGCTCGCCACGAGCGCCTCGGCGAGCGACTTCTCCGTCAGCGGCAGGTGGTGATCCACGAAATCCCAGTACGCGCCGCCGACCAGGCGGATGTTCGGCTGCAGGATGATCACCAGCGCGCCGGCACGAAGCACGCGCCGCACCTCCTGCAGCGTGCCGAACAGCGCCGCCGTGTCGGGCAGGTGCTCCAGGAAGTTGCTCATGAACACCACGTCCACGGAGGCCGGCGCAATCTCCGCCATGTCGGTGCTCAGCGCGCGAACCACCCGCACGCCCGGCGCCGCAAACCGCGCCGCGTCGGGGTTCCAGTCCACCGCGATGCGCACCCCGCACCGGATCTGGTTGATGAACTCGCACCGTCCCGCCGCCAGGTCGAGCACGGTGTCGGACGCGCGCACGTACTTGGCGAACACGTCGTCGCACAGCACGCGCCACAGCGCCTCGCGCCGCGCCGACTCGGCGTCCGAGAAACGGTTCTGGTACAGCACCTGGACGTCGTCGGTGCGGTCGGTCATGCGGCCGCCTTGCGATGGTAGTCGCCCCGCGAGAAGTACTTCTCGATGAGCGCATACAGGATGACGAACAGGTAGCGGCTCCCCATCTCCTTGACCTTGAACTTCGACTCGCCCGTGTCGCGCCCGTACCAGTTCGTGGGCACGTACGTCCACGAGTAACCGCGCACGATCGCCTTGAGCGGCAATTCGACGGTGAGGTTGAAGTGGTTCGACAGCAGCGGGCGCAGCCCGTCGATCACCTCGCGCCGGAAGCACTTGAAGGCGTTGGTGCAGTCGTTGTAGCGCAGCCCGAACAGCGCCGACACGACGCGATTCGCCAGGCGGTTGAGCCAGAGCTTGTGCCACGGGTAGCCGCGCACGCTGGCGCCGGGCATGAAGCGCGAGCCGAACACGCAGTCAAAGCCCTCGCCGAGCTTGTGGTAGTACGTCACGATGTCGCGCGGGTCGTCCGACGCATCGGCCATCACGATCACCACGGCATCGCCGCGGTACGCATCGAGCCCGTGGCGCACCGCAAAGCCGTACCCCCCGGGCAGGACGTTTGCGGTGGTCACCAGCGTCGGCACCTCGGCGCGCGCCGCCTCGAGCAGCGCGGCCGTGCTGTCGGTGCAGTGATCGAGGACCACCAGGATCTCGTGCGGCACGCCCGCGCCGCGCAGCGTGCCGTAGACGGCCAGGACGGTCGCGACGATCGCGCCCCCCTCGTCGTGCGCGGGAATCAGCACGGTCAGCGTGAGCGCGCCGGTCATTCGAACACCGGGCGCAGGCGCTCGCGGTCGCCCTCCATCCAGTCGCGCAGGTCGGCCAGGATGGTCCGGGCGTCGCGGCGCGGTGCCCATCCCGTGGCCGCGGTCAGTGCCGCGTGATTGCCCATGTACACGCGCACGTCGCCGTGCCGTGTCTCCGGTTCGTGCGCCACGGGGAGCTCCACGCCGGTCAGGTCGCGGCAGAGCGCCACCGTCTCCTGCAGCGACAGGCTCACCGGCGCGCCGCCCCCGGCATTGAATGCCCGGCCGCGCACCGTCGCCCACTGCCGCATCTCCGACACCAGCAGCTCCCACACGTCCTCGACGTGCACGAGGTCGCGCACCTGCTTGCCGGATCCGCCCCAGCCGATGAAGCGCAGGGTCCCGCCGAACACGTGACGCGCCATGAACAGCGAGAAGATGCCCTGCTCCACCTTGCCCATCTGCCCCGGGCCGGAGATCACGCCCAGCCGGTTCACCACGTACTCCACGCCATTGGCGTCGCCGTACTCGGCGAGCAGCAACTCCGAGGCGAGCTTGGACGCGCCGTACAGCGTGCGCGCGCCGTGCAGCGAGAAGCTCTCCGACACGCCGGCCGCTGAGGCGCCGAACTGCGACTGCGCATCGGCCAGCCGGAAGCGCGTCTCCTCCTCCACGACCTCCAGCGCGTTCAGCCGCGCGGTGGGATACAC
>Ga0302322_100005447_pt1 | contig 11164 bp, 9 predicted proteins | sample Fen_T0_2_FD_203757 | JGI IMG/M metagenome (GOLD analysis project Ga0302322, IMG submission 203757) | Peat permafrost microbial communities from Stordalen Mire near Abisko, Sweden - Fen_T0_2 | ecosystem: Environmental > Terrestrial > Soil > Wetlands > Permafrost | place: Sweden: Abisko... | reverse complement strand
TTGTAAATTGCGCATTACACAGGTCTATATTTTCTAAATACCGAGAGAGTGAAGTACTCCATCCTTTCAAATGATTGAAGGTGTGGTTGCCAATGGCATGACCTTCCGCCAGAACTTTTTCAAAAATCGCAGGATGCTTTCGCACATTATCGCCAATACAAAAGAAAGTAGCTTTCGCCTGATATTTTCTCAACTCATCAATTACAAATTCGGTCGGGCCTGGAACCGGACCATCATCGAAAGTCAGATAAAGTATTTTCTCTTCAACAGCAACGCGCCACAACAGAGAAGGAAAGAGCTTGGGTAAAAAAAATGGTGTGCGGTAGAGATTCAAGATTGAAGGATTCTAAATTGAAAAATTGTAAGAGTAAATTTAAGACGCTGCACCCTTATCTTCTAATTTACAAATCTTCAAATTTTTCAGATTACCAACTACTCCACGCGACAGGAAAGCATCGTGATATCATCGCGGTAGGCGTTGCGGCCTTTGAACCCATCCAGATTAATGATAATATCGTTGTGGATCGTCTTCAGATCCTTCTTGTAGTTGTCTCTTAAATAATCGAGCAGCGATTGAATTCCAAACTCCTCGTTGTCTTCACTCACCGTTTCCGTAAGTCCATCGGTGTAAGCAAACAAGGTGAAATTATCGATGTCAGTAATAAAGCCTTCATTGATAAACGGTAGCGGATGCATCGCACCTAAAACCGTAGAGCCATCTTCCAACAACCGGATGCCTGTGTGATCGCAGAGTACAGGAGGATTGTGGCCAGCATTCACATACACCATCGTCTTTAATTTCAAATCGTAAATGGCTCCAAAAAAAGTAATGAACTTCTCTCCTTTCGCGCTATCAAGGACTTGATAATTCAAAGCTTCAACAATCTCAGTAAGGTTAGGTGTTTGGCGTAACAAGGTGTGCAATGATGCCTGAAAATTGCTCATCATCAGCGCTGCAGGAATTCCTTTGCCACTAACATCGGCAACACAGATCAAAAATTGATTCGCGTTGATGGGAATGAAATCATAATAATCACCGCCTACACGATCATGGGGCAAATAGCTCGCCTCTACTTTTAATCTCTCAGTATTCGGCAATTTATCAGGGAACAAGAATCGCTGCACATCGCTGGCAATTTCAAGCTCCTTTCGAAATGCTTCTTGCTCCAATTGCTGACGCATCAATTTTTTGTTCTCAATGGCAACAACAATGATGTTGCTCAGCGCCTGGATAAATCGTATGTCTTCATCATTCTGGTTAGCTGTGTGCTCAAAACCTCCAACAAAAACCAATGCCAGCGTATCTGACTTTTGGGCGACCGGAATAACCAAATCGAATTCGTCGAATTCACATTCTGGGAACTCCGTCATCCGGTGAATATTCCTGATCATTTTTACCCGCTCATCCAACTTGGTCTTCAGGTAGTTATTTTGAGCGCCAAAACTCACCTTACACGACCATATTTTATCAAAGACAAATAGCGCCAGTTTCTTAATATGAAGATTGGACCGCAGCGTGAAGTTGAAGATCTTATACAAAGACTCCTCCGGCAAATTGCTGTTGATCGCCTGTGTGATCTCAAGCAATGCACTCAGCTCAAGTTCTTTACGCTCAATTTGCTTTTTGTAATCTGTTTCTGCATCGACCTTCATGAATCAAAATTATCAAATTCAATCAAAGTAATTTTCAATTCCTCAAAGTATCTTTCTGTCCTTCCATCGGTAACTTGACCAGGGTGCAAGTAATCCGACCAAAATAACGTAAAACGGGTACAGAAATTGTAAACCCAAAAACGAGATCAACGTGAATTTAATTTTCATAAATCGAAATACGGGCAAAAGAAAAAGCAAGTCGGCTGCAATCTTCACTACCACGATCAAGAGCAAAACCCAATGATCATGATTTAGAAAACTAATGAGAAAAACCCACGAAGCCTCCAACAGGAAAATAAAAACGGCCAAAAGTTTAGCGGGTATTGATGGGTTTCCCTTCCACTTGCTTGCCCAGCGAATTCGTTGTTGCAAAAAATCAGTCGGCGAAACTTGGGGCTGAGTTACAACGATTGAATTCATCATTCGAATTGAATCCGGAAACCGGTCATGAATTTTTCTCATAAGAAATTCATCATCCCCCGAAGCGATATGTTCGTTCCCTTCATACCCATTTACTTTATGGAATACTTCCTTTCGAAAAGAAAGGTTTGCTCCGTTACACATAAAAGGCTTGTTGAATCCAAAAGCAGCAGCTCCCGTGCCCATCACACTGGCGAACTCCATCGCCTGCCATCGCGAAAAGAATTTCTTATCGTCCGCAACCTTTACCATTCCGGCTGCCATATTAATTTGGTCATTTTGAAATGCAGAATTTATTGTGGCCAACCATTCGGGTGGCAAAATACAATCCGCATCGGTAGTGGCTACAATCTCTCCTTTAGCAAAACTAATTCCGCGAGTAAGTGCTGCTTTCTTTCCAAATTCATTTTCGCCAAGGGAAAGCGTGGTTAAGTTTGTGAAAATTTCTTGTTTCTCTTTTGTTCTTTGAATAGAGTCGTCTGTTGAGTGATCATTCACTACGATCACTTCAAAATTGGAGGCTTCGTAATTTTGATTTGCCAAACCACTTACTAATGTTCCGATATTCCTTTCCTCATTTCGAATAGGAATAACAACGGATATAAAATCCTTCTTAAGGATAGGATTCTTTTCTTTCAGAGCAAAAGCTTTTGACCAGCCGATTCGCAGAACGAGCAGCAATACAAAATAAAATCCGAAGAGAGTCAAAAAATAAAAAGTCATTGCCTCTTATTATGTAAGTTTGGGCCGTGGGCAAAGTTGAGAAAAAACCCGTAAGTGAGAAGATTATTTTGGGGCTTGATCCTGGCACCAATGTAATGGGCTATGGCTTGATCCTGATTAAGGGTAGTCGCATGACCGTCATTCAATTCGGTGTAATCAATATGGGCAAGTATGGGGGCCATGCATTGAAGCTAAAAAAAATATTTGACCGTGTGCTTGCCTTAGTCGATGAATATAAACCTGATGAAGTAGCATTGGAAGCTCCGTTCTTTGGAAAAAATATCCAATCAATGCTAAAGTTGGGTCGAGCACAAGGAGTGGCCATGTCGGCCGCGTTGTATCGTGAAGTCCCCATTACCGAATATGCTCCAAAAAAAGTAAAGCAATCCGTTACAGGAAACGGAAATGCCAGCAAGGAGCAAGTGGCAAAAATGCTAATGCAGATTTTCTCCATCAAAGAATTGCCCAAGTTACTTGACTCTACGGATGCGCTGGCTGTGGCTGTTTGCCATCACTACCAAAATGGATCATTAAAATCAAAATCATCCAGTTGGTCTTCTTTTTTGAAGGAGAATCCGGGAAGGATGAAGACTATTTAATAGTAGTTAAAATCTATAGCTGAAAACCAGCTTCATACATGCGAAGTAATTGTCTTACGGTTAAATCCCAATTCCATCTTGCGAGCACAGCGCTTTTTCCGGATTCACCCATAGCTAACGCTTCAGCTTTGTTTTCATAGAGATAAAGTATTTTAGCAGCTAAATCATCAGGGTCACTGGCCTTATGAACTAGTCCGCAGTGTTCTACAGACACTAAATTAGCCTGAGCAGTACAATCGCTTACCACAAGCGGCTTACCACAAATCATGTATTGAAATAATTTGTTTGCATAAGTTGTATCATGGTGCAGATTGCGTTTTAAAGGAGATAATGCTACATGGGCATTTTGCAAGTAACTAAGAAAACTAGTTGGATTTTTCCAGCCTTCAAATTCAACATATCCGCTCAAATTCATTCTAATAGCTAACTTTTTGATATCTTCGTCGGCTGAACTTGTTCCAATCAGCCATAATTTAACGTTAGGAATCTTTTCTTTAATTATTGCTAAGGAACGGATCGCGGTATCAATACCTCTTCTTAGTGAAGTATCACCTATATAAATTAGGTTAAAGAAATCTCGCATTCTATCAGTGATATCCGGCTGAATTGGAAAATTTAAAAATTCCTCATGACGAACACTATTCGAAACTACTATTATGGAATTTGGATCCTTTTTAGCTTTCGTTATTATATCTTGCTTCGCTGCTTCCGTAACTACCACCACACGATTTGCACGGCCTGCCAATTCGTAATACTTAGCTGACCATTTTTTCAGGTTGATCAATAACTTGCCCACAAGAGTGTTAACATGTTTGTAATGTTTCATGATTTCAGGACGATTCTCATGAAAATCTAATACAACAGGCAATTTGAAAGTTTTATTTGCATAAAATACCGCTTCGGCAATGACCATGTCATGAACATGCAAAACCTCAACATTATATATCTTAATAAAATGAGATATCATGGGTGAAACTTGCCATTTGTAAAAGGGTAATGTATAAGCTAGGGCTGAAAGTTTATACAAAAATTTACCAGCGGAGTATCTTACAACATGGATTCCTTTATAACTCTCTGTTCCGGATTGCTTTTTAAAATCAAGACTAAAAAGGTAAACATTGTGTCCAGCTTGTATTAAGCTCACAGCTTCATTTTCCACCCTCGGATCAGGAGGAAAGGATGAATCTAGGATCATACCAATGCGCATCGCTAATAATTTATATACTGATATTTAGGTATTAACCTTTCAATACCTTACTACGCCATACCGATCACACTATCATGGACCCTTTGTTAGGGCAAGTAGTTAAGGATTCATAATTATAATAATAGTTTTTCTTTTTTGGGTCAAAAACTCATTTATTTATGGACACGATCTTTTCTGTTGTACTTTTGCTGCCGTAGGTTGCTGCTACAAACTATATATTGTTGTATCATTTTATATATGAATAGCGAAAAAACAAATCTTCTTCGTCGCAAAAGCTATAACATTAAGAAACGATTTCTTGAAATGTATAAAATGGCGAATGCAGGGCATGTTGGTTGTTCGCTGAGTGTAGTTGAAATCCTAACTTTTGTGAAGTTTGGCTGGATGAATAGTCAAGATGAAATTATACTTTCCAAAGGCCACGCTGCTGCATGTTTATATGCTCTACTAGCAGAGGATGGAACATTAACTCCCTCAGACATCAATACATTTTATAAGAACGGTACTTATTTGGCAGCACATCCGCCAGCTAATAAAATCAGAGGAATTCCTTTTGCCACGGGCAGCCTCGGCCACGGTCTTTCTCTTGCAGCAGGGCTCGGGCTCGCGCAAAAATTAAAAAAAAATAAAAAACAAATTTTTTGCATCACATCAGACGGAGAACTTAATGCAGGAGCCACTTGGGAAGCAGCACTTTTCATTGCGCAATTCGACTTGAAAAATGTTGTATGGATAATCGATAGAAATCAGTTGCAAGGTTATGGAAGGACCGAAGACGTAATGAGATTAGAGCCTCTGGGTCAAAAGCTTGAGTCCTTTGGTTTTAATGTTGTATTGTCAAACGGTCACGATTTCTCTTCTTTGGAAACCGCAAAACTCAAGGCGGAGAATTCGGTAAAACCTTCGGCAATAATTTGTGCCACTACAAAAGGTCGTCATTGGAACGCGTATGAAGACAAGGTTGATTGTCACTACCTACCTATGAAAGATGAGCATTATGACTCAATTTTGTTTGAAATTGAAAAAGATCTTTTATCGCAGAAGTAGTAGAAATGAGAAATGAATTTGCGCAAGCGATGGTTGAGGCATATGATAGATATCAAGATTTGGTTTTTATTACAGGCGACTTGGGCTATATGGCTCTCGAAAAGTTAGAACAGAAATTTGGAGAACGTTTTATAAATGCAGGCGTAGCCGAACAAAATATGGTCGCCGTAGGCGCTTCACTTGCCTATGAAGGATTTGTACCATTCGTTTACAGCATTTCTCCATTTGTAACGCTCAGACCTTATGAACAAATCAGAAATGATGTTTGCTTACACAATTTACCGGTGAAGATTGTGGCTAACGGAGGAGGCTACGGGTATGGAATTATGGGGGCTACTCACCACAATATTGAAGACATTGGATCAATGAGGATTCTTCCCAACATGCGCGTGTATGTTCCTTTCTTGGCAAGCGATGTCGCACCAGTAGTTAATGAAATGATAGTGGACAGAAGGCCTAATTACTTGCGATTGAACGTTGGAGCAAAAATCCAATTCGAAGTTGAGCCCTTTAAGCCGTGGAGGAAAATCAAACATGGCTCGGACGGAGTGGTTATTGGAACGGGGCCTGTGTTAGAAAACATCTGCAACTCTGGTTTCGCCAAGGATTTGGAGATTTGGGTTGTAGGTATTTTTCCAATTGAAGAAATTCCACAGGAATTAATTCAATCCGTTAACGAAAGCAGGAAGCTTATCGTAATCGAAGAACACAACGGGGAATGTGGCTTGCGCGAAACTCTTTCTTATCATATGATGAATCATCTTCATACTTCGATAAAAATTCTCTCCTTATCCGCAAAAGGATATCCCAGCGGAAAGTTTGGTGATCAGAAATGGCATCAGCAAGAAAATGGTCTTGACGGAGAAAATATGATCAACAGTCTTTCCAAATTTCTGGGCAAAAACTAAACGATTATCACTGTTACCAACAATCCAAGGTCTGCTTTCATTACTTAACAATGACATTACAAGAAAAAATACAAACTGAGGCCCTAAAAATAGGGGGGCCAATAGTAATTTTTGGGGCTGGCGGTTTTATTGGAGCAAATCTCGTAAGGACGCTCTTGAGATATAGGAATGATGTCTATGCAGTTACCAGCAAGCCGTTCATTCCCTGGCGCCTTGAGGATGAAGCTATCAGTTCTAAAAAGATCCTGCACTGTAACATCACAAAAAAAGATCAGTTGACCAAGATTTTCGGCGAACATCAATTCAAGACTATCTTTGATCTTGCTGCATATGGAGCCTATAGCAAGCAGAGTAACGTCGAATTGATCTATGAAACTAATCTCATGGGTCTCCTTCGCTTGCTTGAAATCTCTTCTCAGTTCTCGATCAAATCATTTATTCACGCAGGTAGTTCATCAGAGTATGGACTGAATGCCTCAGCACCATTGGAAGATGCACCGCTTCAACCTAATTCGCATTATGCAGTAACTAAAGCCAGCGCTGCACAAATGATTAAATACTACGGGACGCTGAAAGAGATGCCTGTGGCAAACCTTCGTTATTATTCGATCTATGGACCATTTGAAGAGCCTGACCGTTTAATACCACAGTTGATCGACAAAGGAATAAAGGGGCAATTCCCACCGCTAGTTCAACCGGATATTTCACGTGACTTTGTATTCATTGATGACGCTATTTACGCGGCCCTTCTCGCTGCAAATCAAATTCAGAAAATTCAAGGCAGAAGCTTGAACATCGCCAGCAACAGAAAAACGACAATCAGGGATATTGCTGCCACAGTTAAAGAAATATTTGAAATTCAGGCCGAGCCTCTTTGGGGCGATATGCCTAACCGCAAATGGGATTTAAAAGAGTGGTATGGGAATTCTTCACTCGCGAAAGAATTAATCGGATGGGAAAATGAGACTTTATTAAAGGAAGGACTACTAAAGACAGCAGCTTGGCAAAAAGACTATTCTATGCCATTGTACGAAAAAAAGCTGATCCAGGAAAAGATTCGATATAAACTCAGTGCAGTTATTGCGTGCTATAAAGATGCTCAGGCTATTCCCTTTATGTACCAGCGGTTAACTCAAACATTTCAAAAAATAAATGTGGACTATGAAATCATTTTCGTCAATGACTGCTCACCAGACAATACAGCGGAGGTGCTTGAGAAAATTGTAAATGAAGATGATCATGTTATAGCTATTGAACACTCACGAAATTTTGGCTCTCAATCGGCCTTTTTATCAGGGATGGAAATTTCTACTGGAGATGGAGTTGTGTTATTGGATGGAGACCTACAGGATCCTCCCGAATTAATTGAGCAATTTTACAATAAATGGGAAGAAGGATATGATGTTGTGTATGGAAGAAGAGTAGCACGCGAGGGCAATCAATTATTAGGTAAATTTTATAAGCTATTCTATCGTCTGTTCAGAAGCGTTTCGTATGTGCCGATACCTCTGGATGCCGGTGACTTCAGTCTAATGGACAAAAAAGTGGTAGCTGAGCTAGTCAAACTTCCAGAAACAGATCAGTTCATGCGAGGGTTACGCGCGTGGGTGGGATTTAAGCAAACGGGAGTTGACTATATCAGACCCGAAAGAATGTTTGGGGTTACAACTAACAACTGGCGAAAAAATATAAGTTGGGCAAGAAAGGCAATTTTTAGTTTCAGTTATATGCCTTTGGAGCTATTGACCTATATAGGGTGGACGTTTACAGCGTTATCTTTTGTGGCAATTGTTGCACAGATTATTGCCTACTTTGTATTTCAAAACGCGCCTCATGGAATAACGACGATAATTGTTCTTATACTATTCTTTGGTGGGCTGCAAATGTTAGGGATATCAATCCTTGGTGAATACCAAGCCAAGCTCATTGAAGAAGCTAAAAAAAGACCCAAATTCATTCGTAGAAATATTTTCAGGAAAGTTAATTGACAACAGTGATCAATGGATCTCGGGGTCCTTTCGCTCTGATAAAATAATAATCTGTGCTCCGAAATATTTAGGTAGAAGTGGAACTTTTTCCAGGAAGGGTTGAAAGAAATGAATTATTTTAGCAAGCAATGTTGGAAAGAAAAATGGTACAAAGCCTATGAACGACAGCTTCTTTACCACCATACCATTTTCATGGCAAATTTTTGATAAAAAATCAGAGGCAAAAGACTGCTCCTCATGTTTAATATGATAAGTACTGGTTTTTTCAATCCATTTAAGAATGGGATTATTGCCATTTGGTTCAATAATTAATATCTGATCGCTGAGTAACATTGCATTTTTTATAGCCTCAGATTGTGTTGGTAAATGATGAATAACACCTCTGATTATAGCCATGTCAAATTTTTTTTTAGGGAAAGTGCTAACATCAAGGACATCTCCGACTATAAACTCACAATTGGAATACCTTTCTCTAGCTATTTTTATTGCAGCACTTGACGGGTCGAACCCATAAAAAGTAATTTCTGGCATTTCTTGCTTTAGTTCATTTGTATAAGTGCCATCACCGCAGCCTATATCCACTAACTCTCTAACGGTCTTTAAGGTTTTTATTATTTTCGTGGTTTCATCTGTAATACGTTTATTAGACACGATAGAGGAGTAAGGAGCGTTGTTAGTATATTGATATCCTCCATTGTTAATAGCATCGCGATCAAACTCCTGTACATTTCTTTTAATTGTTTTCATATGTTTTCAATTAGCACAAAAATACCCTTAATTTTCGAAGTGGAAATAATTTCGAATCTTGTCAGTTATTTTCGATTTAATAGATATTTATTTTTAAAAATAAATTGATGGCCAGCATTAAAGATGACCGTGGTTTTAATCAAGGTTTTAACCTTGTAAGAAGTACCGAGATTAGAATGCGAAGGAGAGCAACTTATATGATTTCAAAGATGGAGGAGGCAGAAAATAAAACCATTCTTGAAATTGGTTGCGGAACAGGCGAAGTGAGCTACTGGATTGCTGAACAAACAAATATGCAAGTGCTAGGCACTGATCTCTGTGAGCCCTTTATTAAAGATGCAAAAGAAAAATTCGTTAGACCTAATCTTAGCTTTGAAGTCCTTGATTTTAATAAGCCTGAGCAGGTGAAAGACAGGAAGTTTGATTATGTTGTTGGGAATGGTATTCTTCATCACTTACATAACCACCTCGACCAAGCGCTTCAGACGATGCGCGACTTATTAACAGATAAAGGAAGAATTATTTTTATGGAACCAAATATTTATAATCCTTATTGCGCTGTAATTTTTAACATAGCGAGAAAATGGGCTAATCTTGAACCCGATGAAATGGCCTTTAGTAAGGGCTTTATTACCACAAAACTACAAGCTGCACATTATAAAAATATAAAAGTGGAATATAAAGACTTTCTTCTTCCTGGAATTCCTGAATTTTTAATTAAACCCTCCATTGTTATTGGAGATGTGATGGAACGAATACCGTTATTAAAAATGATAAGTCAGTCAATCTACATTACAGCACAAAAATAAGTGAGCTAAATCACGGCCATTTTTGATATTGATCTAAAAAGTCAATTCGATTAATATATTAGGGACGATGGATGCTCTCCTTGATAAAACGCAAAATCTTATCAAAAAAAAACATGGCATAGGGACTAATCAAGATAATACTTAGAATCAAAAAATTGTACTTGTACCTGGGAGTTCCAACAGCAAATAGAATAGTTATTGCCAACCCTCCAAAAACAAATAAATTAATCAACAGTCCTTCTATAGTAAAACTCTTTCCTCTTACAAAATCAACTAAGTAGTAAAGGAAGAATACGGTAATCATTCCATAAATAAGTTGCTGCCAGATGTTCAAGCCCCAAAAGCAAATTCGAAAAAAAAGAGATTCTTTCTGAAATGCCTCTTTTACTTCAGCATTATCTTTGATGTACGTGTTCAAATCCCACGCTGGGCGATGAAGAAGCAAGGAGATACTCCAGCCATCGGATATAAAAGTGGAATATATTTTCCGAGGTATAAGCGAAGTCCACTCCCAGAAATGTCCACCAATATATTTTTTTGAATACTCCAACAAATACTGATTTTTTTCAAAATATGTTTTTTTGGTTTTATACGTACTGTCGTTATTAAAAAAATAAGGATCAAAGACACCTCTTGCGCGTGGATTTGCAGACATAATTAGATTACTAGGACCTGATACAGATGTGAATTCAAAGCGGTCAATGTTCCTCTTCGATAGCAAACCCATCGGCACAATAAAGAGTAAAACTCCAATAGCCAGGGTAATAACTTTACTTTTTAAATCCTTACGCTGAAAAATAGTGATGATATATATAATCAGGTAGGCTAATACTAGCGCCCACCCCGTGGGACGAATTCCTACTGCAACCCCGGCGGTTAATCCGCATAACAAACCATTAGCAATTGTGGGTGGTGAGATATAAAAATAAATACTCGAGAGAATCATTACTCCGAAAGGCAACTCCGTCAAATTAAGGAGTACCAACCCCAGGTTATTTAAATATAATACATAGATGACAAATGCGGCGAAAGCAGCACGTTCACTAAACAGTTTCTTCGTTAT
>Ga0302322_100005445_pt1 | contig 11165 bp, 10 predicted proteins | sample Fen_T0_2_FD_203757 | JGI IMG/M metagenome (GOLD analysis project Ga0302322, IMG submission 203757) | Peat permafrost microbial communities from Stordalen Mire near Abisko, Sweden - Fen_T0_2 | ecosystem: Environmental > Terrestrial > Soil > Wetlands > Permafrost | place: Sweden: Abisko... | reverse complement strand
CGAATTTGGTCGACAAAGGGGGACTTGCCTAATCGCAAGTCCCTTTTGTTATTGGCGCCGCGTGCATGCCGGTCGGCGGACCGACGCGCTCAATCGCCGGCGCCGGTTGGGTAGGCGTGGGCGCTGGCCTTTCTACATGCCCACCAGGAGATCCGCCATCGCCTCGCGCACCCTGTTTTTCGATCTCGACGGCACTCTGACCGACTCCAAGCCCGGGATCACGCGCTGCATCGTGCATGCCTTGCGTGGCATGGGCCGGGAGGCGCCGCCCGAGCAGGACCTGGGCTGGTGCGTCGGTCCGCCTCTCGCCCAAAGTTTCGCGCGCCTGCTTGGCAGCGCGGACCCGGCCACCCTGGAGCGCGCCCTGGCCCTGTACCGCGAGCGCTTCGGCAGCGTCGGCCTGTTCGAGAACGCCTTGTATCCGGACGTGCAGGCCACGCTGGAGATGCTCGCTGGCGCCGGCTATCGCCAGGTCGTGGTGACCTCGAAGCCGCATGTTTACGCGCGGCGCATCGTCGAACATTTTGGACTGGTGGGCCCCATCGAGGCGGTCTACGGTAGCGAACTGGACGGCACTCGCGGGGACAAGGCTGAACTGATCGCCCACGTGCTGCAAACCCGCGCCCTGGCGCCCAGCCAGGTGCTGATGATAGGTGACCGCGAGCACGACGTGCGCGGCGCGGCGCGCTGCGGAGTGGCCACCATAGGCGCCACCTGGGGCTATGGCGGGGCCGTGGAGTTGGCCGGTCATGGAGCGCGCCTGCTGGCCGACCGCATGACGGCCCTGCCGGCGCTGGTGATCGAGGCCTTCGCCGCCTACGGTCAAGAAGGGGACGCAAAAGAAGTCTTGGTCGCCCCGGAACCACCAGGCAGATAGTCAGGTCCAACTCCGATTGGCGCAACTGACCGCTGCGGGTGGGATCTGCGCCACGGTGCCGTGCCGAAGCCGGCACTTTGCAGGTTCCGGCATCCCACCGGTCAGGCAAGCCACGCCGCAGGTCGCTTCGATGCTCCCTTGCGGACGCGGGTTGTGACCTAATCAGCGCAGCATCCCTGAGTGGTGGCAGGTTGCCCGCGGCGGTGCGCCACAGGCGCACGGGGCCGGCTCTCGGAAGGAGGAAACCATGTTTCTTTGGGGCGTCGTGATTCTGATTCTGGGTTTTGCCGGCCTGATGTTGCCGATGGTCGGCATGCCCTTGCGCTTTCTGGCCATGTTCGGCCAATACAACAATGTCGCCTGCATCGTGGTGGCGGTGATAGGCGGGGTGATCGCCTTCTCCTCCATGCGCAGGGACGACTGAGGCTCGCGCAGCAACCTTTCTACGCAGTCGCGGCGCCCGGCAGGGCTGTCCCGCGGGCGCCCGGCGGGGGTCCCCAGGCGCGCCGGTCGATGAACAAGGCATTGCCCGGCATTTTCTTGGCCTGCGACTTGGCTTCCACCGCGCGTGCCGCGATCTGGTGCGAACTGCTGCGCACGCCGGCCGGCACCTGTACCGCGCCGATCGACAGCGTGGTGAGCGGAAAAAACTGCGGGGCGCCGCTGCGATCGGTGGAAGAAAAGCCCTGGCGCGCGATATCGTCGGCGTCGAACAGGGCCATCCGCTCGGCGGCGAAGGCGGCCAGCGCCGCGTTGATCCGGGCGTCCCAGTCCTCGCTCTGGAAAATCACGATCAGGTCGTCGCCGCCGACGTGGCCGACCAGGTCGCAGCTGCCCTCGGCGCTGGCCACCAGCAGGCGGCCGACCAGTTGGATCATGTCGTCGCCGCGCCGGTATCCGTAAAGATCGTTAAAGGGTTTGAAATAATCCAGGTCGACGTGGCATACGCAGAACGGCAGCTCGCCGTCGAGCAGGCGTTCGATGTGCTGGGTGATGGGCACGTTGCCTGGCAGCATGGTCAGCGGGTTGGCGTAGCGCGCCGCCTTGACCTGCAGTTCGGAGAGTTCGCGCAGCAGGTTCTGGCCCGAGCAGGCCCCCACGTACAGGCCGTCCTGGGTGACGATGAAGCCCTCGGCCAGGTCGTGCCCGGCGGTGCCTTCCGAGAGGCGCCAGCCGATCTCCTGGATACCCGCGGTATGCTCGACGACCAATGGCTCCGGGTTCATCAGCGCCACGCAGGACTTGTTGCCGTACAGCTCGCGCCGGTAAGGGCGGGCAAAGCGGTCGATCAGGGAATAGCGCGAAATAAGGCCCACCGGCCGGCCCTGGTCGACCACCGGCAGGGCATGCGCGGTCGAGTCGCGCGCGAAGCGCTCGTAGACCTGGTGGCCGGTGCTGCGCGGCGACACCGGCTCGATGCGCGCCGCCAGCTGCAGGGCGGTCACGCCCATGTCGCTGACCGTTTCCGGGTAGAGCCGGGCGCGCTGCGCCAGGCCGACAACCCGCGGCGGGGTCTGCTCGGGCACGCGCGCCGGGCGCGCCAGGAAGTAGCCTTGCGCGTAGGTCACCTTGAGGTCGCGGATCACGCGCAGTTCGCCGGCGGTCTCGATGCCCTCGGCGACCAGCTGGGTCTGCGCCGCCAGGGCGATATCCTGGATCGCGCGCAGGAACTGGCGTTTGAGAGGGTCCTGGTCTATGCCCTGGATGAAATGCTTGTCGACCTTGACGATTTCCGGCGCCAACTCCTTCCACAGGCGCAGGCTGGAGAAGCCCTCGCCCAGGTCATCGAGGGCGATCTGCAGTCCCAGCTTGCGCAGGGAGTCGACCACCTGGCGGATGCGATCCAGGTCGTGGATCTTGTCGCCTTCGGTGAGCTCGATGACCACGCGCTCGGGCGCCAGGCCCATGCCGGACAGGCGCCGCGCGAAACCCAGAAAGACCTCGGTGTGGCGGGTGGCGAGCGCCGGCGAGGCGTTCAGGAACAGCCGGCCCGGCAGTTCCAGCTCGCTGAACGCGCGCGCCGCCGTTTCCAGCGCCGCCATTTCCAGTTGCGCCAGCAGGCCCCGGCTGCGCGCCTGCGCGAACAGCCCGGCTGGCTCATGCACAAGCGTGCCTTCGGGACCGCGGATCAATGCCTCATAGCCTTCGATCGCGCCGCCGGAGGCGCGCACGATCGGCTGGAAGACCGCGTGCAATGCCGGCAGGCTCTGGCTGGTGTCGATCACCGGCTGGGCGGTCCCGGGCGGCGCCAGGACGGACGAAGGACTGCTGGTCACGGAAGTTTCATGGAGTGAGGGTTGACACGATGTGTGCCTGCGAGGGGCAATCGTGAAGGAGGCGCTTTTCAGATGACAGGGGTGTGACAAGAACGCCAATCCGTACGGGCTCCCATGGTCCATCCGGCTCACCCGGGCTTGCCCGGCGCGCACCCTCAGCGGCGATCCGGGTCCGGCAGGCTGAAACGGAAACAGGCGCCGGCGCCCGGCGCGCTCTCGGCCCAGACCCGCCCGCCATGGCGCTCGACGATGCGCCGCACGATCGCCAGGCCCACCCCCAGCCCTTCGAACTGCCCCACGCCATGCAAGCGCTGGAAGATCCCGAACAGCTTGTCCGCGTAGGCCATGTCGAAGCCCACGCCGTTGTCGCGCACGCTGATCAGCACCATGCCGTCGCGCCGCTCGGCGTCGACGGCGATCAGCGGCGGCGCCTGTCCGGCGCTGTACTTGAGGGCATTGCCGATCAGGTTGAACAGTACCTGGCGCAGCAGCAGCGGGTCGCCGTGCAGGTCGGGCAGGGGCCCTATCGTCACCTGGGCGCGGCGCTCGCCATCGAGCTCGGCGAGGATCGCCGCCACCGTGTCGCGCGTCGCCAGGCGGCCCAGCGCCAGGCCGACCCGGCCGGTCTGGGAGAAGCGCAGCAGGGCGTCGATCAGCTCGCCCATGTGCTGGGCGCTGCGGCGGATCGCGTCCAGGTCGCGCTGCGCCTGCGCGGGCAGCGTGCCCCCCGCATCCTCGGGCAGCAGCGTGGCATGCCCGTCGATCGAGCGCAGCGGCGCGCGCAGGTCGTGCGCCACCATGTACGAAAAACTTTCCAGTTCGCCGATTGCGGTGCGCAGTTCGCGGGTGCGGTCCTCGACGGTCTGTTCGAGAGAGCCGTTCAGGCGCAGGATTTCGCGCTCCTGCCACTTGCGCGCGCTCACATCGCGGATCTGGCTCTGGATCATGCGGCGACCCGCCCACTCGATGCCCACGCTGGCGATCTCGATGTCGACCAGCCGGCCGTCCAGGGTGCGGCCCTGCATCTCGACGAACGGCGCGGTCGTGCTGCCTGCCAGGACGGCGTCGCGGCGCGCTTCCGACTGGAGCCGGAACGATTCGTCGAGCAGCGCGAACGGGTCGCTGCCGATCAGGTCGTGCACGCCGGCCGCGCCGGCGATGCGCGCCATTGCCGGATTGGCGTAGGCTATCCTGACCCCGTCGTGGATCAGCAGCCCGTCCTGGGCCAGTTCGACGACTCCGCGGAAGCGCGCCTCGCTGGCGGCCAGGGCGTTTTGCGCGCGCACCCGTTCGATCACCACGGCGGCCAGGTGGCCGGCGTGGGCAATCATTTCCAGGTCGCGCGGATGCGGGTCGCCGCAGCGCTCGTGGTACACCGCGAACACGCCTATCACTCCGCCGGCGGCGCCGCGCAGCGGCGTCGACCAACAGGCGCCGCCCATCTCCAGGCGCGCCAGCACTTCCTGGAAGGGCGCCCACAGGGGATCGGTGCGGATGTCGGTGGAGACCACCATGGTGCCGCGCGCAGCGGCCGCGCCGCAGGTGCCGCCGGCCGCGCCGATGGCGATGCCGTCCGCATAGGCCGCGTGGAAACCCGGCGCAAACTGCGGCGCGGCCAGCAGGTGCAGGCGATCGCCGCGCAGTTCCTGGATGGTGACCCGGCCGCGCCGGTACAGCGCGCCTTCGACGGCGGCGCACATCATGTCGGCCAGTTCGGCCAGTGGCGCATCGCGCAGCAGGCGCTCGTAGATCAGCGATTCGGCGCCGCGCAGGGATTGCCAGCGATGCCGTTCGGTGACTTCGGTGCCGACCCCGCGATAGCCGCCGAAGCGGCCCGCCGCGTCGAAGGCCGGCTTGCCGGACACGCTCCAGAAATTGCGCTGGTCGTCCTCGTCGACGAAACGGAACACCAGGTTGGCATAGGGCCGGTGCGCCTGATGGTCGGCGATGTGCTCGGCCCAGGTAAAGCCGACCGGCTCCAGGGGCCGTTCCCAGCGCCGGAAGCCGAGCGCCGCTTCGTGGCGCGCGCGGTTGCCGCCGCGCCGCACCGTGATGGCGACGATACGATGCTCGGTATCGGTCTCCCAATACCAGTCGGAGGACATTTCGATCAGTTCGCGCAGGCGCCGCTCGTCTTCGCGCAATTGCGCCTCGACCACCCGGGCCGGATCGAGCGGTTCGTGGATCAGCAGCACTTGGCGCGGTCCGACACCAGGCAGGGCGCGCAGATGCAGGCGGCAGCGGCGCGGCATGCCGGCCGGCTGGTCGGCGCGGTCGTAGACATGGTCGTACTCGCCTTCGGCCAGTTCGCACGCCAGAATCCGGCGCAGAAGCAGCGCCGCCTCGGGCGCCTGGGCGCGTGCGCAAATGTCCAGGTAGTTCAGGCCCAGGGCGCCGATCTGCGGCCCGAGGCTGCCGGCCGGCACCACACCGGCGGCGCTGACCTGCTCGCGCCAGCCGCGGTTGACCTCGACGACCAGGCCTTGGGCGTCTATCAGGCAAGCTGCCCATGGAAGGGCATCGAAGGCCGGGCCGGCACGCGGTTCCGAATCAGGCAACTGGATTCTCCCAAAGGCGCGGTTCTTGTGCTTGTTGCTGTGGCGCGTCCTGCATCGTATCCCAAAGCGGGAGTGGCATTGGTGGACCGCTGCGCGGCGGGGCAATATGCTATCTTGCGTGGCAGCAGCCGGGCTGGCGCCCGGTGGCGCCGTCGTCCCTGCGCAAGGAGTCGCCCATGGCCTCATCCGCACGTAGTCCCGCCTTAGCGCGGGCCACATCCCGCGTCTCGCCCCGCGCCTCAACACCAGCCTCGACGCAGGCCTCATCCCGGGACTCGACCCAGGCCTCAAGCCTGGATATAGCCCAGGCCTCTCCCCAAGCCGCGATGTTGTGGTGGTCCGAGTGGATGACCCAGGTGATGGAATCGGCTCACGCGGCCTACGTGCCGCAGCACCTGACCCAGTCGATCCTGCGCGGCTGGACCTTTGCCAACAACGTCACCATCAACGAGCAGAACTCCAGTTCGCCGCAAGCCGAGCGCGAAATTGTCGCCCAGGAAAGCTACGGCCGGCAACTCGGGCGGGTCACCGATGCGCTGATGGCGCTGATCGATGCCCAGCCGGAGGCGGTACGCAACCGGCAATCGCTCAAGGAGCCGGTCCGGGCCTTGCGCGAGATGCACAAGAAGATCGACCGGATCAAGGAAGACGCGGCCGACGCGCGGATGGCGCGCCTGAGGGCCGATCTCGCCTGGCTCAAGCTGGCGCGGCCGGACCAATACGCCGAATTGACGGGGCGCTAGAACGTCTCAGGCGACGCAGCGGAAGCGGCCTCGTCGGTCCGGCGCTCCAACCTTGCCGGCGACGGGGCAGGCAAGTGCGCCGGGACGATTTGCAGAGGGTTTGTGGAACGCGGGCGCCGGTGTACCGACCCGGGTCGGTTATCGCCGCGCAGGCTCCCGGGATTGCATTGTCATAATTGGAAGGTCCGGGCATGGCCTGGCCTGCGGCGCGATACTATGTTGGCTGCGGTAGGGATATTTACAAAACCACTATTTTCAGGGAACCAATTTCATGCATCCGGTGCTGCGGCAGAACACCTTTTTTGTCAAAGAACACGTAGGCATCTTCAAGGCCGCCAACAATTACGACATCCTTGATCCGCAAACCAAGCAGATCATCATGGAGTGCCGCGAGCCCAACCTGGGCTTCATCTCGAAAATCCTGCGCTTTACCGACTACAAGCGCATGACCCCGTTTGAAGTGGTGGTGACGGCGGCCGGCAAGCCGGTGGTGACGGTCAAGCGCGGCATCTCGCTGTTCAAGTCGACCGTGCGGGTGCTCGACGAGCGCGGCATCCTGATCGGCACCTTCAAGCAGAAGTTGTTCAGCATAGGCGGCTCCTTCAATGTGCTCGATGTGAATGATCAGCCGGTCTGCACCCTGAAAGGCAAGTGGACCGGCTGGGAGTTCAAGTTCCTGCAGGGCGACAAGGAACTGGCGGTGGTGTCCAAGAAATGGGCCGGCCTGGGCAAGGAACTGTTCACCACGGCCGACAACTACGTGCTGGCCATCAACGAGGCCGTGCCGGCCGATTCGCCGGTGCGCTCGCTGATCCTGGCCGCGGTCATGTGCATCGACATGGTGCTCAAGGAATAGCAGCGGCAAGCGGGCGCGCGGTGGTCTGGCGGACCACCGCGCGTGCCGGCGCGACTTCGCAGAGACGCCAGAGGGCTCAGGTTGATGTCAGGGTGAGGTCAGAACAGGTACTGTACGCTCGCCGACACCATCGAGGGCTTGGCCTGGCCGGTGGCGCCCGGGGTGGTGAGGTTGTTGGTCGGGCTGCCGACCTTGCCGAAGTTTTCGTAGTCGAAGCGCAGCGCCACGTTGCGGTTCAAGTTGTACTGCGCGCCCAGGCCGAACATCAGGTTGGTCTTGGTGGCGCTGCCGTTGTCGCCGCTAGCATAGCCGCTGCCCGCGCCGCTGCCTGAGAAACTGTAGTCGGTGCGCAGGCGCGCCAGGCCGAGCTTGCCACGCAACGCGAAATCCTGATTGATCGGCCAGGTTGCGGTGCCCGCCAGGCTCCAGGCCGACAGCTTGCCGGTGCCCACGCCCGAGCCGTTTTGCGCGGGCAGCGAATAGCTGTTCTGGAACTGGCCCAGATGCGCATACCCCAGCTCGGCGCCCCAGATCGAGGTGAACTGATAGCCGCCGTAGGCCTTCCATGCGGTGCTGTTGTCGCGCCCGGTCGAGGTCTGCGCGCCGGCCCGCTGGTCGGCGTAGTCGCTGCTGTTCGGGTTGGCGTTGACGTGTCCCAGGCCGCCGCCCAGATACCAGCGGTTGGCGGTATCAGCGGACTGCGCATGGGCAATGCCGCCTGCGGCCAAGCTGGCGGCGGCGATGGAAAGAATGGAAAGCGCTTTCTTCATGTTGCAAACTCCTTGATGCGTAGGTCGGAAGACCGGGCGATAGGCAAACCAATCCCCCGGACCGTGCTGGCACGGTCCCAAGGATCCACCCGGGGAAGAGCCGCAGGCCGGCGTCGCAGGGTGCGCGCCTCTGGTCTCTGCTTGTAAGACGGCGTTTGCGGCGCGGAGATTCGTGGCGTTACAAACCGTTACATCGGTTACATAAGGCGCGGCGACCGGGCGGCTGGCCATCAGCTGATTGGCCAACACCTGGTCAGGCATCCCGCGGACAGGCATGCTCGGCGGGGCTCGCCCGGCGGGGCATTCCGCAACTGGGCATTTTGGAGCCTGGCGGCCATCGGCCCGATGGCCGCCAGTTCGCCGGAGAAAGCCGGGTGCCGCACCCGGGCATGCCGACAGCAGCACGCGTGGACACGGCGCGCCGCTGCCGGCTTGGCCGGCGGTGGTCAGCGCATCATCGTGCCTAGCGGGGCAGGCGCAGGCTCAGGTCGCGCACGCGCGCTTCCAGGTCCTCGATGCGGGCCAGCAGGCTGACGGCCAGCGCCAGCCCGGAAGTGTCGAGCTCGAAGACCTCGCGCAACTGCGCGGCGCGGCGGCCGACCCGCACCACATGGCCGGCGTAGCGCCCCTGGTCCAGGTCCTGCAGCAGGCCCAGGTCCACCAGTTCGGCCAGCTCGCGCGGCGAGAGCCCGGTCAGGCGCAGCACTTCCTCGGTGTCAAGGAACAACGTGGCGTCGAAAAACTGCACCGACTGTTCGGTATTGCTCATGCTGGCTCCCCGGAGTCGAAATGGCTGCGTGGGTTGAAATGGGTCACCTCGGCCAGTTCCTTGTAGAGCGCTGTTTCACGCTCGCCGGGCTGGGCCGGCACCACGATCTGGACCAGCGCATACAGGTCGCCGTGCCCGCCCGAGGCCGTCGGCAGACCCTTGCCGGTCAGGCGCAGCCTCTGCCCCGCCGCCGCGCCCGGTTTGATTTTCAGGGCCACCTTGCCGGCCAGGGTCGGCAGCTCGACCGTGGTACCCAGCACCGCCTCCGGCGGAGTCAGGGGCAGTTCGATGGTCAGGTCGTGCCCGCTGGCGCGGAACAGGCGGTGCGGGGCCAGGTGGATGTCCAGATAGAGGTCGCCCGGCGGGCCGCCGCCGACGCCTGGGCCGCCCTTGCCGCGCACCCGCAGGCGCTGACCGTCGGTGGCGCCCTTGGGGATGCGCACGCTGATGCTGTGCATCACCCGCCGCATGCTGCCGTCACCGGCCGGTTCCGGCATCGCCAGGTCGAGCTTGACCTCGACCCCGCTGGCTGCGTCCTCCAGGCTGATCTGCGCCGAGGCCTCGTAGTCGGCGCCGGGCATTGCAAACGCTGCGCCGCCCTGGCGCGCGCCGCGCCGGCGCCGCCCGCCAAGTTGCTCGAACAGGTCGGAGAGGTCGCCGAAATCCTCGAAGTGCATCCCGCCGGCGGCGCCGTCCCCGCCCGCCCCGGCAAAGCCGCCCCAGTCCGGCGGCGGCCTGAACTCCTCGCCCGGGCTGTGCTTGCCCAGGTTGTCGTAGGCGGCGCGCTTTTCCGGGTCTTTCAGGGTGGCATAGGCCTCGGCGACTTCCTGGAAGCGTTGCTTGGCATCCTCTTCCTTGGAGACGTCGGGGTGGTATTTGTGCGCCAGCTTGCGATAGGCCTTCTTGATCTCGTCCTGGGTGGCGCTGCGCGCGACGCCCATGATCTCGTAATAGTCCTTGTATTTCATCTCGTCTCTACTCTAGCCGTCGGTCGGGGTGTTCCGGAACGAAGCACCATACACGTCATTAGAGTCGCATTGTGCTTGCGGGGTTCCACGCGACGACCCACGCACCAGTTGCGCCGCGCCGGCCGGGGGCGCCAGCAGGGCATCGCGGCGCTCGATCTCCTGCACAATGCCCAGGAACTGGTGTTCCAGGGTGGAGCGCAGCAGCGGCACGGTGATGAACGAAGGCACCGCGAAGGCCGGCTCGATCAGCCCGCGCCAGGTCAGCAGGTACTCGTTGTCGCGGCCCGCGACCCGGTCGATCCGGTAGCCGCCCTCCAGGCGCTTGAGATTGCCCTTGAGCACGCGCACGCTGATCCCGTCGGGCGAATTCTCCAGCGTCTCGACGGTGACATCAATCGGGTAGGAAAAGAACAGGATCTTGGCGGCGCCGCGCTGCTCGATCACCACGGTCGGGCCGCGCCGCTCTATCACCCGGCTGTAATTGATCCCGGGGACGAACTGCGCAAGTCCGTCGTAATCGGTCAGGGTGGCCCAGATCACCGGAAAATGGGCATGCAGACGGGTCTGCATCTGGATCGCCACTGCGCCGTCCTGGGCTTGGGCTTCGATGCTGAACGCGTCCGCACTGCGCGCAACCGGGATAGCCACCGGCAGGGCGCAGAGCAGCAGCGCGCAGACCAGGCGCAGGGCGGCGCGCCGGCCAAGCGCCGTGGCGTCATCGATGCTGCCTGCCAGATACATCGCGGCCCCTTTGCGCAAGTCCGGCCGGCGCGTGCTCAGCACAAGGCATTCCGGCCCGCGGGCTGCAACATGCAGTCCGCTACGCTCCATGGTAGACCCTGTGGCGGCGGCGTGGGCGATATCGGGCCACTGTTACATATTCCGGGCCGGCGCCGCGCCGCTGACGCACCTGCCACGGTTCAGGCGGGGCGCGGGTGCGCCGCGCCGGGGGGCGTGCCCGCGCCGGGCGCCGCGGGTGGCGCGGCAGCGGGTTTCTTGCTGCCGGACAGCCACCTGGTCAGGTGGTCCATATATAGGTAGATCACCGGGGTCAGGTACAAGGTCAGGAACTGCGACACCATCAGGCCGCCGACCACCGCCATCCCCAGGGGGGTGCGGGTTTCCGCCCCGGCGCCGATGCCGATCGCGATCGGCAGCGTGCCGGCCAGCGCCGCCATGGTGGTCATCATGATGGGCCGGAAGCGGATCAGGCAGGCCTCGTAGATCGCCTCGCTTGGGGTCACCCCGCCATGGCGCTCCCGTTCCAGGGCGAAGTCGATCATCATGATGGCGTTTTTCTTGACGATGCCGATCAGCATGATGATGCCGACAAAGGCATACAGCGACA
>Ga0302322_100005444_pt1 | contig 11167 bp, 5 predicted proteins | sample Fen_T0_2_FD_203757 | JGI IMG/M metagenome (GOLD analysis project Ga0302322, IMG submission 203757) | Peat permafrost microbial communities from Stordalen Mire near Abisko, Sweden - Fen_T0_2 | ecosystem: Environmental > Terrestrial > Soil > Wetlands > Permafrost | place: Sweden: Abisko... | reverse complement strand
ATCTGGTGCACCAGCACCTCGTCTGACTGCTTGCCCTTAAATAGTACGATCATGAATTCGTTCCCCGTGGTCAAATTAGAAAATTTCTCGGTTGTCGGCCCAGATAGTGTTACTTCCACGACCAGCCACAACGGCGTATCCATTACCGGTCCGCTATTTACTTCCGTTCCGGTCGTGTCGGTAAAAGACGTGTATGTGTCGCATTTTGGGGGGGGCGTTGGGTTCTGGGCCGACAACACAGAGGATTCGGTTTACATCAATGTCCGGGGGTTTTGGAATGGAACCGGCCTTAAGTTCACAAACCAGTCCAATGCGACATCCTGCATACACTGTTCTGCCGACGCCAACCACGAGTATGGCATCTACATCGACACTATGTATGGCTCAACATTCATATCGCCGCTGATCCAGAGTAACGATAAGACAGGACTATTTGCAACGGGGTTGCATAACCTCACGTTTATTTCCCCATATTTCGAAAACAACAACTGGACGAACGCCGCTGGAAAACACACTATTCATTTGTATACTAACGGTACAGGCCCTGGTGGCAATAGCTCCAATCAGAACGTCAGCATGATCAACGCGAACGCTTGCGAATCCAAGGCGGAGGTCATCAAATTGGAGAATGCCGGATACCCGGATAGTCACTTCATCAGCAATTTCAGTTTTAGCGGAACATTGAGCGGGTGTACAACTCCAGCCACGCTAGTCTCAATAACACCGGGAGTCTATTTCACCCGAATCCTGGGAGTCCCCGACGCATCGTACGTCAGCGATGGCGGATTCGATACCAAGATTACGGACCAATTCACTGGCGAGGAGATTGGAAACAAGAAAATCACGGGCAACCTTGGGGTGACAGGCGCAACGACCCTGACGGGTAATGCGGCGATTACCGGCACCCTCTATGTGCATACTCCGGGGCCCGTGACTGCTGTGTTAAGCGGAACGGGGGTAAACGCGAGTGCAATCTCCTACCTCAGCGGCACCAACGCTGCAGGAGGATTGAATACCAGCTTCAACCACCAGTTGAATGGGGTGGATAAGTTCAATCTGTATCACAACACTCTGCTTGGTTGTTGGGGAGTCAAACGTGCCGCCGACGCACCTGGTTCCCCGGCACTGGCGGTCTACGAAGCCACGGGCAATGTGCAGGTCCTGCGCGGGTTGAACCTTGGCTCCTCCATGGGAGTTGATCCGGGAGCGGGCAACATTCTTGCGGGCGGACTAGCCGGAAGTGGCAGCGCCTCCGTTTACGCCGATCTGAACGGCAAACTGATTCGAGGCAGCCTACTTTCAACGACAACGTCGATTGTAAAAGGCGATGGGTCTGGCGGCTTGGCCGCGGCCACGGCGGTCGATGTAGCGACCTTGGCCGCATCATCCTCGGCGCCCTTGATGAGTGGCATAGCAGCGGCTGGTTCCAGCAGCACTCTCGCGCGTGCGGATCATGTTCACCCGGCCGACACGACGCGCGCGCCGGTAGGCGATGTGACTTCCGCGGGGACTGTAACCAGGATCAACGGAGCCAGCGTTCCGGTGTCACAAAGCCTTGCCAGCACCAATTCCAGCGGGCAGTTTGTTGCTGGCCCAACTCTTCCACTGACTCCAGCCAATGGTGGTCTGGGCACGGCGCAAAACGTCCCCGCGCATCTGCGATTTCTGGGAGATGGATCGGACGGCGCAGTCAACTGCGCGGGGAACATCAGCGGCGTTAAGTACGCGACCACGTTTACGGTGGCCAATGGCAGCACGTGCACGGCGAATGCCGCTCTCAACCCAGTAGTTGTGTACGCGACGGGAGCGTGCACACTCGCAGGCACGCTTAACGCAAGAGGAGGTGATGGCGGCAATACAGCCACGGGCGATGGCGGAGGTAGTGGCGGGGGTGGCGGTGGAGGCACCGCGACAGGAGTTGCCGGAAGCAGTTCCAGCGTAAACGGGCTATCGTTAGCCTCCACCGGAGTTGCTGGTACATCAAGTGGCGGCACCGGAGGTAACGGCAATCCCGTTGCGGCCGTTTTGCAGCGTTACCCTTGGACCGCCGCGCTGGGCTGGTTTAAGGGTGGCGCCACCGGCGGCTCTGGTGGATCCGGTGGCGGCGCAGGAGGCAGGGGTGGGCAGGCCGTGCTAGTGGTGTGCGCGTCGATCAACTTCACCGGCACGATCGACAGCTCCGGGCAGGTAGGTGGGGCCTCGACAGGCAACAACATCGGAGCGGGCGGCGGCGGCGGCGGCGGCTATGTTTGGCTGATTGGACGGGACTCAGTCCTTAACACAGGCATGATCGCAGTAACAGGCGGCACAGGCGGCTCCTGTGGGGCCTATACGACATGCGGCGGTGGCGGAGCAGGGGGGGCAGGGTGGAGCAAGGTTGTCCAGATGCAATAGGTTGTACACCAGGCTGTTGGCGTGCAAGCCGACACTGCTTGTGATCCGATGGGGGATCGCCGGACAGACCTGACACTCCGCGCTGCTGAAGATCTGATCGCGTAGAAGGCTGGAAACGCTCTCTGGCTCGCGCCTGGCGAGGTCTTCAAACCCGAAGAAACCTTCTATTCTGGCCACCGCATACCTGCGTGAATCGCCGAAGTGTCTCGTATTCGGCTCCGGGAAATGCGGCAATAGCAGCACTCGCGGCAGAGTTAAGCGCATCCAGCTACGCCGCCCACGAGGAGAAGCACGAACGAAAAGCCGGCAGGGACTCTACCGGCACCAGGGTCCGGAGAGTATGCCGACGCCGGGCGCGCGGAGAACCAGGCGGGAGAGTCAATCCGAGCACAGATTCCAGCGGCAACGTAACAAATGCAATCATTCCATCCCAAACCAGCCAGCAGGGAGAGATCCGCGGCGGGTCAGCTGGCACCCCTATTCAGGAGATTCAAGTGAGACATTTTCTAAGTATTTTGCTTTTGGCCTTGCCGCTGGCGGCGCAGAGGCCCGTTATTCGCCAGGACGTGTCCCCTTCGGGATTTGTCGATTTCAGTGGCGCGGCGAAGACTACGCCGGCTCGCATTGGGACAACGCTGCCATCCGACTGCACCGCTGGCGAACTCTTCTTTCTGGTTGACACGGGCGTCTTTCAGTGCATCAACGGGGTGTTCGCAGCGACTGGCGGAGGGGGCACATGGGGTAGTATCTCCGGCAACCTTTCGGCGCAAGTGGACCTGGCAAGTTTCCTGAAAGGCCTGCAGCCGCTTGTGGCGATCGGGACCCCGGCGCAATACATACGAGGCGACGGCAGCCTGGCGACGCTTCCAACGTCCTATCCGGTGGCGACACACGCGGCGACGCATGGAAAACTAGGGGCTGATCCGGTTGCGATCGACTGGATGCAGATCGTGAATGCACCGGCCGTACCTGCGACGGCGGCGGCGCTGGGCGCGCTGGCGGATCCCGGAGCGAGCGGGCTGTTGAAGCGAACCGCCGCGAACACGTCGTCAATCGCCTCGGCAGGGACGGACTATGTCATTCCTTCGGGCACGACGGCAAACTTCAGTGGTCCGTTGGCTGGCGATGTATCAGGGACGCAGAATTCAACGGTGGTGACAAGAATCAAGGGAATTGCGGCCGCAGCGTCGGCGACGACGGATACCACGAACGCCTCCAATATCTCGAGCGGCACGTTGGCCTCCGTTCGCTTGCCCCCCAGTGCGGCACAGACGAACCAGAGCAACACTTATACAGGCGGTACGCAGGACTTCCGCGGAGCGGCGGTGACTTTTCCAGCTCAGACGGGCACGCTGGCATTCCGGCCAAGTGCCTGCACGGAGGGCCAGTACTACTTCGCGACCGACCCGGCTCTGGCCGATGGAACCAGACTGTATGGCTGCTCGCCGACAAGCGCCTGGACCAGCGTCGGCTTCGGCCGAGGAACCACTCTGAATCGTCCCACTGTATGTTCGCCGGGCGACATTTACTTTGGCACAGACGCGGCCGCAGGCCAGAACCTTTACTTCTGCACAGCTGCAAACAGTTGGACCCAGATGGCAGCGGGCATTGGCGGCACAGCCAATCCGATGACAACGTTCGGCGACACAGTGTACGCGGGCGCGGAAGGCACGTCCACGCGTCTCAGCGGGAATACCACAACCACCAGGCAGTTTCTAGGACAGGTTGGCACTGGAAATGCGAGCGCGGCCCCAGTTTGGAGTGTGATCGGAATGGCGGACATTACCGCAGCCCTCGGCTACACGCCAGAGAACCGGTCGAGCAAGGGGGGGGTGAACGGCTATGCGCCACTGGACGGCACGGGGAGAGTGCCTGCCGTAAATCTGCCGGCACAGACAGGAGCAGGCACTGTCACCAACAGCATGGGTGCACTGACAACTGGAGCAATTGTCGTGGGCAACGCAGCCAACGATGCGAAGACATCCGCCGTGATAGTTGATTCCGGCAACGCAGTGAGCGCCGCCGGCGGGTTTATCTCGGCTGGCCCGGGCAACGGGACACTCGCGCTAAGCGGCACCACGTCCGGCACGGTTTCACAGACCGTCCAGGCAACAACCGGAATTTGGACCTTCACGTGGCCAAGCGGTCCGGCGGGGACCCATCAGTTTCTTACGACCGACTCGAACGGAATTGCAATGTTTTCACAACCCTCGGCGGCTGATCTGGCGCCGTTCGGAACCATTCCGGCGACGGCACTTCCTACACCGACTTCCACGACTTTGGGCGGCGTGCAGGCGGGCGATTGCAGCGGGTCCGGACACATCGTAAGGATTGGAACAAATGGCTCAGTGACCTGCTCAGCCGACGCAGCGGTCATACTCACGACGCACGCCAGCACACACGCCAGTGGTGGGAGCGATCCAGTGACGCTCGCGGAATCCCAGATCACTAATCTCACGGCGGATCTCGCCGGGAAGCAAGCTGCTCTTGGGTTCACGCCAGAGGACAGGTCAAGTAAAGGCATGGCGAGCGGCTACGCTCCGCTGAATGCAAGTTCCCTGGTTGCGCTCTCAAACCTGCCGGTGACTGGAGCAGGAGCGACCATGCCGACGCTCGCCTCGACACCAACCGTGGGAAACTGTCTAAACTGGAGCGCGAATGGCGTTCACGACTCTGGGGCGGCGTGCGGTGGCGCCGGTGCTGCACTTGGAGACCCAGGTTCGAATGGGATGTTGAAGCGGACCGCTCTCAACATGACATCAGCCGCGGTTGCCGGAACGGACTACTATGCTCCTGGTTCTGCAATCGCATCTTCCGACCTTCCGTTTCCCGGAACTTCCGCCAAAGGCGGGATTCTCACTGCCGCATGCTCAGCCGGCTATGCTGTGGACTACTACCAGTCCAGCGGTGCGCCGCATTGTACTGCACTTTCAGCTGTCGCGTTCAGCCCCATTGATCCGACGAGTCAATTCCAGCAAGAGCATTTTACCAGTGGCGATACTTCCTCTGGTCGAATAGGCTCCGCCGGAATGGCGCTTACGACAATAACGACCGCGGCAACAGCATCGTACCAGACCATTGCGGGGCATCCCGGAGTCCTGCGCCTTACTACACCCGCTACTGCGAACACTGGCAGCGTACTTACTTTCATGGTGTCGGCATTAGATTCTGCGGCTATGTCAACAAAAGATTGGGACTATTATTGGGTGGGGGCTCTAGGCGCGAATGGTACTGGGCTTTCAAGTAGTGTCTTCTATGCTGGAATAGGCAACTCAGCTACTACAAATACTACAGGAGGTCTCGGATGGAGAGTGCGATACGATACCTCGCTTGGCACTCCAGATTCGAATTTGATGTTTCAGGTATGCAATGCTACGGGCACTTCCGGTTGCCAGGCATCCACAATCGGCAGCACGGCGAGTAGCTCATTGCTGGACAGCGGCATAACCCCAATCGCGGGAACATACTATCAGTTCTACATTTGGCATAGGATGTCTGGCGTGGGCGGCGCAGAAACCGTATATATGGCTATCAACGGGGCAGTGGCGAGTCCTGGCTACAAGACGTTCTGCGCCTCTGGTTGCGACGGAGTGTTGACAGGGCACGAGCCGACCACAAGCTACTGCCACGCTCTCGTTCAATACTTCACAACCGCAGCATCAGCTAGATCGCTGGACACCGACTTCATGGCCTACTACATAAAAGGGCTTCAGCTTTATTAGGAGCAATCATGATGAAACTCAAGCTAGTCTTAGTTCTCTTGGCGCTCGCCGTCATCGCAAAGGCGCAAGTAGCCCATCCTCGCATTTGGCTCGACAATCCGAACCTGGCCCGCCTACAATCCCTTAAAGCGGCCAATGACGCGCGATGGCTCGCCTTCAGGGCGACAGCTGACGGATACGTGGCGAAGACGGCCCCCGCCTACGGCTACATAGCATCCGCTGCGTATACGAACGGCGGTGTGTTTTCAGGGACCGGAACGTGCACCGTTGCCTTCTCGCCAAACTCGGCCGGCAACGGGTCTGGCGGCACCGGATTCATCGCCGTTTCAAGTGGTTCGCCTAGCTCGACCATCACTATCACGGGTGGCGGTGCGCAATATTTCAACTCCTCATACTATGCACTGGCACCCACGTTGGCGACGCTCTTGCCAGGCACGGCAACCTGTTCTGGAACGGCGACCGTTTCAGCAAGCGTGAACAACACCAGGGATGCTGCAAGTTTTTCTAGCACGACAATCCTATACGCGTACGAAGGCGACGGCTGGTACTCGGCGCTTCAAGCACTTGCCTTGGCCTATAAGGTAACGGGTAACCCTGCCTACTCTAACCAAGCCATCATCCTTATGGACGCGATTGCAGCGTCTGGGAGCGGACCTTTGAAAGTGGATAGCTACTATCCCAGCAGGAATCTTCCCAGTGGAATGGCATTGGCTTTCGACTGGGTATATGACGAATTGAACCCGACCCAGATCGCCAACTACGTAGCGTTGATGGAGGCTTGGTGGACGACCATGAAGTCCGGATGGGGGACAATTTCAAACGGGTGTGACAACTACTTTTCAGGGCATATCCTGGGATTCGGGTTGGCTGCTATCGCACTCGAGGGAGACGATGCGGCCGCTCCAGCAATTCTGACCGACGGCACGCACGGCATACTGACGCTGACAAACTCGAAGCTGGTTCCAGATTTCAGAAGCGGCTGCTTCGCGGGTGGGACCGCACCTGAGTCCTACAGCTATGGCGGCGCGACGTTCATGCGCTACTTCCAGTTTTTCTGGGCCATGCAGACAGCCGGCAAGGCGTCGTCCATCGTGGACGGAGCAACTCCTGCGCCAATACTGGACTACGAGAAAACAGCTGCTACGTCGCTGATGTACAACATGCGGCCAGACCTGTGGGCGATTACGGATGAGGGCGAATGGACGGGAAATTATACCCGGTTATACTACCCCAGTTACGGCTATCAGCTTGCCCTATTGACTGCGGGGACGAAGGAGGGAAACTACCTGAATTGGCTGTTCGCCAACAATACGGTCTCGAGCGCTCCAGGCGGCATCGGTTCTGCGTACGTGCTCACGGCTTCTCCGCTGACCAACTTTTTGTATGCGCAGCAGTCGCCGATAGTCACCAGCCCCGCCGCCTTGCCGCTGTCGTATGTTTCGGCTGGCGACTTACATACCTTCGTTCGATCCGACTGGACTACTTCGGCAGTTCACACCACATTCATGGGTGGCGTCTTAGGGTCGTCCCGGTGGACCGGGTATCACGAGATGCTGACCGCCGGGGCGGTATCGATTCAGAGAGGCTCGGATTACTTGTTGATCAACGCCGGGCAATGGCGCGGAGCCGATGGATATAGCGGATCTCCAACTTCATTCAATCGAGATTCGGTCTGGCTGAACACTTTTTCCCTTACCGACACCACTGGCAGCGGGGCATATTGCTACATCGGCAGCTATTACGGAATTGGCTGCAACAACCAGAACACCTACGCCGGGGAGATCCCTGCGATTGTAGCGACGAAGGGAACAGCGGACTATACGTTCGCCGAGGCCGACCTGACCCTCGCTTACGGGCAGGCCTCGCACCGGCCGTTATCGGTTTATCACAGATCGCTGCTTTCAGTCGGCGGAATCGACTTCGTATTCGACCGTGCGGTAGTCGTGAACTATGCCACTGCGGGTCGCAAGCTGATGTGGCACTGGCCGGCGAACGCCACCTACTCGCTCGCTGGAACCACTGAGACCATCATGAAGGGTGACTCGGCACTCTACCTTACAACGCTGCTCCCAACGGCTCCCAAGATCAATGTCGTTCAGGATGCTACGACCTGGAGCGGCGGAGTACCGCTAGGCACAATGCGGATGGAGGTGAGCGATCCGCATGAGGCGAGTGCGCCTAGCGCGAATTTCCTCACCGTGCTTGCCCCAATCGCAGCAATCGCGCCAAGTCCAACATCAACGCTAATCACTGTGCCTGGTTTCTACGGTGCGTTGTATGATGACGGTGCGGCTCCTCGAATTGCGCTATTCGCTGCCGATGGAACAGTGCAAACCAGTGCAACCTACTCGGCTCAGTATGATTCGCTGCTTGCAGGCCGGCATGTACTAATGGGCTTGACGCCCGGAACTTACGCTGTGCGGAAAGACGGCATGCTGCTGTCAGACGGAAACTTGGTGGGTACGGATGGGAGCCTCAGTTTCCTTAGTAGGGGCGGAGGAACATTCAGCGTCACCGCCGGCCCTGCGGGATTGCTCCGAGTAGCCCTTCTGGGACGGGGATGGGTCGGCGGGCGGGCGGTTCTGCGGTGATCTGAGCCTGCCGCTTTTCGCTAGCTAACTCCGCGCTTTGGAAGCGCGGGCGACAGATGCTACGTCGATTCGTTGGGCCCCGATTGCAAGTCGTCTGGATGGGTGGCCCTGACTCGCGTGTGCTTCCACAGTCGTTCCGGCGCGACGAAGAAAATGGAGACTGCACAGAGTGCCGCGCCGAGCAGCACCACGAATGCACGGACCGGCGCGGTTGCCCGCTTCAGCCCACTTCTGTCGGGAATCCACCGGTCCAACAAAGCGAGCCCATAAAATGCCCCCTGCACCGCGAGGGCGAGCCACCTAAACGAAGATGGGAGAGATAGCGAAGTGAGCAGGCAGACGATCAAAACTTCCGGTAAGAGAAGCCGGCCCAGTTTGCAGAATAAGAACGGCCAGCGTAATCGGTTCCGCGTTGAGAACAGGCCGCTGAGTTGCCACGTCAACTGGAACAATCCGGCCTGGGTGCGTACCTTTCGTGCAAACTCGGCGTCGAGACTGGTGGGGTAGTCCCAGGCGATAGCCTGCTCATTCACAACGGAACGATAGCCGGCAAGAACAGCCTGCATAGGCAACCAAACGTCATCTAGGATGCACCCTGCGGGAAGGGGGCGAGCGAGTGTGCGCCGCATGGCGTAAATGGGACCGGTCGCGCCCATTAGCGAATCGACGCGGCTAAGACTGCTTCGAATCCAACTCTCGTACCGCCAATACAAACCAACATTTGCTTCCCCAGGGGACTCTCCCGAGAGAATCTTCAAGTTGCCACTGACAACGCCAATTTGCGGGTCGTACAACATCTCGGCCAACCGTCGAACGCAGCCGGGATGAAGCCGCTGGCGCACGTCGGTGAACAATATTACATCTGAATTCACCTCGGGTAGAGCCGCGTTCAGTGCCCTGGCCTTCCCTCCTCGCGACAGGCGCCGCGCACGCACCCTATCTGGAAACCGACGGGCGTATTCTTCCGCCACCTCAGCGGTCCCGTCGCTAGACGCATCAGAGAGCACGAGAATATCCAACTTCTCATGTGGGTAGTCAGAGTCCAGGATACTGTCGAGCTTCGCGGACAAGAACGCGACGCCGTTATGCACAGGGATGACGGCTGTGATGCTCGGCTCGCTAGGGCCACGATGAGGCGGATCGCCCCACAACCGACCACGAAGGGCTAGCCATGCGGGGTAGCCGGCAAGCACCCAGAGTACCCAGACAGCGCTCCCGGCCAAGGTCAATTCAGCAGCAGTCATTGCCCTGTCCGATTCGGATGCAAGTACGGTGCAGCCCTGAGCGAGTGTCAAAACACGCCCGCGCATGGGCCTCGCCGGACCGAGTCATGGCTGGCCGCAGTACCGGATCTCCGGTCGGCCGATCGTTCGCCTCGGCATAGACGGATCCCCCATAATTCGTCACTTCTGACATCTCCCATCGCACGGAGGTCACCGGAGACAGCCCAGCCAAGATGGTGTCCCGCATCGCACTTTGTAGTCGCTCAATCGAAACCGAGAGCACAACCCTACCGTCAGCGCGTTAAAATCGCGCCTGCACTCGCGAGTTGCTCAACTAGTCGCATCACCCGCCAAACCCAATGCGCCAACGAGCCGTCGAGATGGTGAAACTCACTGCAGGCTGCCAACCTTCACCCCATATTACGATCCTGCGCAAGAACGAGATGGCGAGCGGCTAATGCGAGCGCCGGCGCTTGGCCTCGTAACTCGACAAACTTGCCGTACAGACCGCAAAGGTCTCGCGTGCCACATCTGCCCAGGTTCTGCGGAACCCGGCCGCGATGGCCTCAGGATTCCAGGTAGTCGCAAGTGTTCGCTGAACGGCATCAGCGAAGGCAGGCGGTTGGCGAGACGGGGCGATCATGCCACATCCGTCGCGGATCAATTCAGGAATGCCGCCCACATTGGTCCCCACCACCGGTCTCCCGCACGACAGAGCTTCGATTACCACGTTTGGGCACCCCTCTCCGTGGCTGGCCAGGCAAACCACGTCCGCGGCGTTCATCCAGAGTGCAATTTCCGCAGCCGGGCGGGTGCCAGGCATCACCAAGCGCTCGGCAAGACCCGCGTTTGCCGCACGACTCCGAATCGATGATTCCGCCGGCCCCTCGCCCACCAATACGAGTTTCAGGTCAGATATCCTAATCGCAAGCAACACAAAGGCATCCCAAAGGTCGAAAACTCCTTTACTTTCGAGGAGCTGCCCAACCTGCAGTAGCAGGGTTCCCTGCTCGGACAGGCCGAGCGCCCGCCGAGCCTCCAGCCGGTCCACCGGGTGGTAGGTCCCCGCGTCGCATCCATTCGGGATGGAATGCGCCAGCTCGGGATCCGCGCCAAGCCCAATTGCAGTCCGGCGCAGATCTTCGGTCACCGTGAGCACCGCGTCGGCGTCTTGCATTGCCCTGGAGGTCATGCGCCGGGCGAGCACATCCGGAATGCGATGCAAATCCGATCCGCG
>Ga0302322_100005441_pt1 | contig 11169 bp, 8 predicted proteins | sample Fen_T0_2_FD_203757 | JGI IMG/M metagenome (GOLD analysis project Ga0302322, IMG submission 203757) | Peat permafrost microbial communities from Stordalen Mire near Abisko, Sweden - Fen_T0_2 | ecosystem: Environmental > Terrestrial > Soil > Wetlands > Permafrost | place: Sweden: Abisko... | reverse complement strand
GCCGGGGTCGACCGTGGTGACGGTGGTGCCGCGGCGGATCACCGTGATGTCGTCGGCGACGCGCAGCACCTCGTCGAGCTTGTGCGAGATGAACAGGACCGTGAGGCCCTCGCGGGTCAGCTCCTCCAGGGCGCCGAACAGCTCGTCGACCTCCTGCGGCACCAGGACGGCGGTGGGCTCGTCGAGGATGAGGGTGCGGGCCCCGCGGTAGAGGACCTTGAGGATCTCGACGCGCTGCCGCTCGCCCACGCCGAGGTCCTCGACCAGCGGGTCGGGGTCGACGTCCAGGCCGTAGCGGTCCGAGATCTCCCGGATGCGCCGGCGCGCGCCCCGGCGGTCGAGCAGCCCGAACCGGCCCGGCTCGTCGCCGAGGACGACGTTCTCGAGCACGGTCAGGTTGTCGGCGAGCTTGAAGTGCTGGTGGACCATGCCGATGCCGGCCTTGATGGCGTCGGACGGGCTGTGGAACGTCACCGGCCGGCCCTCGATCTCGATGACGCCCTCGTCGGGACGCTGCATCCCGTAGAGGATCTTCATCAGGGTCGACTTGCCGGCGCCGTTCTCGCCGACGACGGCGTGCACCGACCCGCGGCGGACGGTCAGGGAGACGTCCCGGTTGGCGACGACCCCGGGGAACCGCTTGGTGATGCCGGCCAGCCGGACGGCGGGCGCGTCGTCCACCGACGGCTCGGGCTCCGACGGCGCCGCCTGCTCGGACATGTGGCTCCTCGGTGTCGGGCCCGGTCCCCGCCGGGCCGGCTGTGCGTCGGGCCCGGGGGCGCAACGCCCCCGGGCCCGACCCGGTCCAGGGGGCCGCCGCCTCAACGGCGGCCCCGGTGCCTCGAACTCAGGCGCCCGGCTTCGCCGGAACCGTGATGGTGCCGTCGACGATCTTCTGCTTGTACTCGTCGAGCTTGGTCTTGATGTCGTCGACGCCGCCGCCCGAGGTGGCGTAGCCCACGCCGTCCTTCTTCAGGTCGAACGTCTGCGTGCCGCTGAGGGGCGAGCCGCCGACGGAGGCCTTGATGAAGTCGTACACCGCGACGTCGACCTTCTTCAGCATCGACGTGAGGATCACCGGCTGCAGGTCGGGCGAGGCGGTGAGGTACTGGTCGGAGTCGACGCCGATGGCCTTCTTGGCCTTGGCCTTCGCCGACTGGAACACGCCGGTGCCCGAACCGCCCGCCGCGGCGAAGATGATGTCGGCGCCGCCGTCGTACATGCCGTTCGCGGTCTCGGTGCCGGCGGCCGGGTCGTTGAACCCGGAGCAGGTCGGCGGGTTCGACAGGTACTTCACCTGGACCTTGATGGCCGGGTTCACGGCCTTGGCCCCGGCGGTGAAGCCGGCCTCGAACTTCTGCAGCAGCGGCACCAGGCAGCCGCCGATGTAGCCGACGTTGCCCGACTTCGACTTCAGGGCGGCGGCCACGCCGACGAGGAACGAGCCCTCGTTCTCGGCGAACACCAGCGGGGTGACGTTGGCGTTCGTCAGCGACGCGTCGTCGACGATGGCGAACTTCGTGTTCGGGAAGTCCTTCGCCACCTTGCCGAGCGCGGTGGCGTAGGCGAAACCGATGCCGATGACGGGGTTGAAGCCGCTCTGCGCGAGCAGGCGCAGGCGCTGCTCCTTGTCGGCGTCCGTCTCGCCCTTGCTGGCCGACAGCTCCTTGGTCTCGACGCCGAACTCCGTCTTCGCCTTGTCCAGGCCGGCGGCGGCGGAGTCGTTGAACGACTTGTCGCCGCGCCCGCCGATGTCGTAGGCGAGACCGACCTTGACGGACGACTTCGACGACGAGGCGGGCGCCGCCCCGGCGGACGACGAGGTGCTGCTCCCCCCGCTCGAGCTGCTGCCGCAGGCGGACAGGGCGAGGGCTGCGGTGAGGGCCACCGCGACGAGAGTCGTCACCCGACGCAAGGGTGTCTCCTTCGGTTATGAGGGCTGCGCCGGCATCGTCGGGGCCGGTCGAGATCATCGACGGCGCTCCGCCGGGGCCGACCGGACGCATCGCGAGCTAACGGGGAGGCTAATCGTTCGGCATGTCGCCAGCGCGCTTTCCGCCCAGCCAATGCCGAACCGTGACCTCATAGTGCGACGAAATCATGGACGTCGCTTGTCACCATTTGCCGTACCCGCACCCGCGACGCCGCCTGCGTCGCCGGGACCCCTCGGCGTCCTCAGCGTGCCCGGGCGGCACCCGTCGTCCGGACGTCGGGGCGCAGCTGCCGCCCGCGCTCCGGCGCCTGTTCCGGGAGCAGCTCGGGGGGCGCCGGCTCCGGGGCCACCAGCTCAGGGCCCACCCGCCCGGGGACGCGCGCCGACCCCCGCTCGCCCGACCGCAGGTCGAGCCGGCCGAGGTCCTGCAGGGCGATCGCGGCGAGCACGCGCGCCCCGATGCCGACGGCCCGCTCGTCCACCCGGAAGTCCGGCCGGTGGATGTCGTAGGTCCGGCCGCCGGGCTCACGCGTGCCCAGGCGCAGCATCGCCCCGGGCACCCGTTCCAGCATCCAGGCGAAGTCCTCCCCGCCCAGGCTCTGCGGCGTCAGCTCCACCGACCGCGGGCCCAGCTCCGCCCGCACCGCGGCCTCCAGGGTGGCCACGCAGCCCTCGGCGTTGACGGTCGGCGGCACCCCGCGCACGTAGGTGACCGCCGCCTCGACGCCGTAGGGCCGAGCGATGTCGCGGATCACCTCGGAGATCAGGCCGCCGGCGACGCTCCAGACGTCGTTGTCCAGGCACCGGAAGGTGCCCGCCAGCTCGCCCCGCGACGGGATGGCGTTGGGGGCCGACCCGGCCTGGACGGCGCCCCAGACCAGGGCGGCCCCGGCCCGGGGATCCACCCGGCGGGACAGCGCGGCGGGCGCTCCGACGATGATCTGGCCCAGCACGAAGACGAGGTCCTCGGTGAGGTGCGGGCGCGAGGTGTGCCCGCCGCGACCGGAGAGGTGGACGATCACCTGGTCGGTCGCGGCGGTGATCGCGCCGACCCGGGAGCCGACCCGGCCGACGTCGGTGTGCGGGTCGCAGTGCAGCGCGTAGACGCGGTCCACGCCGTCGAGGCCGCCCGCCGCCAGGACGTCGAGGGCCCCGCCGGGCATGACCTCCTCGGCCGGCTGGAAGATCAACCGGACACGCCCGGGGAGCCGCCCGGCGGCGTCCAGCCCGGCGAGCACCAGGCCCGCGCCGAGCAGGCAGGTCGTGTGGACGTCGTGCCCGCAGGCGTGGGAGGCGCCCGGCACGGTGGAGGCCCAGGGCAGCTGGGTCTCGTCGGGCAGCGGCAGGGCGTCCAGGTCGGCGCGCAGGGCCACCAGCGGGCCCGAGGTGCCGACGTCGCAGACGAGACCGGTGCCGGGCAGGAGGACCGGATCGAGCCCAGCCGTGCGGAGCCGGTCGGCGACCCGGGCCGTGGTGCGGACCTCGGTGCGGGCCACCTCGGGATGGCGATGCAGGTCCCGCCGGAACTCCACCAGCTCGTCGAGGAGGGGATTCAGCAGCGGTGCGATGGATGGGGCCGTCACCGATCCGAGAGTAATGTGCCCGGGCGGTCGACACGCGGCGAATTGCTCACCTGTTCGGTCCAAAATGCCCGTGCGGCCCAGCGAATGCCGGGCCGCACGGACAGTGATCGTCGAGCTGCGGATCGTCAGAAAGCGCTCACTCAGAAGCGGTCCGGCGGCACGTAGGTGCCCCACACCGCCCGCAGCGCGTTGCAGACCTCACCGACGGTCGCCTTCGCGGCGAGCGCCTCCTTCATCGGGTACAGCACGTTCTCGGTGCCGTTCGCGGCGGCCTTCAGGTCCTCCAGGGCCTTCTCCACCGCGGAGTTGTCGCGCTCGGCGCGCAGCGTGGCGAGCCGCGCCTTCTGCTCGGCCTCGATCAGCGGGTCGACGCGCAGAGGCTCGTAGTCCTCCTCCTCGTCGACCGCGAACTTGTTGACGCCCACGACGATCCGGCTGCCGTCGTCGATCTGCTTGGCCACCTCGTAGGCGGACCGCTCGATCTCGTCCTTCTGGAAGCCCTGCTCGATCGCCGCGACCGCGCCGCCCTTGTCCTCCACGGCCTGGATGAGCCTGGTGATCTCGGCCTCCAGCTCGTCGGTGAGGGCCTCGACGACGTAGGAGCCCGCGAACGGGTCCACCGTCTTGGTGACGTCGGTCTCGAACGCGATGATCTGCTGGGTGCGCAGCGCCAGCCGGGCGGCCTTCTGCGTGGGCAGCGCGATCGCCTCGTCGAACGAGTTGGTGTGCAGGCTCTGGGTGCCGCCGAGGACGGCGCCGAGACCCTGCAGCGCCACCCGGACGAGGTTCACCTCGGGCTGCTGCGCGGTGAGCTGCACGCCCGCCGTCTGGGTGTGGAAGCGCAGCATCAGGCTCTTCGGGTTGGTCGCCCCGAAGGTCTCCTTCATGATCTTGGCCCACACCCGGCGGGCCGCCCGGAACTTGGCGACCTCCTCGATGAGCGTGGTCCGCGCCACGAAGAAGAACGACAGGCGGGGGCCGACGTCGTCGGCGCTGAGCCCGGCCGCCTGCGCCGCCCGGACGTACTCCATCGCGTCGGCGAGGGTGAACGCGATCTCCTGCGCGGGGGTCGCCCCGGCCTCCGCCATGTGGTAGCCGGAGATGGAGATGGTGTTCCAGCGCGGCATCTCCTTCTTGCAGTACGCGAAGATGTCGCTGATCAGCCGCAGGGACGCCTTCGGCGGGAAGATGTAGGTGCCGCGGGCGATGTACTCCTTGAGCACGTCGTTCTGGATCGTGCCCGCGAGGAGGGCGGGGTCGGCGCCCTGCTCCGCCGCGACGATCTGGTACATCAGCAGCAGGACGGACGCCGGAGCGTTGATCGTCATCGACGTCGAGATCTTGTCGAGCGGCAGGCCGCCGAACAGGATCCGCATGTCCTCGATGGAGTCGATCGCCACGCCGACCTTGCCGATCTCGCCGGAGCAGATCGGGTCGTCGGAGTCGTAGCCCATCTGGGTCGGCAGGTCGAAGGCGACCGAGAGGCCCCCCGTGCCCGCGGCGACCAGCTGGTGGTAGCGCTCGTTCGACTCCTTTGCGGTCCCGAAGCCGGCGTACTGGCGCATCGTCCACGGGCGGGACGTGTACATCGTCGAGTACACCCCGCGGGTGAACGGGTAGGCACCCGGCTGACCGAGCTTGCCGTCCGCGTCGAAGCCCGCCTGGTCCTCGGGTCCGTAGAGGGGCCGCAGCGGCAGCCCCGACTCGGTGTGACCCGGTCCCCCGATGGTGTCCCCGGTCATGCCGTCCTCCTCCTGGCGCACGGGGCGTCCGCGCGCCGAGTCTTCTGTGCGCTCGTCCGGGCGCTCGAAGCGAGGCTATCGAGGCAGGGCCCGGGCCCTAGGCCCCGGGATGCGGTGGCCCATTCCACCCGCCGACGGTGATGGTCCATACCTACCACGCCCCCGCACCCCCACCCCTAGGCCGTCCGGCCCCCTCTACCCTCAGGTCAGGTCGCCGCGGCCCGCCCGCTTGAGGTGCTCGACGACGAACTTCACCTGCTGGGCGTGCTCGCGCGTGGTGACGAGGAGCGCGTCGGGCGTGTCGACGACGACGACGTCGTCCAGGCCCACGACGGCGACCATCCGGCCGGTGCCCGGCACCAGGACGCCGGTCGTCTCGCTGGTGTGGACGAGGCTGTCGGGGCCGAGCACGCGCACCGGGCCGTCGCCGTCCAGCAGGGCCGCGAGCGACGCGAAGTCGCCGACGTCGTCCCAGCCCAGGGCCGCGGGGACGACGGCCACCCGGCCGGCGTCGGCGGCGGGCTCGGCGACGGCGTAGTCGATGGCGACCTGCTCGAGCGACGGCCAGATCTTCTCGAGCACGTCCTGCTGCTCGTCGGTGTCCCAGGCGGCGGCGATCTCGACCAGGCCCGCGTGCAGCAGGGGCCGGTGCTCGCGCAGCTGCTCCAGGAGCACCGAGGCCGACGCCACGAACATGCCCGCGTTCCAGCGGTGCGTGCCGCCGGAGACGTAGCGGGCGGCGGTCGCCGCGTCGGGTTTCTCCACGAACCGGACGACGCCCCGCGCGGACGGCGCCCCCGCCAGGCCCAGCGGCTCGCCGACGTGCACGTAGCCGAACGCCGTCGAGGGGTGGGTGGGCTCGATCCCGATGGTGACGACGTACCCGGCCCGGGCGGTGACGACCGCCTCGGCGACGGCCGCGGCGAAGGCGGCCCCGTCGCGCACGATGTGGTCGGCGGCGAACGAGCCCACGACGGCGTCCGGGTGGCGACGGTGGACCACGGCCGCGGCCAGGCCGATCGCGGCGGCGGAGTCGCGCGGTGAGGGCTCGGCGATGAGGTCGCACGCCGGCAGGTCGGGCAGCTGCTCGGCCACCGTCACCGCGTGCGCGGCGCCCGTGACGACGAGGGTGCTCTCGGCCAGCGGGTGCAGCCGGTCCCAGGTCGCCTGGATCAGGGAGCGGCCGCTGCCGGTGAGGTCGAGGAGGAACTTGGGGTGCGCCGCGCGGGAGAGCGGCCACAGTCGCGTCCCGGCCCCACCCGCGGGTACCAGGGCGTGGAAGCCCGCGATCGGGGACCGCCCGCCCGTCCCGGCATCTGTCGAGGTCACACGACCCACCGTACCGGGGGCGGACGAATCGCAGGCCGGGACCGCGCGAGTCCTCCGAACGGCCGGGGCCCGTACCCGCGCGATGCGGGTACGGGCCCAGGCTGCCACCCGGTCGCCGCCGACGGTCGGTCGACCGGCCGGATGCGCCGACCGGTCCGCCGCTCGGTCGGCCGGGGGTCAGTACCCCTTCACCAGCGAGCGGCGCAGGTCCTGGTTCAGCTGCGAGATCACGTCGAGCGGGATCTCCTTGGGGCAGGCGTCCGCGCACGCACCGACGTTGGTGCACCCGCCGAAGCCCTCGAAGTCGTGCTGGTTGAGCATCTTCACCACGCGGGCGTCGCGCTCGGGCTGGCCCTGCGGCAGCTCGCCCAGGTGCGTGATCTTGGCACCCAGGAAGAGCATCGCCGACGCGTTCGGGCAGGACGCCACGCAGGCGCCGCACCCGATGCAGGTGGCCGCGTCGAAGGCCCGGTCGGCCTTCACCTTCGGCACCGGCGCGGCGTGCGCCTCGGGGGCCGACCCGGTGTTCACCGAGATGTAGCCGCCCGCCTGGATGATCCGGTCGAACGCGCCGCGGTCGACGACCAGGTCCTTGAGGACCGGGAACGCCTCGGCGCGCCACGGTTCGATCGTGATCGTCTCGCCGTCCTGGAACGTCCGCATGTGCAGCTGGCACGTGGTGGTGCGCAGCGGCCCGTGGGCCGAACCGTTGATGACGAGGCCGCACATGCCGCAGATGCCCTCGCGGCAGTCGCTGTCGAACGCGATCGGCTCGATGTTCTGGGCGATGAGCTGCTCGTTGAGGATGTCGAGCATCTCCAGGAACGACGTGTCCGGCGAGATGTCGTCCAACGGGTAGCTGACCATCTGCCCGGCGACGTCGGACGAGGCCTGGCGCCAGACCTTGACAGTGATCTTCACTTGTAGCTCCGCTGCTTCAGCTCGACGAACTCGTAGACCAGCTCTTCCTTGTGGAGCACCGGTGCGGCTTCCTCGCCGCCCCACTCCCAGGCAGCGACGTAGGCGAACTCGTCGTCGTGCCGCAGGGCCTCGCCGTCCTCGGTCTGGGACTCGGCGCGGAAGTGGCCGCCGCAGGACTCGCGCCGGTGGAGCGCGTCGATGCACATGAGCTCGGCCAGCTCGAAGAGGTCGGCGACCCGGCCGGCCTTCTCCAGCGACTGGTTGACCTGCTCGTTCGCGCCGAGCACCCGCACGTTGGCCCAGAACTCCTTGCGCAGGGCCCGGATCTGCTCGATGGCCTCGGTGAGGCCCTCCGCCGTCCGTTCCATGCCGCACTTGTCCCACATGATCTTGCCGAGCTCGCGGTGGTAGGAGTCGACGGTGCGGGTGCCCTGGGACGAGAGGAAGTGCTCGATCCGGCTCGTCACCGACCGGCGCGCCTCCACGACCTCGGGGGCCTTCTCGTCGACCGCCGGGAACGGGCCCGCCGCGAGGTAGTCGCGGATGGTGTTCGGCAGCACGAAGTACCCGTCGGCGAGGCCCTGCATCAGCGCCGAGGCGCCGAGGCGGTTGGCCCCGTGGTCGGAGAAGTTCGCCTCGCCCGCCACGAAGAGGCCGGGGATCGACGACTGCAGGTCGTAGTCCACCCACAGGCCGCCCATGGTGTAGTGCACCGCCGGGTAGATCCGCATCGGGGTCTCGTACGGGTTCTCACCGGTGATCTGGGCGTACATGTCGAAGAGGTTGCCGTACTTCGCCTCGACCGCGTCCCGGCCCAGCCGGTTGATGGCGTCGGAGAAGTCCAGGTAGACGCCGAGCCCGCCCGGTCCGACACCCTTGCCGGCGTCGCACTGGTACTTCGCGGCGCGCGAGGCGATGTCGCGGGGCACCAGGTTGCCGAACGCCGGGTAGATGCGCTCCAGGTAGTAGTCGCGCGCCTCCTCGGGGATCTGGCGCGGGTCCTTGGCGCGGTCGGCCGGGTCCTTGGGGACCCAGATCCGGCCGTCGTTGCGGAGCGACTCGCTCATCAGGGTGAGCTTGCTCTGGTGGTCGCCGGACACCGGGATGCACGTCGGGTGGATCTGCGTGAAGCAGGGGTTCCCGAAGTAGGCGCCCTTGCGGTGCGCCCGCCAGGTGGCGGTGACGTTGCAGCCCATCGCGTTGGTCGACAGGAAGAAGACGTTGCCGTACCCGCCGCTGGCGAGGACGACGGCGTCCGCGAGGTGCGTCTCGACCTCACCGGTGACCATGTCGCGCACGATGATCCCGCGCGCCCGCCCGTCGACCACGATCAGCTCGAGCATCTCGTGCCGGGAGTACATCGCGACCGAGCCGGCGCCGATCTGCCGCGACAGCGCCTGGTAGGCGCCGATGAGCAGCTGCTGGCCCGTCTGGCCCCGCGCGTAGAAGGTGCGGGAGACCTGGACGCCGCCGAAGGAGCGGTTGTCGAGCAGGCCGCCGTACTCGCGGGCGAAGGGGACGCCCTGCGCCACGCACTGGTCGATGATGTTCGCGCTGACCTCGGCCAGCCGGTAGACGTTCGACTCCCGCGCGCGGTAGTCGCCGCCCTTCACCGTGTCGTAGAACAGCCGGTAGACCGAGTCGCCGTCACCCTTGTAGTTCTTGGCGGCGTTCATGCCGCCCTGGGCGGCGATCGAGTGGGCGCGCCGCGGCGAGTCCTGGTAGCAGAACGCCTTGACGACGTAGCCCGCCTCGCCCAGCGTCGCGGCGGCGGCGCCGCCGGCGAGGCCGGTCCCCACGACGATGACCGACAGCTTGCGCCGGTTGGCGGGGTTGACGAGTTTCGCCTCGAACTTGCGCTTGGACCAGCGCTGCTCGATCGGCCCCTTGGGGGACTTGGTGTCGGAGATCGGCTCGCCCTGGCGGTAGAGACCGTCCACGAGATTGTCAGTCATTGGTCGCGACCCTCACTTGATGATGCCGAACGCGATGGACAGCGGGACCAGGGCGAACCCGATCGAGACCACGCCGGCGATCAGGTGCGCCGTCCACTTGGCCGTCCGCCGGGCGGCGGCCGACGTCGTCACCCCGAGCGTCTGCGCAGCACTCCACACCCCATGTTCCAGGTGCATCGCGAGGGCCACCAGTGCGACCAGGTAGATGACGACGAGCCACCAGGGCTTGAAGTCCGCGACGAGCAGCCGGTACGGGCTGTCGCCGATCGAGGCGTCGCTGACCGAGGAGTTGAAGTTGACCTTGTTGGTCGTGAACTCCACGATGTGGAAGACGAGGAACAAGAGCAGGGCCACGCCGCCCCACCGCATCGCCTTGGAGCGCCAGGCGGTCTTGCTCGCCAGCTTGACGGCGTACCGCGTCTGCCGGGCGCCCGCCGCCTTGCTCCACAGATAGAACGCCGAGTAGGCGTGTCCGACGAGGCTGAGGATCAACACAGCACGGAACACCCAAAGGAAGCCCTTGTAGGGCAGGATCGGCGTGGCGAGCGTGCGCAGGTGGTGCGCATATTCGTCATACGTCGACTGGCCGCCGAACGCCTTGAGGTTTCCGTACATGTGTGCCAGCACGTAGAAGACGAAGAGGGCGCCGGTCACGGCCATGATGAGCTTCATCGCGACGGTCGTGCGGCGGGCCTTGATCTTCGCAGGATGCAGGGTCTGAGTGGCCACGGGGCACACCGTACCGTGGGGCCGCCGCCCTCCCGGAGGACCCTGGTCGTCACGATGTTCGCAGGTCATGCGATAGAAGTGGGGAAACCCGGCCGCCGTCCGCAGGGCCCTCCGGCGATCCGGCGACCGACACCCGCCGTCACGTGCTGTGAACCGTCCTGTCACTGATCGTCGCACGGCTCCGCCCGTGGGGGAACCCGCCCGACGCCGCCCGGCCGGCTATGACGAAACTCACATCGAGGACGGCGTGTCCCCGGCCCCGGTGTGGTGCCGCCCGAAACCCGGCCCGCCACACAGGGACGCCCGTGCATCGTTACAGTGATGCAGGTGATCTGGAGTCTTCGCAGGAAGCAGCCGGTACAGTCCCGCGCCGAGGTCCGCACGGACACGCCCGAGCGTTTCGCCAAGCAGCTGGCCTCCCACCTCGGCCACCGGGTGACCGTCGAGGCCACCCCGGACGGCGACCTGTTCCGGTTCACCGAAGGGCAGGGGCTGGTGCGGGTGGGCGAGGGCGTCATCGTGCTGGAGGCGCAGGCCCCGGGCGAGAAGGCGCTCCAGGTCGTCCAGAACGTGCTCGGCGGCCACCTCGCCCGGTTCGGCGAGCGCGCGGGGCTCGCCGTGACGTGGTCGCCCGCCGCGCCCGTCGCCTGACCGGTCCGCCCGCGCCCTGCCCGCGCCCGCCCCCTCCTTCCCGCTCCTGCCGGGTGATCACCGGGGTGCGGCCCGCGCGGGTTAGCCTGTGGCCGCCATGCGACGCCATCCGAGGCGAGCGACCCCGCTCGCGATCCTCCTCGCCGTCGGCCTGACGGCGGGTCCGGCCGTGACGGCGGGTCCGGCCCTGGCCGCGACGGCGCCTGCCGTCCGTGCGGCCCCCGCCGTCCGTGCGCCCCGGGCCGCCACCCCGGGGCTCGGGGCGCCGAGCCCCTGCTCGGCCGGCGGCTCGTACACGGTGTACGGGAAGAACCCCGCCGCGCGGC
>Ga0302322_100005439_pt1 | contig 11172 bp, 10 predicted proteins | sample Fen_T0_2_FD_203757 | JGI IMG/M metagenome (GOLD analysis project Ga0302322, IMG submission 203757) | Peat permafrost microbial communities from Stordalen Mire near Abisko, Sweden - Fen_T0_2 | ecosystem: Environmental > Terrestrial > Soil > Wetlands > Permafrost | place: Sweden: Abisko... | reverse complement strand
AATGTCGACTGCTTGAGGTGGTTGATAGAAAATAGGAAGATCAACTAGTGCGAGTTCCTCGCGCTGCAATGTGCGTGCCGGAGCATAAAGTTTCCCGAATAAGTAATGTTCACAGAAGAATTCGCGCCGCCTGGCATCAATTGCGACTATAAATTCTTGCTCGCTATGAGCCAGCGCCATCGCCGCTAGCGTGGAAACCCCGACCCAAGGAATGTCACGAGCCAATGCAAAAGCTTGCCCAAAAGCAATACCCACTCGCAATCCAGTAAATGGACCAGGTCCCATCGCAATACCGACTAAATCAATTTCACTCGTACCTGAGAGCACCTGCCCAACTAGTTTCGGAAGGATTTCGCCATGCGCTAGCGGATCATCATGATGCAACTCCTGAATGACGATCCCATCGCGTATAACCCCGACCGTCGTCCGATCAGTGGAAGTGTCGATAACCAAGATCGTCGTCATAGTTCGAGACCTTTGACCGTCACGATGCGCTCATCGGAACTTGTGCCGAATTCGATATGAATCTCGACAAATGAATCGGTGAGGCGCTCAACAAATCCACCGCCCCATTCAATAACTGTTATAGATATCGGAATACGCGATTCCAAATCCAGATCATCGAAGAGAGCAAACTCATTGCCGATCAATCGGTAGGCATCGACATGCACAAGTGGAATCACGGCTGGATATATCTTAGAAATAACAAAGGTTGGGGAGGTAACATCATTAATTCCAAGTGCACGACCGATACCCCGGGTGAGCGCAGTCTTGCCCGTACCCAATCCGCCGTTCAGTAAAAGAACATCACCAGCGTTGAGTTTGCTTCCGATCCCCGAACCTAAATCTTCCATTTCGGAGACCGAGGAGATGATGCGGGTGGCGCTTAACATGGTCAAAGGTTAATAGAAAAGGGCCCTGTGATTTCTCACAAGGCCCTTTCCCACTTAAGTTGTAACCGAAATTAGTCCTCGGCGTAGAACTTCGGTAGCGCGGGAGCAAATTGCAGATCCCTCGTTGTTCCACCCATCTTTCGAACAGCGGTATAGAGGGCGCCACCAGCAAGGCTTTTGCCGTGAGCCGAGGCGTAGGCCAACATATCTGCAACGGCAATATATTGCTTAGCATTGAAGTTACAGTGATTGGTTCCATTTGCTGCCGCAGAAGTTGTGACTGGAGCACCGAGAGCACTAAACGTGGTGTAGTGCGCAGGCGTCAACCCAAATAGCGCGATCAGATCATAAGCAGGACGACCCTTACCTAATGTGGCTAAATGTTCAGCCTGCCATTGCTTGGCATATTGCTGAGCCATGTAGGTCAAGTCACCGGCTGGTGTAACAGGATCTGCTATTCCAGACATCGCAACTGTGGGAACGGTGATATTGCCAGTCCATTGCGCGAGCGAACGCATCTTTGTTAGCGCAGTTGGGGAAGCAGTTGCACGTGGTGCTTGTGCTAAGTAACCCAAGAGACCCGCAGTAGCCGTTGCGCCGCTGAGAGCTGCGTTATAGACGGTGGCTTCGGATGCAACGCGAGCTGCGTAATCAGTCTTCGAGTTATCGAAGATGGCTCCTCCGGACTGTTGTTCAACATCGTAGGTAACCAGAACTGCAAGCGCAGCAGCAGTTGCCCCATTCTCCAGAATTGCTAGGGCAGGACTTGCTGCAGCAGCAAAGGAGGTATACGAACTGCTATTTACAGATCCAGGCCCAGTCGTTGAATCGAAGTGGGCGCTTTGAGTCGGCAATCCTGCCATTAATCCAAGTAGCAAGAGTGCTGAACGGCTTGGAACTTGATCTAAGCCCACGGCATGAACTGCTGCAGGTGTTGTATCAGGCCAAGCACCCGTTGCCATTCCCGCCTGCAACTTTCCAAGCACCGTGAAGACTTTACCGAGATCACCCATTGCTTCTGCGTAACCTGCAGCGCCAGCGGAATAATTGCCAGCCTTAATTGAAGGATCAAAGAAGGTCTTTAAGCCCCAGAGGAAATCACCGGCCATCTGCAATTCTGCTTCAACAGTTGGTGAGGCAATACAGAGTGGGCCAGATGCTGAAAGTGCAGCTGCATCCTTCTCCGCGAGAGTCTGCGTGATGAAACCACCCAGTGAGTTACCCCATGCAATGACATGCGTAGTGTCCTTGAATTGGGATTTGAAGGTGGTGATCAGCTCTTCATCCGTTGCAACACCAGAATCGGCGTTCCAACCTTGTCTCGCAAATCCAGAACCCATCACGGCAAAGCCCTTGCCAAGGAGATATTTGATTACAGAAGTATCTTTGCCAATTACGGGTCCAGGTTCAGGAGTATTCGTAATCTTATAGCCACCAATAACCGGCATCGCTGCAGGAATATCCACGTTGTACCGATATCCATGCGACCAGAGATATACCGTGCCATTGAAGTTAGCGGGTACTTGCATCACGTATGGTGCTCCATCACTGGTAGCACCGACACACGATTGAACCGGGAATTTGCCATCACACGCAGGCGCGGCAGCGGCGGTTGTAGGAATAGCTACCAGCGTCGTAAACGCAAGGACTGCACTTCCTAATATTGCGATTCTTTTCATACTCATTAGGTTTTTCATTAGTTGTTTGGCAATCCCTTCAGTGGCATTGCTGGACGGGTGCTTGTGGCTTTAACAACCGCACCAGTTCCAGAGTCGGTCGTGTAAAGCGTGTAGGCGCCTCCTATAGGTTTGATTGCGCCCGTTGGGCCATATGTTCCAAACCAATATCCGTTATAACCAACGTGACTAGTTGCGCTATACCCAAGTGGGGCAAATCCTGCTGATGCGAAGGTGGAACCACTCTTAGCAATCGCTTTGAGCAGTGAGGCTCGAGTTAATGATGGTCCTGCGGCTCGCAGAGCTTCGACGGTCATCATTGCTGAGTTCATTCCAACAAGCACATTGTTATCAAAGACAACTCCTGCGTTGTATTTTGTGTTGATAGCTTGGAATTGAGCAATATAAGGATCAGCGGTATCTGTAGGCGCAGGTAAGAAAGATGCGCCGATGGCACCGTAGAGCAAGCCAACAGCTGTTGGGCCCGCAACGGTCGCGATGGTGGTTCCATCGCCGCCCACGGATCCTAGAATCCATTGGGTCTTAAACCCTGCCTTATATGAACCACCGAGAGCTGCTGCGGTTGCAGAGGAGACTCCAAACATGATTGTGACATCAGGTTTCGCTGCGGCTAGACCGGCAATCCATTTTCCGACGACCGTTGGATCAGCTTGAGATCCACTCGCATATGGAATCTTGGCAATGAATTTTGTTCCGGCTGTTGCGAAGCCCTTGAGGGCATCTGCACCAAAGTCATCATCTTGATAGATTATTGCAACAGATTTTCCTGCAAAATTATCCTTGATGTACTGCCCCATAATTTTCGCTTCCATCACATACGAAGGTAGCAAGGCATATGTCGTTGGATATTTCGTCGAATTGGCGAATCCGCTGTAGCCAGTATTTACAAAGAGGCGGGGTACTCCATGAGCATTTATAAATCGAGTGGTTGCCTCAGTTTCGGCCGTTCCTAATGTGCCGACGAGAGCAAATACTTTGTTTTGAAGAACTAGGTCGTTGGTTACTGACTTAGCCAAGACTGGGTTGTATGCATCATCTTTAATGATCAATTTGATCCTACGGCCGTTTACCCCACCGTTATCATTTACATAATTGAAGTATGCCTGCATGGCATAAGGAACTTTGTTGTAGCCCGGAGCAGCAGCACCCGTGAGCGGAGAGGTGATTCCCAAAGTAATTGTTGATTGAGAGACGCCATCTACTTTATAAAGGTTTATTGCATGTGCGGGCAGAACGTTAATTGCTAAAGCAGCTGTTGCTACTAAAGTTACGGCGAGTTTTCCGCGCTTCGTGCGACGATGAACGAGCATATTCTTCCTTTCATTGAGGGTATTCCAGGAGATGCTTGCGGTCTTTCACTATTGAGTTTTGAACTACTTCTTAAATTTTCTGATTCGTAACCCATTTGGCATAAACAGGACCACTAGAATCAGTAAAGAACTCATAACAAGTCCGGGAAGATTTGCCGATACCTTCTGCGAATTTCCTAAGTGCGTAGTTAACGCGCCAGAAATTTCAGGTATCGCAACCAGGACTACACCGCCGACAATGCTACCCGTGAGGTTGCCTACGCCCGCAAGTACCGCACCAGTCACGATCGCGAATGATAAGGAGAGCGGGAAGGCCGTTGGCGTAACTAACCCAAGAAGCAGCGCAAAGAGGGCTCCCGCCAGGCTTGCAAGCGCTGAACTCACCGCAAACGCTGTAACTTTCCCGCGAGCTACATCTATTCCCGCTAAACCAGCGGCAACCGCATTGTTTCTCCCGGCTCTCCAGTTTCTCCCGTAACTACTATGTAACAGATTCGTTATACCCCACAAGGCAATAAGCGCAACAACAGTTGATATCCAGAAGAACCATTTGTATTGCGTGAAATCACTTCCTCCTAGGCGAACCACCCAGTGTGGCGGATCTCCGATATCAAAATTCAATCCTTGCTCTCCCCCGAGAACATGAAATTGATCTGCAATCGTTGGGAGTCCAACGGCCAGCGCGAGAGTAGTTCCCGCGAGATACGGTCCACTCAAACGCGCGGCGGCTACACCTAATAGAACTCCACCGACGGTCCCAACTAATACACCGAAAAGCAGCGCAATCTCAAATGGAAAATTCCAAAGCGTAAATGAAAGTGCAGCGCCATATCCACCAATGGCCATGATTGCGCCATGCCCAAGAGAGATCTGTCCAGAGTATCCCGTCAACAGAATGATTGAAGCGATAGCAATCATATAAACAGCAACCTGCGCACCTTGATAGGTCCGCAATTCGCCGATAAATCGGCTGGCTGCCAGCAGCACAACTCCGATCAGAAGAAAGAGCAAGGCTCTGCTTCGAGGGGATAAACGGCGGCTAGGCACGACGACTCACTTTATTGCCAAATATTCCTCGTGGTCTTATTAATAGGACCACCATCAGAATAATGAATCCGACCAAGAAAGTTACAGATCCGCCGATGTATTGCAAGATAAATGAGAATCCAATCCCAAGAACCAACCCTCCAACAACTGCTCCCACTAAAGAATCCAAACCGCCGATTACCGCGGCGATAAACCCCGAAACAAAGAGCAGATCAAGTGAATTTGGAGACAAGGTGGATGTTGGTGTTATCACTGCGCCTGCAACGGCTCCGGCTGCACCTGCAAAGGCCCAACCAATATTTCGAATACGATTCACGCGAATACCTGCGAGTTGGGCGATCTCAGGTTGAAAGGAAGCAGCACGAAGCGCTAGTCCCAAATCCGTATACTTAAAAATAATCCCAAAGATTGCGAGCACTGCCGCAGATGCGATGACGATAAAAAGATTTTGTGGTGAAAAGGGAATAGTATGACTGCCGAAGGTGAAACCTTTGCCCGAGAGCGGCGATGCATAATGCAGAAAGGCATTTCCCCAAATTAGCCCGATAAAACTCTGGATCAATCCAAGGAGTCCAAGAGTCGCAATCACAGGTGCAATCTCTCCAATCGGACCGGACTTTGCTCTTCCAAGCAACAAACGCATAAAAAGTAAATCCACGAGTGAGCCCAGAATCGCCCCCGCTAAAATTGCAAGAGGGAGTGATATCCAATAATTATGAGTTCTTGCGCTGATCTCATATCCAATATAGGTAGAGAGAACTGCCTGCCCAGATTGGGCAAAATTTACAACGCGAGTCGATCTCCATACGAGAACCAAGGCGAGTGCCATAAGCGAATAAATCGCTCCGCTGCTGACTCCTATGAGAAGGGTGTCAATAAACATCGTCAGAATCCCAGGTAAGCGGCTCGGAGTTCTGGATCTGCTATTAACTCCGCAGGCGTTCCAGTCTTTACCAATTCGCCGAGATTGAGAATTAGGCCGCGATCGGCGATCTTGAGTGCGCTCAATGCGTTCTGTTCTACGAGAAGCACTGTGAGCCCAAATTGGTTTCGTAGATGGCTAATGGTTAGGAAAATTTGCTCAATGACGAGAGGAGCTAAGCCAAGGGAGGGTTCATCAAGAAGTAATAATTGGGGACGAGAAATGAGAGCACGGGCGATAGCCAACATTTGCCGCTCTCCACCCGAGAGCGAGTCGGCGCGTTGATTCAAACGGGAGGCGAGAGCCGGAAAGAGAGCAAGAGACTCCTCCGTTGCAATAGCTACATCAGATTTATCTCTTCGCCAAAGCCCGCCCAGGGCCAGATTCTCCGAGACCGTTAACTCCGGAATTACCGATCTTCCCTCCGAAACATGCACAATTCCCTGCCGCACCAATTCCTCTGGCTTCTTACCAAGAAGGGAGATCCCGTTCCAACTCGCACTTCCCTCATTGGGTGAAACGAGACCACTCAACGCCCGAATTAAAGTGCTCTTGCCGGAACCATTTGAGCCGATAACTGCCACCAATTCACCAGGAACAATATGGAACGAGAGATCGTGAATGGCGCAAACCGAACCGTAATTAATTGAAAAATCGCGTACTTCTAATCCGACCTTCATAGCTTTGTCTCACTTCCCAAGTACGCCGTAATTACTTCGGGATTTTCACGGATTTGAGCTGGAGTGCCATGGGCAATTAGTTGGCCAAAATTCAGTACGTAGATTCGGTCACAAACGTTCATGATCACATCCATGTGGTGCTCTACTAATAAGACAGATTTATCAACGCGAAATTTAAGCACAAATTCTTTGAGCCAAGTAATGTCTTCAACACCTAATCCGCCGGCGGGTTCATCCAGTAGCAGGGTAGTTGGCTCGCTTATTAACGCTCGTGCCAGAGCAACTCGTTTTGAAATTGGATAAGGCAATGAAGCGGCAACCTGCTCCGCATATTCTGCGATATTCAAAACTTTTAGCAAATTGTCAACGCGCGATCGGAGCGCGGTTTCAGAGGAACTATCTAAACCAAGGAGGGCCTTGAAGAAATTATGCGTGTTCAAATGTGTAGCACCAACCAAAAGATTTTCAGTTACCGACAATTCGCTGAACAATCCAACTCCTTGCAAGGTTCGCGAGAGCCCTAGGCCGGTTAACTCATGAACTTTGGGCCAATTACTCTCCGTTCCCCCAAGATAGAAAGTGCCAGAAGTTGGCGTTACCAAGCCACTGAGAACGTTAAAGAGAGTTGTCTTGCCCGCGCCGTTAGGTCCAATTATGCCAACCACTTCGCCAGGGTTAATTTCTATCGAAACTTCTGAAAGAGCTCGCAATCCCCCAAAATCCACGGTGACAGATTCCAACCGGAGCGAAGCGGGGTCATGCATTGCAGCCACCCCTCATCATTCCCTCCAACGCTAATTAGTAGATTCTAGGTACTCGCGACGCAATGCGTGTGACTATTTCGTAATTAATAGTGTTTGCAGCCGCTGCCCATTCGTCAATCGAATACCCATCGCCGCCCATGACCGTTACGTAGTCTCCCGCATGCGCGTCAGAATCCCAGCCCAAGTCGACGACACATTGATCCATCGAAATTCGACCAACGAGAGGCGCCTTTCGGCCAGCGAAGGAAACTCCGACAGAGTTTGATGTTGAACGAGGCAATCCGTCGGAGTACCCCATTGCTACGACTCCTAGTTTCGTATCATGAGTTAAAACTTCGGTGCCTCCATAACCGACAGCGTCACCAGCTTTGGCGCTCTTCACTAAATGCAACTGAGCTTTAATTGTCATTGCCGGTCGTAAATTAAATTCACTCCCAAGCCCCATGTTCTGTACATCTGGACTCAATCCATACATTGCGATACCCAACCGCACCATCGAATGGTGAGCTGCAGGGTTACTAAGAATCGCGGCAGAATTGGAAAGATGCACGGTGGTGGGGATTAACCACGATTCTTCCAGTGAAATTAATTTGGTTTTGAATTCAAACATTTGGGTGAAATTGAATTCTGATTCGGGTTCATCGGCCTTGGCAAAGTGAGACCAGAAGCCAGCAAGTTCATATTCAGATTTGTGATTAAACGCAAACCTTAAGAATTTCTCCCAGTCATCAAGCACCCCTCCGCGTCTCATCCCGGTATCGACTTCAAAATGCAGACGAGGGGTTTTACCCAGTCGATTTGCGACCTCCAAGATCTCTTCAAATAATTGAATCGAAGATACCGAGAGGTCGATATTGTTCTTTAGTGCGGCTTCGAAATCATCATGAGGAGGTGTCAACCAAGCGATGATGGGGACTTCAATTCCCGCTTCTCTTAGGGCAATAGCTTCTTCAAGCAGTGCAACTCCTAACCAGGTTGCCCCAGAATTAATAGCGGTTGTTGCAACTGGAATAAGCCCATGACCGTAAGCATCGGCTTTTACTACAGCCAAAATTGGTGCAATTGTCCGCTTTCTCACTTCAGCAATATTGTGGGCGATCGCATCAAGATCAATCTGAACAAAGGCGCGCATCTTAAATCCTCTCAATAACGACCATCGCCGAAGCAATTCCTGCATCGTGCGAAAGAGTGAGATGAACCCGAAGATCGGCCACTCTCGTTGCGAGGGCTCCCGTAAAGATTAATGTCGGCTTACCCGACTCCAGATTGACTACCTCAACATCGTGCCAAGAGAAGAGGTCGCGAGCATCGAGCGCTTTGACGAGCGCCTCTTTGGCGGCAAAGCGAGCGGCGAGTGAAGAAACCTTAAGATGTGCTTCGCGCTCAGTAAAGATGCGCTCTCTCATAGCAGGTGTGCGATCGAGTGACTCTTGAAAGCGAGCAATATCTACTACATCGATTCCAATTCCCTCAATCATGATGGCTGCCTCTTAGATGGCCAGGCGCGATCTGCAGCAATAAGAAAGACCAGGATCGAACCTCCTAGAAAGACGCCACCAATGAGATCACTAAACCAGTGTGTATTGCGAATTAGTGAAACTAAGCAGACGGTGGTTGTTATCAAGCCCACGAGAATATACAGTGCTAGCGCTCGCTTCGCACCAAAGGTGGTGTACCGGTAAATCAAATATGCCAATGCGCCCCACGTTAGTAGTGCATTTGAGGAATGTCCGCTGGGATACGAACCAACAATCCCGCTATGGTAAATATCAACATTCAATCGCGGCTTGGTTCGGCCAAATACAACCTTAGCGACTCCAACGACACCGTTGAGAAGTAACAACGCGGCGAGTGAGAAATTGATTGGTCGCCAGGATTTGTATTTGTATGCAATGAGAACAGCAGTAACAAGAAGACAAGTCGCAGTTAGGCTGCGCAAACCCAGATCATCCAAGGCGAGTAGGGTATGGCTCGACATACCTCTGAAAGTATGATGTCTAATTGCCTTGATTCTGTCGTCGAGTCGAAACAAGTAACTCTTAGTAAGAACTTGCTCGGTTACTATTAAAAAGGCCACAAAGAGTGCCAGTGAAACTTTTATTGCGCGGTTGCGTTGCTGCCGGCGGTGGACTTCCAGCGAGCCCCAATTCATTCGACCGTGACCGACTTCGCCAAATTACGAGGTTGATCAACATCATTTCCGCGAGCGACCGCCATCTCATAGGCGATTACCTGCAAAGGAACCACAGCCAAAACTGGTTGTAAGAAATCATGAGAGGTTGGGATACGAATGTTGTGAGTTGCACTTGCCAAGTCGCTATCCCCGATTGCAATTACAACCGCGCCTCGAGCTTTTACCTCTTGAACGTTGCTCGCCATCTTCTCATAGAGCGGTGTATTTAAAGGAGGCATAATTGCAACCACTGGAGTTCCCTCGTCGATGAGGGCGATGGGTCCATGCTTCAACTCTCCGCCTGCAAAACCTTCGGCATGCATATAAGCCAATTCTTTGAGTTTAAGTGCCCCTTCAAGGGCGGTGGGATAACCAACATTGCGTCCGAGAAATAGCACGGAGGTCGCGTCTTTAAATTTCCGAGTGAGAGCGCGCAGGGGTTCAACGGTCTCAAGCACTTGTTCTACCTTGTCAGGAAGGTCGGCAATTTCAGCGCCAATCTCAGCATAAAACTCTTCGGTGATAGCCCCGCGGATTCGACCCAAATGAAGTGCGATCAAGTAGACGGCGATCAATTGAGTTGCGAAGGCCTTGGTGGATGCGACTGCAATCTCAGGTCCGGCATGTGTGTATAAGACTGCATCGGATTCCCGAGGAATAGTAGAACCGTTGGTATTGCAAATAGCAAAGATACGGGCGCCGTGTGACTTTGCATAGCGCAGCGCCATCAAAGTATCCATCGTTTCACCAGATTGCGAGATCGGAATAACGAGCGTCGTCGAATCAACTGCCGGATCGCGATAGCGATATTCAGATGCCAGTTCTATGTCGACGGGGACGCCTGCCCATTTTTCAATGGCATATTTACCAACCAAGCCGGCGTGAAACGCCGTTCCGCAGGCGATGATCACGACTTTTGAAATTCCTTCTAAATTGATCCCCCCAGTAATTTCTTCGTTCAATCCCGCTGTTCTACCAATTAACGTGTCTGCTATGGCTTTGGGTTGTTCGTATATCTCTTTCAACATGAAATGTGGGTATCCGCCGCGTTCAGCGGCTGATGCATCCCATAAGATTTCAAATTCGCGTGGCTGCAATACCTTGCCCGCAAGATCAGTCACAGTTATTGATGTAGCGGTGATATCTACTATCTCATCTTGACCAAGTTCTAAGGCGTGCTTGGTGTGAGAGATAAAGGCCGCGACGTCAGAGGCGAGGAAATTCTCGCCCTCTCCGACTCCCACAACGAGGGGTGAATTACGGCGCGATCCTACGATCCGACCAGGTTCATCACTGTGTATCGCAAGTAAGGTAAAGGAGCCACGTAACTGGGCGCAGACTTCCCGCATCGCGGCTGCGAGATCTCCACCATGCACCTTGCGCGCATCGCTCAAGAGATGAACTACTGATTCGGTATCTGTTTCAGATTTAAAGATATGACCGCGCTTCTCGAGCAGCTCGCGCAGTTCGACATAATTTTCGATGATTCCGTTATGAATTAGAGCGAGCTTTCCCTCATTATCTAAATGCGGATGCGCATTGAGATCGGTCGGTCCACCGTGGGTAGCCCAGCGCGTGTGGCCAATGCCTGAGTGGGAATTGGGGTTGGTTTCACCTAGCGACGTTTCAAGATTTGAGAGTTTGCCTGCGCGTTTTTCGATCCAGAGCGGTTCGCCTTTCGCTACG
>Ga0302322_100005438_pt1 | contig 11173 bp, 10 predicted proteins | sample Fen_T0_2_FD_203757 | JGI IMG/M metagenome (GOLD analysis project Ga0302322, IMG submission 203757) | Peat permafrost microbial communities from Stordalen Mire near Abisko, Sweden - Fen_T0_2 | ecosystem: Environmental > Terrestrial > Soil > Wetlands > Permafrost | place: Sweden: Abisko... | reverse complement strand
TTCAGAAACCTTTCAGCATTTCATTCATAGAACCCAAAGTAATAGATAAAGCTGTAGTAAGCATTCAAACTTGTGCCTATACGTATAGCAGCCAATATTTAGATACTATTTTCAGACCGCCCAAGTCCCGGGCGTAGTCTGCACTGGATGATAGCATAACCTGCTATACCCCAATGCCCGGCCATTGTTGATTTTAACTTCAGCCTGTGATATGGCTGCAAATCTATTATTTCTTAAGAACTAAATAAACGTACGCGTTCCTGGTAATGATCAGGGACAGCTATTCTTGAATGACACTATGAAAACTCAATTACGCTTTTTTTATTTAATATTAACGCTGTTAATGATATCCGCCGGTCAACTGGCTTTCGGAAAAACTACAGCTGCTGATGGCAATATCACCGGTAAGGTAACCGATAAAGCGACCGGTCAACCCTTGCCTGGGGTAACCATTACCATTCCCGACCTTAAAATAGCAACCAGCACAGATGCAAACGGCACTTATCTGCTTAAGGGATTACCTAAAGGCGAATACCTGATCCAGGTGAGCTCGATTGGCTATGCAAGTGAAACCAAAGTAATAGACCTTGGCAATACCTATTCAGTAGATTTTAAATTGTCTACCTCCAATTATGAACTTTCTGACGTAGTGGTAACCGCTTTGGGTAATACCACAACCAGCAAACGTGCCACCATACCCATCACGGTCGTAACCAATAAAATGATCCGCGAAGGGGTGGCCAATACTGCTATTGACCTGGTTGCCTCACAACCGGGTGTCAATGAAACTACGGAAGGATCTGGCACCACTAAACCGCAGATTAATGGTTTGGGGTTCGACCGCGTTTTGGTCCTTATGGACGGCGTGCCGCAGGAAGATTTTCAATGGGGTGATGATCATGGGATACTGATCGACCCTTATGCAGTACACAGTGCTGAAGTAATCAGGGGGCCGGCTTCGCTGCAATATGGTGCCAGTGCTGAAGCAGGTGTGATCAGTTTTAAATCAGCCCCGCTACCGCAAAACGGAACGGTAGTGGGCAGCGTGCTTACGGAATACCATACCAATAATGGTTACCTGGGAACCTCTCTAAACATAGCAGGTAACCATAACGGATTTGTGTGGGGACTACAGGCCAGTGGCGAAGAAGCACACAGCTACTCTAACCCTAAAGACGGTTATGTTTGGGGAACCGCCTGGAACCAGGTTAATGGCAGATTAGTCCTTGGCATCAATCGGTCATGGGGTTATTCACGTCTTACCGTAAGCGCGCTGCACCGAAGGATTGAATTACCGGACGGCAACCGCGACAGTACAGGACGCTTTATGTTTGATTTTCCGCAGAAGGGAAAGATATACCCTACGAGGTCTGATTTTTTATCTTATAACGCTAATATCGCCAGCGATAAGATTTTGGGTGAATACCAGGCCTGGTGGCAGAATAGTATCAATGTAGGCAAAGGCCGCCTTGGCCTGGATATTGGCTTTACGCGAAGCGTTCACCATGATATTGATACCGGGACTGTAGGTTCCGGGAACTTGCTGGTAAATGATATTCCTTTTTCGTTCAAATACCAGCTTGCCGGCGATAGTTCGGGCTTAAAACTAACCACAGGCATCAACGGCGTGTACGAATTTCAGCATAACGGAACTGCTCCGCCTGCACCGTATGTGCCGGATTATGAAATACCCAATTATACAAATTTTGAAATCGGCGGCTATGCCATCGTAGAAATGAATTTTAAAAATCTAACCTTGAGCGGCGGCCTGCGTTTTGACCGGACGGACTTTGTGGGCGATGCGATGTCATTAGATGATGGCGGAAATATAGCCCCTGTTGGGACGCCGGGGTCAACGGTACAATTCAGCAGTTTCAATAACAAGTATAGCGGGTTATCGGGCAGCCTCGGTGCTTCTTACCAACTACCTGATAATATTTATATAAAACTGAATGTATCGAAAAGCTACAGGGCTCCCGCCATTAATGAATTAACAAGTAATGGGTTGAATATTGGTTCAAATTTGGTGGATTTAGGTAATATTAACTTAAAAGCCGAGCAGGGCTACCAGGCAGATCTCGCTTACGGCTATGATGGTAAAGATGTAAGTATGGAAGCAGACGGGTTTTATAACCATATCAGCAACTTTATATTTGCTAACCGTACTGACCAATTGTCTGATGGGTACCCGATCTATCAGTATCTTTCCACTAATACCGCGATCATTGAGGGCGTTTCGGGCTTTCTGAACATGCATCCTGCGGCTGTTAAATGGTTCGAGTTAGACAACGGCTTCACTTACATTTATTCCCGTATTCCTAATGAAACGGATTCAACAAAGCATTTGCCCTATATCCCGGCACCGCATTTAAACTCCGAAGTTAAGTTCCGGTTCACTGACGGGCATCATTCGATTATTAAAGGCACTTACATAAAGTTTGGTTTACAGCACGACTGGGCGCAGAACCATGTTTACAGTGCATTTTACACCGAATTGCCGTCTGCCCAGTACACCATATTTAATGCAGGTGTGGGCACCAACATCGTTAACGCTAAGACGGGAAAAACGATATGCGCCGTATATGTGAACTGTACTAACCTGACCAATGTGGCCTATGCAGACCACCTGAACCTGGCGCAATATTTTCTGGCTTACAACGGCACACCGGCGACGGTAACCCAACAAAGCCAGGGTATTTACAACATGGGCAGGAATATCTGTTTTAAACTTATTTTCCCTTTTGGAGGTAACAGCACTAAGACTGCGTCAGCGGAATAAGTAACAAATAATGGCAATTAAAAATGAATTGCCTATAGTAAGGTCCTTTTCCGGTCAATGAACGGAGAAGGCCCTGACAAATTGATCAGCAAAATGGTTCGCATTAGAGCGTTATGTACAGCGGTACATACAAACGCAATTACAGGAACAGATAGTACTAACCGTATGCGGCGAGGAGATGAAAGGCTTTATACGGCAGAACGGGCGCAATTTATTTACCTTTTTTATTAATTATAATTCACCTGTGATCAGCGTTCAAAAAGTTGATGGTGGGTGGCTGGTGATTAATGCGGAAGGGAAATATCCCAGGGAACTTGCCACCCATTTTATTATGACTTTAGAAAACAGACTATTCAATTAAATCCATTCATTATGAAAAAGAAACTGCTCTTTTTAGCTCGCATGCTTGCCTTGACAGTAACTGCCTTCGCTTAATCCTCCGAAAGGAAAAACTAAGAATACCAAAACGGGTAACTTATCTGTTCACTTTAAAAATATAGTCAATGGTAAAGAGTTGAACAACAAATAACAAAAGGTGGAACAGGAAATATTATTGATGGCCACCTGTTCCGCCGATTTGCTTCAATGTCGCGGTCAGTATAAGCACAAAGTTCCCAATATGGTTAACGCATATTGTGTATTGAATATGGAAAGCATCGATACAAATCGGGTTAGTATCGACACTCGGTTTTTTTACGGGTTTTATATTATTTCTTTGCCCTTAAAGAAGCATCATAGTACATGACCAAAAATATATTTTTTTTGTTTTTTAGCTGTCTGATCAGCGGGGCAACCGTGTTTGCCCAGGATAGCCTGTCGGCTGTCAAATGGAACCTGCAAACTTGCCTGGATTATGCCAAAAAAAACAATATCCAGGTTAGCAGCGCGCGTCTCAGCGAGCAAACCAGCCAGCAGGAACTGATACTTTCCAAAGGCTCTGCTTTACCCAATTTGTATGGCTCGGCCACGCAATATGTTAACCATTATCACAACGATGCGGTTTATGGCTCCGGTAACTATGGACTGACGTCGTCCTGGACCCTGTATCAGGGCGGTTACATCAAAAGTGATATCCAGCAAAAGAACGTAGAGGTGGAACGGGCCAACCTGAGCATCCTGCAACAGATCAATGACCTGACCCTGCAGATCACCCAATATTACCTGAATATTCTATTAGATAAAGAAACCATCGTTTATCAGCAAAATGTGGTCACTACTTCACAAGCACAGGTAGAACAGGCAAAAAAACGCCTGGACGCCGGCAGCATCGCACAAAAAGATGTTGCCCAGCTTTTAGCTCAACTGGCAAACGACAAATACACATTGGTTACCGCAGAAAACGCGCAACGGCAGGACCTGATCAGCCTGAAACAATTACTCCAGTTGCAGGCCACTTCTTTTGATGTCGTTACGCCGGATACGATCATTTCTAAAAAAGCGGTAGATAACCTGCTAAACGTACAACAAACCGCGCTAAAAGACCGGCCGGAGGTGAAAAACAGTGAGTTGAATGTTCGATCGGCTGAATTTGGCTTGCAAAAAGCCAATTCCGGTTATCTTCCTACCCTTTCAGCTTCAGGTTTTGCCGGCAGCAGCTATCTGGGCGCAGGTAGTAGTTATTTTACCCAGTTGAATAACGGCTTTAACCAGCAAGTCGGCCTTAGTCTGTCCATCCCCATTTTTACCCGTAAAGTTAATCAGGTGAATCGTGCTGAAGCCAGAATCAATATTGATCAGGCTAAGCTTACATTGAAAGATACCAAAACAACCCTTTCGCTTAACATTGAAAAAGCTTACATCAATGTAGTGAATTCGCAAAATCAGTACGATGCGGCAGCCGAGGCCTTTAAATACAATCAGGAAACTTACCGGGTCGCTAATGAGCAATTGAAAGCAGGCATTGTAAACATGGTGGACTTTCTGCAACAAAAAAGCCTGTATACGCAAGCCCTTCAGCAATACATTCAGGCTAAATACAATGCCGCGCTTACGATAGAGATATACGAATTTTATAAAGGAACCCCTGTTAACTTATAACAGTAGCCCCCTCAACATGAAAAAGAACACGAAGAGAATCCTCATTATTGCAGCGATCATTATTGTAGCCGGTACGATATGGCTGCTTGCCGCTAAAAAGAAAGAAAAACAGGTTGTACTGCCTACCGAAGTGCCTGCCTATGGTTATATCGCCCAAACAGTCACGGCAACCGGCACCATTCAACCGGTAGATACTGTAGCGGTAGGTACACAGGTATCGGGCATTGTTAAAGTGATCAATGCCGACTTCAATTCTAAAGTAAAGAAAGGCCAGCTACTGGCGCAATTGGATAAATCACTTTTACAGGCAACGGTAGATCAGGCCAGCGCTACCTTGCGCACACAGCAAAGCCAGCTGGTTTACAATCAGAGTTTCTATAACAGGCAAAAGCTATTGTATAGCAGCGGCTCTATCAGTAAACAGGACTATGAATCGGCTTTAAACAATTTTAATTCATCTAAAGCAGAGGTCGATAACGCATCTGCAGCACTGCGCTCGGCCGAAAAAAACCTGTCGTATACAGATATTTATTCACCGGTAGATGGCGTGGTCCTTTCGCGCAGTGTCAGCCTGGGGCAAACCGTTGCGGCGGCATTCAGTACGCCCACGCTATTTGTGATCGCTAAAGATATTTCAAAAATGCAGGTACAGGCAGATGTGGATGAGGCCGATATCGGCAATGTGAAAATCGGTAACCGCGTCAGCTTTACCGTAGATGCCTACATCGATGACGTATTTAAGGGAACAGTATATGATGTTCGCTTGCATCCCAAGACCACCTCCAACGTGGTGACCTATACAACCATCATCTATGCTCCTAACGACAGCCTGATGCTTAAGCCCGGGATGACTGCCAACATCAACGTTTATACCAAAGAAATGAATAACGCATTGTTGGTAAGTTCCAAGGCGCTGAATTTTTCGCCCGATTCCTCGCTAAAAAAACAATTTAAATTAAAACCAAATCCGCAGGCTAATAGCAGGAATGCCGCTAAAGGCCCTGGAAAACCAGGAAGCGTGTGGCTTAAAAAAGGAAAAGAGCTGATACAGGTACCTATTCGTTATGGGCTTGATGATAATACACATGCAGAGATTCTATCGGGCTTGTCTGTAAAAGATACTGTAGTATCATCGCTGCCCGTTCCTGCACAGGCCGAAGCCGGTACTTCTATTTTGCCGAGTCCGGGCGGCACCGATAAAAACAAAAAGCCGTAATGAAAAAGATCTTAGAGTTACAGGATATTAAACGGGAGTTCCAGATGGGATCGGAAACTGTACGGGCACTTAAAGGGGTAAGTTTTGATGTGTTTGCCGGCGAGTTTGTGACCATTATGGGCAGTAGCGGCTCAGGTAAAACCACCTTGCTGAATACCCTGGGCTGCCTGGATAAGCCCAGCAGCGGAAGTTATCTGCTTGATGGTGTATCGGTGAGCGAACAAAACCGGGACCAACTGGCCAAGCTCCGTAATGAGAAGATCGGTTTTGTATTTCAGTCATACAACCTGCTACCAAGGACCACGGCTTTAGAAAATGTGGAGCTTCCGCTATTCTACGACCCAAGGGTCACGGCAGCAGAACGCCGTGAAAGGGCTGCAGCCGCACTGCAAGCCGTAAAGCTGGGCGACCGGATGAACCACCTGCCCAATGAAATGTCAGGCGGCCAACAGCAGCGTGTGGCCATTGCCCGCGCGCTGGTGAACGAGCCCGTGATGATCCTCGCCGACGAAGCTACCGGTAATCTGGATAGCCGTACGGCATATGAGATTATGGCTTTGATGCAGGACCTGAATCAAAGCCAGGGTAAAACCATTGTTTTTGTGACCCACGAACCAGACATCGCAGCTTTTAGCAGCCGTACTATCGTGCTCAAGGATGGACGTGTGGTGAAAGATCAAGTTAATCAGCAAATCCGTTCAGCTAAAGAGATGCTGGCTGCATTGCCCGTAACCGAAGATTATTAGTATGAAAATTTTAAATCTCATCAGGCTGGCGCTATTGGCCCTGCAACGCAATAAGTTAAGGGCCGTACTCACCATGTTGGGTATTATCATTGGTGTAGCCGCGGTTATCACCATTGGTGCTATAGGCGCGGGCTCAACGGCAAGTATACATAATTCGCTGTCAAGCATGGGCTCTAATCTGGTGATGGTGATGCCCAATAGCAATGCACCGGGCGGCGCGCGTTTGCAGGGTGCTAACGTAGAAACGCTGACCGAAAAAGATTTTGTCGCCTTAAAAAAGGAATCCACTTATATTAATGCCATATCGCCTTCATCACAATCTAAGGGACAAGCGATAAACGGTTCGCTCAACTGGCCTACCACCATTGAAGGCGTGAGCGAGCAGTATCTCGCGATCAAAAATCTATCGCTCAAAGACGGTAAAATGTTTGGAGACCGGGATGTACACACTTATGCAAAGGTTTGCCTGCTGGGGCAAACCGTGGTTGATAATGTATTTCCAAAAGGTGTAGATCCGATCGGCAAGATCATCCGCTTCAACAAGATCCCATTCCAGGTTATCGGCATACTGAACAAAAAAGGGCAAAATACTTTCGGACAGGATCAGGACGATATTATCCTGGCGCCCTATACCACCGTGCAAAAGCGGATCATCGCATCCATCTATTTCGGCAGTTTTAACGCTTCAGCCAAATCCGAAAACCTGTCGCAGGCGGCAGCTGACGAAATGGAGAAGATCCTGCGTAAAACGCACAGGCTTCGCCCTAACGAAGACAATGATTTTACGGTGCGTACCCAGGCCGAGCTGATCCAAACCCTAAGCTCGATCACGACATTGCTGACAGCGTTATTGACCGCCATAGCGGCCATATCACTAATCATAGGCGGCATAGGTATTATGAATATCATGTACGTTTCGGTAACCGAACGTACAAAAGAGATCGGCCTGCGTATGGCGGTTGGCGCGCGCGGCAGGGATATCCTTAATCAATTTTTAACGGAGGCTATCATCATTAGCGTTACCGGCGGCCTTATCGGTATTTTGATTGGCGAAACCCTGGCATTAGTTATTTCGAATGCCCTGCACTGGGAACCAATAATCGATAAAGCATCGATTATTGAAGCATTTGGCTTTTGTACGGTGATCGGCGTTTTCTTTGGTTATTATCCGGCCCTGAAAGCTTCCCGGCTTGACCCGATACAGGCTTTACGATATGAGTAAATTAATCAAATAATCACCAATAAATCCTAAAGATCATGAAAATTAAAAAACTGATCCCCACCATGATGGCGATGGCCATCGTAACATTCGTTTATGCCGCCACTGATATCGGCGGACATTGGACCGGTTCTATCAACGGCGAAATTGAGGTTGCCTATGATTTTAAAGTAGACGGACAAAAGCTGACCGGCAGCACTAAAGGCCCTGATGGCAACACTATTCAGCTAACCGATGGCTGGTTTAAAGATGACAGCTTAGCGTTTACACTGCCCATCATGGATCAGCAGTTTAAAATAACCGGCAAGGTAAAAAGTGCTGACCAAATTGTTTTATATATGAAGGGCGGCCCTATGGGTGATATGAGTTACATCATTAAAAAAGCGAAATAATTCAGGACCCAGGCTGACGCCAGCTTTTCATAAAATTGCTAAAAGCCTCCCGGTAAGGTTCGGATACCGGGATGACAGCCTGACCGATATGAGCAGATGTTTTGGTCACGGCTGTCACTTTATTTTTGGACACGATGAACGAACGGTGCACGCGCACGAAATGGCTGGCGGGCAGTTTCTGCTCTGCTACTTTTAATGTCATCAGCGTCAGCATTGGTTTGGGTTGGTCTTCCAAATAAATCTTGATATAGTCAGACATGCTTTCTAAGTAAAGGATCTGTGCCATATCGATCCGTATCAGTTGGTAATTGGAATACACATAAAGATACTGCGGCTCATGATCCTGTTCCATTAAAGTAAAATATTCCAGCGCGCGGTTGGCCGCACGGGTAAAATCAGCAAAACTGAATGGTTTTAACAGGTAATCCAGTGCAGCTAACTTGTGCCCGTCCAGCGCGTACTGATCAAAAGCGGTTGTAAAAACAATACGCACCAACCATCCCGGCAAACTCCAGGCCGTTCAGGTCGGCCATCTTAATGTCTAAAAAAACAAGCTGTACTTCAGGGTGTTCATCCAGCACAGTCAGGGCCTTTATGGCGCTGGTACATTTACCAACCAGTTTTAAAAATGGGGTTTTGGCTACATAAGCAGCTATCATTTCTAAAGCAACCGGCTCATCGTCAACGGCGATACAGTGAATGGTCATGTCAAAGATATTTGAAGTTCGATTCTGAATTCCTGAAGTTCGTGGTCTTCTTTAAAAGTGAGCTGATATTTGCCCGGATAGATGAGATCCAGGCGACGGCGCGTATTGGCCAGGCCGATCCCGCTGCCCTCGTCCGTTTCCTTTGCCGGTTCGGCAAATAGAGTATTACGTACCACAAAGCGTAGCATTCCCTGGCATAACTTCGCCGATATATAGATATGGCTCGGCTGCACCGTACTGATGCCATGCTTAAAAGCATTCTCTACAAAAGGTAATAGCAGCATCGGTGCCAAAGGGGCGTTAATCGGGCCTTCTGGCCGGTTGAAAACGACCTGGACATGCTGAGGCAGGCGCAATTGCATTAACTGGCGATAACTGTCGATAAGGTGTAGCTCTTTTTCGAGGGTGGTTGATTGCTGCCGGGTATCGTATAACACATAACGCATCATATGAGACAGCGTGTAAATAGCTTCACGGGCCCGGTCTGTATCTATCTCGGTGAGCCCGTAAATGGTATGTAATACATTGAAAAAGAAATGCGGGTTGATCTGTGAGCGCAGAACCGCCAGTTCGCCTGCAATGCGGTCATTCTCCAGTACTTTTTCTTTTAACAGATCTGCCTGTACTTTTCGGGTAACAGATATGATGATAGCGATCCCGATGACAATCATCGTAATGATCATTATACTGAGGTCGCCAACAGGTGTATTTCGACGGTCCGCGGGTCCTTTAGGGGCAAATCTGCGGATCAATCCAGGCAGGTCCATTAATTTATCAGCCTGGTGGTTTAACAACGCTGCGGTGATACAGATCAGGAAAACGAGCAGTGCAAAAGTACCGCCACGGTTGTTATAAAGCAGCTTGGGTATAAGTACCCGTAGATGGAGGTAAAATATACCTACCAAGGCGGCGTATAAGGCTAACTGCTTGATCCATATCTGGATGGGCAGAGACGATGTAATGGTCAGCGGGATACAGGTAAAAACCAGCAAGCCCAGTAACACCGCAAAGTGTACAGAGAAGATAAGGGACCGCAAACGGGTAATTTTAGCCAGAGTTAACACAATACAAATTACCGCCTTTTATTTTCAAAAGCAAAGCAACCCTATTTATCCTTTTGAAGTTTCTACACAAACATATCGCCATTCCGTCGACACACGTTTTTTAACCGATTCTGAATGCCATTATTTGTACCAGATGACTAACACGCAGACCATTAAAGATCAGGCCAGGGAATTACAGGTCAGACGCCGGATATGGCGGGCTTTCTTCGTTCTGACAGAACCTGTTGATCCTGAATTATTTATCTTACAGTTAAAAAAAACCGATTTGACGATCGAACGCAGCCAGGTGTACGATACATTCACTTTGTTAATCGAATATGGATTTGCCGACCGCAGCCGTAATGAAAGTTTAGGTATGACTTTCTATAAGTGCCGCTGATAACATCCGATATGACAAGCCCTTGCTTGATCTGAATTGCATTTACCCAAAAAATCCCCTTAATAATTGATTGCAGGTTTGAGTTAGTCTCGGGGCCTTCTAAATTCCTTCAACCCGCAAAGGGTATCGACGATAGGTATTTTCAGGCATTTTGTAGTGAATAAAACACGATAAACACGAAAAAATGTTGAATTCAAAAAAACAGGCTTTTAGAAACCAATCTAAAAGCCTGACAATCATTATGTGGAGAATATCGGAGTCGAACCGATGACCTCTTGCATGCCATGCAAGCGCTCTAGCCAGCTGAGCTAATCCCCCGTTTGCGGAGGGCAAAAGTAACAAAAAGTTGCAAATAGCAAAAGCAGAGTTTAATTAAATATCGAATAATGGATATTGAATGCTGAATATTGCAGTTTTCTTACTGCTTTATCGGGATTTCAGCTTGTGGCGCCTGTTTTAACAAACTACGGACCGGTTTACAAAACCTCTTAAAACAAGTAAAGCCCCTGATGGGCAGGGGCCTTTACTAACCAATTATAAACCTAAATTATGAGAAGACTTTTTTATGTATCAAACTTTTAAATCTGTGTTTGTTTGATGGTGTAAAATTAACACTTATGTTTTAACTATGCAA
>Ga0302322_100005435_pt1 | contig 11175 bp, 10 predicted proteins | sample Fen_T0_2_FD_203757 | JGI IMG/M metagenome (GOLD analysis project Ga0302322, IMG submission 203757) | Peat permafrost microbial communities from Stordalen Mire near Abisko, Sweden - Fen_T0_2 | ecosystem: Environmental > Terrestrial > Soil > Wetlands > Permafrost | place: Sweden: Abisko... | reverse complement strand
CTCGCCGTTTACCGGCAAGCCTGTGGTCTCGCTGGTCAAGCTGGCCCCAGGCACCGGCTACGTCGTGCGCCTCACGATCCGCACCGGCTATCTCAGCGATCAACTCGCCGCCATTGCTCCGCCCGGCTGGATCATCGCGATCGCCGACCGCGACGGCGTCCTGATCGGCCGCAGCCAGGACCCCGAAAAATTGGTAGGAAGCGCCGCATCGACGCCCGCCTGGACACTCGCGCGCCAAAAGGATACCGGCTGGGAACGAACCGATACGCTCGAAGGCCTGGTCGTGTACGTCAGATGGCAACGCCTGAGATCGGGCTGGACGGTGTTTGCGGCGGTCAACGAACGTGACCTCGAACTCGTCACCCGCAAGGAGACGACGACGGTGTCGATCGCCGCCTTGACCATCGGCCTGCTCGGGCTGCTGTTTGCGCTGCTGACCGCGGTCGCAATCGGTCGCCCGTTGGCGCGGCTGTCGGCCGCGGCCGCAGCCTTCGGACGAGGCGAAGAGATTCGACCGATCCTCTCGCACATCCGCGAAATCGACAACGTCATCGCCGCACTCGGCGACAGCGCCAAGGCCCGCGCAGCAGCGGAAGCAGCATTGCGAGCGCGCGAAGCGGATTCGCGCAACTTCACCTATGCGGCCTCACACGACCTCAAAGCGCCGACCAGCACGCTCAAAATGGTCTTCAGGCAGCTGCAGGCCCGCCTCGACAGCGGCGACGTCACGACGTCGCACAAACTCGTTCGCCTCGGACTGGGTTCGGTCGAGCGAATGAGTGAGCTCCTGGCCAGACTTGTCGATTTTTCCCGTGTCGTTGACAAGCAGCCCGTACGGGAGACCATCGAACTCGGGGGATTGATAGAGGAAGTCATTGCTGACCTTCAACATCAGGTCATCGAGACCGGGGCTCTAATCAGTGTGGGTGCATTGCCGACGATCCGCGGCGACCACGTGCATTTTCGGGCGCTGTTCCAGAACCTGCTGTCCAATGCCATGAAATACAACAGACCGGAGGTGAAGCCGCTGATCGAGGTTTCAGCCTTGCAAGACCCGGCGTCAGACGTCATCCTGATCAGCGTGAAAGACAATGGCATCGGCGTAGCTCCGCAGTTTCAAGTACGTATTTTTGAAATGTTTCAGCGCCTTCACACCCACGACGACGTGCCGGGAACCGGCCTTGGCCTGTTCATCTGCATGCGCATCGCCAAAATGTATGGCGGCACGATTCGGATACGGTCCGCCCCGGAGCAAGGTGCGGAGCTCATCGTCGAATTGCCGCAGTCGATGAGGGTTGGATGACCGCCCCGATCCGGAAGATGATGCTCGTCGACGACAACGAAGCCGATACCTTTCTCTATCGCCTCGTCATCGAGGAATCGGGATTGGTCGAAAACCTGGTGGTCTTCAATCTGGCCGAACACGCGTTGGCTCACCTGCACGACAACGCCAACGAGCCGATCGACGTCATCCTGCTGGATATCCGCATGCCTCGCATGTCCGGCTTCGAGTTCCTCGAAGCTGCGCATGCCGATTTGGGCTCCGAATTTGCCAAGATGGTCGTCGTCATGCTGACGACCTCGCTCGACCCGAACGATCGCGCACGGGCGCAAAAAATTCCCATGATCAAGCATTATTTCGAGAAGCCGCTTACACGGGAGCAGCTCGACGCCATCGTCGCGATCGTGACCAACTCGCACTGAACCGAGCTCGACGCGAGATCACGCCGCGACAAGGGGGCCTGCGCGCTTCGTCATCGCCTCTCTTCGCCGAATCTCGATTCGGCATTGTTCACGGCGGCCACCATCGGAATCGAAGGGCGAATGGGACCTCTACAATCTGATTGCCACCGTACCGGGGGACGAAGCGTTCCGGCCGCTCGACAAGGTCGGATGCCCGCTGGTGAAATCGAACTGACATCACGGCACTCTCGCCGTCTCTGCATCATCGAACCTGGAACGCGCCCGGCAAGACCTGTCGCGTTTTCATGCGATTCGAGGTAGCGCGGGTTCCTGCGGGTAAGATGCTCGTCATTGCGAGTTGGGACCGGCGGAGAAGACGCCGACCCGCTTTGGATGAAAGTGGGTCAATACATTTGACCGTAAGTGATAAGAACCGGCCCACTTTCTTCCTAGGAGCCGAAGGCGACGAAGCAATCCAGGAATCCTTCGCGGCGCTCTGGATTGCTTCGCTTCGCTCGCAATGACGAGGAGCATTTGCGCAAGATCATATCCAGCTTTGCAGCCGGAACGAGAGCCGTGGCAGCAGGTCGCTCGCTCTTCCTCGGTAGCCTGGTCCGGTTGCACGCCCGTTCCCATCGGCAGTCTCCCACCGGGTGACGGTCCCTACGGTCGCTGCGCTCAGGCTTGAAGTCGCGATTTTAACGTGTTTGCGTAGCCCCACCACGATACGGTTGACCTGCGGCCCGGGCGCCTGTCAGCAGATGCATGCACCACATCCTATGTTCATTGCATGCCGCCTGGCTCGCGCCTGCAAGGGAAATATTTCGAAACAAAAATCTCTGCAATCCGCCGCGAAGTTAGGTCAAACAACGGTATGGCTCAGACACCTCCCCACATCCTTGTCGTCGAAGACGACCGCGAGACGCGGACGCTGATCGCGAAATATCTTCGCAACAATGCCTGCAACGTGACCACCGCGACCGACGGCCGCGAGATGACGCGGATCATGGGCGATCACCGCATCGACCTCTTGATCCTCGACGTCATGCTGCCGGGCGAGGACGGTTTGACATTGTGCCGGAAGCTGCGCGCGGACTCGCAGGTGCCGATCATCATGCTGACGGCGCGCGGCGAGGACGTCGATCGCATTCTCGGGCTCGAAATGGGCGCCGACGACTATCTGCCGAAACCGTTCAATCCGCGCGAACTGCTGGCCCGCATCAATGCGGTGCTGCGCCGTCAGACCGCAGCGATGGCTGCGAGCGCCACCGAGGGTGCGACGGCGCTGACATTCCTGGGCTGGCGGATCGACTTCCGCCTGCGCGAACTGCGCAATCCCGAGGGCGCGCGCGTGGCGATGACCAGCGCCGAATTCGATCTGTTGCGCACCTTCTGCGAACGGCCCGGCCGTGTGCTGTCGCGCGACAGCCTGCTCGACCTGACCCAGGGCCGCAGCGCCGGCTCGTTCGAGCGCAGCATCGACGTGCTGGTCAGCCGCATCCGCCGCAAGATCGAGCCCGATCCGCAGGAAGCCACCATCATCAAGACGGTCCGCTCCGGCGGCTACATGTTCACGCCCGTGGTCGACGTGGTGGCGACACCGATGAGCCACTGATGCGTCAAGCCGACGTCTGATCATGGGCTCGCGGATCGGCAGGGCAGTAAGAGTAGCACGAGATCATGAAGCTGTTCCGTTTTCTGAGGCTGACGGGGATCCGGAGCCAGATCACTGCCCTGGTCGCCGTTTCGATCATCACGTTGCACGTCATCATCACGGCCGTGATCCTGACCCAGCATTCGGAGCTACCCGGGCCGGAGAATGACGCCGGGCCGGCACAACTCGGCACGGTGGTGCGGATTCTCGGTCAATCACCGGCATCGGAGCGGCCGCGCCTGTCGGCCGACATCGGCCGCGCCTTTCCCGAATTCGAGCTCAAGGACTATTCGGGCCCGATCCCGACGAGCGATGGACCGTGGCTGCTGCGCGGTCGCACGTTCCACCATCTTGGGGCCGGCTATGAGGTGTTTCCGCTGCCGCCCGATGGCGAGGCGCACGCCGTTGTGATCAAGTTTCCCGACGGCAGCATGATCTCCGCAAATGAATTGCGTAACCGCCACCAGCCTCCCTTCTGGGGTAGCCCCTGGATCACCACGCTGGTGTTCGCGCTGATCATCGTCGCCCTGCTCGGGCTGTGGGCGGCGCGCGCGCTGACGGCCCCGCTGTCCTCGTTTTCGAAGGCGGCCGAAAGCTTCAGTCTCGACGGCGATGCCGCGCCATTGCCGGAGCGCGGACCGGAGGAAATCCGATCATTGGCGCGCGCACTCAACCGCATGCGCGAGCGGATCACCATATTGATCAACGACCGCACCAAGATGCTGGCCGCGATCAGCCACGACCTGCGCACGCCGATCACGCGCATGCGGCTGCGCTGCGAATTCGTCGAGGACGAGGTCCAGCGTAGCCGCATGCTCGCCGATCTCGACCAGATGCATTCGATGCTCGGCTCGGTGTTGTCGTTCTTGCGCAACGGCCGCCAGCTCGAAGCGATGACCCTGGTCGATATCGCGAGTATCCTCCAGCTCGTGGCCGACCAGTTCACCGACATGGGTCACCAGGTCAGCTATGTCGGCCCCGATCATGCCATGGCCACAGTACGGCCGGACGATCTGCTGCGCAGCGTCACCAACCTGGTCGATAACGCCGTCAAGTACGGCGTGGAAACCGTCATCAGTCTGGCCGCCTCGCCGCAGCAGCTCATCATAGATGTCGCGGACGATGGCCCCGGCATTTCGGATACCCACAAGGCAAGCATGCTGGAGCCGTTCGTCCGCGGCGACGACGCGCGCAATATGGACGATGCCACCGGCTTCGGACTCGGATTATCTATCGCGAAGGCGATCATAACCGCTCATTCAGGTCAGCTGTCGTTGCATGATCGCAAGCCCAACGGGCTCATCGTTCGTATCGAGCTGCCGGTACAGCAGAGAGAGCTGCGCAAAGCGGCGTGAGCAATGCAAAGCGCGCCCGGCATGGCCAGGCGCGCTCCGATCAGTCAGACATGAACCGAATTACTCCGAATATTTGAACTCGGGCATCGCCTTCAGCTCGTCCTTGGTGGCATTGAACACCGCGTGGTCCGGATACCAGGGATTGGACTTGGACGTGCTCGCCATCGTGGTGGAGGATGACGAGGTGCCGGTCGCCGAGCCCGTGGTGGTGGTCGAGGACGGCGGGGTCGTGCCCGAGGAGGCCGGCGCGTTCGACGCAGCGCTATAGGCCACGGGCTGGTCAGAGAACTTGACCTTGTCGAACGACACGGCCACCAGATGCTCGCCCATGCCCAGGAAGCCGCCAACGCCGATCACGACGGCCTTGATCGTTCCGCTCTTGTCGGTGAGCAGATCGGTGATCGAGCCGACGTTCTCCTTGTTGTCGTTATAGACCGTCACGCCGACCAGCTTCGAAGTGCGCCAGTCGCCCTGATAGGACGCCGCCGTCGTATCGCTACGAGTCGTCGAGGTCGTGGTGGTGGTCGAGGTTTCCGCGGCGAACGCGGAGCTCGCAAGCAGGATGCAACCGGCGACCCCGGCTGCGACAGATTTCATTGCCATGTAATTTCTCCTCCATCAGTCGATGGTGATGAAGGAACGGCGAGGCCCTCACTGCGTTCCCTGGAACCGCCAATTTCGGCGAATGCGCTGCGAAGTGCCGCAGCAGGAGCCGCATTCACGCGGCGAACGCGTCGGTGTCAAAGAACGCAACCGCTTCGAAGCGATAGTTGCAAACGCGGCATTGCCACAGATAGCCCGTACGGCCCGCGCCGGTCTCGACCCAATCGGGACGAGCAATCGGCCGGCCGCATTGCGCACACGGATTGTTCCGCGGCAGGCCCATGAGGCGCCTTCTGGGATGGTCGCCGGGAGCCGTGTGCGACACTTCGCCATTCGTCGTGCTGGCCATGGAGGTTCCCTCTCAATCGTTAACGAGGCAGGAAAGCTGTCCAACGCTGCAAGCGGATCATAGGCGGCTAGTTTGACATAGCATGCGGCGGCGTTTCTGTACTCGTTTGCTCACTTGCGCTGAAGATTGACCGGCGGTTCCGTGGTGTGCAATGCGCCATCCTTACGCAGATGGATGGTGGCGATGTCATCCGCATAGATCTTCTGCCAGCCATCCATGTGATCGAGCAGCTTGGTCGCCGCGCTCTGCGTGCGCATCAAGGTCGCTTCGATGTCGTAGTCGCGCAAGAGCCGGAACAGATTGTCAGGCTCCATCAGGCCCGACGCCGCGTTATGGTCGACGAAGAATTTCTCACCATAGAGTTCGGTGCGGCCATCGATGAAGGGCGCGACGCCCGCGGCGATCAGGTAGCCGCCGAAATCATAATCGTTGAAGACGCGCGTCAGATTGAGCTTCTTCAGTTCGACCACCGCGGCGATCGGCGTGCCGCGTGAATTGGGCACAAACGTCTGCACCGACGCCGAGGCCAGCGTGCCCGCGATCAGCGTGAGGAGCATAGCGGCCATCGCGATCGGGTGCGGCGCGCGCGCGGCCCCAGCGACCCCGGCCGCGACCGCGCCGCCCTGTTGCCGTGCCAGCGGCGCGGCCAGCACCAGCGGGCCGACCAGTGCGAGGATTTCGGCGGCGCGGCCCTGCGCCAACGCCATGTGCAACAAGCCGAGCAGCATCAGGATGCGCAGCAGCGGCAGGGTGACGCCATGGAACAGGGCAAGGCCGACGGCGAGCAAAAGGCAGATCTCGAACGGGCCGAGGCCGCCGAAATCGGCAGGCCGCCATTCCAGGATCAGCGGCAGCGCGTTGCCGAGCGCCAGGATCTTCTGCGATGCCAGCAGCGCCTGCCAGCCATAGGGCGTGCAGCAGCCCGCGGCCAGCGCGACCGCGGCGAAGGCCGCCCACCGCAGCGCCAGCACGCGCCTCATTGACGCCTCCGCATTCATCACCGCATCGAGCGCGCTGGGCGCAATGAAGAACAGGCCGAACACGAAGCCGCCATGCAGATTGGCCCACAGCGCCATCAGCAGCGCCAGCGCGAATGGCGGCGCGGCGCGGCGGTCGGCAGCATCGATCAGGCCGCCGATCCAGGCTACCAGCACCGGGAAGGCAAGCACATGCGGCCGGGCCAGCAGATGCGGCAAGGTCAAGAGCAGCGCGGCGACGACGAACACCAGGGTCGTGCTGTCGCGCAGATGCCGGCCAAGGGCCCGGGCGAACAGGCCGAAGGCGATGGCGATCGCGGATGAGGCGAGCACCACCGGGCCGGTCCAGCCGGCGACCGCATAGGCCTTGGCGTAGGCCACCTGCGCCAGCCACTGCGTCGAGGCCCAGGGTGCCCCGCGCATGGTGAAGGAGTACACGTCGGTGGTGGGCACCGCACGATGGTCGAGGATCCACTGCCCGACCGTGATCTGCCACAGCGTATCGGGATCGTTGAGCAGCCGGTTGCCGGAGATCAGCAGCAGCGCATAGACACCGGCACCGACCCAGAGCGGCAGCAGGCCGCGCGTGGGCTCCGCATCGGCGTGGGTGACGGACAGGGTCATGCGGTTTGCGGATCCCGTGAACGACGGCGGAGAACACGAGGCTTGCTCGAGAGGCTGGATCGAACCATGCCCAGGCATAATTCCGAGTAAACTGGGCGGCGCGGGCCCGCCTTCGCCGCCGTCCGCCGCATTTCCGCCTTATTCTCGCCCGGCGCTCGCAATAATTACGGTGCGTAAAGCGTAAATAGCCCCGACAGCGTAGCGTCGGGCCTGTTCTGATGATTCTCGGGGGATCCTCATCGATGAACCGTCTGCTGATGTCAGCCTGCGTTGCGGCTTTCGCGATGTCGGGCGCAGTGGCTTCGGCCTTAGCAGCCGAGACCGCGGCCGTTGGCGCGGAGAGCGCTGCGGCCAAAGCCGGTTCCAGAGCTGCCAACACTAACAAGACAAAGCTGGCCCACCTCAGGACATCCGGCCTGAAGTCGCAATCGATCCCGACCGCCGTTACCAAGGAAGCGCGCGAGGTCGAGGCGATCGAAGCCGTGAGCACGGCCGACGCGCCGAGGCAATCGGCCGATGCCAGCGCCTCGGACCAGCCGGCCGACGCTGCAGCCGCGGATACGCCGAACGCTGCCAGCCAGACCGCCGACGCCAATGCCGGCGACAGGTCGGATGCCCCGGCGCTCGACCCCAACGCGGACGCAAAGCCGGCCGCGGTCAAGCCGCACGCCCATATGAACACCGGGCATCCGCAGATCGACGCGCTGGTCGCAACCCACGCCAGGGTCAACAATGTGCCGGAAGCGCTGATCCATCGCGTGATCGTGCGCGAAAGCAAGTACCAGAAGGATCTGGTCGGCAGCTGCGGCTGCATCGGCCTGATGCAGATCAAGCTCGGCACCGCCCGCGGCCTCGGCTACGGCGGCGATGCCCGAGGCCTGCACGACCCCGATACCAACCTGACCTATGGCGTGAAATATCTGGCCGGCGCCTACCGTGCCGCCAATGGCGACCACGATCGCACCATCCATTATTTTGCCAGGGGCTATTACGAGGTCGCCAAGCGGCAGCGCCTCGCCGCCGCGCGCCCGTTCGGCAGGCTGGAGCGCATCCACGCTCCCCTCGACATCACACCGAAGCGCCTCGCGCTGGCGCATGCAGCCAAGCGCGTTGCGGCTGCGGCGTCGAGGCAGGCCGCGACCAGCGTTGACGACGCCCAGGCTCGGGTTCCCACACAATAGCTAGCAAGCGGCCGCCGCCAAGGCGGGTCGTGCCTGTCACCCCCGCGTGACACTCCGTTGACACTGGCCTGCATCGGACTACATTGAGGCCTGTTCCGAGGGGAGCTCCGCGATGGAGCTGAGATACCGCAGGTCGCGGTGACCCTTTGAACCTGATCCGGGTCATGCCGGCGAAGGGACAGGGATGCAGCCTAACACGTCTCTCCGCGGGGATTCCCCCGTTTCGATCATTGGTGCCGGTATTGCCGGCGCCTGGCAGGCGCTGTTGTTCGCCAAGGCCGGCCATGCCGTGACCTTGCACGAGCGCAGCGACGAAGCCCTGATGCTCTCCACCAGCCATTGGGCCGGCGGCATGCTTGCGCCCTATTGCGAGAGCGAGGTGGCCGAGCCGATCATCAGCCGGCTGGGCCTCGCCTCGCTCGACCTCTGGCGCCGCGAACTGCCGGACACACCGTTCAACGGCTCGCTGGTGGTGGCGCATGTGCGCGACCGCGGTGATTACGAACGCTTCGCGCGCCGCACCTCCGACTATCAGCGGCTCGACGCAGGCCAGCTCGCCGCACTCGAGCCGTCGCTGGAAGGCCGCTTCCGCGACGGATTGTTCTATCCGGCCGAAGGCCATGTCGAGCCGCGCCGGGTGCTGCCGCAACTGCATCAGCGCATTATCGCGGCGGGCGGCACCATCAAGTTCAACAGCGAGGTCAAGAGCGGCGATCTCGACGGTCTCGTGATCGACTGCCGCGGGCTCGCCGCGCGCGACGTCGAGCCGGAACTGCGCGGCGTCAAGGGCGAGATGATCCTGATCGAGACCGCCGAGGTGAGGCTCGCCCGGCCGGTGCGGCTGATGCATCCGCGCTGGCCGCTCTACGTGATCCCGCGCGAGGATAATCTGTTCATGCTGGGCGCGACCTCGATCGAGACCGAGGACTGGGGCGTCTCGGTGCGCTCGGCGCTGGAGCTGCTGGGCGCCGCCTACACGGTGCATCCGGCGTTCGGCGAAGCGCGCATCCTGGAATTCGGCTCCGGCGAACGGCCGGCCTACCCCGACAATCTGCCGCGCATCACGATCGGCCCCGCCGACGAGATCCGCGTCAACGGGCTCTATCGCCACGGCTTCCTGATCGCGCCGGCGTTGGCCCAGGCGACGCTCAATTACGTCGAGCGCGGCCAGATCGACAATGAGGTGATGCGATGCGTGTGACCGTCAACGGCGAGGCGCGCGACATCACCGCCGCCAGCGTCGCGTCGCTGCTGAGCGAACTCGACTATGACGGCAGCCATTTCGCGATCGCGCTGAACTACGACGTGGTGCCGAAGAGCCGCTGGGCCGAGACCGTGCTCAAGGCCGGCGACGAGATCGAGATCATCACGCCCCGGCAGGGAGGGTGAGGATGGGATTGCTCTCGCAACACACTCCACTGTCGTCCCCGCGAAAGCGGGGACCCATAGCCACCGGCTGGCGTCGTGACATCAGATATCAACCACGCTGCCCTATCGCGACGTCACGCGGTATGGGTCCCGGCGTTCGCCGGGACGACGATTGGAGTAAGCGCGCGCCACACACGCCGCTGTCATCGCCCGGCTTGACCGGGCGATCCAGTACGCCGCGGCTCCTCGGTTCAGACGCAATGTCTTTGGAATACTGGATCCCCGCTTCCGCGGGGATGACACCTCCATTTGCGGCGAACACCGTCCGCAACGCGCGGAGACGCTGATGCCCACCTTCTACGACAAGACCTTCACCTCCCGCCTTATGATCGGCACCGCGCTGTATCCCTCGCCCGTGATCATGCAGGAGGCGATCCGCGCCGCTGATGCCGAGATCGTCACGGTGTCGCTGCGGCGCGAGGCCGCCGGCGGCAAATCCGGCGATGCGTTCTGGAACCTGATCCGCGCACTCGGCGTCACCGTGCTGCCGAACACCGCCGGCTGCCGCAGCGTGCGCGAGGCCGTCACCACCGCGAAACTGGCGCGCGAATTGTTCGCCACCTCCTGGATCAAGCTCGAAGTGATCGCCGACAACGACACGCTGCAGCCCGACGTCGTCGGCCTGGTCGAGGCCGCCACCATCCTGATCAAGGACGGTTTCGAGGTGTTTCCCTATTGTACGGAAGATCTGAGCGTGGCGATGCGGCTGGTCGATGCCGGCTGCCGGGTGGTGATGCCATGGGCCGCGCCGATCGGCAGCGCGAAGGGCATCGTCAACCGCGATGCGCTGAGATTACTGCGCGACCGCCTGCCCGACATCACCCTGGTGGTCGATGCCGGATTAGGCGCGCCGTCCCACGCCGCGGAAGCGCTCGAGCTCGGCTATGACGCGGTGCTGTTGAACACCGCGGTGGCGAAGGCCGCCGATCCGGTCGCGATGGCGCGCGCCTTCCGGCTGGGCTGTGAGGCCGGCCGCACCGCCTACGAGGCCGGGCTGATGGACGCCCGCGATTTCGCCTCCCCGTCCACCCCTGTCGTTGGGACCCCGTTCTGGCATGCCGTATCCTGATCGCAACGCGTATCCTGATCGATTCTATCCCGTCGTCGACAGCCTCGCGTGGGTCGAGCGCCTGACCAAGCTCGGCGTCGGCATGGTCCAGCTGCGCGCCAAGGACCTCGACGACTCCGCGGCGCTGCAGATCGTCAGCGACGCGCTCGCGATTACCAAGGGCACGCCGACGAAGCTCGTCGTCAACGACTACTGGCGCGCCGCGATCGTCGCCGGAGCAAAACATCTGCATCTCGGCCAGGAGGATCTGGC
>Ga0302322_100005433_pt1 | contig 11176 bp, 8 predicted proteins | sample Fen_T0_2_FD_203757 | JGI IMG/M metagenome (GOLD analysis project Ga0302322, IMG submission 203757) | Peat permafrost microbial communities from Stordalen Mire near Abisko, Sweden - Fen_T0_2 | ecosystem: Environmental > Terrestrial > Soil > Wetlands > Permafrost | place: Sweden: Abisko... | reverse complement strand
CGCGGCTGCGTGGCGGGCTGTCGTTCTGCAGCCAGGCCGACCTCGGGGGCGTGGACATCGCCTTCCTCTGCACGCCGCACGGAGAGGCGGCGCCCATCGCCAAGCAGCTGCTCGACGACGGCGTCAGGGTCATCGACTTGAGCGCCGACTTCCGGCTCGACGCCCAGACCTATACCGAGTGGTACGGGGAGCACCCGCATCCCGAGTTGCTCCCCGGCGTGTACGGGCTCACCGAACTGCACCGGGACGCGGTGGCCGGGGCGGACCTCGTCGCCAACCCCGGCTGCTACCCGACGGCGGCGCTGCTGGCGCTCGCGCCGCTCAAGCAGTTCGGCCTCACCGACGTGATCATCGACGCCAAGTCGGGTGTGAGCGGCGCCGGCAAGACGCCCAAGGCGAACACCCACTTCTGCAGCGTCGACTCGGACCTCGTCGCCTACGGCGTGCAGTCGCACCGGCACTACCCGGAGATCGCCGCCGGGCTCGCCGAGGTGACGACGAAGGCCGGCTACGGCTCGGCTCCCGCGGGGCCGGGCACGGCGCCCGCCGCAGGCTCGGCGCCGTCGCTCACCTTCGTGCCCCACCTGGTGCCGCTGCAGCGGGGCATCAGCGAGACGATCTACGTCAAGACGGGGACCTTGCCGCTCCCTTCCGCGGCCGAGGTCAAAGCGCTCTACCAGGAGTTCTACGCCGGCGAGACGTTCGTCGAGGTCTGCGACGCGCCGCCGCAACTCAAGGACGTGGCCGGCACGAACTACTGCCGGATCTTCCCGCATGTGGACGACCGGGCGGGCCGGATCGTCGTCATCAGCGTCATCGACAACCTGATGAAGGGCGCCTCCGGCCAGGCCGTGCAGAACATGAACGTCATGCTCGGACTTCCCGAGTACGAGGGGCTGGTCTGAGATGCTGCCTCTGAGCCGCTTCGCCCCGCTCCCGCAGCACGCCAAGTCGGTCGGCGGCGGCCTGACCGCCCCGCAGGGGTTCCTGGCCGCCGGCGTCTCCAGTGGCGTCAAGAAGCGTGGCAAGCTCGACCTGGCGCTGCTGCTCAGTGAGCAGCCGGCGGTCTCGGCGGCGACGTTCACGAGCAACGCCGCCGCGGCCGCGCCGGTCCGGCTCACGCGCGAGACCAGCGACTGCAGCCACCTTCGCGCGGTCGTCGTGAACGCCGGCAACGCCAACGCCTGCACCGGCAAACAAGGGCTCGCCGACGCGGCGCGCATGCGGCTGCTCACCGCCAATCACCTGCGGTTGCCGGTCGAGCAGGTGGCCGTGTGCTCGACCGGCCTCATCGGCGTCCACCTGCCGATGGACAAGATCGAACCCGGCATCTCCGCCGCTGCGGCCGCCATGCCCGGCGGCGGCGACGCCAGGGCCGCCGAGCACTTCGCCGCCGCTATCCGCACCACCGACAAGCACGCGAAGACGGGAGCCGTCGAGGTCACGACGCCGGAGGGCAAGGTCAAGCTCGGCTTCGCCGCCAAGGGATGCGGCATGATCAGCCCCAACATGGCGACCATGCTGTGCTTCGTCACGTGTGACGCCGAGGTCGACGGCGCCGCCTGGGCGGACCTCCTGCACGATGGCGTCGACCGGTCCTTCAACATGATCACGGTGGATGGGCAGGAGTCGACCAACGACACCGTGCTCGGCTTCTGCAACGGAGCCTCGGGCGTCAAGCCCGGGGAGGAGGGGCTGGCGCGGCTCGGCCGGGCACTTGACGCCGCGCTCCTCGCGCTGGCGCTCTCGATCGTCGCCGACGGCGAGGGCTCCACGCGGACGATGAAGCTCACGGTCACGGGGGCGCAGGACGCCGGCCGGGCAGAGGCAGTCGCCCGCGCCGTCGCCAACTCGCCGCTCGTCAAGACGGCGTTCTACGGCCGCGACGCCAACTGGGGCCGCATCATGCAGGCCATCGGACAGGCGCTCGGGCGCGACGGTCACGAGCACCTGCCGGCGCAGATCTCCTACGAGGACGTCGTGATCGTCGAGAAGGGGCAGCCGGCGGCGCTGGGCGAAGCCCAGCAGGACCGGCTCACCGCGATCATGCACCAGCCCGAGATCGACCTGACGGTGGCGCTGAACGGCCCCGGCGCCGAAGCCATCGTCTATTTCAGCGACCTGACCCACGACTACGTCACCCTGAACGCGGAGTATTCGACATGACCGTACGGCACCAGAAGACCGTCAAGACCCTTCTCGAGGCGATGCCGTACATCCGTCGCTTCTGGGGAGTGACCGTCGTCCTCAAGTACGGCGGCGCGGCGATGACCTCCCCGCGGCTGCAGGAGCAGTTCGCCGAGGACGTCGTGCTCCTCCGCCTCGTCGGCATGAAGCCCATCGTCGTACACGGCGGCGGCCCGGCCATCAGCCGCCATATGGCCCGGCTGGGCATGGAGCCGGAGTTCGTCGACGGGCAGCGGGTGACCGACGAGGCGACGATGGAGGTCGCCAAGATGGTGCTCGTCGGCAAGGTGAACAAGGAGATCGTCGGCCTCATCAGCCGGCACGGCGGCACGGCCGTCGGCATCTCCGGCGAGGACGGCCGCCTGCTGCGCGTCTCGCCCAAGAAGCACACGGACGCGGCCGGCAACGACGTGGACCTGGGCTTCGTCGGCCAGGTCGAGGAGGTCAACACCGAGGTCCTCGACCTGCTCGCCGAGGCCAACATCCCCGTCGTCGCGAGCGTCGGCGCCGACGACTCCGGCGAGGCCTACAACGTCAACGCCGACACCGTCGCCGGCGAGATCGCCGCCGCGATGCATGCGGAGAAGATCATCTTCCTCACCGACGTGGACGGCATCTACGAGGACCAGGGCGGCGACGTCTCGCCGGTGTCCGAGTGCGACCTCTCGTACCTCGGCGCCCTGCAGGCCGCCGGACGCATCGGCGGCGGCATGGTGCCCAAAGTGGCCGCCGTGCGCAAGGCACTCGAGTCGGGTGTGAGCAGCGCCCACATCATCGACGGCCGCGTCGAGCACGCGGTGCTGCTCGAGATCATGACCGACGCCGGCTGCGGCACCAAGGTGATCGCGTGAGCGCGGCCGCTACCCTCACGGTCGAGCCCGATTGCATAGCCGAGGGCGATTCGATGTATTCTATGCACGCTGCAGGGGCAATCGGCGTGCCGGCCATACGACCGGCGGCCACGGTCAGAGGAGTTGCGGAGGGCATGAACGCGCGCGCGCCGATGAGCAAGACCGAACGCCAGCGGCTCATTCAGACGGTCGTCCAGCAGCGGGAGATCGCGACCCAGCGCGAGCTGGTGAGCGCCCTGAGCGCGCTTGGCTGCGAGGTCACCCAGGCGACCGTTTCACGTGACATCCGCGAGCTCGACCTGCAGAAAGTGCGCACGCATCTCGGTCGCGCGAAGTACATCCTGAGTTCGCGCGAGCGCCCCAAGGACCCCGAGCAGGCCGCGCGCCACGTGCTGCGCGACTTCGCACGGTCCACGGCGGTGTCGCAGCAACTGGTCGTGGTGCGCTGCGAGATCGGGACCGCCTCCACGGTGGCGCGGCAGATCGACAACCTCAACCACACGGACATCGTCGGCACCCTCGCCGGCGACGACACCTTCGTGGTCATCCTGGACACGCACGACAAGGCGCTGGACATGAAGCGCTACGTCGACCGTCTCCGAGAGGCCTAGCGCGCAGGCACAACCGCGCGCGCACTCCACCTTCGTCCTGTGAGCCGGCGAGCGGCTTCGCCGCGCCGGCCCCGGTCCACCTCACCCCCAAGGAGCACAGCAGTGAGCACTTCCACCTCAGGCGGCGCCCCCAACGGCACCGTCGTCCTCGCGTATTCGGGCGGCCTCGACACCTCGGCCCTGGTGCCGTGGCTCAAGGAGAAGTACGGCTACGACGTCGTCTGCTGCCTGGTCGACATCGGCCGCGTCAAGGACGTGCCCGGGATCATGGCGCGCGCGGAGGCGGCCGGCGCCATCGCCGCCGTGGCGATCGACGCCAAGGAGGAGTTCGCGGAGGAGCACTGCCTGCCGGCGCTCATGGCGAACGCCCTGTACGAGGACAAGTACCCGCTCTCCACGGCCATCGGCCGGCCGCTCATCGCCAAGAAGCTCGTCGAGACGGCGCACAAGTATGGCGCCACGGCTGTCGCGCACGGGTGCACCGGCAAGGGCAACGACCAGGTGCGCATGGACATCGGCGTGCGCGCCCTCGACCCGACCCTCGAGATCATCGCTCCCGCCCGGGCCGCCGACTGGCCCAGCCGCGAGGAACTGATCGACTACGTCACCGAGCGGGGCATCCCGGTCAACCTGACCAAGAAGAGCCCGTACTCGATCGACGAGAACATGTGGGGCCGCAGCAACGAGTGCGGCGTACTCGAGGACCCGTGGGTCGCGCCGCCGGAGGACGCCTTCCAGTTCGTGAAGTCGGTGGCCGACGCGCCGGACGAACCGCAGACGGTGGTCGTCAGCTTCGAGAAGGGCAAGCCGGTCGCGCTCGACGGCGTGGCCATGGGCATGGTCGAGCTCATCGAGAAGATCGACGCCATCGGCAACACGCACGGCTTCGGCCGGGTCGACATGATCGAGAACCGGCTCGTGGGCATCAAGAGCCGCGAGGTCTACGAGGTCGCCGGTTCGCTGGCGCTCATCACCGCGCATCAGGCCCTCGAGGACCTGGTGCTGACGCGCGACCTGCTCCACTTCAAGAAGACCATCGAGAGCAAGCTCGCCGACATGATCTACGAGGGCCAGTGGTTCGACCCGCTCACTGAGGCCTGCAAGGCGTTCCTCTTCCAGAGCCAACTGCGGGTCACCGGCGACGTGCGGCTCAAGTTCCACAAGGGCAGCTGCGTGGCAGAGGGTCGGCAGAGCGACTTCAGTCTGTACAGCTACAAGCTGGCCACGTACACGACCGAGGACGAGTTCTCGCACACGGCGGCCGCCGGGTTCATCGAACTGTGGGGTCTGCCGATAGAGGTGTGGGCCAAAGTCGGCAAGGCGCACCACATGATGAAGGAGCTCGAGATGGACGAGGAGGCCGCGACCGTCTGACGGACGCGGCCGTCCGGGCGCGGCGAAGCCGCCGATGCCCGGGCCGGGACGGGGAGGAGCGGGCGGCCGCCGAAGGGCCGCCGCCCGCCGGCGCTCGCGGCCTGAGGGCCGCCCGCCGGGGGAGGTCGCCGCAGGGCGGCCGCCCGCTCCTGCCTCCGTCCAGGGCGCGGCTCTGAGGCCGCCCCCGTCCGTTCGTGGCACATATGATGCAGCACGTGAAGACGCAGAACTGGCAGTTGGCGGCCGCGGGAGCGGCCCGATGACGGTCGCGCGCTCGGGCCGCTTCGCCGGCGAGCGCGCGCCCGCGTTCGTGGCGCTGAACAGCTCGCTGGCGCTCGACTGGCGCCTGTGGCCCGAGGACATCGAGGGCTCGGTGGCGCACGCCCGGGCGCTGCTCGGCGCCGGGATCCTCAGCGCGGCCGAGTTCGAGGCCGTCGCGAACGGCCTCGCCGCCGTCGGCCGCGAGATCGAGGCCGGCGCGTTCGTCCCGGCGGACGCCGACGAGGACGTCCACATGGCCATCGAGCGCCGGCTCACGGAGCTCATCGGCGACGCCGGCGCCCGCCTGCACACCGGCCGCAGCCGCAACGACCAGGTGGTCACCGACGTGCGCCTGCACCTGCGCCGCGTGGCCGAGCGCCAGGACGCGGCGCTCGCCTCCCTGCAGGACGTGCTGCTGGCGCGGGCGGCCGACCACCTGGAGACGGTGCTGCCCGCGTACACGCATCTGCAGCGCGCGCAGGTCACGTCGCTGGCGCAGCATCTGCTCGCGTACTTCTGGATGCTGGACCGTGACCGCTCGCGGCTCGAGGCCGCCCGGCAGGCCTGCCTCGAGCTGCCGCTCGGCGCCGGCGCCGCGGTCGGCCTCGACTTCGAGCTCGACCGCGAGGCCGAGGCGGCGGACCTCGGCTTCGAGCGCATCGCGGAGAACTCACTCGACGCGGTCGCCAACCGCGACTTCGTCGTCGACTACCTCGCCGCCGCGGCGCAGCTGGGCGCGCACGTCTCGCGGCTCGGCGCCGAGCTCGTCCTGTGGGCGACCGCCGAGTTCGGCTTCGTGCGCCTGCCCGACGCCTACGCCGGCGGCTCGAGCATCATGCCGCAGAAGAAGAACCCGGACGCCGCCGAGCTGATGCGGGCCGTGGCTCCGCGGCTGACCGCCGACCTCGGCGGCCTCCTCGGGGTCCTCCACGGCCTCCCGCTCGCCTACAACACCGATCTGCGCGAGGACAAGCGCTACCTCTTCGACGCCGTCGACTGCCTCGACCAGGTGCTTCCCGTGGTGCACGGGATGCTCGCGGAGGTCACGTTCGACGAGGCGCGCATGGCGGCGGCCTGCGACCCCTTCCTGGCCGCCACCGACGTCGCCGACTACCTCGTCGAGAAGGGCATGCCGTTCCGGGAGGCGCACCACCTCACCGGCGGCCTGGTGCGCCGCTGCCTCGCCAAGGGTGAGGCCCTCGCGGACGTGCCGCTCGAGGACCTGCAAGCGCTCTCGTCGGCGTTCGACGACGGCTACTACGCCCTCCACGAGCCCGCCGCGCAGCTGGCGCGCAAGCGCTCCCGCGGCGGGTCGGCGCCCGAGCGCGTCAAGGAGCAACTCGAGCGGGCGCGAGCCGCGCTCGCCACGCGCCCCTGCTGCTGAGCATGCCTGCCCGGGCCGCGGTCGTCTTCGACCTCTGGGGCACGCTCGTGCCGGGCATCCCGCCCTCCGTCCGAGACGCCGTCTCTCACGAGATGGCGGCCGACCTCGGCGTCGACCCAGTGGCCTTCGCCGCCGCCTATCGCGACTCGTATCGCGAGCGCTTTCTCGGCAGCACAGGGACTCTCGAGGAGACGGTCACTCTCCTCGCCGCACGCTGCGGCGGATCGCCGTCCGCGCCGGCCGTTCGCCGGGCCGCGGCACGGCGGCTCGATCTCACGCGCCGGCTGCTCACCTCCGACCCCGCCACGCTCACCGTCCTCGACGAACTCGTCGCTCGCGGCCTGCCGCTGGCGCTCGTCTCCGACTCATCCGTGGAGACGCCCGAGCTGTGGCCGGGCTCGCCGCTCGCCGGGCGGATCCCGGTCACGGCCTTCTCGTGCGCCGTCGGCGCGCGCAAACCCGACCCGGCGCTCTACCTCCACGCCGTCCGGCAGCTCGCCGTGCCCACGCGGGAGTGTGTGTACGTCGGCGACGGAGGCGGCGGAGAGCTGACCGGCGCCGCCGCCCTCGGCATGCACGCCATCCGGCTGAAGGCGGGGGGCGGTCCCACCGACCGCTACGACGACGACGCCGCGTTCGCCGGTCAAGGGATCGCTACGCTGGGAGAGCTGCTCGGCTTGCCCGAGCTGTCCCGCGCGTCGTAGCGCCGCTGCGCGCCTCGGTCACTCCGTTACACTCCACGCATGACCACGCCTCGGCCCTTGCAGCAGTCGTTCTTCGCCCGCTCCGCCCTCGACGTCGCCCGTGACCTCATCGGCTGCACGTTCCTGTTCGCTGGCGCCGGCGGGCGCGTCGTCGAGACCGAGGCCTACCGCCAGGACGACCCCTGCTGCCACGGCCACCGCGGCAAGACCGACCGCAACGCCGTCCTGTTCGGGCCGCCCGGCCGCCTCTACGTCTACTTCACCTACGGGATGCACTTCTGCGCCAACGTCGCCTCCGAGGAGGAGGGTGTGGCGGCGGGCGTGCTGCTCCGCGCCCTCGAACCGGAGCAGGGCGTCGAAGACATGGTCGCCCGCCGCGGGATGCTCGAGCCGCGCCTGCTGGCCTCCGGCCCGGCGCGGCTCGCCCAGGCCCTCGGCATCGGCCGCGCCCAGAACGGGCTCCCAGTCTGGGAGCCCCCGCTGGCGATCCTTCCACGCGACTCCGCCGCGCCGGCACCTCGCGTCGTGACCACGGCGCGCATCGGCGTCCGCGGCGGCGACCAGAAGCCGTGGCGCTTCGTCGACGCGGACAGCCGCTTCCTCTCCCGCCCGCTGTCGCGCACGCCCATCCTGCCCGCTGGGTAAGATAGGAGCGTTCCGGCGACGAAAGGACCACCGTGAAGCTCCGCGAGATCTACGAGACCGCCGTGCGCATGGGCATCGAGGCCGACCCGCGCGGCAAGCAAGGCGTCAACGAGTTCCTGGCGCGCACCAAGAAGCGGTACGACGCCCTGCCCGACCACCTCAAGGAGCTCGCCGATCGCGAAGAGCTCACCAACCCGTTCAACGACACACGCATCTACGTCGGCGACCCCGACGCCGACGTGAAGACCCTGCTCGGCGGCATCGACATGAACACCGGCGAGGTCCTCCTGGCCGACCGCCTGCGCGAGAAGGGCGTGCCGATCGACGCCATCTACACGCACCACCCCGAGGCCTGGGGCCTCACCAGGCTCGACGCGGTGATGGAGGTCCAGGCCGACATCTGGGCGACGCTCGGTGTGCCCATCCAGGCGGGCGAGAAGCTCATCGCCGAGCGCATGGACGAGGTCAAGCGGCGTCTCATGCCCGTCAACTACGACCAGGCCATCGATGCGGCGCGCCTGCTCGACGTGCCGTTCTTCTCGGCGCACACGCCCACGGACAACCTCGTGGTCGACTACCTGATCAAGTGGTTCGCCAAGAAGAAGCCGAGCACGATCGAGGACGTGCAGAAGGCGCTGCTCGAGATCCCCGAGTACCGCATCGCCGCGCAGAAGGGCGCCGGCCCCTACACGGGCAAGAGCGGCGGCGGATCCCGCGCCGGCAAGATCTGGGTCGACATGACCGGCGGCACCGAGGGCCCCAAGAAGGTCGTCGAGAAGCTTGCCGACGCCGGCGTCGGCACGATCGTCGGCATGCACATGGGCCAGGAGCTGCGCGACGAGGCCGACAAGCACAGCATCCACGTCGTCATCGCCGGCCACATGAGCAGCGACTCGCTCGGCATCAACCTGTTCCTCGACGAGCTCGAGCGGGGCGGGGTCAAGACGATCGCCACGAGCGGGCTCATCCGCGTGCACCGTGACAAGCGCGGCAAGGTGACCAGCGAGGAGCCCGGCGCGCTGCCGCCGCGCTGACGCTCACGCCGGGCGGCTCCCGCGCCTCATGACAAGACCCGAGCTTCTCGCGCCGGCGGGGGAGCCGCGCGCTCTGCGCGCGGCCCTCTCCGCCGGCGCGGACGCCGTCTACTTCGGCCTCGCGCGCTGGAGCGCGCGCGCCTTCGCCGGCAACTTCGGCGGCGACGCCGTCCCCGAGGCGGTCGAGACCGCGCATCGCTACGACGCGCGCGCCTACCTCGCGCTCAACACGCTCCTCAAGGACGACGAGGTGGAGCCCGCGCTGGCGGCGCTGGAAGCGCCGTACCTCGCGGGCCTCGACGCGCTCATCGTCGCCGACGCCGGCTTCGCCGCGCGCGTGCGCGGGGAGTACCCGGACCTGCCCCTGCACGCCAGCACGCAGCTCAACACGCACAGCTCCGACCAGCTGGCGTCGCTGGCGCGGCTCGGCTTCACGCGCGCCATCCTGGCGCGCGAGCTCAGCCTCACCGAGATCGGCGCCCTCGACGCGCACGGGCTGGAACTCGAGGCGTTCGTCCACGGCGCCCTGTGCTACGGCTACTCGGGCGACTGCCTGCTCAGCAGCATGGTCGGCGGCCGCAGCGGCAACCGCGGCCGTTGCAGCCAGTCGTGCCGCCTGCGCTACGCCCTCCGGAAGGTCGGCTCCCCACCTCTCGAGTCCTCACGCATCATGTCGACCAGCGACCTGGCGGCGATCGAGGTCCTTCCCGGCCTGCTCGCCGTCGGCGTCACGAGCTTCAAGGTCGAGGGCCGCATGAAGGACGCCGCCTACGTCGGCGTCACGACCTCCGTGTATCGCGAGGCGCTCGACGCGGCGGTGTCCGACCCGGAGGGCTTCGCCCTTCGGCCGGAGTGGAAGGAGCGGCTCGAGCAGAGCTTCTCGCGTTCGTTCACGACCGCCCACCTGGAGGGTCGTCACGACGGCGTGCGCAGCGGCGGGCGCGGCGGCCACCGCGGCGTGCTGGTCGGCCGGGTGAGCGGGTTCAACGAGTCCACGGGCGCGATCGAGATCAAGCTCAGCCAGCCGGTGGCCGAGGGCGACGTCGTCTACCTGTACACGCCCTGGGGTCAGACGGAGCCACGGCGGCTGGAAGCGGGAGGCGACGTGGCCATCACGCTGCACGTGCGTGAGCGGGTCGCCATCAAGGACCGCGTCTTCCGTCTGGCCGCCGCCGACGTGGGCGCGCTGGGGCGCGACCTCGTGAACGGCCGGGTCGCGCTGCGCCCGATCGACCTCGAGATGCGGCTGAGCGGGGAGGAGGGGACGCCTGCCGCCCTCACCGTCACCGGTCTGTCCTCGCGAGAGTCCGTCTCGGTGTCGGCTCCCGAGCCGCTCGCCGCGGCGCGGACGGCAGCGCTCACCGACGCGCGCGCCCGCGAAGCGCTCGGCGCGCTCGGCGGCACGCCGTATCGCCTCGCGGAGCTCGACTTCGCCGTCGCCGGCGAGGTGTTCCTGGCCGTCGGCGAGCTCAAGGACCTGCGGCGGCGCGCGCTGGCGGCGCTCGACGAGCGCCGCGTGACCGCGCGCCGCCGGACGTCGGGCCGCACGGCGCAGCGCGCGCACGCCGCGGGCGCGGGCGCCGCGCGCGACGTCGCCTCCGGCGGCCGCACACGCGCGACTCCGCCCGCGATCGTCCTCCGGCTGCGCCCGGGCGAAGCGCCGCTTCCGCTGCCGGCGGGCGGCGCCTACTGTTTCGACGTGTCCGCCGGCGACGCCCCAGAGGCCGTCGCCGGCGCTCTGCAAGCGTTGCGTGGCACAGGCGCCTCCGTGCGCGTCCGCCTTCCCGAAGTCCTCTTCGACGCGGACGCCGCCTGGCTCGACGAAGTCCTCGGACTCCCGTGGAACGCCGTCGTGGCGCGAAGCCTCGGCGTCCTCGACAAGGCGGGCGAGGGCTTCGTGCTCGAGTACCCCCTGCAAGGCCTGAACGCTCTCGCCGCGGGGGTGGCCGCCGGTCTCGCCGGCGTCTGGCCGGCCGCGATCACCGCGTCGGCTGAGGCGTCGCTCGAGGAGATCGCCGATCTGGCGAACTCGCTGGTGGCCGCCTCTCCGGGCGCGTCGCCGGCGATCGAGATCCTCGCCTTCGGCCGCCAGCAGGTGCTGCACACACGTGACCTGCTCGGCCGG
>Ga0302322_100005432_pt1 | contig 11176 bp, 9 predicted proteins | sample Fen_T0_2_FD_203757 | JGI IMG/M metagenome (GOLD analysis project Ga0302322, IMG submission 203757) | Peat permafrost microbial communities from Stordalen Mire near Abisko, Sweden - Fen_T0_2 | ecosystem: Environmental > Terrestrial > Soil > Wetlands > Permafrost | place: Sweden: Abisko... | reverse complement strand
CAGCGCCGCGAGGGTGGGCTTGAGGCCAGCGGCCCCGGCGAGGCCGTTGAGCACGACGTCGCAGTCCACGCGTGCGACCGTCTCGCTCGCGTCGGGCCCCGACACGACGATGGGCCCGAACCCCAGGTGCCGGCTGGCCAGCTCGGCCTCGAGTGCCTCGGCGCGATCGGGGTGCAGGACTCCCACCAGGGGCACGGCGAACTCGGCCACCTGATCGGCGAGGAGGCTGACATCGCTGCCGCCGGCCGACAGGGCTGCGACCACGAATCGCTGTGGGTTGCGCCGCACGAGGTCCAGCGCCTGCGTGCCGATCGAGCCGGTGCTGCCCAGCACCGCGATGCGCCGCGTCTCGGTCACGTCCTGCCTTCCGCTCGGCTCCTGGCGCCCCGTCTTCCGACGTCACGGACTCCTGCGCTCAAGGGTAGGCCTCCCGACAGCGTGCGCACGCGGCCGCGTCAGCGCACGGCCACCAGCGCGAAGTAAAGGTCGGCGCGCACGGCTGGATCGTCGAGGGGCCGCCCCAGCACGGCCTCGGCACGCCTGAGGCGATGCCGGACGGTGTGCCGATGGATCCCGAGCTGCTGGGCGGCCGCGTCGACCTGCCCATGCTGGTCGAGCCACGCCCGAAGCGTGTCCATGAGCTCCGTGCCCTCAGGTATCGCGATCAGGTCAGCCAGGTACTCGTGCCCCCACGCGGCCGTCGTTGCGGCATCGATCAGCGACCCCAGGCCACGGGCCGGGGCATCGTCGAACCGCCGCAGCCCGGACCCGAGAGCAGATGCCCGACGGGCCTGGTCGACGGCCTGTCGCACGTTCGCCGCATCGGTGAGATCCAGCGCCGACGAGATGCCGAGCACGGCCACCCCGGGCAGATCCGCGATGTCGGCCACCGAGGCGGGCAGCTCACCCCCCGGTCCGACCGGGGCGAAGGCGAGGACTCCTGTCCCATCGCGGGCGGCGAGCACGCCGGGAACCCGTGCGATCGCCGACAGCGTCGCGTCCTCCAGGCTCGCCCCGGCGAACGGTCGGACGACGAGCGCGCACGCATGGCGCGGACCCAGCGCCTCAAGCCCGAGTTCGGCCGCGAGTGCGGCGTCCAGGCCCGCGCCCATCGCCGTGTCGATGAGCAGGCGTCGCCAGGGGTCCATGCCCACATCGAGCACATGCGGTCGCGTCACCTCCCACGACAGCAGCGACACCGCCACGTTGATGACCGCCTGGTCCGCGGCGCGCGTGGGGCGCGACGAGCCGACGGCGAGGAAGCCCTCGGCCGACCCCTTGACGCCGATCGGCACGATGACGGTGTTCTCCAGCGCGCTGGAGACGGACGACGAGGCGAGGAGGCCCCGTGGCCGGAGGCGCTCCACTTCGGCCAGCAACTCGGCGGCACGTGCAGCTGCGCGCGCCGGGCTGGCCGCAACCACCTGGCCGCGGGAATCCATGTGCAGGCAGAAGCCCCGGACGTGCTTGGCGAGGACGGCGACGATCTGGTCGGTGCGTCCCGGCACGTCCGACATGGCGGCCCGGATGAGCCGGCGCTGGCACTCGAAGGATGCGGCCGACTCCTCGTACTCACGGGCCGTGAGCATCCGGGACACCGCCTTGCTCACCGCGACGAAGGGCACGGGCCGCGGGACCTCGAAGACCGGCACGCCCGCCGCCTCAGCCGCCACGACCAGCGTGGGCAGCACCTCGGGGTGCGTGAGGCCCACGCCGAAGCCGATCGCCGCGACCTCGGCATCGACGAGCCGGTCCACGTAGTGGCCAGTTTCGACGGCGTCATCGATCAGTGCCATTCCCGTCGTGAGCAGCAGGTCACCGCCCTCGAGCCAGGGCGTCGGGTCGAGGAGCTCGGACACCGCCACCCATCGCACCTCGCGGTCGGTGGGGGCGTCGTGCGTGCGCATGATGAGGCCCAGTTCGGGCAGCGCGGCCACCTGTGCCACCGTCAGCGTCACCGGGTCGCCTCTTCTCTCACGGAGCCACGCATCAACGAACCGGACAAGGCTACGGCCCTACAGTGTCCACAGTGGAGTGAGCCCGCACCCGCCCAGCGGTCCTAGGCTCGGGCCTCAGGACGGACATTGGCGCCCCCAGGAGGAAGACATGACGGCGACGGACATCAGCACGGACAACGGGCTCCCCCAGGAGCGACGTCTGGTCACGTCGATCCCCGGACCCCGGTCCACGGCCCTGCACGCGCGCAAGGGCGAGGCGGTGTCCGCCGGCGTCGGGGTGGGGCTGCCCATCTACATCGAGCGCGCCGGTGGCGGCGTGCTGGTCGACGTCGACGGCAACTCCTTCATCGACATGGGCTCGGGCATCGCGGTCACGACCGTCGGCAACGCAAACCCCTATGTCGTCGCTGGCGTCCAGGAGCAGGTCGCGGCCTTCACGCACACGTGCTTCATGGTGACCCCGTACTCCGGCTACGTCGAGGTGTGCGAAGCCCTCAACCGGCTGACTCCCGGCGACCACCCCAAGCGTTCGGCCCTGTTCAACTCCGGCGCCGAGGCCGTCGAGAACGCGGTCAAGATCGCCCGGGCCTACACCAAGCGCGCTGCTGTCGTCGTCGTCGAGCACGGCTACCACGGCCGCACCAACCTCACGATGGCCCTGACCGCCAAGAACATGCCGTACAAGCAGTCGTTCGGGCCGTTCGCCCCCGAGGTCTACCGCGTGCCCATGTCGTATCCCTTCCGCGACCGCGGCCTGTCCGGCAAGGAGATGGCGGCCATCGCCACGACCCGGATCGAGAAGGAGATCGGCGCCTCGAACGTCGCCGCGATCATCATCGAGCCCATTCAGGGCGAGGGCGGATTCATCGTCCCCGGCGAGGGCTACCTGTCGGGCATGGCAGCTTTCGCCAAGGACAACGGCATCGTCTTCGTCGCCGACGAGATCCAGTCGGGCTTCTGCCGCACGGGCGACTGGTTCGCCAGCGAGTACGAGCAGGTGGTTCCCGACCTGATCACCACCGCCAAGGGCATCGCGGGCGGACTGCCGCTGGCGGCGGTCACCGGCCGGGCGGAGATCATGGACTCGGTGCACGCAGGCGGGCTCGGGGGGACCTACGGCGGCAACCCCGTTGCGTGTGCGGCGGCCCTCGGCGCCATCCGCTGGATGGAGGAGGCCGACGCGAACGCGATCGCCAAGGGCATCGAGGCGATCATGATGCCGCGACTGCGGGCGATGGCCGAGCAGTTCCCCTCGATCGGCGACATCCGCGGGCGCGGCGCCATGATCGCCATCGAGCTGGTCCGACCCGGCTCCCTGGAGCCGGATCCGGATCTCGCCGCCGCCCTGAACAAGCACTGCCACGCCAACGGTGTCCTCACCCTCACCACGGGCACGTACAGCAACGTGTTCCGCTTCCTGCCACCCCTCACGACGTCGACGCACCTGATCGAGGAGGCGCTCACCGTGCTCGAGCAGGCCTTCGAGGCGAATAGCTGAGGACCGAGCAACTACCGTGTACTCAGCAACGGTAGACAGGAGGACCACATGAGCCTCACCGCACGGTCACGATCGATGGTGGCCGCCGCACTCGCAGCGGTCCTGCTGGTGCCGGCGGCCGCTGCCTCCGCGGAGCCGTCGAGCGCGTCGTCCCGCATCGTCACCGCATTGCCGAGCGCGCAGCAGTACTTCTGGAAGTGGAGCGACGGCTCGCAGAAGACCAGCCGCACGTTCAAGAAGTCCACCTACCACGACCAGGCCGGCCTGCCGCACCTCGTCGTCACGGCGCAGCCGGCCAAGCCGAGCCACGTGGTGTACCTGCAGTTCAAGCAGAAGGGCAAGTGGATCGTCGAGAACAAGGTGACGACGAACAGCAAGGGCGTGGCCACGATCGACCTGAACCCCTACTGCAGCAACGACACCTGGTGCGACGGGACCTGGAGCTACCGCCTGAAGATCGGCAGCCTCTACCAGAACCTCAAGCTCACCTACAGCGAGAAGTAGGGCCTGCTACCCCTCGCGGATGCCGTAGGGCTGGCCGTAGCCGTCGGCCATGAGGTCGAGGTACGGCACGGCATCGAACGCCTCGGGGCCGAGGATGCCTGTGCCGGACCATGCACCGGATGCGAGCAGTTCCAGTGCGATCACCGGGTTCATCGCGGTCTGCCACACGACCGCCTGGACGCCGTACTCGCGCATGGTCCACTCGTTGTCGGCGACGTGATAGAGGTAGACCTCCTTTGGCTGCCCGTCCTTGCCGGTGCCAGTGACCCACGTGCCGGCGCAGGTCTTGCCGGTCATCTTGTCGCCGAGGGTCTGCGGATCGGGCAGGGCCGCCGCGACGACATCGCGCGGGCTCACCTGCTGGCCCTTGACGCTCACCGGCTCGGTGCGGTCCAGTCCCAGCTTGTGCAGCGTCTTGAGCACGTCGATGAACTCGTCGCCGAGCCCGTACTTGAACGTCACGCGCTTGCAGTCGATCCAGCGCGGCACGAGCAGGACCTCCTCGTGCTCCACGTTGATGACCTCGACGGGGCCGATGCCGTCCGGGAAGTCGAACACCTCCGGCTCGGAGAACGGCGGTGTCGTGAACCAGCCGCGGTCCTTCTCCCAGATGACCGGCGGGTTGAGGCATTCCTCGATGGTGGTCCAGATCGAGAAGGAGGGCGCGAAGTCGTAGCCCTCGACGACGAGGTTCGCGCCGTCGCGGATGCCGACCTCGTCGATCTCGCCGAACAGGTGGTCGGCCGCGTAGCGGGCGAACACGTCGGCGAGTCCGGGCTCGACACCGATGCCGCACAGCGCCAGTCGTCCGCCGGCCTTCCATTCGGGCTCCTTGGCGAACTGCTCATCGCCGAGCTTCACGCCGACCTCGGCGAACGGGTTGGCGGGGTGCGGCCGGGAGAGGCTCATGGCAGTGTCGAGGTAGTCGGCCCCGGCCGCGAACGCTCCGTCGAAGATCGGCATCACGTAGCGCGGATCGATGACGTTGAGCACGTGCGTGATCTGATGCTCGCGGCACAGTGCGGCCACGGCATCGGTGTCCGAAGCATCCAGCTGCGCAGCCACGAACCGGGCATCGGCCAGCCGGTCCACCACCGCTCGCGCTCGATCAGCGTCGTAGTCCGAGACCACCCACACGTCGAAGAAGTCGCGTCGGGCGGCAATGAGGGCCGCGGAGGTTCCGACTCCGCCAGCGCCAACGGCGAGGACTCGCATGTCAATCTCCTGTGATGTGTGAGGTGAGGGGAATGTAGCGGCAGAAGCATCGAGGTGGCGCGGCATGACAGGTCATGAGTCGAATCCCAGGCCGATCCGATCGAGGGTCCGCAGCCAGGCATTGCGCCGTCCCTCGTTCTCGTCCGCGCGCTGCAGGGAGGCGGTGGTGAGGGAGATGCCCCAGGAGCGCATCGGCTCGGGCGGGAACGGGATCGGCTTGGTCCGCACCATCTCCAGCGAGGTCGCCTCCGACTCACGCCCGTCCAGCAGGTCGAGCATCGTCGCGGCACCGAACCTCGATGCGCCGACCCCGAGCCCGGTATAGCCCGCCACGTACGCGGTCATGCCATCGTGGGCTGTCCCCCAGAAGGCGCTGAACCGCGAGCACGTGTCGATGGCTCCGCCCCAGGCATGCGAGAAGCCGATGCCCTCCAGGGCCGGGAAGGTCTGCAGGAAGTGCTCGGCGAGCCGTTCGTAGGACTCGGTGCTGTGCTCGAAGCCCGGGCCGAAGCCGTTGCCATGGTGGTACACGGCGTCGTAGCCGCCCCACAGGATCCGACCGTCTTCCGTGGTCCGGTAGTAGTGGAACTGGTTGCCCGAGTCGCTGATCCCCTCGCGACCGCTCCACCCGATGGCGGACCACTGGCGATCGGTGAGCGGCTCGGTCATCAGGACGTAGTCGTACACCGGGACGACGAGATGCTTCAGGCGTCTGAGGAGCGGGGGGTAGGCGTTGGTGGCAAGAGCCACGCGACCCGCGCGCACGGCTCCGCGCCGGGTGGTTGCCACGACGTGGTCGCCTTGGGCCTTGAGACCCGTGACGGGCGTGTGCTCGAACACGTGGACGCCGAGCTCCAGGCAGGCGGCGCGCAGGCCCCAGGCGAGGCGTGCGGGGTCGACGAGGGCGACGCCGCGGGAGTCGAGCACGCCGCCGAGATACGACGGCGAGTCCACGCGGGCGCGCACCTCGGTCGCGTCCAGCAGGCGGAGGTCCTCGCCGAGCGGCCGGCCCTCATCAACGCGGGTGGCGAGCCCGGCCACCTGGTAGGGCTCGACCGCCACGTCCAGTTCGCCGGAGCGGATGACGTCACAGTCGATCGCCAGGTCACGGATGGCCGACTCGATCGCGTCGAGGTTCTCGTGTCCGAGGCGCACAAGCGTGGGCATGTCGTCACGCCAGCGGTCGAGGCCGTTCGCGAGTCCGTGGGTGAGCGAGGCGGCGACGAACCCGCCGTTGCGCCCAGTCGCGCCCTCGGCCACGCGTCCGCCCTCGACGAGGGTCACTCGACGACCGGGGTCGGCCTGCTTGGCGAGCAGCGCTGCCCACAGGCCAGTGAATCCTCCGCCCACGACAAGGAGGTCGGTGTCGATCGTCTCGGTCAGGGCAGCGGTGGCGGCGGGCCGGACGGCGCGATCGAGCCAGAAGACCGATCTCTGAGCCTCCGCGACGGACCGCCTCGCCGCATCGCTCGGGGTGTTGTTGAAGAACATCAATGCTCCTAGGAGAGGCTGCTTGCGGAATGCGAGGCCTACGTGCCTCGTCGTCCCACCAGTCCCTTCACGGAGCGAGCGGAACCCACGTCCGCTCGGTAAGGCGCCCTCGGCGCAGCGCTCAGTCTACGCGCTAGGAGCGTGAGACCGCGTCCGCCAGAACCGGAGCCGTCGTCGGCGTGGGCTGCTCCAGCGCCTTGCGGCGCCGGTGGTTGACGTACTGACCCGTGAGGACGATGACCAGCGCGATGAGGAAGACCAGCGTCGCGAGGGCATTCACCTGGACCGGGATGCCGCGCTGTGCTGCGCCCCAGATGAAGATCGGGAACGTCACCAGCGTGCCGGCATTGAAGTAGCTGATGATGAAGTCGTCGAACGACAGCGAGAAGCCCAGCAGCGCCGCACCGAGGATGCCGGGCAGCACGAGCGGGAAAGTCACGAACCGGAAGGTCGCTCGAGGATCCGCGTACAGATCGCGCGCGGCCTCCTCCAGCCTCGGATCGAGGCCCTGCAGTCGCGCCTTCACCGTCACGACGACGAACGAGATGATGAACATGATGTGCGCGACGACGACGGTGCCGAAGCCGAGCGGGAAGCGCATGTTCAGGAACAGTGCGAGCAGGCTCGCACCCATGACGACCTCGGGGGTGGCCATCGGCAGGAAGATGAGCAGGTTCGTCGTGCTGCGCCCCTTGAAGCGGTAGCGCACCAGAGCGAAGGCGATCATCGTTCCGAGGATCGTCGCGAGGATCGTCGCGATGAGGCCGATCTCGATGCTCGTCACGAAGGACGAGCACACGCCCGGCACGCCGCACAGGTTCGTCCACGCATCGGTGGAGAACTCGTTCCACTTGAGGTTGAACTTGCCCACGGGGTGGTTGAAGCTCAGCACCATGATCACGGCGATCGGGATGAACAGGTAGACGAGCACCAGGATCGCGATGATCCGCAGCAGGTTTCTCCGAAGCCAACGCATCAGACGAGGTCCTCCGTTCCGGCACGCCGGACATAGGTGAAGACGAGCACCAGGATCGCTGCCATGAGGATGAACGACAGTGCACTGGCCGTCGGGTAGTCACGGAACTCGATGAAGTTCGTCTGGATCGCGTTGCCGATCATGCGGTTCTTGGCCGACCCCAGCAGCTGGGCGTTGATGTAGTCGCCGGCTGCCGGAATGAAGGTCAGCAGCGTGCCGGCCACGACACCCGGCATCGACAAGGGCCAGGTCACCTTCCAGAAGCCCTTGCTCGGCGAGGCGTAGAGGTCACCGGCCGCCTCGATCAGGCGCGGGTCGATCTTCTCGAGGGCGGCATACAGCGGGAGGATCATGAACGGCAGGAAGTTGTACGTCAGCCCAGCGACGACGGCAATCCACGTGTTGAGGATCCGGCCGTCGGGGAGCAGGTGCAGCGCGTTCAGGAACTGCGTGATGGGGCTCTCGTCCGCGAGGATCGTCTTCCACGCGTAGGTGCGCAGCAGGAACGACGCGAACGACGGTGCGACCACGAGGACCAGCATCAGCGAGCGCCATTTGCCGGCCTTGAACGCGATGAAGTACGCCAGGGGGTAGGCGATCACCAGTGCGAGGACCGTGGCCGCCCCGGCATAGACGAAGGACCGCACGAACTGCGGCCAGTACTGCGAGATCGCGTCCCAGTAGTTGCTGAACTGCAGACCCGGCTGGTAATGGCCGGTCTTTCCCTCCACTGGGCTCTGCAGGCTCGTGGCGAACAGCGTGACCAGAGGGATGGCGAAGAAGACCGCCAGCCATGCCATGCCCGGGAACAGGAGCACGTACCCCGTACGGGAGCGCCGTTGGGCGACCGTCGACGGCGGCGCCGGAACGCCCGCCGTGGGAACGACGTGAGCCATCGTCACGCCTCCGCGATGTCGACGGCCAGCGCCTGGTTGACAGCCTCGAGGGCAAGCACCTCGGGATCGACTCCGACGTCCACGCCGGCCGACCCGTCGAGCCCGAAAGTGTGTCGCGGCGACCAGTGCACGACCACCGGGTCCCCGACCTCGCAGCGATCGCCGACGACGACGTTCTGCTCGAAGACGATGACCTCCTGCTCCCACGGGGTCATCACCAGGTACTGCGTGGAAACGCCCATGTACGACACGTCGGTCACCCGGCCGCTGACCCGGTTGTGGTGCTCAGGCACCTCATGGGCATCGACCTCGTCGACGACGCGCATCTTCTCGGGGCGCACGCCGACGATGACGCTGTCACCCGTGGCGAAGCTCCGGTCGACGGGAACGGCGAAGTTCTGCCCGTGCGCGGCGATCACCATGTCGTCACCGGACATCCCTGCCCGGTGGCCCTTCAGGAGGTTCGACTGGCCGAGGAAATTCGCCACGAAGACGGTGCGCGGCAACTCGTAGATGTCGGCAGGGTGACCCATCTGCTCGATCCGACCGGAGTTCATCACGGCGACCGTGTCGGCCATCGTCATGGCCTCCTCCTGGTCGTGCGTGACGTGCACGAAGGTCGTGCCGACCTCGGTCTGGATGCGCTTGAGCTCGATCTGCATCTGGCGTCGGAGCTTGAGGTCGAGCGCACCCAGCGGCTCGTCGAGGAGCAGCACATCGGGACGGTTGATGAGGGCTCGGGCCACGGCGACCCGCTGCTGCTGCCCACCGGAGAGCTGAGTCGGCTTCCGCCGTGCCATCGGCGTCAGCTCGACGAGGGCGAGGATCTGGTCCACCTGCGCGTTGACGTCCTTGACGCCGCGCCGCCGCAGGCCGAAGGCGACGTTCTCGAAGATGTCGAGGTGCGGGAACAGGGCGTACGACTGGAACACGGTGTTGACCGGTCGCTCGAACGCCCGCAGGCTCGTGATGTCCTTGTCGCCGATGTGGATGGTCCCCCCGGTCGGATCCTCGAGGCCGGCGACCATGCGCAGGGTGGTGGTCTTGCCGCAGCCCGAGGCGCCCAGCAGCGCGAAGAACGACCCTGCGGGAATGGTCAGGTTCAGGTCGTCGACCGCGGCGAGATCGCCGAACTTCTTGGTCAGGTTGCGCAGGTGCAGGTCCTCGACCTGACGCGTGCCGTTCGTGGTTGCCACCGAATCCTCTTTCGCCTAGTTGCCGATCGCCTTCTGGAAGGCCCGCTGGTACTGGTCGTTCTGGTCGACCGTGAGCGGCATGAACACGTACGAGTTCGCCAGGGTCGCCTCGGTCGGGAAGATCCACTGGTTGTCGACGAGTGACGGGTCGATCGACTTCATCTCCTCCTGCGCCCCCTGCACCGGACAGATGTACTGCACATACGCGGCCACCTGAGCCGCCACCTTCGGGTCGTAGTAGTAGTTCATGACCTTCTCGGCGTTCTTCTTGTGGGCCGCCATCGCCGGAATGAGCATGTTGTCGGTCCACAGCGTGCCGCCGGTCTCGGGCAACGCGATCGCGAAGTCCTGGCCGAGTTGGATCATGTCGCCCGACCAGCCGATGACCGCGACCACGTCGCCGCTCTCCAGCGAACCGGCGTAGTCGTTGCCCGTGACCTGCCTGATCTGGCCGTTGTCGACCTGCTGGGTGAGCAGGTCGATCGCTTGGTAGAACTGGTCCTCGGTGAATTGGGAAGGGTCATTTCCCTGATACCCCATGAGGATTCCCATGGTGTCGCGCATCTCCGAGAGAACCGTTACCCGACCCCTCAGCGCGGGGTCGAACAGCTCGGACACTGAGGTCATCTGGTCGCTTCCCGTCAGCTCCTTGAGCTTCGCCTTGTTCCAGCCGAGGCAGCCGAACCCGGACTGCCACGGGAGGCTGAAGTCCCGGTTCGGGTCGAACGCGACGTGCTGCAGCTTCGCAATGAGGTTCTTGGAGTTCGGGATCCCAGCCTTGTCGAGCGGCTGCGCGAAGCCGCTGGAGATCCACAGTCCGGCCATCCAGTCCGTCAGGACGACGAGATCGCGGCCGATGTCCTGGCCCTGCTCGAGTTGCGTCCGCACCTTCGCGAAGAACTCGCTGTTGTCATTGACATCCTCCGTGTAGGTCACGGCGATGCCGCTCTCCTTCTGGAAGGCGTCAAGCGATGGGCGGCTGCTGGTCGCGTCGTCTACGTCGATGTACAGCGGCCAGTTGGACCAGTTGACGGCCTTGTCTGCCTCGGACCGGTCGGGCTGGGTCGCCGCGGAGGGCGTGCCGGACGCGGCGGCGGAGTCCGGCGCGGTGGCGCCGCAGGCCGCTGCCGCCATCGCCACTCCACCCAGACCGGCCGCCTGCAGCAGCCGACGTCGGGACACGGATGATCGAATCGGCCCGACGGCGAGGCCGGGACGCTGCATGGGCATGAAGGTTCCTTCGACGATCGGAGGGGCGAACGGCTACTTGGGCTCGGTGAAGATCGTTCGATGCCAGGGCTTCCTGGCGGTCCCCGTGATGTCCATCGACACGTGCTTCACGTTCGTGTACTCCTCGAACGAGTAGTCCGACATGTCCTTGCCGAAGCCGGACTGCTTGTAGCCGCCGTGCGGCATCTCGCTGACGATCGGGATGTGGTCGT
>Ga0302322_100005431_pt1 | contig 11178 bp, 10 predicted proteins | sample Fen_T0_2_FD_203757 | JGI IMG/M metagenome (GOLD analysis project Ga0302322, IMG submission 203757) | Peat permafrost microbial communities from Stordalen Mire near Abisko, Sweden - Fen_T0_2 | ecosystem: Environmental > Terrestrial > Soil > Wetlands > Permafrost | place: Sweden: Abisko... | reverse complement strand
CTTCCAGCGTCTCGTCGAACAATGGCCCGGGGTCGAGACCCAGCGCCATGCCCGATGGACAAAGCGTGAGCGCTTCGCCGTCGCGGGCGCGGATCACCAACCCCGGCTCGTGTCCGGCCCGGCAGAACGTGAAGACGTTGGTCTCGAGATCGAGAATACCGTAGATGAGCGAGATGAACATCGCCTCCGGCATGTCCGGCTGGACGATGTAGTTGACCATGCGGAGCACCGTCGCCGGATTCCAGCCGCCCTGGGCCTTCACCCGCAGGGCCGTGCGGCAGGCCGACATCATCAGGGCAGCAGCGGTGCCCTTGCCAGAAACGTCCGCGACCGCAAAACCCCAGCGGCGCTCGCCGACCGGGAAAAAGTCGTAGTAGTCTCCGCCCACGAGGCGTGAGGGAGTGTAGAGCGTGTCGATCTCCACCTCGGAAATGTCGGGGTAGACCCGCGGCAACAGATGGTGCTGGACCTCCTGGGCCACCTGCAGATCGCGCTCCCGCGCATCGCGTTCCCGCTCCTCCGCCTCCCGGCGCAGCGTGATGTCGGTCAAAATACCCTCGTGGTGTGTGACTTGTCCGTCGGCCCCGACCCGCACCAGCGTCCGGTCGTCGATCCACCGCACCTGGCCCGCCCGGGTCACGAACCGATACTCCTGCCGGTATTCGCGGTGACCTGCCGCCGAATGCGCCCGGACCTCGTCGATCACGCGGTTGACGTCATCAGGATGAATGAGGTCCACGAAACGGGCCCGGCCACTCAAAATCTCCTGCGCGCCAAAACCGAATTGCGAAATGCTCTCCGAGACAAACTCCACCGGCCAGCCCTCCCGGGCGCTCCAGAGCACCACGACCGACGGCGACCGGTCGATGATCCGCTCCAGTTCCTCGCGGCGGGCCAGCGCGGCGTGCAGGGCATCCTCCGCCTGCCGCCGCTGGGTTATGTCGCGCCCGATTCCGAAAAAGACCGCCGCGCCGTCCTCGTCGTGGATGATCGCACCGGTCGAGGCATGCCAGCGCCACGTGCCCTCTTTGTGCCGGATGCGGTATTCGACCGAACGGTTCGGGCCGCCGCCTTCCCGCACCTCGCGGAAAAACGCCACACAAGCCGGCACATCGTCGGGATGGACAAAGTCCGTGAACGAGTGGCCCACGACCTCGGACAGCGGATGGCCGAGCTTGGCTGTCCACGCCGGCGAAACCGAGACGCACACCCCCTGAATGGTGAGCGAATAGAGGATCTCGCTGGCATTGTCGAAATACCGGCGCAAGCGCTGTTCGTTGGCCCGCAGTTCCTGCTCGGCCCGCACCCGGTCGGTGATGTCGATCAGCATCGCGAACTGCTGGGTGAGCCGGCCCCGTTCATCGCGCAGCACGGCCACCGTGAGCCGGCCCCAGACGGTGCGTCCGTCCTTGTGGATGTAGCGCTTCTCGAGTGTGAAGTTGTCGATCTCGCCGCGCTGGATCCGCTGATACATGGCCTCCTGCTCCCGCCGGTCATCGGGATGGGTGATCCGCATCATCGCGCCGAAATCTTCCGCCTCCTTGGGCGTGAGCCCGATGATCTCGCAGAAGCGGTCGTTGAGATGGTAGATGTCGGGTTTGCCCCACTCCACCCAACTGATGCCGACGGGCCCGTGTTCGAACACGATGCGGAGCTGGTCGTGCGCCGCCTTCAACTGGGCGGTCCGCTCGATCACCCGCTGTTCCAGTTCTTGATTGAGCTTCCCCACCTCCATCTGCGCCACCTTCTCGTCGGTGATGTCAGTGAGGATACCATCGTAGACGGCGACCCGCCCCGCGCCGTCGCGCCGGATGACGACCCGGTCGCGAATCCAGCGCACCTGCCCGTCTTTGCGGACGATGCGATGCTCCAGTGGCGGGAGCGGACGGCCCTCGAGCGCCGCTTGAGCATGTTCCAGCACGGCCGCCCGGTCCTCGTCCGGCACCATGTAAATCCACAGCAGGGGATTGTTCTGAAATTCCTCGATCGTGTACCCGGTGACCGCCAGGCATGACGGGGTGTGCGTCGTCGCCACCGCCCGCCCGTCGCGGACCTCGACGGTGTAATGGTAATCGGTGACCGACGCGAGCAGCAGCCGGTAGAGTTGCTCGCTTTGGCGGAGTTGTTCGGTCCGGTCGCGGACATGGCGCTCCAGATCGCGGGTGAGGCGGCTCAATTCCTCCTCCACCCGCTTCAGCCGGGTGACGTCGGTGTGCAGCGCGAGGAAGAACTGCGGCCGGCCATCCCCTCCGGGCACCGGTGTGACCGTGGTGTCGACCCAGAAAAACCCACCATCCTTGGCGCGGTTGCGCACCACGCCGCGCCAGATGCGACCGGCCAACACCGTTTCCCAGAGGTCGCGCCAGAAATCCGCCGGATGGAAACCGGAATTGATCACCCGGTAGGTTTTTCCCAGCAGTTCGTCGCGGGAAAACCGGGCGACCTCGCAGAACCGGTCGTTCACGAACAGAATCACTCCGTGGAGGTCGGTCATCGCCACGATGGCGTGGACATCCACCGCGGCGCGCAGCCGCTCAAGAAACAACGTGGCGCTCCCGCCGGCAATGAACACGGCCGGCGACGTCGCGGTTCCTCCTTCGAAAGACGATCCAGGCTGATGTTCGGAAGCCATGCGCGGTATTCAGTCTACCGGCGCGAAGGTGCACCATGATGGCGGCCGTCGCCAGCGCATTGCCCAGTTTTCTACTGCAACCCGCGCCCCCTGCGGCGGGCCCCGCGGATACGGCCGCGGAAAGGAAGATCAACATCCTGCGACTCTGGCGGCGTTCCGCCGGCGGCGAATGCCGTCTGACCCTGCAAAGGGCGCAACGTCACGGCACCATCGCCGCGCCAGACCGGTTCCGTTCAGCCGCGCGCCCGGCTCCGCCACGCCGAGAGATAAGCGGCGAGCTCCCGGCAAAGCGCCGCCGCCGCGGCCTCCTGCACGTCCACGCGAGAGAGCCCCTGAAAACCAAGGAACCCGTCGCGCAGGTTCCCGGAATTATCCGGAAGCAGGTGACAGATGGCCCAGTAGACGCACGGCGCCGGCGCCCCGAACTCGGGCGCGGCTTCCGCGTATCCGGTGGTTGCGATCCCGAGGTCCGCCCCGAACAACGCGCAGGCTCCACGCGCCATTTGCCGCGCCACTTCGGCTGACACACCATTCACCGCCTGTGCCGTCGCGCGATCGACCCCGAGGTGTCGCTGTTTCTGCGCCAAAGCATACGCGGTGATGCCCCCCAGAAAAAACTCCGACGCGCCCGGAATCGCCACGATCCGCGCCTGCACCTGCCCGCCGGTCAAGCTCTCGGCCACCCCCAGGGTCAGCCGCGGGTATTCGAGGAACAGTTTCTTCAGCATCCTCTCGCGATTAACCAGCCCTGGCCGGCATGGCAACAGCCGGCTGCCCTCGGGCCCCGCAGTCCGCAGGGCGGATTCATCCGCGATGGGTCCGATACGCCGAAGCTCGTTTCGGCTTTGGCTTGCTGGAGGGACGACCTCCGTGTCGTCCGTTCGTCGAAACGGTCCACGTGAAGGCGGACCCTTCACCACGAAAACGAAAAAACGCGACCCTTGCCGCGCATCGCGTCTTTCGGAAAGCAGCGCCCCAGCAGCCTGCTGGGGAAAGCGGGCTAGGGGCGGCGCAGGGCCGAGATTCAGGGGAACCTCAGGCGATATGCCGGTATTTCACCGGCGGTATCTTAAAACGATGACCGGAATCCAGGTCGGTGAAGATATGCCAATCGGTATCGTCCGTGTGATGGACGAAGACCTCGAGCACCTGGCCCTGATCGTAGTGGTATTCCTCCGCTTCGACCAGGTGATCCATGTGCCGGATGGCTTCACCAAGTTCCCCGGTGTGGTTCTCCAGAATCTCGATTTTCCAATTCATGGGAGTATGGGGTTGAGAAACGCCCCGTGGCGCTGGCGGGGATATTGTCCGGGGCGTAACCCCGGTCAAGCCGGGCGGCATTGGGAATTTGCCGAACCCGCGCTATGTAGCCGGGCTAATCGTCTGGCGTCGGAAACTGCAATTTTCTCCCCTTTTTGAACGGGCCGCCTGATTACTTTCCAACGGCTTCGCTGTGGGCCAGCAACGCCGCCAACCCCTGCTCCATGTCCGGCGCCATCAACGGCCCCAACACCAGGCCGAACCATCGCGTGAGCGGACTCCAGCCCAGATCACCTTCGCTGCTCCAGGTGACGATCGTCTGGCGGCCGCCGGCGGTGCCCACCAGACGGAGCATCCCGACCGACTGCACCGGCATGACGTCAACCGTCATCCGGTATTCGACCCTCTCCTCCGGCACGCAATTCGTGATCTCGATGCGCCCGCCCCCCTGCCGCGCGCTGCGCCAAGTGAGCCACGCCCCCGGGCCGGTGGTCGCGGGCGACCCCTCCATCTGAATCGCAGGATCGCGCGTCAACCAGACGTTCCACTCCCGCCAACGGCCCAGGTCCGCCACCAATGGGAACACCCGCCCGGGCGGCGCGGCGACCGTGACCGTGCGGAGCACCCGGTAGTGGCGCGGCAGAAACAGGCTGGCCGCCACGAGCGCCCCAACCACCAGCACAAACACCAGACTGAGGCGCAGAAGATATTTCATCGTTGGCAGCGTGAAGATCCGCGACCGGCCGCTGGTGCCTCAGGTCAGCTCGATCCCCACCGGGCAATGGTCGGAGCCCAGCACGTCCGGTTCGATGAACGCCCGCGCGAGCCGCGGCCGCAGCGCCGCCGACAGGCCGAAATAGTCGATGCGCCACCCGATGTTCCGGGCGCGGGCGTTGGTCATCACACTCCACCAGGTGTAGTGCCCGCCCTCGCCGGGATGCAGCGCGCGGAATGTATCCACAAAACCCGCGCTCACGAGATTGGAAAACCCCTCGCGCTCCTCGACGGTGAAACCGTGGGTGCGGACATTCGCCTTGGGATTGGCGAGGTCGATCTCCGTGTGCGCGACGTTGAGGTCGCCGCAAAACACCACCGGCTTTTTCCGTTCGAGCTGCTTGAGGTGTTGGAGAAACGCCGGGTCCCACTCCTTGTGGCGGTACGCGAGCCGCTCGAGCTCGCGCTTGGCATTTGGCGTGTAGCAGTTCACCAGAAAAAACTCGGGCAGCTCGACCGTGAGCACCCGCCCCTCGTTGTCCCCGAGCAGGGCGCCCATCCCGCGGGTGATCGAAAGCGGTTTCTGTCGCGTCAATGTCAGCACGCCGCTGTAGCCGGGCCGCTCCGCGCTGTGCCAGTGCGCCTCGTAACCGTCCGGCCAGACCACCGCCACCTGATGCGGCGCCGCCTTGGTTTCCTGAAAGCATACGACGTCGGCCTGCTCGCGCTTGATCCAGTCGAGCAGGCCTTTGTTCAACACCGCGCGAATGCCATTGACGTTCCAGCTGACGAGTTTCATGCGCAGGGAGAGATAGCGCAGTCGCCCCGTTCGGCGAACGAAAAGCACAGTTCCGCCTACGATCAAGCCCGCGACGCCGGACGGCCTCCTGCGGCCTGGCGTTGATTCGTTCTGGAGTGTTCCTGGATGGTGGGGCGGGATTCACGCCCGCCATTGAATCGAAATCCACCCTGGCGGATGTGAATCCCGCCCCGCCGTCGTCAGCAACGTCCCCATCGCCGGATTTGGGGTGGTTCCATGGAAGGGTGAATCCGTCCTCCTGCGGCTTCGTCGCGGCTTTGACACCCGGACAACGGCGGAGGACGATGCCGGCCATGCTCGTGCATACCGTCCGCTTCTACCTCCGGCCCGACCTCGCCCCCAAACACCACGCTGCGCTGCGCGCCGGGCTCGAATCGCTCCGCGCCGTGCCCGGCGTGCGCCACCTCTTCGTCGGCACCCCCGCCGCCGTGCCCGCCCGCCCGACGGTCGACACCGAGTTCGGCTTCGCCCTCACCGTGGTCTTCGACGATGTCGCCGCGCATAACCGCTACCAGACCCACCCCGTGCATCTGAAGTTCGTCGCCGACAACAAGGACTCCTGGACGCGCGTCGCGGTGATCGACGCGGAGTGACCGTCTGCACCGTCTCCGTGAAACCTCCCGCCGCGCCCACGCCGCAGCCTTCCTGCCGGTTGGAAGTCAAAGTCATCCCCGGTGCCTCGCGCGACGAGGTGGTCGGCATGCTGGGCGCCGCGGTGAAAATCAAGCTGCGCGCGCCGCCGGTCGAGGGCCGCGCCAACGAAGCGCTGCTCGAGTTCCTGGCTGAACGCCTCGCCCTGCCCCGTCGGGCGGTGTCATTGGCTCATGGCGACACGTCGCGGCACAAGGTGCTCCTCATCGCGGGGCTCGACCTGCCGACCGTTCTTACACGGTTGGGGGTGTAATCTGCCGCCTCGGGCGCAGATTTAACCTTTCCGCCACAAACGCCGGTATTTTCAGTTTCCCTCGCGCCGACCGTTCGCAATTCTTGCTGCCCCCGCCATGCCCGCCTCCGCCAGCCTTTCCCGCCGCCGCTTCCTGCAAGCCGCCTCCGCGGCCGGTCTGCTCGCCGCGCTGCCGGGCCGCGCCGCGGTGACGTCGGCCTCCGGACCGAAGCCGGCCGGCCGGAAAGCCCACAATGTCATCTTCATGGTGGCCGACGGCATGAGTGCCGGCGCGTTCACGCTCGGCAGTCGCCATCTGGAGCGCACGACCGGCCGGCCCTCGCGCTGGGCGGACCTGCTGGCCAGCGACCGGGAGCTCCACTGCGGGTTGATGGACACCGCGTCCGCTGATTCGCTGGTGACCGATTCCGCCGCCGGTTCCTCGGCGTGGGGCGGCGGCCGGCGGGTGAAGAACGGATACCTCAACATCGCCCCCGACGGCACGGCGGTGGAGCCGCTTCTCGTGAAAGCGCGCCGCGCCGGGAAATCAACCGGTCTGGTCACCACCGCCACCGTCACCCACGCCACGCCGGCGGGGTTTCTCGCCACGATCGACCAGCGCGGCCATGAGGCGGAGATCGCGGTGCAATACCTCGCGCGCGGCATCGACGTCTGCCTCGGGGGCGGCGGAAGGTTTTTCGCCCCGACCTTGCGCCCCGATCACCGGAACCTCGCCGGGGAATTCGCCGCCGCCGGCTACACCGTGCTGCGCGACCGCGCGGCCCTGCTCGCCGCGACCCCCGCCCAACATCGCCTGCTCGGCCTGTTCGGGGACGACCACCTGCCCTACCGGGTCGATCACCGCGCCGCGCCTGAACTCGACTCCCTGGTCCCGACGCTGGCAGAGATGGCGGCCGCCGCCCTGGCCCGGCTCGCGCTGAATCCCGCCGGATTTGTCCTGCAGGTGGAGGGCGCCCGCGTCGACATGGCGGCCCACAACAACGATGCCGCGGCGTTGCTCGGCGAGATGCTTGATTTCGATGCCGCCGTGGGCGTGGTGCTCGATTTTCAGCGCGAGCACCCCGACACCCTGGTCGTGCTCACCACCGATCATGGCACGGCCAATCCCGCGCTCAATGGCGATGGCGACCCCGCGGCGGCCCTCGCGCGAATCGACGGAGTCCGCGAATCCTTCGACCGGATGGCGCCCTCGCTCCGGCCGGGCATGAGCGCGGAGGAACTGCAGGAGCGCTTCGCCGCGGCCACGGGGCTGCCGATCACCGCCGCCGAGATGGAACCAGTGCGTGAATACCTCGGAAAACTCAATCCCTCGGACTACGCCCCGGGCAAAACGATGAAAGCCTCCCTCGGCGCCGTCCTCACCCGGCATCTCGGGATCGGGTGGACGGGCACCGCCCACACGGGGGACTTCGTGATCTTCACCGCCAAAGGCCCCGGGGCCGAGGCCTTCCCCGCGCTGGTCCGCAACGACGCGGTGCACGGCCACCTGCTGGCAGCGATGGCAATTGCGTAGGCGGTTGCGCTTCGCCCCCCCGCCGACCGTTCCGCATGCCGGCTCTTCCATCGGCCTGGCCAGACGGATACTCGCGCAAAGCTCTATCGAGGTTGCGCCGCACCAGCGACGCGGCGTTGGACCGCCACACTGCGCCGCGAACGACCGCCGGATTTTCCTTTCCTTGGAACCATTGATCGCACCGTGAAACACCAAACTCCTCCACGTTCGTCAGGTCAGAATGCGCTGCTCCAACACCTGCGCAGCGTCTGGGTTTCGGCGATCTTCGCCGTGGGTTTGCCCGGCCCGCCACTGCTTGCGCAGACGCAGATCCTCCCCGACTTCCAGGCCGATCCTTCCGCCCGGGTCTGGAACGACGAACTGTGGATCTACCCCTCGCACGACATCGCCGGAAGCACCGGGTGGGACATGGTGGACTGGCATGCCTTCTCCTCCACCGACCTGAAGCACTGGACCGATCACGGCGTGATCTTCGGGCTGAAGGATCTCACCTGGGCCCGGAAGTGGGCGTGGGCGCCCGATTGCCTGCAGCGCAATGGAAAATTCTATTTCTACTTTCCCGCCGACGATCAGATCGGGGTCGCCGTATCCGACAAGCCCGACGGCCCCTTCCAAGACGCGCTCGGCCGGCCGCTCCTCGCCCGCGACGAAGGCGGCACCCGGGTGATGGATCCCTGCATCTTCGTCGACGATGACGGGCAGGCTTATCTCTATTTCGGGCAGAATGCCTTGCGCGTGGTGAAACTGAAGCCCGACATGGTCACCCGGGACGGACCGATCATCGCCCTCGCGGTGAAGAACTTTCACGAAGGCATCTGGGTCCACAAACGGAACGGCCGGTATTACCTGTCGTATCCAAGCTTCGAAAACGGCCGCGCTTCAAAAATGGAATACAGCATCGGCCGGTCGCCGCTGGGCCCCTTCGAACCCAAGGGCGTGATCCTGGACAACCACTCGCGCAACATTCACGGCTCCATCACGGAGTTTCGCGGCCAGTGGTATCTCTTTTACCACGTCCAGGGTCCGAGCCCCTACGAGCGCCGCGTCTGCCTCGAGTCGCTGACCTACAATGACGACGGCACGATTCAGCCGCTGACGATGCACCGCCCGAGCCAGTAGGCCCGCCGACCTCCATTCCCTTTCGAGCGCAGGACGCCGTCAGAAACCGTTCCGGCTCCAGAACCTGCCCGCATCTCGAGAGAGCGGGAACCCTCGGGCGGTTTACTTCTCCTCCTCGCGCACCGGCTTGAGATCGATGGAGGTCGGCTGAGTGGGATCGCCCGGGAGGAGCGTGCCGTCGACCACGGAAAGCTCGACGACGTTGATCGCGGTCCGCCGCCCCCCACCGAAGTAGAACCACCACGCGCGATCGCCGCTGACGACGACGTCGCCGTGGGATCCGAACAGCGGTTTTTGCTGCAGCTTCCAGTTCGTGCAATCCTCCGAACTCCACACGCGCATCCCGTTGGCCCAGCAATCGGCGATCAACCAATACCGCCCCTTCCAGTGGAACACCTTCGGGCCTTCACCGTTGAAGTCGGTGACGGCATTGCCCTTCGGCACCCATTTGAGCAGGTCGGCGCTGTCGGCGTAGGAGAGGGCCTTTTCGGCACGTTCATCCTTGTACCACATCCGCCACCCTCCGGCGGGAAGCTGGATGACGGCCGCGTCGATCACGCGATCGGATTTGAGATCGAGCGGGCCGATGGCCTCCCATTTCAGGCCGTCTTTGCTGGTCAGATGAATGATTGCGCGCGGATGATCCCAATCGTTGAAGACACCGGGAACGAACGTGAGAAACATGTGGTAGGTGCCCTCGAACCAGATGACCTCCGGCGCCCAGTAGGTGCAGTCGTCGGGATGCGCGTCCTTCCCGTAGCTGATGTCGGCGGTCCCGCGGTAGGTCCAGGTCGCGCCGCCGTCGGCCGACTCCGCCAGGCCGATCTTCGTGCCGTGGATCCACGTCACGCCCGGGGCGTCGGTGGCCGCGGCGCGGCGGGCGGTATAGTACATGAACCATTGGTGCGACTCGGCGTTGAAACAGAGGACCGGATCGGTCGGCGCATCAAACGGCGGATCACAATAGAGCGGCCGGGGTGCGAGCCGGCCGGCCGGCCCTGGGTCGGCCGCCAGAGTTTGGGCGGCGGGGAGCCCGGTAGTCGCCATGAAGAAACAGCCGGCCAACACCAGGAGATAATTGGGTTTCATGAGCCGTGATTCCGGAGGGGACCATGGTATTCACTTTATTGGTTTGCAGTCAATTTTCCCCCGCCGGACGGAGCCACGGATGATCTTTTCTGCAACTTTTCCGGAGCGCCGGGGTTTTCGAGGCATGAACCCGTTCCTCTGCTTCCTCGCCAATCTCCTCGCCATTTTCGCGATCCCCGCGCTCGCCGTTTCCGCCACCGACCTCTTTGCCGTCCTCATCTCCGTCGCGCTCGTCGCCTTCTTTCTGTTCGATTACGGCCGGGGTTCGCCCCGGCGCCCGCGGCGCCGGGCCGCCGCGATCAGTTGAACCGGAGAAGAGCCGTGCACAGAAGAAAACGCAGGGCACAAAGATCGGAAGATCCCGGAGCGGAGATCGATTGCTGTTCGGATCCTGGGCCCACCCCGCCGGTGAACCATGCCGGGATTCAGCATGGTCCCGCCTTCTTTCCCCTCCGTTGCCTTCGTGGCCTTCTGTAAAATCCGCCTGCGGGATTGGGGTTGAACTCGCCGGCTCCCCGCGGGGCCGGTGCTCCGGTCCCGTTCCGCGGGCAACCCACCCGGCCCACCGCCTCCAGATGATGGCGACAGGCCGGCCGGTTCGCCGTCAATGCGCGCCCTGGGCCTCGGCGAGCTGCTTCTTGCGTTCCTCGATGACCTTCGCCTCGAACTCGGCCGGCATCTCGTGGTAGTAGGCGAACGACTCGGTGTGGTTCGCCCGGCCACCGGTGAGGGCACGGAGCACGGTGGAGTATTTCGCCAGTTCCTTTTGCGGCACGACGGCCTTGACGATCTGGAACGTGCCCTCGGCATCGACGCCGGAGATCTTGCCCCGGCGGCTGGAGATGTCGCCCATGATGGCGCCGATGTATTCCTCGGGCACCTTGACCTCGATGTTGAAAATCGGCTCGAGCAGGCAGGGCCGGGCGGCCTGGAAGGCCTCCTTGAACGCCCAGTACCCGGCAACCTGGAAGGACACGTCGTTGGAATCCACGGGGTGCATCTTGCCGTCGTAGAACTCGACCTTCACGTCGGTGACGTGGAAATGCGCGAGGATGCCCTCGTTGCAGGCCGTCTTCACGCCCTTCTCGACGGAGGGCACGAACACGCGGTCCACGTTCTGGCCGACC
>Ga0302322_100005430_pt1 | contig 11179 bp, 12 predicted proteins | sample Fen_T0_2_FD_203757 | JGI IMG/M metagenome (GOLD analysis project Ga0302322, IMG submission 203757) | Peat permafrost microbial communities from Stordalen Mire near Abisko, Sweden - Fen_T0_2 | ecosystem: Environmental > Terrestrial > Soil > Wetlands > Permafrost | place: Sweden: Abisko... | reverse complement strand
CAATCTCCTTCGAGGAAGAACCACCGACAGTCGACGAAATGGCGGGGAGGATTGTAGCGACGCTTGTGGGGCATCCATATTTAGTTGCAACTCGCGACCACAATGTAGTTGGCTATGCCTACGCTGCACCACATCGCTCACGATCCGCATACCGCTTTTCAGCGGATGTGACGATCTACGTATCTCGGGACACCCATCGCACCGGTATTGGCCGCACGTTGTACACTACTCTGCTGGCAGAACTGTCTATGCGCGGATTTCACGCCGCATTCGCCGGGATCGCCCTCCCGAACGCGGCAAGCGTAGGATTGCACGAGACAATGGGCTTCCACGCAATCGGCGTCTATCGCGAGGTCGGCTTCAAGTTCGGTCGCTGGCACGATGTTGGCTGGTGGCAGCGTCTGCTGTGACTGCCGCTTTGGGGCAGGGGCCGCCGTGGCCGGCAGGTGCTAGGTGAGCTACGCGGGGCTCAAAATCTAAACGGTTCAGCCGGCACGTTCGATCTGATATCCGCTTTGGGTCGTTCGCTTCACTTCGACGGTAGGCCGGCCCCCTTCGGCTAAACAAACCCAAGAATGTGCTCTAAGCTGGTATCGAAATGTTAGCCGCCACAAATGAGTGCATCATGCTGACAACCAAAGGAAGGAATTTCCCCTCGCTGTCCACAAAGCGCCTGGTGTTGCGCGCCATGACACCGAGAGATGCCACCGCCTTCGGAGCCCTCCTGTCGATACCGGACGTGACCCGTCATTCAAATTGGCCGGATAAACCCAGCAAAGTTCAAAGCGAACGGTATGCGAGGTGGATGGTTAAGCTTTACGCCTCCGGCAAGGGCTGCGCGTGGATCATCGAAGACCGAAAGTCGAAATCCCTCATTGGCGCGATCCGCTTCAATAGCTTTGAGAGAAAATGGAGTTCTGGCGAGATCGGATACGAGTTACACCCAGAATTTTGGGGAAAGGGGCTGATGTCAGAAGCGGTTTCCGTCACGATGGCATGCGGTCACGAGATTTTTGGACTTAACCGCATTGAGGCCTGGACGCTTCCCGGAAACTCAGCGTCAGACCGGGTATTGGAAAAATCCGGATTTCGATACGAGGGGACCCTTCGACAGAAGGCTTGGTTCAAAGGTGCGTATCACGATTTCCGAATGTTTGGACGGATCGCGGGCGACCCGCCGGACAAGCAAACGACTGACAACACGGACGCGCAACAGATCTCACGGCCAAACAGGTAGGCCCTCGAGCCCTGCGGTTTCGGGCAGGCCGCAGATCAGGTTCGCATTCTGCACCGCCTGACCGGCTGCTCCCTTGCCGAGATTGTCGACCACGCCCATCGCGATCACCAAGCTGCGCTCTGGATCGGCCGCATAACTGACGAACGCGAGGTTCGAGCCGGTAGCCCATTTGGTCTGCGGCGGCTTGTCGGTGACGCGAACGAACGCCCGCCCGGCGTAGAAGCGCCGGGCCGCGTCCAGGCACTGATCCGTGGTGACGCGGCCGCGGCAGTAAATGGTGGCGAGGACGCCGCGGGTCATCGGCACCAGGTGTGGCGTGAACACCAGCCCGGCCGCGCTGCCGCCACTCAGCCGCTCGATCGTCTTGGCAATCTCGGGCATGTGGACGTGCTGGAGCAGACCGTAGGGCACCAGGTTCTCGTTGCTCTCGGCGTAGCCGAACTTGTTGTCGGCGCCGCCCCGGCCGGCACCGGAGATGCCGGTCTTGACGTCGATCACGATGTTGCCAGGCTCGATCAGTCTGTTGACCAGCAGCGGCGCCAGCGCGTTCAGCGTCGCCGCGGGGAAGCAGCCGGGGTTGGCAACGCGGATGTGGCCCTCGATCTGGGCCGGCCAGACGTCGGCCAGGCCGTACGCCCAACCCTCAACGTAGCGGTGGTCGCCGCCGATGTCGACGATCTTCACGTCCTTCGGCACGCGCGCCAACGCCTCGGCCGAGGCGCCCGTGGGCAGCGACGCGAACAGCACGTCGAGCTTCGGCAGGGTCACGGGGTCCCACTTCTCGATCACCAGTTCGGCCAACTTGGCCGGCACGCCGGGGAAGCGGTCCACCAACCGGCTGCCGGCGCTGCCCTCGCCCGCGGCGTAGACGAGCTCGAAAGACGGGTGGCTCGCGACCAGGCGCATCGCCTCGCCGCCGCCAAAACCGCTGATCCCGACAATGCCGACGCGAATGCTCATGGTGGTGTCCTACTGCTGGAGTGAGCGAACAGGTTTAGCGAGTCTCGCGCTGCCGGCGCGGCGGCTCAGGCGGGAAGCGGGCGTGCCATGAACAACAGCCGTTTGCGCAGGTCGTCGGGCATGTCAAGCGAGTGGGGATTCGGAGCGGCCCGCGCGTGACGCATCGGTCGATCCACCTTGATCAAACGCAAGCTACCTTCCCCCGCGCGCCCTAATGTGGGTCCGGTTGCAAGGCGGGCGCAGGTCCGCCGCCGCAGCATGATGCAGGGTCGGAGCAGGCGATGGGATTGCGCGGATTGACGGTAGCGGCGGTGATGGTCTGTGGTGCGGCCTCGATGGCGGTTGCCCAGTCGGGGCTGGATAGGTCGAGCAATGAGCCCTCTGTCCCCCACCTCGGCGATATCATGAACCTGGTGCAGACCCAGCATGCCAAGCTGTGGTTTGCCGGGCAGGCGCAGAACTGGGAACTCGCGGCCTATGAGTTGCGCCAGCTCAGGGTGAGCCTTGCTGACGCCGTGGTGTTTTATTCGGGCATTCCAGTCGGCAACGTCACCACGCTGGCCGCACCGATCCAGTCGCTTTCGGATGCGATCGGCGCCAAAGATGGCAAGCGCTTTGCCAAGGCCGTGGGCGAACTGACCGATGGCTGCAACGCCTGCCATGTCGCGATGCAACGCAGCTTTATCGCGATCCGCATCCCGACCGACAAGCCTTTTGGCGATCAGGTTTTCCAGCCGCAGGGCAAGAAGTAGCGGCAAGACGTACGGTTCGGGAACCTCTGCGGGAGCAAGCCGGTTTATTGCTCCGGACAGAGGAGCCTGCATCATGATCCGCAAGCTGCGTTCCGGTGAATACCGCCTCTATTCCCCCAAGCTCGATCCCAGGACCGGCAAGAGGCGCAATCTCGAAACATTCAAGTCCCGTACGGCCGCGGAGAAACACGAGCGCGATGCGCGGTATTTGAAGCGGCATTAGGGTGCTGCCAAAGCAGTGGTTTGCAGCGCAAAAAAAAGCTCCTTCCACCTGTGCGCGTCATGGACTAAGAGCGGCGACAACCCCGTTCCCATGACCTGAGCCCCAATGATCCGCCTCGACAACGTCAGCAAGCAAGTCGGCCACCAGATTCTCTTCATCGAGGCCTCCGCGGCCCTGCAGAAGGGCGAGAAGATCGGTCTGGTCGGCCCCAACGGCGCCGGTAAGACCACGCTGTTCCGCATGATCTCCGGGCAGGAGCAGCCCGACGAAGGGCAGGTCTCCATCGATCGCGGCGTCTCGATCGGCTATTTCAACCAGGACGTCGGCGAGATGTCGGGCCGCAGCGCGGTTGCCGAAGTGATGGACGGCGCCGGTCCGGTCGCGGCCGTCGCCAGCGAGCTCAAGGAGCTGGAGGCCGCGATGGCCGATCCGGAGCGCGCCGACGAGATGGACGAGATCATCGCGCGCTATGGCGAGGTGCTGGGCCGGTTTGAAGAACTCGATGGTTATGCGCTGGACAGCCGGGCGCGCGAAGCGCTGGCCGGCCTCGGATTCAGCGAAGAGATGATGGACCAGGATGTCGGGGCGCTGTCGGGTGGCTGGAAGATGCGGGTGGCGCTGGCGCGCATTCTGTTGATGCGGCCTGATGTCATGCTGCTGGACGAGCCGAGCAACCATCTCGATCTGGAGAGCCTGATCTGGCTGGAGCATTTCCTCAAAGGCTATGAGGGCGCGCTGCTGATGACTTCGCATGATCGGGAATTCATCAACCGCATCATCGGCAAAGTGGTCGAGATCGACGGCGGCACGCTGTCGACCTATTCCGGCAATTACGAGTTCTACGAGCAGCAGCGGGCGCTGAACGAAAAGCAGCAGCAGGCTCAGTTCGAGCGCCAGCAGGCGATGCTGGCCAAGGAGATCAAGTTCATCGAGCGGTTCAAGGCGCGCGCCTCGCATGCGGCGCAGGTGCAGAGCCGGGTCAAGAAGCTCGACAAGATCGAGCGCGTCGAGCCGCCGAAGCGGCGCGAGACCGTGGCGTTCGATTTCCTCCCGGCGCCGCGCTCCGGCGAGGATGTCGTCAGCCTCAAGAACGTGCACAAGAGCTATGGCAGCCGCCGCATCTATGAAGGGCTCGATTTCATGATCCGGCGCCGCGAGCGCTGGTGTGTGATGGGCGTCAACGGCGCCGGCAAGTCGACGCTGCTGAAACTGGTCGCCGGTTCGACCGCGCCGGATGACGGGGCGGTGACAATCGGCGGCAGCGTCAAGATGGGCTATTTCGCCCAGCACGCGATGGACCTGCTCGATGGCGAGCGCACCGTGTTCGAGTCATTGGAGGATTCTTTTCCCCAGGCCGGGCAGGGCTCGTTGCGCGCGCTCGCCGGCTGCTTCGGCTTCTCCGGCGACGATGTCGAGAAGCGGTGCCGGGTCTTGTCGGGCGGCGAGAAGGCACGGCTGGTGATGGCGCAGATGCTGTTCGACCCGCCGAACTTCCTGGTGCTGGACGAGCCCACCAACCATCTCGACCTCGCGACCAAGGAAATGCTGATCACGGCGTTGTCGGAGTTCGAAGGCACCATGCTGTTCGTCTCGCATGACCGGCACTTCCTGGCCGCATTGTCCAATCGGGTGCTCGAATTGACGCCTGAGGGCATCCACCAGTTTGGCGGCGGCTACAGCGAATATGTCGCGCGCACCGGCCAGGAGGCGCCGGGCTTGCGGAGTTGATGACCCCTCCGCGCAGGTCCAATAGCCGGACCGCATGTGGCGGTGCGACGGCAGAGCGAACCGCGACTCCCCGCCGCGAAAGCCGGCGGGGCCACCTCTGCACAGCGCCCTGCCTTCAGGTGCCAGCTTCGCACTTCTTCATGAAGCTGGTCTTGGCCGCACCGGCGAGCTTCTTGCCATCGGAGCCGACGGCCTTGGTCGCGCAGTCGTCCGCCATGCATTTCTTCATGAACGAGGTCTTGGCAGCGCCGGCCAGCGGCTTGCCATCCTTGCCGACCGCCTTGGTATCGCAGCTATCCTGGGCGAAGGCCGAACCGGCCGCAAAGGTGGCAAGCGCGGCGACCAGCAACAATGTCTTCATGGGCGTCTCCTTGGGAGCAACAACACGCGGATCGGAGCCTTGAAACTGGGCGCAATCAAGCTCACGCCGCAACTATTGCCGAGAACGCCTGTGATCGCCAGCGCTTTGATCCCAGATGCAGTCGCCGTCATCCCGGTGATGACGGAAGCCACGCCCTGGATTGCTGCGATCTGCTCGGAAATCTCGGTGGTTGCCTTCGCGCTCTGTTCGATTTGACGTTGGCGGCGACCACCGCAAAGCTCCGGCCGAAGTCGTCGTGCCTTGATACCTCCTGACCCGGCTGATTGGCAGGGCGCTCGCGTGCGATTCATGTTTCACGGCAGCTTGTCGAGAATTTCGAGCGTCGCCTGGTCTTTGATGCCCGAGCAGCAGTGTTCGATCGCGCGCGCGAACAGCGGATCGTCGGAGACCGCGTCGAATAGCGTCATCGAGGAGCGGAATTTGATGTCATCGGGGGAGCCGAGAATGTCGTGGATCGTCTTGTGCTCGATGCCAAGGATGAGACGCGTGCAGTCCTTGAGACGGGCGCCGAGGACCGGATGGGCCAGATAGGCCGCGGCCTCCGCGCGCGAACCGATGGCATAACGCTGGGCCATCGCGGAAAACCCGAGACCTGCGATCTGCGGAAAGATGAACCACATCCAGTGGCTCTGCTTGGCGCCAGCGGCAAGCTCTGCGGCCACACTTGGGTAAATTGATGCCTGGGCCTCGGCAAAACGCTGCAGATCAAACGGGTCGTGTTCCATTGCATGGACTCCAAGCCATTGATATATATTATTTTTTTCGAACGATCTCAGATTCGCGCGATTGCTGCACGTTCTGATTGTCGTTCCACGGAACAAAACCTGAGGGCATTTTGACAAGATTATGCCGCACTCTTGTCGATCCTAGGCCACGACGGTTCGAATCTTCCCGCGTTCGGGCGCCTTCCAAAGGATGGCCCGATGGGGATATATTGGGGACGTAATGGAGTCCGACCAAGCCAGTGTCGAGTTGCTGTTGTCGCACGGCCGTTTCGGGCGGTCGGAGGCGATTGCGCTGGTGTTGGCCGCACTCGCGCTGGCGGCCGGCGCAGCAGCCTGGGTCGGTGCCGACGCCGATCGGGCACCGCTGGCGGCCGCTGCATTGCCCGCCACTCCGCCCAGCACCGGCACGTTCGATTCCCGTTTCGCGCCGACATCCGTGTCCGTCTACCCTCCCGGTGATGCCGTGCAGGCGCTGGATCGCTTCGCGTCGCGCGCATTTGACCGTCAGCTGCTCGAGGCGAGGGCGGCGCTGGTCAAGGGGATGGGGGCACAGGATCTGGGATCGCGCGGTTCGGATGGCGCCGAGTGGCGGCCGACCTTGGTCGAAGGATCGACCGTGACCATACCTGCGCCGGGCGTGCCATTGCCCCGGCCGCGCCCCGCCGCAGCCAATCTGCCGGCCAGCCTTTCGACCTCCTTGGCGCAGAGCGACGGCAGCGGTCGTCTGGACGATCGATCACTGCTGCAAAAACTGTCCGACCTGCTGCCGGGCCGGGTCAAACTGGCTTCGCTGACGGCGGACGGCGATCTGGTCCGTCCCGGCATCAACCTTGGCGCTCTCGGCTATGACCGGCAGACCGCGGTCTACGACATCACCGCGAAGATGCTGTACCTGCCGACCGGGATCGCCTTGGAGGCACATTCGGGCATGGGCGACCTGCGCGACGATCCCGATCATGTCGCTCAGCGCATGGTCGGTGCGACGCCACCGGCCACTTACGAATTGAAACCGCGGGAGCGGCTGTTCCACGGCGTCCGTGCGCTGCGGATGACGCCGGTCGAAGGCAGCACGCTCGGCCGTTCCGGCCTGCTTACCCACAGCTATATGCTCGGTCCGGATGGCGATTCCAATGGATGCGTCTCGATTAAGAACTATGATCGATTCCTGAAAGCCTTTGACGATGGCGAGTTTACCCGGCTGGTTGTCGTGACCAGCCTCGAAGCCGCTGTCGCAACAAGGACCGCGCAGAAGACGCAGTCGGAGCTGTGACGCCTTGTTGGGCGACGGCGCGACGGCCGCGTCGTATTCCGTCGGCCCCTCCGGAGCATCCCCATGAGCGATCCCGCCAGCTCTGAGACACGGCTGCGCACCACCTTCAACATCAAGGTCAACGACAAACCGGTCGCGATCTCGACGGTGGGGCAGGCCTACCAGTTCCTCAGCAGCCTCAACTCCGTCGAGTGGCTGGAGTTCAAGGACCTGCATGATCAGGCGATGGCGGCGCTCGAAGGCGCCGCGGATAATGCGATCCTGACGGTGCAGGCGACCAACGCGGTACGAACGCTGTTCGTCAACGCGAAGCTGCTGTAGACGGCCGAAGGATTCTCCAGACGACGTGCCAAAAAAGCTGCGCGACGGTATCGCCACGATCCATGTCTGGGACTTCCCCTGATGTCTGAACATCAGCGGACCGCCGTGGCTGCTGATCCCCGCATGGCCTTCGCTCGTAGACTGCATCGGCGGGCTTATGGACCCGGTAGTTTATCCGCTTCGGACGTGTTGCAGAAATGGCATCGGTCGAGCGGCGGTCGGCCTGGCCGATTGCAAATGCTCTGATATCTGCCGTGTGCCACGCTTACCGAGCGCACAACTGCATTGATGCGCCCGCGATGCGAGGAAGGTGCTTGCTCGTCTATTGAGGCGGTGACGGGTAATTCGCCAGCAGGGCATCGCGATCATCACGAACGTGGCAATCGAATGCGGTGGACGCGAGAACCCCGAAGAATGTCGCTTTGGACCAAGACTCGGCGCCAGGGCATCCGATAATGGAGATCGGCATATTGAGCGACGAGATTTTTGAACAATTTTTTCAGGCGGAGGACGACGATGATTGACGAGGGAAAACTCAACGTTCTTATCGGCCAAATGCTTGGGGACCTGGGCGGCGCGTCGAGCATCGCGATGGTTCGCATGGGCGGAGCGCTCGGTCTTTACGAGACGCTTCATGCCGGCGGTCCCATGACCTCGGGCCAACTCGCCAAAGCCGCCAATGTGCACGAGCGGTATCTGCGCGAATGGCTCTCTCATCAGGCGGCCTCCAATTATCTGGCCTATGATGCGAAGACGGACAAATTCTCGCTGCCGCCGGAGCAGGCGATGGTATTCGTCAAAGAAGACAGTCCAGTTTACATGATGGGTGCTTTTGACTTGATGACCGCCCTTCTCGACAATCAGCCGAAGGTGCAGGCAGCCTTCAAGTCTGGCAAGGGCGTGGCCTGGGGCGATCAAGCCGGCTGCATGTTCTGCGCTGTCGCACGGTTTTTCAGACCCGGATATCACAACTACCTCATGCAGCAGTGGTTGCCGGCTCTCGATGGTGTGGTCGAAAAGCTCCAGCGTGGGGCCAAGGTCGCCGACGTCGGCTGCGGCCATGGCTGGTCGACCGTCTTGATGGCCAAGGCATTTCCGAAGTCGACGTTCACTGGCTACGACTTTCATGCGTCCTCGATCGAGGAAGCGCAGGCGCACGCCGAAACCCACGGTGTTTCGGCCAACACGCGGTTTGAGGTTGGTTTGGCGAAGGACTATCGCGGCAAGGATTTCGACCTGGTGACCTGCTTCGATTGTCTCCACGATATGGGCGACCCGGCCGGCGCCGGTGCGCACATCCGGCAGTCACTCAAGCCGGACGGAACCTGGATGATCGTCGAACCGATGGCAGGCGATACGCTGGAGCAGAACCTCAACCCGATCGGGCGCCTCTACTATGCGGGCTCGACCATGATCTGCCTGCCGACGTCGCTCTCGCAGGAAGTCGGTGCCGGCCTTGGCGCGCAGGCCGGCGAGACGAAGCTCAGAGAGGTTATCACCTCGGCCGGGTTCAAGTCCGTGCGTCGCGCGACGGAAACGCCTTTCAACATGATCCTTGAAGCGAGACCATAGGCAGGGCGCATCATGGACGTGCCCATACAGAGCCGCTGGCTGTTCCGGCAGCGAAAGATCCACAACGAATATTGATTGGCCATTGTTGATGCCAGGCCCTTTAATTAGACCCAGCAATGGGTTTCAATGCAAAGTGGTTGGGAGAAATACTATGGTCGCTTACGTCATTTTCGACGTCGATATTCGCGACCCCAAGGGATATGAAGCATTCATGGCGGGCGTGAAACCGGCGTTGGAAGCGGCTGGAGCCAAATATCTGGCGCGAGGTGGGGCACACAAGGTTTATGAGGGAGATTGGGAGCCTCGACGCATTGTGTTGTTCGAATTTCCATCAGTGGCGGCCTATGAGTCGTTTTACTATGGCGCGACCTATCAGGAACTGAAAAGCATCCGAGACGCCTGCAGCTCTGCGCGCATGATCATTGTCGAGGGTCTCGCATAATCAGCGAGGACGTTACGTCGGGTCTTGGAGCACCACGACAGCTTGTTGCAACGAGACGAAGCCCAGAGATGTCATCACCTGGGCGCCGGCGGACTATTGAAAGCCGCCGAAGCTTGGATTAAGAAAGAGCTGCGCAACCATGACGTGTGTGTCGGGGCTATTCCAACATGACAGGGAAGCGTCGATGCACTGCGTAGCGTACGAAGGAAGCTAAGGACCCGCTGCGCGGGCCCCAGGGCCACACCGAGCGAGGGAATGGAGTATGCGTCCGGGCGACTGGCTCGTGATGTCGAGGAGGAAGTATGCAGGACACTAAAGCTGCTCCCGTCTCTGAAAGCGCCAGTCGAAATGCCTGGTTGGTGAGCTCGCCCTCCGGGGCGGAGCTAGGCTACACGCTGCTTGCCTTGTTCAGCTTTGCGGCCGCGCTCTACGCACTCTGGCTTGCTTGCATCAGCGCCGGTCTCACCCCAAGTCAAAATCCGGCTGCGTTGGGCCCGGCTACAGCGGGGATAGCATGGGGGCCCGTAGTACTGGCTTGTTTGGTCGCGGCAGGCCTGATCTGGATCTCCGTCAGTATGTTGAACAAGAGCAGCTACCTTGCAAGTGTCCGCCACCTGTTTGCACTGACGCAAGAGTTAGACTTGCCCGCCGGCGTCAAGCTAGAGGTCATCGTGGCCGCCGTTGGGACCGAAGTCCGACGCTTCGCTCCGAAGCTGATGCCGCGGCCGCCGGAAGACGAGGCGCTCCGGGCAGCCGTTGCCGGCAACTGGATGCTCGAGCGTTTTCGCGAAGGCGCGTCGGTGATGGCGGTTCCCAAGAGCCTGGCGACCTCCGAACGTCTGCAGACAGCGTTCGGCCCCCTCGGGGACAGGTCCATCCAGATCTTGCACAACGATCTCGATCTGCGAAATGCGGAGAGCGTGCCGTGAACCAGATCGTCACTCAGGATTTCAGTGCTCTCGTTCATCGAGCAGGAACCGGTCTCGTCGCTTGGCAGCCGCGACCGGTCACCAACGCTTTGGCTGAGGAGCGTCGAGTAACCTATTACAAAGTAAAAGAGCTGGCCAACGCCTGGGGATGGCTTTACGAGAAATATGTTCTACCCGCGATGCGGCATACGAATAGCGTCGAAGAGGCCGGCCGCCAGCTCGACGCGATCATCGAAGAGTTCGATGCTGCCGTGACCGCACTGGCACCGGTCGGTGCAAAGCACAGAAAAGTCACGGAACAGCTGGAGGCGCTGGCGGATACCGTCCGAGTGCCACCAAGGGTCCGCCGTTTCGCCGTCCTGACGGGTGATACGCTGGAACGAGCTAAGGCGCGTAGGCGCAAACGAATACGCAAGCGCGTCTACGCCGTAATGGAAGGGCTTCAGAAAATGCGCGACGAGGCCGCGACCCCGGCTCTGCTCAGGCGCATTTACAACCGAGCGTCTGGGGAATTCGACTCGGTGTTCGACCTCGATCCCGACGATAAAGAGCGGATTGGGTTGCTGGCGAGTGGAGTTCTTGGGGAGGCGACCCAGAAAGCCATCGAAAAGCTGCTTGATCCCAAGGTCGCTGAGGCA
>Ga0302322_100005428_pt1 | contig 11180 bp, 12 predicted proteins | sample Fen_T0_2_FD_203757 | JGI IMG/M metagenome (GOLD analysis project Ga0302322, IMG submission 203757) | Peat permafrost microbial communities from Stordalen Mire near Abisko, Sweden - Fen_T0_2 | ecosystem: Environmental > Terrestrial > Soil > Wetlands > Permafrost | place: Sweden: Abisko... | reverse complement strand
AGAATGTTGAATGAGATAAGGAAAAATAAATTTAAATAAAGCCAGCAGGCAGATGAGATATGTAAAATTTTCCTGTTTGGTGATCTTTCCGGGGGATTTGGATGCTGTCATAAAATTAATTTGTTTCTGCCGGTTCATAAAAGGTTATATAACAGATAGCGTGGGCATTCGAATGCTTTCATTGGTTATTTCGATTTCAAGCGTTCCACTTTTACACACGGAACAAGTGGAACGCTATGAAACATGCTGATAATCAGTAGTTTTACGTTTAATAAATAACTAAATTTTGCTAAGTGACTGATAACCAGATGTGCTATTTTTGCACTTTTTGGACATCTGATTGTAATTTACTGAATATCAGACGTTTCGTAAATTAAAGTTTTTGATTAATCCTGGTTTGAGTTTACACTTTACTTAATGTTCTTCATTAATTATTTCGCTATTCTCAGCGTGCGCCTCCTCTTTTTAATTTACCCACGCAAAACGTTATTGAACCAAATTAATAGCCTTTTTTGTTGAATAAAAAATGACGGAATACATTTTTTAAGACGAATAACATCGCTATTTTTGGTCGGCATAACGATTTAAATAAAACAATCACGCATTGATTGTGGTTTAAATCAATTAGCTTTTATTATTTCCCTATGGCTTTTATTGACTATTACCAGGTATTGGGTATCGCGAAAACTGCGTCGGACAAAGACGTAAAAAGTGCTTACCGCAAACTGGCCCGTAAATATCATCCTGATTTAAATCCCAACGATGCCGAAGCCAATAAAAAATTCCAGCAGCTGAACGAAGCCAATGAAGTGCTGAGCGATCCGGAAAAAAGGAAAAAGTACGACAAATACGGCGAAAACTGGCAACATGGCGAGGAACACGAAAAATATGAACAGCAGCAACGCAGCCGGCCGCAGGGCGCATCCACCGGGGGGCAAGGATCAAATTTTGAAGGTTTCGGCGCCGAAGGTTTTGGAAGTGATGATTTTTCTGATTTTTTTCAATCGATGTTTGGGCAGGGTGCGCGGTCAGGTGGCGGCGGACGGCAGGCTAAATTCCGTGGACAGGATTTGAATGCCGAGCTTCGCCTGGAGCTGAAGGATGTTGCCGAAGACCGTAAGCAAACCCTTACTGTAAACGGCAAAAACATCAGGATAACTATCCCGGCCGGGATTGAGAACGGGCAGACCATTAAAATTGCCGGGCACGGCAGCCCCGGAGCAAATGGTGGCCCGGCCGGCGATTTGTATATTACTTTTTCGGTAGGAGACGACCCCCGGTTTAAACGAAATGGAAGCGATCTGTATACTAACACAAAACTCGACCTGTATACTGCTGTACTCGGCGGCGAGGTAACCATTGACACCTTGAACGGTAAAGTGAAAATAAAAGTAAAACCGGAAACCCAGAACGGTACCAAGGTTAAGCTAAAGGGCAAAGGAATGCCGGTATACAAAAAGGAAAATGAATTTGGCGACCTGTATGTAACCTATGACATCCAGATCCCGGTAAACCTGACGGATAAGCAGAAAAAATTATTCGGGGAAATTGCTCGTGGAGGTGAAGGGTAAAAAGCCAAGGTAAACATCGCCGCTATCCGCCCGGCCCAATGACCAATGATACAATGACTAATGACCAAAAGATGGAAAATTTAATAGCGATAACAACGATATGTACCTGGCACGAAGTTGAAAATACGTTTATTAACTCTTTAAGTGAAGCCGGTTTGCTTGAGTTACGGGTTGTTGACCAGACACCCTATATCCCCGAGAGCGACCTCCGAAAGCTGGAAAGGATGATCAGGATGCATAACGAACTGGAAATAAATATTGCCGGCATTGAAGCCATTACGCACTTGTTGGAGCGTGTTGAATATATGCAGGAAGAATTAAGGGTGTTGAGGAATCGGGTAAATGTCTGATCTGATCAGACTTACGAAGTTTTGAAAACTTCGTAAGTCTTTCGCAAGCCGAAATTACATAGAATATTTCCGTTTCAACTCCTCGCTAACAATATAGGCATCTTCCACCACCGATTCAGGGTAGCCTATGGTTTCCAATATGGCAATACCGTTTTTGTTTTTAAGTACACCCGTCTTCATTTTGTAATCGAATACCAGGCGGGTATCGTTTACCGATTCTTCGAAAGAATATACCGCGTAATCATTGTCAAGCAGCTCGGCCAGCTCCAAATCGTGGGTGGATACAAAAACGAAATTCTTATTATCTGTCAGGTAAGTCAATACTGATTTTGCCGCCGCGATCCGTTCGATGGTATTGGTGCCGCGGAAAATCTCATCAATAATAACCAGGCTTTTAACAGGCTCATCTCCACCGCTCTGGTTAATAATGTCAAGGATAGACAGCGCCTCGGCCTGGAAATAACTTTTATTTTCGCCCAGGTCGTCCGTGGTACGGATGCTGGTTTGTATTTTAAGCAGCGGCGCTTTATACTCCGACGTGCAGGTAGTATAGATTGTTTGGGCCAGCAAAGTGTTTAGCGCAATTGACCTGATAAAAGTAGTTTTGCCCGACATGTTTGAACCTGTTATCAAAACCCCTTCGTCCGTACGGGTATGGATAGAGTTGGGCACACAGTTATAAATCAATGGGTGGAACATATCGGTAAGATCCATGCGCAGGTTATCGGTATAGAAAACAGGCTTGCTGTAATGCGGCAAACCAACTCTTACCGATAGTATCGAAATCAGTGAATCAATTTCGGCTACATATTTGTAAATCAATTCGATATCGCTGCGGTATTTGTTCATGCGTTTTACCGAAGTAATAAACATTAAAGGTTCGAGTAAAAAAAGCGTTTTAAAAAACCTGTAAATGGCATAACCCAGGTTTTCGGGGTTGCCGGCTATTTTGCTTTCAAAGTTCACCAGTCGCAATGTGCGGTTAAGGCCGGCAAGGTTGTTTAAGCTTTGTTTAACCTGTTCGTCCTGTTCAAATTTAACCGCTTTAAGCAATTTGCGTGCAACGCTGTGTAATATGATCAGTTGCGGTAAGGACCGTGTATATGATGAAATTTTAGCACGGGTACCAAAATGAAGCGCGATATTCCCGATGATCAATGCAAGCAATACAGCAAAACTTATCGGGTCAGGCACAATAAACAGAGATACCAGCAAGCCTATTATGGCGATGCCGGAGATCCGGATATACAGGCTCATTAGCGGAACCAGCAGAAATTCATGTTTTTTTAAAAATAATTCGGCCAGGTAATAAGCATCGGGGCTGTTCAGTTGTGATAGATCCAATTCAATGCGCTCCAGGTCCGGCCGGGGTATGTTTAACGACTCAATTTTCCTGTCGAACTTTAACAGGTCTTCGAAAGATGTTTCGGGCGTGAAGAGTTTTTTATACAGATATTGTTTTCCCGGTTTGGAGTTGGTGCGGTCTATATAATTAAATACGTTGTTCAGATCAAGGTCGTCCGCAATGGCCATCGAAACCCTTGCCGGATCGTCGATCCCGTTCAGATAAGCAGCAATCAGCTTAAAATTGCGACGCGCGTTTACCGGACGGCCCCATTTATTTTTTATTCGTTCTAAATTTCTTTCTGCCGTTCTGCGCTTGTCGTAATAATTGTAAATGTAAAAAACAACAAGGATACAAACTAAAACTACTACAGTAAATAACCAATAAAACATAGGAAAAATAAATCAGTAAACGTTAAATCAATCGCATTAAAAACTTATCGTAAAGCTATTTAAACTTTAACAATAAGCAATAGTTATCCAAATAATTAATTAAAAAAAGATGTAATTACGGGTCAACCACCGGTGCTCTTTATACGGGTTAAGGTAGTTAAAGTTGTTTAAATTTAATGTTATACTGTTGGCCATTAATACAAAAAGCAGTACCTTTTTCAAGTTGTGAAGTCGATCGTATTATTTTTGGCCACTTAAAAAACGCCGCAAAGCCTGCTGCGTGAATTCAGATAATACCAGTTCGCCGCTTATGGCTGCGCGATGGCTAAGCAGTTCGTCCCAGTCGGCGGTGCCCTCCCATAAAATTTCCTTTAATCCGATGAGCGACCCGGAGTGGTAGGAGGCCAGTTTTTCTGCCAGCGCAACCAATGCTTCGTCTAAAGCGGAGATGTCGGGGTACACTTCGTTGTACAGGCCCTTTTCCATCGCCCATTTTGCAGTTTGAAAATCCACAGCCCGTATAGTTAACCGGGAAAATGCGGGTAGGCCAATTTTGCGTATAACGGCGGGTGAAATAACAAATGGCCCGATACCGATGGCAAGTTCACTCAGCTTTACGGAAGCAGCTTCGGTTGCCAGGCAATAATCAGCCGCTGCCGCCAGGCCGACACCGCCGCCAACCGCCTTTCCCTGAACCCTGGCTATGATAATTTTTGGAGATTTGCGGCAGGCGTTGATCACCTTTGCAAAACCCGAAAAAAAATCGGCGCCGGTTTGTTTATCTTTTATTTGCAGCAATTCATCAAAACTGGCGCCGGCACAAAAGGTACGGTCGCCTTCGCTTTTTAAAATGATAATGCGCGTTTGAACATCATTCCCGGCCTGGTTAATAGTTGCCGTCAATTCGTCAAGCAATGCAGCCGGTAAGGAATTTTGAGCGGGATGATAAAAGCTGACGGTGGAAATGCCGTTATCGCTAATGCTGAGGCTGACGTTTCCGTTATCGGTTTTGGGCATAAATTTTTTGCTTGGTGACCCTTCAAATTTAAAATTAAAATTGATTAAGCGGAATAATAAACCGGATTTTCAATATGAATTGGTGAATAAAATCTGCATTTTTAATGATGCAAATGAAACAATATTTACGGGACACTTTTCTGTTTAATTCGCTCACGAACAAAAAGCTTTTAGAGAAAATACCCGAATTGCCTGATACAACAGAATGTATCAAATTTTTTAGCCACCTGATCAACTGCCAGTATAAGTGGATGGCGAGGATCGCGCATGACCCTGCAGCCCCTCAAATGAGCTGGTGGGAGCCAATTTACCCGTTTGACAAAATGACCGCCGAATGGGATAAAAGCCTGCAATCCTGGTTGGATTATATTGACGAAAAAACAGACGAACAACTGGCAACAGAGGTTACCTTTGTTGGCTTCGATGGGAGCCTGTGGGCTGCAACGCCGCAAGACATTGCGCTGCAATTAAATTATCATTCCATTCATCACCGGGCGCAAATGCAAACCATCATCAGGCAGCAGGGTTTTGAACCTGATTTTGTTGACTATATCGGGACAAAATACCGGAAGTTAGAGGAATAAAGAGCGGAAAGAAAAGGTTTTAAAGTACTTATACAGGCCAAATAACTCAATTAACACCCAACCATATTCAACTATCAAAACCTGTATCTCATCTTCTTTTTTTTAAACCCGGCCGGGAATTCTTTTGAGAGGCAGTTCCTGTTTTGCAGGTGAGTGAAAATGACTTGGGTAATGCTTTTTAAATACCCTTTGCTTTAATAATCAATACTTTATTGAATGATAACCTAACATAAACATAATGCATACCGGTGCTGCAAGCAAAACGAAAACCCTTGCCATTTGCATACTGCTTGCATTGCCTTCAACAAATACATTGTACAGGTCCGCTTTAAAATTTTGTAATTTGTGTTCCATAATCTTTAATTTTTATTTATCAAATAATTTATCAGTAATATATAATTTATCAAATTATGCCTCTTCTACGGTATTGAAAATAATAAGGTTACACAGCTGATATGAAAAAAATAAAAAAATAAGGTTTGAAGCAAAAAAAAGCAGGAATTGATGAAATAGAGGCATCAATCCCTGCTTTTTCTATCAAAAACGCAAGCAAAGGACAAAATTTCGTTTTTATTCGTTTTTGCCCATACGAATAGTTGTAGAACTGGTTCCGTCGGCGCCATAGGTAAAATTCGCTGAAACCCATCTGCGGTACTTAGCTTTATAACGGGCAAAGATCTCGTCCGGCTGTTTTTTACCGTTAACGGTCATTTCAGTTGAGTTTAGCGAAACGGACTGTACGCTTTTCTCGTCGGGAACAATTCCATCTTTCACCAGGTCACTTATCATCTCGCTCATTAGCCTTTGGTCCTGTTCGGCTTGCTTCTGATCTAATTTAGCCTGTATCTGATCCTTAATGGCCTGTTGTTCGTCGAGTTTGGCCTGGGCCTGGTCCTTTTCCGCTTGTTCCTGGTCTCTTCTCGCCTGAACCTGGTCCTGCTGCGCCTGTGCCCGGTCTTTTACAGCCTGTTTTTCGTCGATCCGCGCCTGTTCCTGATCTTTTACTGCTTGCGCCTGGTCTTCACGCGCCTGGATCTTGTCAATCCTGATCTGTTCCCTGATTTTATTGATCAGGGTACTATACTGCGGATACTTATCTGCAGCTATTTTTACATTATCAACCAACAAGCTGGTTAATTTATTATTTACAAATTCCAGCTTGTACTCATGATCTTTATAAAAAGTGTGTGCCGTTTCTTTTGATTCTCCTTTGTTATTGCTGCTTACAATATCGAAATTGCTAAATTTTTCCGATTCCGCCCGCTGTGCATTGACGGCCAGGGCTGAAGTGATTACGGCCAATAAAAGTATGCCGCGTTTTAAAAATTTTGTTTTCATTTTCTTATTTAATTATGTGGTTAAAAAGTCGCGAAACGATAGCCTGCCTTTTTTAAATTTTTTTTTTGCTTGCAACCATTTTGTAGCGAGCTTACCAGGTTGCGCTGTTTTTCTCAATTCCGGATAGTGAAACTGCCTTGCGATAAACGATCATATTTCTCTTTGTATTTTTTAAATACTTCCTCCGGTTGTTTTGTCCCGTTCACAATCATTTCGTAATTGTTAATGGTCAGGTCGTGCAGCCCGTTCTCGCTGGATATAATTTTGTCGTTAATAAGATCGGCTATCAGCAGTTTCATCATGCGCTGATTTTCTTCTGCCTGCTCCTGGTTTTTCTTCGCTTGTAATTGATTTAACCGGGCCTGCTCCTGATTCCGAACAGCCTGTCCCTGGTTTTTCTCTTCCTGTATCTGATTCAATCGCGCCTGTTCCTGGTTGCGGACGGCCTGTTCCTGGTTTTTAACAGCCTGCTGCTGGTTTTTTTCCTGCTGCAACTGATTTAGCCGGGCCTGTTCCTGGTTACGTCCTGCCTGTTCCTGGTTTTTCACTGCCTGGATCTGATTCAAGCGAGCTTGTTCCTGATTTTTTGAAGCCTGGATCCTGTTTTGTTTGATCTGCTCCCGAACTGCGGAGATCACATCGTTATATTTATCCCAATCACCCGCCGGAATCTTTTCACCATCAACAAATAATCCGGTCAGTTTATCATTAACCAACTCCAGTTTATAGGTCCTGCCATTCCAATCAATCTGGATCCGTTCTATCTGTTTACCCTGCTCGTTTAGGGTTCTGTCATAGGTATTATAACTACTGATATTATACGCAGTTTTAACGGACGGCTTTGTTTGTGCCCCCGAGGCAAGTGCCATAAACAGCATTGCAATCAGGCAGATGCTGCCATTTAAGTAATTTGTTTTCATTTTCATTGATTTAAAGTTTAAAAATCGGACAATACAATATCGCTCCGCAGGTATACAGAATTTAAAAAAACATTAAATTGCGGATGGATAATAAAGCGGGTTTACTGTTGCGGTGCGCCTTCCGCATCGTCTACCATGCTTGTTTCTTTGCTATATATTTATTTTTGTACGCGTACTTTGTTTTTCATCGCCTGCTGCTGGTTTTTAGCCGCCTGGATCTGGTTCAACCACGCCTGTTCCTGGTTTCGGGCGGCCTGTTCCTGGTTTCGGATGGCCTGCTCCTGGTTTTTCTCCTGTTGGATTTGGTTTAGCCTAACTTGCTGCTGGTTTCGCACCACCTGCTCCTGGTTTTTCTTTTCCTGTACCTGGTTTAACCGAACCTGTTCCGCGTTGCGGGCGGCCTGGCCCACCCTTTCATTTTTCTGCAATTTATTTTCGTCCTTTTGAACTTGTGCATTTTTCGTCGCCAATGCCTGGTCCTTCAATGCTTGTGCCTGGTCGCTCATTGCCTGTGCCTGGTCCTTTGCCGCTTGATACTGGTCGCTCATTGCCTGCAACTGATCAAGTTTTGCCTGTTCCTGGTCCTTACGAACCCTGCCTGCTTTTGCGACTACGTCGGTCCGGTCCGGTGCTGTCGCATGCTGATTATTTACGATGCTTGGCGCGAGCCCGGCTTTCGAAGGAATAACTGTTTGCGGCTCCGTTTTCTTTTTTATGCCGGATATGCCATTTACCATTTTTGCACGCGCCTTTGCCTGCGCCCGGCTCATTTGCGCTCCAATCGCTTCAACAGTTTTTATCTTTTTTGCGATATTCTCTTTTTTCCGGTTAATGGATTCAATGCGCGTTGCGACAGCAAGATTCCGACCAAACGCAGATTTTGAATATTCTTTGATCTGTCCCGCCGAAGCTGCTGTAATTAATGCCGAAAGCAGCAGGATACTGGCGATAAAGAATATCTTCTCGCCAAAGCCGAAGGACATGTTTTTATTGCTGATGATCCGGTTCACACGGCGTAACAGGTAATTCTTTTTACCCGGAAAAGCGACAGTATAAGCTGAGCCGTAAAGCTCATGTTCTTTAAAACTGATAAGCGCCTGCACAAAGTCCGTTTTGTTTTTGGTTTGACTGAGCGCTATATCATCGCAACAATTTTCGCGCTCTTCTCTCAACAACGACGAGATCCACAATAATCCCGGATTGAAGAAAAATACAGCTTCGGCCATATTTTGTAAAAAATTAACAAAGTAGTCGTTACGGCGGATATGAGCCAGTTCGTGCAGTAATATCGCCTCCACCTGTGCTACAGGTAATCCTGCCAATAAACCAACCGGCATCAGGATAAGCGGCTTTAAATGGCCAACAACTACCGGCACTTTAATGTAGCCGGATTGTAGCAGGTTAACCGCGCGTTTGATCTGCAATTTTTCGGAGTATACGGTAATTTTTTCAATCCATAAAGCCGGCGCCGCTGCAACCTGCCGCACCCTGATCTGTTGGTTATAAAATAAACAGGCGAGCATTTTTACACTCTTAAACAGAAAAAAAACAAACCAGGCCAAAACAAGTAGCGGTTCGTTTGCCTCAAAATAAGCTGTAAAGATTTTTACAAACTGTTTTAAACCATGGGCATTTCCCAAAAACAAAGCAGGTACCATAAAGCCTTTGTTTCCGGGGATCGATAGTTTTATCGCAGTTGATGCCGCTATATTCCATTCGTATACAAAAGTAAATACACAGCTGATAATAAATGCCGCAAATAACACCAGGATAAGGTTATACCTGTAAGCGGCTATTGATCTTTTGGCCAGCATTAAAACTGCACCGGCAATAATAGCAAAAAACAAACCTTCCCATAACGAATGGATCAGCATCCAGCCAAATGCCGGGATTATTTTATTCAATGCAGTATTTATTAAAGTCAGATTCATTTTAATATTTATTTGCCTTTTTCCATTTTATTTAACAGTTCTTTCATTTTTTTCAACTCCTCTGGCGACGTTTTATCGTTATCAAGCAGGGCAAGCATTAAACTACTGGCCGAGCCGTTAAACATAGAATCAACAAAACGGCCAAGGAGGGTGCCTTTTATCTCTTCCTCATCCACAGCGGCACTGTAAATATGTTTCATATTGGTTTCGTCCCTGTTAAGCATTCCTTTTTCTTTCATCACCTGCATTAGCTTTAACGTTGAGGTGTATTGCACAATTTCCTTTTGCTCATTCAACTTATTGTGTACAAAACGGACGGTAGACGGGCCATTTTTCCACAATATCTGCAATACATCCAATTCAGTTTTCGTTGGCACTATCACTTTGCCGGTATCTTTCTTAAACAACATCATAAACCAAAGGTATGTATTAAAAACGTACGTTGCAAGTATTATGTTGATTTTTTTTACAGAATCACAAATTCGGAGTGGTACGACTGTAAAACAGCGGAAATTAGCACAGGGAAGTTATAGAATAAGTGCCTGAACAGGCATCAGGAGGCAAAAAATAATTGTTCAAAGGCGATACTTCTACAGGCAGCAAGACATTCATTGCGTACAATTGCAGGCAATTCCTCTTCGTTTTTAAACCTGAATTTGGCGATGCCGCCCTCAAAATGATACTGGATATAATGTTGCAGCCGGTGACTTGCAATAACAGCCAATTGATCAGCGTGGATCAATCCTTCATAATTTTCTTCAATTTTATGGATACAACCCGTAAATCTTTCAATTATCTTCAAACATGCCCCGGCGTCGTCACCGATATAGAGAATATTATCAAAACGATTGCAATTGTTAAAAAGCGGCTGGTCCATTATCAATAGTTTTTGCCCGGAAGTTACCCGCGAAAAATGAAATTGCCATGAAAGATGAACCCATCAATTAATTGTTACAATCCGCAGACAATGAAACTAAATTATCAACCTTTCAGCGATCGAACTGAAAATCGCTTCGCTCTGAGCACTTTAATGGCAACATAGTGATGCTTTCTCTGCTTTTGTGGTTTAACTATCTACCAGATCGTAGTCATTTTTTGCTGAAACAGTGTCCGGCGACACCCATTTGCGAATTACATTTTCAAGGCGTTCAATAGTGAACGGTTTACTGATAAAATCCTTCATGCCGGCTTTTTTACATTTTACCTCATCTTCGCTCATCACGTTGGCCGTCATAGCAATAATTGGCGGCGAGCTTTCTCCATATTTACGAATAATAAAGGCAGCAGCTTCCAAACCGTCCATTTCGGGCATTTGTATGTCCATAAAAATAAGATCATATTTCTTCTGCCCCTGCATTTCAACGGCCATCCTGCCATCATCAGCAATGTCAATAATATAGCCAATTTTACTAAAGGTTTTTTTGGCTATTAACTGGTTCATTTTATTGTCTTCGGCCAGTAAAATTTTAAGCGGCCTGTACGCATACCCTTCTTTGCTCTCAGGTTTGTCGTCCTGTACTTTGTGAACCGATGCAACCGCCAAAGGCAAACTGAAACTAAAAACCGAACCTTCAGTTTCTTTACTTTCCGCCCAGATTCTGCCATTCATCATCTCAACCAACTTTTTGCATATTGAAAGGCCAAGGCCGGTACCGCCATATTTTCGTAAAGCGGTATTATTTACTTGCGAAAATGGTTTAAATAATTGGGTCAAAGCCTCTTCACTAATTCC
>Ga0302322_100005426_pt1 | contig 11182 bp, 4 predicted proteins | sample Fen_T0_2_FD_203757 | JGI IMG/M metagenome (GOLD analysis project Ga0302322, IMG submission 203757) | Peat permafrost microbial communities from Stordalen Mire near Abisko, Sweden - Fen_T0_2 | ecosystem: Environmental > Terrestrial > Soil > Wetlands > Permafrost | place: Sweden: Abisko... | reverse complement strand
GTGCTGTTCGGCCTGTACATCATGGCGGCCCCCTTGCGCCTGCCCATCACCGAGCACCTGGCGCTCGGACCCATGGTCGCGTCGGGCGAATACTGGCAGCCAGCAACCGCGCTGTTCGTTCACCTGGACCTGTGGAGCTTCATTTTCGACCTCATTGGCCTGTGGTTCGTGGGCGCCACCATCGAACGCACCCTGGGCCGGCGGCGATTCCTCATCATCCTCTTGGGCGCCGGGCTGTCGGCCAACGTCGCCGTAGCGCTGCTCATCGCGGTTCTGCAATGGCCCGGTATCTATGCCGGCTGCGGCGATTGCGTGCTGGCGCTCTTCGTGGCGCTGGGCGTGCTCTTCGGCCGGACCGAGGTTCGCGTGTTCGGTAGTCTCGTGCTTCAGGCGCGCATCCTGACCTACGTCCTGGTCGGCATGTCGGTGTTGTCGGCCCTTTTGCAACGGGCCTGGCCATCGCTGGCGGGCACGCTGGTCGCCGTCGGGGTGGGCTACTTCCTGTCTGGCGGCAAGCGCGGCCCCATCCTCGATTTCCTCACGCGCTGGACCCGCCCCCGGCGCAGTGTGCTTGAAGTGCTTGAAGGCGGTCGAGGCAAGCGCGGCAAGAAGTATGTGAACTGAGGGCGCGATGCAGTTCAAACGTCCGGTGGGCGACAACAGGACGTGCGCTGACGATGGCATGAATGCGGGCTAGCCTCACCTGCGCCAGGTGCATTCCATATCATTGGGCGGTGAGGATCGCGGTTGTGAAGTCAATGCTTCCCGTTCCACCCCCGGCTTCTACAAGAATCTTGGCCTCTTTCATCTTCCCGAGGGTCATGCCCTTTTGGGCCCACTGGGCAAAGTGTTGGGAAATGGAAATGTGCCCGCACTGGCGAGCCGTTTGCCGGACACTGTAGAACTGCCTCCAACCCGAGGCGCCGGTGCAGTTTGAGCTGCCGGTTCCGGTGACGGCGTTCGCGTAGATGGCATAGGTCCCCCCATCGATGTCCGCTGTGCCCATGCTGCTGGAGCTCCCCAGCTTGACCGGCATCGTGTTGTACGAGTCCTCGACGATGTAGTACTCAACGCATGGGTCTGCCGACCACCCATAGATGCCGATGTAGGAATAGTCGCCGGCGGTTCCCGCTTTTCTCTCCGCGAAGTCTGCGGCAATCGTTCCGAGTTGTTCGTAGGTCTTGCTCGGATCCCATGCCAGGCCCACACCGGCCAGCAAATCCCCGGACATGTTCCAACTCGCACCGAACGCGCCGTTGGCATACGTGGTAATGCATCCATCGTGGCCACTCTCCCAGAGTGACCATTGGTAGTTGCCGTAGCTGTCCGAGCTATTGAGGTTGCAGTGCTGCGCACCGCCGGTCGAAGGCGGACCCACCGTGCAAGCGCTTGAGGTGCTGCCGCCGGTCGCAGCGCCACCCGTCGCGGTACCGCCAGTCGCGGCACCGCCCGTGCTGACCACTCCACCACTGCCTACCTTGCCGCCGGTGGCGACCGCACTGCCGGTACTGCTGATTCCACCACTGCCCACCGTGCCGCCGGTGGCGACCACACCGCCGGTACTGCTGATTCCACCGCTCCCCACCTTGCCGCCGGTGACGACCGCCCCGCCGGTACTGCTGATCCCACCACTGCCCACCGTGCCGCCGGTGACGACCGCCCCGCCGGTACTGATGATTCCACCGCTGCCACTCATTCCGCCCGTCATGATCGTCGGTGCATCGGGCTCGGTGTTGGCGTCCGGCGCGCCGGTGCTCCCTCCCTGCGCCACGCCGCCAACGCCCGATCCGCCCTTGCTCGAAATGCCTCCACCGCCTCGGCTACCACCGCCACCTAGGGTGGCACCCTCACCGAGCGGAGCACTGATGCCGTCCTGCGCGCCACCCTCGCGGACGAATTGCGATCCACCGCAACCCGCGGCCGAAACCGCAGCGTCTCCGGCAAACAGAAATGCACTGACCATGAGGTAGAGGCTCTTTGAGCTCACGCGACTCCTCCTTCAGATCATCCGCGTCGGATAGGACGGCGCGAAATGGACACAGGCGATGATAGGCCTTTGGCGCACCTATCGCGAGCTGCTCGTGCCAGTCCTTCACTCGGTTGATCCGCAAGCTAGCTAGCCCCGGGGTGGGTCTCTCGATTCTCCGTGGGCCCAGGCAGAGCGCTCTTCTCTGCCTTCTTGATTTGCCCTGACGGTTGGGTCGCCCGGCGCGACAATCCTTGTGGAACGTATGGGGAAGGGAAAGGCAGCAAGGACGACGCGTAGTTTCATGAACCAGTTTCGGCGCGTGCAGCAACTGCTCTATGGATGGCCTTACCGATCGGGAGGTATTACCGATGAGAACGCTGCAATCGACAAGGATGCTGGCACTGGCTTCGACACTGGCCACGGGCTTTTGGGGTTGCAGCAGCGCGCGCTTAGGGGGCAGTGGCGCCGGAGGAACGTCCGGCACTGGGGGCAACACTGGGGGATCTACGAGCCCCGCGGGTGTTTCTGGCGGTACCACCTCCCTGGGCGGATCTGCCTCTGGCGGAACGACCGGCGCGGGTGGGACAACGGCCTCAGGAGGCTCGCGCGCCACGGGTGGTGTGCAGGGAACGGGCGGGGCATCTAGCCGAACTGGCGGCAGCGCAGCCGGCGGGGCGAGCAGCGGCGGCGGAAAGGGCGGCGCGAGCGCGGGGACCGGCGGGGCCGGAGCTGGCGGCGCGGGAACAGGCGGTGCCAAGGTCGATGCCGCAGAAATCACCGATGCCGGTTCGTCCGGCGGAGGTTGCACGGTCGGTACGTGGCCGACAGCCGATCCGGCGGCCGCCGGACCCTTCGCCACGGTCATCGAAAACAACGTCGGTCCAGTGGCGGGCGTGGGTATCGACGGTGGCGCTCCGCCGCAGTTCACCCTGTTCCGGCCCAAGGATCTGGCGCAAGGCGGGCTTTGCCATCCACTCATCACCTGGGGCAACGGCACGGGCGCCAATCCGACCATGTACAAGGTTCTCCTCAACAACCTGGCCTCGCATGGGTTCGTCGTGATTGGCTCGAACAGCCCGAATGTGGGCCAAGGGAATCCGGCACCGATGATCGTGGGCGTGACCTGGGTACTGCAACAGAACGACGACCCGACGAGCGAGCTGTACCACAGCATCGACACGACCCACATCGGCGCGACTGGCCACTCGCAGGGTGCCTTCGCCACCAGCTCGGCAGCGACGGACAGTCACATCACGACCAGCGTGCCTATTTGCGGAGCCATGACCGAGAAGAACCTGCACGGACCGGCCATGTTCTTCTGCGGTGGACAAGATACACTCGTGGGTTGCAGCGGCGCGCAGAATGCGCTCAATGCAGTCACTACACTGCCGGCCATGTTTGCGGAGTACGTGACCGCCGATCATGGCTCTTGGATGAGCTTCACCGGCAACAAGCCCAGCCCCGTCGAGACCGCAATCACCGCCTGGATGCGCGTGCATCTCATGGGCGACACCACGCTTAGGCCGTGGTTCTACGGGGCGTCGTGCAAGCTTTGCGCGGACAGCGCTTGGATCATCACCCAGAAGAATATGGACCAGTAGGGTTTCGCACTGTTGTTCAGATGTTCAAAGGAGTACCCATGACATCGCCGTTCCATGCCCGCAGCGTATCGTCGTTGACTTGTGTTCTTGCGCCAGCGCTCGCGCTATTGCTCTCAGCTGGCTGCTCTCCCAGTGGAGGCGCACTCCCCCAGGGTGCTGGTGGCAGCGCTTCCGGTGGTACCACCAGTAACGGCGGCGCTACCAGCAACGGCGGAACCACCACCTCCGGTGGAACCACCGGCGCCGGCGGCTCAACTGCGAAGGGCGGGACCACCGGCAGCGGCGGAACCTCCACCACCGGCGGGACCACCGCAAAAGGCGGAAACACCAGCGCCGGTGGCGATACAAGCTCCGGCGGAGTCACCGGATCGGGTGGCGCCACGGGCAAGGATGCTGGCCTCGCAACTGGCGGTAGCACTGGCAGCGGCGGCACCGGAAAGGGCGGCACACCTGGCAGCGGTGGCACCTCCGGAATGGCAGGAAGAACCGGCACCGGAGGAGCTCCCGGGTCGGGTGGTATCCCCGGCAGGGATGGTGGTCCCGGAAATGGCGGCGCCCCTGGCAGCGGCGGCTCCACGACGGACGGCGGCACAGGCACAACAACGATGGATTGCACGTCCATCCCGGCAATGCCGAGCGGCGGCTCGTCGCACTCGGGGAATAGTCAGGGCGGCACGGGCAATCTCGCCTGGCAAATCTGGTCAAATGCAGGCTCGGGAACTTTGACCACCTTCAGTACTCCGGCATTCAGTGCGGGTTGGAACAATTCTGGCGACTACCTGGGCCGTCTCGGCTTTGAATGGGGGAATGGCGGCAAGACCTACGACCAGTACGGAACGATTACAGCACAAGTCGCCTTCAAAAAGACCGGAAGCGGCGGCGGCTACTCCTATATAGGCATCTACGGTTGGTCGACAAATCCATGCGTTGAATACTACATCGTCGATGACTCGTTCGGCACCATGCCGTTCAATCCCTATAACTCAAGCCAGAAAGGAACCGCCACTATCGACGGCGAAACCTACAAGCTATTCTCGAACTCGACGAACGGAACCGGTGGCTCGCGATGTAACGCCTCGAGTTGGACGCAACACTGGAGCGTTCGGCAGAAGGCTCGCCAGTGCGGAGTGATCACCATTTCCGATCACTTCAAGGCATGGGCCGCCGCAGGCATGACACTAGGGAATCTGCTAGAGGCCAAGATTCTTGTGGAGACCGGTGGTGGCAGCGGAAGCGTTGATTTCCCAATAGCCAACCTCGCGAAGACCCAATAGGCAGTGCCCCCACAAGACCAGCATCTACCAGCGGGGAGGTGCTGGTCGGCACAAGCACGTTTGTGGGCTTTGTTCGAGGCCCCGAATGTTGAATACTGCGCCCCGTGGACATGAGCACCAACCGACATCCCAGATGGCTTCCCCTGCTCGCGTGTTGCGCGAGCGCCCTTTCTCTCTCGTGCGGCGATCTGCGGCGCAAGGGGCACGATGCAGGTGTTTCGCCTGACGGGAATCTTCAAACCGCAGACGCCGGCGGCGTTGCCCGTTCCACCAGTTGGGCGGACGACCGGATCCTGTCCTTGGTGGCGCAGATGACCTACGCCGAGAAGATTCAGCAATTGCAGAACCATGCTCCGGCGATTTCGCGCCTGGGCCTGGCGGCCTACGAGTATTGGAGCGAGGGGCTGCACGGCATAGGATTTACTGCTGGGGCGACGTCTTTCCCGCAGGCCATCGCGCTTGCCAGCACATGGGATCCTGCCTTGCTGCAGCGGGTGGCCTCGGCAATCTCCGACGAGGCGCGCGGCTTCAACGTGCGGGATGGCAAGGGCCTGACCTACTGGTCGCCGGTGATCAATATGTTGCGCGATCCGCGCTGGGGGCGATTCGAGGAATCGTACAGCGAGGATCCCTACCTCATGGCCAGAATGGGTGTGGCCTTCGTGCGCGGCTTGCAAGGCGACGACCCCAAGTACCTCAAGGCGGTGTCCACGCCCAAGCACTTCGCGGGCAACAACTCCGAATACAATCGGCACAACGGCTCGTCGGACATCGACGAGCAACTGCTGCACGAGTACTACCTGCCGGCCTTCGAAGCCACCGTGGTCGAGGCCGGCGCCTTCTCGGTCATGTCCGCTTACAACGAGGTGAACGGCGTGCCATCCGCCGCCAATCGGCTGCTCTTGCACGACCTCCTTCGCGATACCTGGGGGTTCAAGGGCTACGTGGTGTCGGACTGCGACGCCGTGTGGGACATCGCCAACAGTCACCACTGGACTTCGACCACGACCGAGGCCGCGGCCAAGGCCCTGCAAGCAGGCACGGATCTCAATTGCGGCTCGACCTATCCGAACGAATTGCAAGCGGCGCTCGATCAAGGCCTGGTCACGGAAGGCGATGTGGACACGGCGCTGGTGCGCGTGCTACGTGCGCGCTTCCTGCTGGGCGAATTCGATAGCGCCGCCGACGTGCCCTACCGATCTATCGGCGCGGACGTCATCCAGTCACAAGCGAATCGCTCGCTCGCGCTCGAGGCCGCGCGCGAGGCCATCGTGTTGCTGAAGAACGAAGGTGGGCTGTTGCCGCTCGACCGCGCGACCGTGCACTCCATCGCCGTCATCGGGCCCCACGGCGACGACGTCACGCTGGGTGGGTACAGCGGCACCCCCGACCACACCGTGAGCGCGCTGGCCGGCATTCGTGCGAAGTTTTCCTCCCCCATCGGCGCGACGGTCGCCTACCAGCAAGGTTGCACGGTCACCGGCAGCAAAGATCAATCCGCCATCGATGCCGCCGCTGATCTCGCGCGACAGTCCGACGTGGCCATCGTCTTCGTGGGAACGAACCAGGACGTTCTGGGCGAGGAGAGGGATCGGCCAGACTGGAACCTACCGGGCGCGCAAGGCGATCTCATCCAGGCGGTGGTCGCCGCCAATCCCAGGACCATCGTCGTGTTGGTCACGGCAGGGCCGCTGGCCGTCGACTGGGCCCAGGCCCACGTGCCAGCCATCCTGACCGCCTTCTACGACGGTCAGGAACAGGGCACCGCCATCGCGGATGCCTTGTTCGGCGATGTCACTCCGGGCGGCAAGCTGACCACGACCTGGTACACGGGCGACACCACGCTGCCCCCCATCGGCGACTACGACCTGCGCAAGGGGCGGACGTATCTCTACTACGAAGGCGCGCCTCTCTATCCCTTTGGGCATGGCCTTTCGTACACGACCTTTGCCTACGGCAACTTCCGCGTTTCACCCGCCGTGATCGCCCCCACTGGCTCCGCCACCATCACTGTCGACGTTCGCAACGCGGGCGCGCGGCCCGGCGACGAAATCGTTCAGCTCTACACGCACGACGCCTTCGCCAGCGTGCCTCGGCCCATCCAGGCGCTGCGCGGCTTTTCGCGCATCCATCTGGAGCCGGGACAGTCGCGCACGGTCACGTTCAGCCTCTCGGCCAAAGAGCTCGCCTTCTGGGACACGGCCAGCCACGGCTGGCGCGTGGAAAACGGCGTATTCGACATCGCGGTCGGCGCCTCGTCCGCCGACATCCGCGCCCAGGGCAGCCTGACCGTGCAGTAGTCAACGCGCCACGCAGCGCGTGTCAGCTTGCGAACTCCGCAGTCAAGCTGTTCGCGCGCCATGTCGATACGATTGAGGTAGTGCGCGCACTGGATCACACAGACCTACCCGAAGAGCTCGATGGTCGCTTCCGCCTGGAAGGCAAGACGGTCGCCGGCGGTATGGGCACGGTCTACCGGGCCGTGGATCTGGCCTCCGGCGAGATCGTGGCGGTCAAGATCTCCAGCAGTTTCGGCTCCCAGCTCGGCGAGCGATTTCAGCAAGAGGCGACCTTCCTTGCCGAGATCGCCCACCCTGCGATTGTTCGCTACTTGTCCCACGGTCGCACGGCCAGGGGCGAGCACTATCTCGTTATGGAGTGGCTAGATGGCGAAACCCTGGAGGATCGCCTGCAAAACGGGTCGCCGAGCTTGGCCGAGACTTTCAACCTGGCTCGCCGGATTGGCGAAGCCTTGGTCGCCGCACACGCCCGCGGCATCGTCCATCGCGACATCAAGCCGGCGAACATCTTTCTGCCGGGTGGTGATCTGTCGAAGGTGAAGCTCCTGGACTTTGGCATCGCTCGGCGCTTGTTCGATGACGTGTCCCTGCGGCTCACCCAGGCCGGCTCTGCCTTGGGCACGCCCATGTACATGTCGCCGGAACAGGCCCAGGGATCGCTTGACGTGGATGCACGCGCGGACATCTTCTCGATGGGTTGCGTGCTCTTCGAATGCATCACCGGCACGCCACCCTTCTGGGGCGACAGCACCACGGCGACGTTGGCCAAGGTCGCCGACGGCAGCGAGATCGACGTGTCCAGGCGATGCAAGGGCGTTTCCCCGCGCCTATCGCGTTTGCTCGGCCGCATGCTGGCCAAGCAGGTGGAGGACCGCCCGTCCACCATGCAGGAGGTTATCCTCGAGCTTGGGCGCATCACCAGCGATCTGCGCGCCACGGGGACACTGCCAGCCATTTCGGGTGGCGGCACCCCGCGCGGGCTACTCACCACCACGGGCGAACGCCGTCTGGCGGCGGTCATCCTGGTATCCGCGCAAAACCACGCTGGCGAGCGACCCCACCTCGATCCCACGGCGACCATGTCGGAGCTGGGAACGGTCCTGGCGCGGGGACTCGCCCACACCGAAGGCGACTCAGCCAGCCTGGAAAACGTAGCGCGCGCCATCGCCCCCTGGGGGGCTCGCATCCAGCGCTTGGCCAACGGTGGGTTAGTGGTGACCCTGCTTGCGGACGGCACCACCACGCCCTTGGATCTCGCCGTCCAGGCCGCTCGCTGCAGTTTGCGGCTCAAAAACGCACGACCAGGATCCTCCTTCGCCTTGAGCATGGGGCATGCCCTTGTAGACGAGCAGCAACTCCACCTAGGGCGGCTCCTCGACGGTGCAGCCCAGCTCCTCACCCGCGAGCACGTGGGCGCGATCCATGTCAGCGATGAAGTTCGGCGCCTGCTCGAGGCGCGCTTCGAGATCGCCTCCGAGAAAGACAGGTCTCGTCTGCTCTTCGAGCGTGGACTGCGCGAGGCGCCGCGCACGGTTCTGGGCCGGGAGGTACCGTGCGTGGGACGCGCGCGCGAGATTGCTGGCCTTCTGAGCGCCTTTGAAGGCAGCGTGGCAGAGCCATGCGCCCAGGTCATCGTGCTCACGGGTGGGCCAGGCAGCGGCAAGTCGCGCATTGCACACGAATTTCTGGAACGCGTGCGCGATCGTGGCCAACCCTTCGAACTGCTGGTGGGGCGGGGCGATCCGATGCGGACCAATGTCTCGCTGGGATTTCTGGCGCAGGCCATTCGCGGGGCTGCCGGCATTGGCGGGACGGAGCCTGAGGAGACCCAGCGCAAGCGCCTCTTGGCTCATGCCGGCCGGCACCTGCCGCCGGAAAGTGCGCAGAGCACGGTGGCCTTTCTGGGCGAGATGGCCAGTATCCCGTTCCCCGACGAGGATCTGCCGCAACTGCGGGCGGCCCGCTCGGATGCACGCCTGATGGCGGATCAAACCCAGCGGGCCTGGGTGGATTGGCTCGAGGCCGAGACCAAACGCCGCCCGGTGCTGATGCTGCTGGAGGATTTGCACTGGAGCGATGGGCCCAGCGTGCACTACACCAATGTGGCTTTGCGCGAATTGCGCGACAAACCGTTCATGGTTCTGGCCTTGGCTCGGCCCGAGGTCGACCAGCGCTTTCCCTCGCTGTGGCGTGAGCGCGGGGTGCAGACGATTGCCATTCCGCCGCTGGGGAAGCGCGCCGTGGAAGAGTTGGCGCGGCGGATTCTGGGCGACATAGCGGATGCAAGGCTTGATTGGATTCTAGAGCAGACGCAGGGCAACCCCTTCTACTTGGAGGAATTGGCCCGCGTCCTGTCCGAGGGCAAGGATGTGGCCGAGATTCCGAGCACGGTGCTCGGCATGGTGCAGATGCGCTTCGATGCCGTGGGCGAAGGCGCCAAGCAAGTGCTGCGCGCCGCCAGCATCTTCGGCCGCAGCTTTCGTGCCGCCGGGGCCAAAGCCTTGCTCGCGGACATGATTCCCGAGGATGTGGATCGGTGGATCGAGATCTTGATCGACAAAGAGATTCTCTTTGCCCGGCCCTTCGGCAATTCCCGCGAATATGTGTTCCGGCACGCCCTTCACCGCGACGCCGCGTACGCACTTCTGCCGCCGGAGAGCGCGGTGGTGGGGCATCGCCTGGCGGGTGAATACCTGGAACAGGTGGGGGAGCGGGACGCCATCGTGCTCGCCGATCACTTCGAGCGCGGTAACGAGGCCACGCGGGCCGTGCGCTGGCTGCGCGTGGCCGCCAACCAGGCCTTGGAGACGAACGACTTGGTGGCGGCCATCTCACGCGCCGAGCGTGGTGTGCTTCTGGGCGCCACGGGCGACGATCTGGCCGAGCTGCGCATCGTCGAGTCCGAGTCGTTCTACTGGCAGGGCAACTACGCCAGAGCCGAAAACGTGGTGCGCGCAGTGCAGGCGTGTGTCGATCCCGCCTTGGCTTTGCGGGCGAAGAGCGCGCTCATCAATTGCATGGGGATTGCCGGTAAGTCTGCGGAGGTCGCGGCGATGGTCGACCTGCTCGACCAGGAGCCGCAAGATCCTTCTCTGGTTTCCCTCTGGCTTGAGTGCGTGCTGGACGTGACGGCGCATCTTTCCTACGGCGGGAACCGGGAGCTGGCGCGACGGGCATTGGCCCTGGTCGAGAGTAAGAGCGATCCGAGGGATGTGCGCCTCGCCGCCCGCGCCGAGTCGGTTCGCTCTCAGTTGGCCCGCGCCGAAGGGAATCTGTCCGTGGCCGCAGCCCATCAGCGCCAAAGCGTGCGGCTTCACGAGAGATCTGGTAATGCACGCGCAGCGTGCGAGGCGCTTGGCAACATGGCCGTGTGGTTGATGGAGGTAGGACAGTTGGAGGAGGCGGAAGAACATGCTCGGCGCGTTCTGGCCATGAGCGAAACCATGCGGCTCAGTCACTTCTTCGGAGGCGTATCGCAGATGCTCACCAACTGTCTCGCCTACCAGGGGAGGCTGGACGAGGCCCGGACTATTGGCCAGCGTGGGCTGGACTGGACGCGCGAGCATGGCGATCGCTGGTTTCTTCCCTACGCTCAGCTCTACCTGTCGATGACAGAGCTTCTGGCTGGCGACTACCCGACGGCTGAAGGCCTGGCGCGAGGTGCGGTAAATTCGACGATCGACAAACCGACTTTGCGCCCCTTTTCCTTGGCCTTGTTTGCCCGAGCACGCCTGGCTCAGGGCTTCGTGGATGAGGCGTTGGCGTTAGCCAAGGAGGCGCATGCCGCGATCGACGCAAAGCTGCAGGTGGAGGATGGCGAGGCAACGGTGCGGCTGGCCTATGCGGAAGCTCTCGTTGCATCGGGAAATCGTGGCGAGGCCACGGGCGTGATTGCGCAGGCCATGCTGTGGCTTCAGCGCCGTTTGCAAACCCTCGATGACCCCAAGATACGGTTGTCTTTTCTTGAACGCATTCCCGAGCACCGCCGCCTGCGCGAGCTGGCGGCCGACATGGGACTGGCCAAGACAGAGGAGCCAG
>Ga0302322_100005423_pt1 | contig 11185 bp, 9 predicted proteins | sample Fen_T0_2_FD_203757 | JGI IMG/M metagenome (GOLD analysis project Ga0302322, IMG submission 203757) | Peat permafrost microbial communities from Stordalen Mire near Abisko, Sweden - Fen_T0_2 | ecosystem: Environmental > Terrestrial > Soil > Wetlands > Permafrost | place: Sweden: Abisko... | reverse complement strand
GGCTAGCGTCTCTTCGCAGCTATCTACGCGCTCGGCCTTCACCGGGCACGGGCCGCCTGTCCACTCGTTGATCATGTCGACCACTGCCGCATCATTGCCCCCCTCGAAGAGCGCGTCGCCGAAGTAGTAGACCTCGGACGAGCCCGCCTTGAGGAGCATGCGAATCGGGTAGGTTTTGTCTCGGCCGCGGATCACCAGATCGAACGAGGTTTGTCCCCCATAGGTCACGACCAAGCTCTTCTGGGCCGCAAGGGGGGCCAGCTCGGCGCGAAGGTAGTCGAGATATCGCTTTCGGTAGCCGCTTTGGGTGTCGAATTCCACGAAGGCGTCACGGTTCTTCTGAGCGGCATCGGCGAGGTTTCCGCCGCGCGGGCGACCGATGGGCGCCAGGTTCACCATGGACTTGCGATCCACGATGCGCTCACCGATGACCGACAGGTGCGATGGAAGCTGGAACTCGGGCGATAGGAGCGAACGCTCGAGCACTTCGTACATGAAGCGTGAGGCCTCGACGCCGAGGTAGTCTCGGATGTTGAAGTCCTCGACGAGATCGACCTTCAGCTGGTCGCCGCATTCGCAACGGTAGCGGGTGGCGCCGTTGCAGAGGTACGCGTCGAACCCGCCTCGGTATCCGAAGCCGTGAAGAGGCGTGAAGAACTGGTCGGCAACGATGTTGAGATCACTGCCTGCCGCCAGCACGAATGGCACCTTCAGTTGGCCTAGGGCCGCAGCCATATCCGCTCGAAGCGGACGCCTGGGTGGGGTAAGCGTGTTGTCGATATCGAAGACCAGTGCGGTGTGTGTCAAGACCGAGTGTCCATAGCACAAGTTGGGCAGGGCAGGGTAGCGCTTACCTTGCCCAGTTCGGCCTGGCGTGCGGCGTTTCCTTCTCTAGACTTGGCTCCGGATGCTCGAGCAATACCTCATCAAGAACACGACGCGAGAACAGCGCGAGAAGATCGTTAGGGAGTCCTTGGGTTGTGGTGGCGGCGGTTGTGAGAACTGTTCTTCGTGTGGCGTATATGGGGCGGGCGATCCGTTCGACATGTACCAGCCCTACGTCGACGGCCTGAAGGAAATCGACGATATCAATAGGCAATTCAGGGCGCGATACTTCCGCTGAGAGAGACGTCGAGCGCCAAAGGGGGCCAGGGTTTCAGTGCCGACCCCGCGCTGGCAGCAGGTTCGTGCAGGCCCGTCAGCACGATTTCACCAAAGCGATTCTTGAGGAAAAATGTAACCAATTGTCAGAGAATCCTTGCCCAATTAGCGTCTCTCACTGGTTTCACTAGGACGAAGAGGCACTCCGTCGACCCGCTAGGAGCCACGATGTACAAATCCAGAACTCTCTGCTTTGGCACCTGTCTTGCGACCTTGGTCTTGCTTGCCCACTGCGGCGGAGACAACAGACCGATGACGTCTTCACAAGGTGGCTCAGAAAATGGCGGCGCGAGCGGCGAGGGTGGAAACACCACGCCAGGCGGCGGTTCCGGCGGGGCGGTCAGCACGGGTGGAACGACCTCTCCCGGTGGCAGCAGCGGCTCGGGTGGCACCAAGGCGACGGGTGGAACCACTTCAGCGGGTGGTGCGTCGGCTGGCGGCAGTGGTGGCACCAAGGCGACGGGTGGGACCACGTCCTTGGGCGGCTCCGGCGCCGGAGCGGGCGGCTCGTCGGCTGGCGGAAGCGGCGGTTCGGGCGGCGGCGGCACCAAAGCGAACGGAGGGACCACATCGGTGGGTGGCTCGAATGGCGGAGCGGGCGGCTCGACCCCAACCGGCGGGACGATGTCGAGCGGCGGCACGAGCGGCCCACAAACCGACTGCTTGGGGAAGGCGCTTGCCAAGGCAGGCGACTCGAGCACCACGTCCAAGGCCTACTTGAATCTCGGCGACATGCGGCTCATCAACAACCGTTGGGGCGCCGACGCGCGCAGCTGCAGCGGCGCGAGTTACAAGATCTTCGTGGGCACCGATGGGATCATGGGTTACGACTTCAACCGCCCCACCTGTGGCGGTGCCAAGGGTTATCCCGACTATCCCGAGGTAGAGTTCGGCGTTGCACCTTTCGGAGCAAACAGCGCCGATTTGACCAGCCCGGCGTGCTCGTCCACCACGCTCCTGCCCATCCAGCTCAAGAGCCTCACCAGCGCGTCGCTTAACATCGACAATTTCAACACCACCTACCAGAAGCCCGCCTACTACGACACCAACTTCGAGTTCTGGATCAGCAAGCAGAATCCTCTGACCGCTGCGGACCCGGGGGTGTACGCGGAGATCATCATCTTCTTGAGCTGGAACAGCACCCGCATGTCTTCGCCCGCGGGTTGGGCCTGTGACAAGAGCGGGACGGTAACGGCCGGCGGCAACAGCTTTTCGCTTTGTCACCAGAGCGACAGCTGGTCCAACAACCGTTGGCGCTTCTTCAACTTCAACCTCAATGGCGGCCCGAAGGACAGCTTCTCTGGAAACTCGGACATCAAGGCCATCCTCGACTATGTCCGAAGCAAGTACAGCGGCTTCACCGACGACATGTGGCTGACCCGCATCGAGGTGGGCACCGAGGTGGACGACGACACCCAGGGCACCGCCAAGATCAACAACCTGACTTTCGAGATCAACGGCACCAAGAAGTCCGTCGAGCTAGCGAAATAAGACCACTGTTTGCGGGGCCGTGGTGCGAGCACCAAAGGAGACACGATGAGCAGCGCTAATTCGGCACCCACGGTTTCTGGCAGCGTCTACACCTTCACCTTCGGCGACACGCAATTCGTCGTCGACGCGGCCAAGGCCGGTCGGATCGTCTCCTTCTCTCTGGCGGGCAAGAACATTCTGACGGCACCCAAGAACAGCGAAGACAACAACTGGGGGTCGACATTTTGGACCAGCCCGCAGAGCGACTGGAACTGGCCGCCGCCCGCCGCCATCGATCCGGGCCCGCACTCCGGGCGCATCGTCGGTGATGCGTTGGTGGTCGAGAGCGCCGTCGCCGCCAACCTCGGCCTCGCGGTGAGCAAGACGGTCTCGGTCGACGCGAGCAAGGGCATGGTCGCCATCGACTACGGCATCGCGAACAAGGGCGCCCTGGCTCGGAAGGTCGCGCCGTGGGAAATTTCACGCGTGGCGACCGGCGGGCTCACCTTTTTTCCGATGGGCGGGGGCAAGCCATGGAAGGGCATGCAGGAGCTCATGCCCCTGGAGCTGCAGGACGGCATCGCCTGGTTTGCCGCGCCCATGGGGCCTGTGGGCAACGACCAGAAGGTGTTTGCCGATGGGCGCGAAGGTTGGATTGCGCACGTGGATGGCGATCTGTTGCTGGTCAAAGCCTTTGCCGACACGATCCCGGCGCAAGCGGCGCCCGGCGAATCCGAGGTCGAGCTTTACACCGATCCGGGCCGCACCTACGTCGAGGTGGAGAATCAGGGCGCGTATGTGAACCTCGAGCCGGGGAAGGCCAGCTCGTGGCCGGTGCGCTGGTTCCTCCGCAAGCTGGATTCGAGGATCAAGGTGCAGCCCGGCAGTGGCGATTTGCTCGCGGTGGTTCGCGGCCTTTTCGGCTGACCCCGGGGAACGCCATGCGCGCGGGACACTTGCTCGTCTTCGTGGCAGCAGCGGCTGCGTGCAATTCGAACACGGCGACGGCAAAGCTCGACGGCGCTGCCGCTATCGCGGGGAGCGGTGGCGCCAGTGCTGCAGGTGGGAGGGCGACCGGCGGTACGGTCGGTACGGGCGGCACAATTCAAAGCGGCGGTGCCGGCGGCGGCACGATTGGGTCGGGTGGGGCGACCGGCACGGGCGGCGGCGGTGGATATGCCGGTCGTGACGCTGGCGCCGACATGGTTGCAAAACTTGATGGTGTAGTGGCTGGCGGAGGCGCTGGGGGCGGCAGCGGAGGTGGCAGCGGCGACGTCGCCACGGACGGAGCGCGCGCCGAGGCTGGGCCCGAGCTTGGGCCTGAAGCCAGACCCGATTCGCCATTTGATGGCGTCCCCGACGCTCGGCCCGACGGCGGCACTGACACGCCGAACGTCGGCGGCTCGGATGCCACCACCCACGATGGCGCGCCTTGCCCGTATACTGGGAACGTCACGTACACGCTGACCAAGAGCGCGAGCGCTGGCACGGACGAGCAGTCTGCCTATCCGCTCATCACCAAGGCGATGGATCAAGCCGTCTACTACTACAACTGCTACACCAACATCACGAAGAAGCTCACCGTCACGTACAACGCCAGCGTGCAAACCGTGGACGGCAACCTCAACGGGTCAATCCGTTTCGGCCCTGACACGGGCTACATGGAATACACGCGTGCCATGCACGAGATCGGTCATACCGTGGGTGTCGGCACCGCCTCGAACTGGCTGACGTTTCTGCCCATGCCCGACGGCGGAGGAACCCGCGTCTGGATCGGCGCCAACGCCACCGCCGAGCTTCGGGGCATCACCGGCGTCTCTACCGACGTGATCAAGGGCGATACCCAGCACTTCTGGCCGTACGGCCTCAACTACGCCTCCGAGGTGAAATCCGAGGCCGATGTCATCGACCATTGTCGGATCGTCATGGCCCTTCGGAAAGACATGGGTGTGCAGTGACGTGACTCAGTTGCAGGCACCTTCGCTGCGGGAGATCTCACCTGCGCAGGAGCCTACCCCCGCGCAAGACATGTCCAGCCAGGTCGCGGTACACCAGAGGCCGCCGGCGCACGATCGATTCCCCGAGCAAGAGATATGGCAAGTGGCATCGAAGCCGCCACAATTGATGAGGCCGGCGCACGAGTTTGTTCCGGAACAATCCAAGACCGTGTTTTTCGCACCGGCGTAGGGACCCGATGGGCACGAGCCGGCGCCGCTGCAGGTGACTGAGCAATCGATGCCGCCGCAATTGGCGCCGCTGTTACAGCTGTTCGGGCCGGAGCACACGACCTTCGTGATGGGCGCCTCGCTGTCGACGTTCCACTTGCATGCATCGGTGCCCGCGCACTGTACGCTGCAGCTGTCACCCCCACAATTGATGAAGCTGTTGCAGGACTTGTTTCCCTTGCACACGATGTCGCAGCTGCTGGCCAGGGTGCAGTCGACATTGCCACCGCACGAGGAATCACCACAGGTCACACGGCAAGGGATCCCGGCCGGGCAGGTGACGTAATCGGTACACGAGCCTGAGCGGCTGCAGTCGATCACGCAGACGCCGCCGACGTCCTGGCCACCCGACGCCACACAGCCTTGGGTACCGATGCCAGCGTCCGGGTGGTCGTAGGGGTTCCAAGTGCTCGACGTCGAGCTGCCGCCCGACGCGCTGGCGCCTCCGACACCGATCGCGATGAATCCCCCCGTGGCGCCAGGGCCGACCGTCGTGGTCCTCGACGCTCCGCCAGCGCCACCGGAAGCTCCGCTGCGGCCACCGCTGGCGTGGCCACCGCTGGCGTGAAGCCCACCGGTACCCTCGTCCAATCCCCCGGGCCCCGCGTCCGGTCCGGCACCAGCCAGCATCGCCGACCGGGAGCAAGCGGTTCCCCAGAAGACGGCGGCCAAGGTGGCGAAGGAGGCAAACACAGCGACTGTGGAGCGAGCGGCGTTCATAGGTCGTTAGTATCCCAAACCTTAAGAATCGGCCACCCAGTCTGCGGCATCCAACCGGTTCTTGAGCAAGGAGACCGAACGATGGAAAAGAAGATCATTGCAATCGTAGGTGCCACCGGTGCGCAGGGGGGCGGGCTGGCGCGGGCAATTCTGGCTGACCCGAGCGGCGGTTTTGCGGTCCGAGCGATCACGCGCAAGCCGGATTCGGACAAGGCACGCGAGCTTGCGAGCAAGGGCGCCGAAGTGGTGGCCGCGGATGTCGACGATTTCGAGAGCCTGCGCAAAGCCTTCACGGGTGCCTATGGGGCGTTCTGCGTGACCAATTTCTGGGAACACTTTTCGCCCGAGAAGGAATTGGATCAGGCCAAGACCCAGGCCCAGGCGTGCAAGGCCGCCGGCATCAAGCACGCCATCTGGTCTACCCTCGAGGACACACGCGTCCGGGTGCCCCTTTCCGACAAGAGGATGCCGACCTTGAAAGAGAAGTACAAGGTCCCGCATTTCGATGCCAAGGGTGAATCCGACAACGCCTTCCGCGCGGCCGGGGTACCGACGACGTTCCTGCTCACGTCGTTCTACTGGGAGAACCTGATCTACTTCGGCATGGGGCCAAAGCCCGGTGCCGACGGTACGCTGTCGTTCGTGCTGCCCATGGATGACAAGAAGCTGCCGGGTATTTCGGCCGAGGACATCGGCAAGTGCGCTTATGGCATTTTCAAGCAGGGCGGCGCTTTTATCGGCAAGACGGTCGGCATCGCGGGCGAGCACCTCACCGGCGCACAGATGGCCGAGGCGTTGTCGCGCTCGCTCGGCAAGCCGGTCAGCCATGCTGCGGTCACGCCCGAGGCGTATCGCTCGTTCGGCTTTCCCGGCGCCGACGACCTTGGCAACATGTTCCAGTACAAGCGGGACTTCGAGAAAGAGTTCTGTGGCGCGCGCGATCTTTCGCTGGCCCGCAAGCTCAACCCGGAACTGAAGACCTTTGCGGGCTGGCTACAGGCCAACCAGGCACGCATTCCCACGACGTAGCGTGTCGGTCGGCGTGCCTAGGGGGTGGCATGGAAATGTGTCACCAAGCATTCGGCGCCTCGGGCGATGACAATTTTCCTTCCCGACGAGCAATCTCCCCAGAGGGAGTGCTCGCAATATGACGCAATACGGGTCCGTTGTCCGATTCTCGTTGGCTGCCACGCTTTCGTTGTTGACGATCTCGTCTGCGAAGGCGGCAACCCTGCAACAGGTCAGCAACTGGAACGGCGGCGTTACCGGCCTCCCGTCGGACGTGAGCATGTACATCTACGTGCCTGACAAGGCTGCCACCAATCCGCCCATTCTCACGCTCATCCACTATTGCGGTGGAACTGCATCGGCCGTGTTTGGTCAGGCTCAAGGGGGCGGCATCGTCAAGGCAGCCGACCAGTACGGCTTCATCATCGTTGCTCCCAGCAGCGGGCGATGCTGGGACATCGTGTCGTCCAAGACCCGCACGCGCGACGGTGGCGGCGACACCCACGCCATCAAGCAGATGGTGAAGTACGCCATCGAGAAATACAAAGGAAACGCCGATCGCGTGTATTCCACCGGGGATTCGTCCGGAGGCATGACGACCGAGTTGATGCTGGCGCTTTATCCCGACATCTTCAAGGCAGGTGCCTCGTTTGCCGGCATGCCGGCCGGTTGCGGCACAACCACCAGCAGCGCCGGCAGCTACGACGGCTCGTGCGCGGGAGGCTCGGTGACCCACACCGCGCAAGACTGGGGAGACATCGTCCGCAAAATGGATCCCAACTACACGGGCCATCGTCCGCGTGTGCAGATGTTCCATGGCGACGCCGACACAACCATCCGGTACGCGAACCACACCGAGGCCATCAAGGAATGGACGAATGTTCTCGGCCTCAGCACCGACCCATCGTCGAGCCAAACGGGCCTCACGCTCGGAACCCATCAAGCGAAGCGCCAGGAATGGAAGAACACCTGCGGCTACGTGGTCCTCGATGCCTTCACTTCCGTCGGCGGTGACCACGGCCCGTCTGACTGTCTGTTCGTCTCGCAATATGTGATCCCGTTCCTTGGCCTCGACAAGACGGGAGCCGTCGATCCGGAGGTCGAACAGTGTGGCAGTGGTGGCATCACCGACGGCGGCGTTGGCGGCGCGAGCGGCACCGGCGGAGTCAGTGGTGCGGATGGAGGCAGCAAGGTCGACGCGGTGGCAGACAGCGGCGTCGGGAGCGGTGGTGCAGGTGGGACCGCTGGCAGTGGCGGCAGTCGGGATGCCGGGGCGGGCAGCGGAGGGAGCTTGGGCAGTGGTGGAACCAGCAGCAGAGGCGGGGCGCCGGGCAGCGGCGGGAGTTCTGGCAGTGGCGGTAGCGCAAGCGGCGGCGCCTCCAGTGCGAATGGCGGATCGCCGGGCTCTGGCGGAGAGGCGGGCAGTGGTGGACGGTCCTCGACCGGAGGAAATTCCGGAAGCGGCTCCGGGGGCAAGTCAGGCAGCGGCGGCGCAAGCAGCGGTTCCACTGTCGGAGGCGACACAACCCCGGGCGGATGCAACTGCGCTATAGGCGAACGCGACCCGCAGGGGCCCCTCGCCTGGGTTCTGACGGCTGGGCTGGCTCTGGCAGCTTTGGTTCGTTCTCGCAGAAAGACGCTCTAGTCAGCGTCGTCCTGCCGCTTGGCGGCGGACAAGCCGATCGTGGATTTGCGGCATCCAACCCCGCCAGGAGGTGCCGCGTGTCGCGACTACGGGTTTCAACGTTCTCGGTTTCCATTGATGGCTTCGGTGCAGGTCCACGGCAGGATCTGGAGCATCCTCTGGGCGTCGGCGGACCCGAGCTCGTCGACTGGTTCTTCCATACGCCCACCTTTCAACGAATGCACGGCACCGGCGAAGGAGAAGCCAGCGTCGACGAAGACGTCGCGGCGCTGGGGTTCGAGAACGTGGGCGCTTGGATTCTCGGGCGCAACATGTTCGGCCCGGTGCGCGGCCCATGGCTCGACGAAAGCTGGAAGGGTTGGTGGGGTGACGAGCCGCCTTACCACGTGCCGGTCTTCGTGCTCACCCACCATGCGCGAGCCCCGATCACCATGAAGGGTGGAACCGAGTTTCGCTTCGTCACCCAAGGCATCGAGGCGGCGCTTGCGCAAGCCAAGGCGGCCGCGGGCGGCAAAGACGTGCGACTGGGCGGCGGTGTGGCCACCATTCGGCAGTATCTCCAGGCTCGCCTCATCGACGAGCTTCACCTCGCAATGTCGCCCGTGGTGATGGGCCAGGGCGAGCAACTGCTGGGCGGACTCGATCTGCGTGACCTCGGCTACAAGTGTACGCGGCACCTGCCTGGTCATCGCGCGGCCGCCCACGTGTTCTTGCAGAAGCAGCCGTAGCTAAAACCCAGGGCGAAAGGCGTACACCGTTCCGGCGTCGTCGTTGACGAACAGCGAATTCTCCAACGCCACAGGCACGGACGTGATGGCCGCGCCAAGCTCGATGGTTTGCCGGGAGGCTCCAGTGGCGAGGTCGAGCAGGTAGAGGTTCTTGTCGCGTGAGCCCACGATGACCAGCGCGGAATCACTGATCACAGTGGGCGACGATGCAACCGGCCCGCGCGTGGAAAAGGTCCAGAGAGGGGAGCCGTTGCGCCGGTTTGCCGCGCGGAGCATCCCATCGTCCGAGCCGAAGAGGACGGCATCGCGGTAGACCGAGGGCGATGACGAGCTCGTGCCCGCTGTCGCGAGCTCGAGTTGCTTCGCTCCCGTGGCGCCGTCCACCCCGTAGAGCATTCCGTCCCACGATGTGACGAAGACCGTACCCTCCACCACCGCAGCGGTGGACTTGATGGCTCCGCCCGTCTGATAGGACCATTGCAGTTGGCCTCGCACATAGTCGAAGCAGAAGAGCAGGCCGTTGTTGGCGCCGATGTAGAGCAGTCCGGCCCCCGGGTCGATGGACACGGAAGAATGAGGATTGTGGCCGAGGCTTGGACTGGACCAGCGCACCTCGCCGGTCTGTGCGCGAAGCATGAACACCTTCCCGTCAGGCACCGGGTACTCGACGGCGATGAACAAGAAATCACCCAGCAGCACCGGCGAGGCGCCGATGGAGCCGCCGAGCTGGCTCTCCCAGACCTTGGAACCGGTGACCTTGTCGACCGCATACAACCAACCGGAATAGTCGCCAACGTACACGTTACGCTCGTCGATCGCAGGAGAGCCGTGGATGCCCAGGTGGGCCGAGTCGGTGGTCTGGCGTTCGCTCTCGTAGCGGTGGGTGGCGAACCGCCAAACCACGGTGCCGTCTCGGCGGTCGAGCGCGAGGAGTTGTCCGTCGTCCACGCCCACATAGACACGATCGAGATCCACCGCCGGCGAAGATTTGCAGGCCGAGTAGTTGCCGATGCCGTAGGGACCGCTTTGCCAAGCGAGCACCAAGTTGGCACCCAGGCGCGTGCCCGATGGTGACAGACCTGCGTGGTGCGCATCCAATCGGTATTGCGGCCACGTCTCGGCGGGAATGGGCGGAATCGACGACGGGAACAGCGAATGCTGCACGTCCTGCGGATCGGTGCTGCAAGCGGCGACGACGACCACCGCCAGCGTGATGGAAAGCGACAAAGGCGCGCACCGCACGAATACATTCTAGCCGGTCTCAGGGAGGCGTGCGCTCTAGCACACCCCAGCCGAAGGGGATTCGGATAGCATCGAGCCTTGCCGATGGATGGCGGAAGAGGAGTCTCATGAAGACAGGCACGCGTGTAGGTTTGCTCTTGGTGACGGGGCTGGGCATTTCCTCCTCCTGCGGTGGCATGGACCCGGCCCACCACGCCGATGGGACCGGTGGGACAGGGGGTGCTGCTTCGGCGAACGGCGGAGCGGGAGGTTTGGGCGGGAGCTCGACCGGCTTCTCGCTTCCCGGCACAGGTGGCACGTTGCCTGCCACGACCACGACCTCGATCACGCCACTCGGAACGGGCGGCACGATCGGGCAAACGGACTTCATCAGCGAAGAGCCGAGTAACGGCAACTTCTCGCCAAAGTACCCAGGCGACGTGGTGCCGTTTCTCGCCATCGACGGTGGCAACTCGGTTTCCTCGAGCACACGCACGCCGCCCAGCGGCCGGGTGGCCGAGGTCGAAGAGGCCGACATCTATCGCATCGAGGGCAACCTCCTTTATTACTTCAACACTTACCGCGGCCTCTTGATCTTCGACATCTCCGATCCGAAGGCACCCAAGCAGCTCTCGCGTTCGTCGGTCTTCGGCTATCCCGTCGAGATGTTCGTCAGTGGCACGACCGTGTATGCCCTGCTTCGCGACGCGCTTTACCTGACCCAGGTCGAGGGCAAACCAAAGTTCGAGCGTCGCAATGTCTCGCAGTTGGTGGCCATCGACGCCACCGCTCCGGCGAGTCCGAAGATCATCAAAGCCGTCGATATCGTGGGACAGCTGCGCGAAGGGGTGTCGCGCAAGATCGAGAACACCCTCTACGTCGTTTCGTACCTGCCGCAGGGCTACTACTACTCGGGGTGGTACGCCGAACGCTCGACGACGACCACGACCAAGGAACAGGCTTGGGTGTACTCGTTCGACGTCTCGGATCCCAAAAATCTCCGCAAG
>Ga0302322_100005422_pt1 | contig 11187 bp, 8 predicted proteins | sample Fen_T0_2_FD_203757 | JGI IMG/M metagenome (GOLD analysis project Ga0302322, IMG submission 203757) | Peat permafrost microbial communities from Stordalen Mire near Abisko, Sweden - Fen_T0_2 | ecosystem: Environmental > Terrestrial > Soil > Wetlands > Permafrost | place: Sweden: Abisko... | reverse complement strand
GAAAGTATTTGTTTTGCTTTTTGTATTTGCTGGGTTGCTTCGGATGTGTTTTGTTGTCTTACTCCTATATCTGCTAATTCAATGTAGGCTTTGGCTTTTCTTTTTTCTGAGGCGGAGTTTAATTGAAAAATTTGGTTGAGACTTTTTTCGGCTTCACTATAATTGCGTAATTCTTTTAAAGGAATTGAGAGATTCAATAATGATGAGGCGATTTTATCAGTGTCTTTTATAGTTGCATAATAATCTGAAGCTTGCTGAAGAAAGAGAGCAGCCTTTTTGTAATCGCCGTAACGGCTATAAATATTTGCAACTGTAAATTGAGCATAAGCAATTTTTTTTGGTTGAGTAAGCTTCTTCTCTCTATATAAGTGAATATATTTTGTAAATAGTCCCTGACTTTTTACAAAATAGCCTAAATCGTTTAAATTAATGGCACGATAAAAAAGCACATCGCAAAAGGCATAAAAATAAATACTATCATTTAAAGCAGTTGATTCATAATTTAAAATACTGTCAGCAGATATTCCGGCTTGAATTAAAAGAGTATTTTTTTTTGATGATCTATAGCTTGTGTACAGAGAGTCATAATTTTTTTTCCAAGTGTTAATTTTAGTGGTATCTGCAATTCTTGAGGTTTGTTCAGCTTGTTTATTTTTACAACTAAAAAAAAGCAGAAATAAAACTGTAATTGAAAAAATAGAAATTGTTTTATACAAAAACATAAAGCCCTATTTTGTAATTTACAAAATAGGGCTTTATGTTTAAAATGAAAAACTTAATCAATTACTGACCTCCAGGTGATAGCCTGGGGCAAGGGCCTTGTCCGGGCTTACAATTTGTTCTGATTGGCGTAGATGTTTTAACTGGCCTGATTTCCTTTAAATCACCATTGGGCATTTTTGTTACAAAGACGATAGACACTTCCATGTTTTCGCATTGATCCAACGGGCTGATCATTGCTTTTAAATCAAATGTAATTTCCCTTTTCCTTTTTGATTCGGGGGGTGTTGGCAGCGGGTGCGTGCCTTTAAGTTTGATACCATTCATTAGAAAAATTATATCCCCATGTACAACATCAAAACTGTAATAATAGCCAGGGGCGTTAGTTCCACCGGGATAATATATAAAAGCATCAGACTGGCTGCCATTATGCAAAACGGGCGCAAGATTTAATATCGGGAATTGCATTCCGGTTGGAACGTGCATAGTTACTGTTACATTCTCGGCGTCACCCGGGCCATCATTTTGAAAACTGATCTTGGCCGCTAATTTTTTGGTATTACCGGGGTTAAAACAACTGGGTGTTATGGTGATGCCATTAGGATCTCTTGCCAAAAAGGTAATGGGTAACATAAGCGACTTTATTTCCGGAGAGCCAGCAATATTGCCTGTGCTTTTATAATACTTTATCTTTTCAAGTTTAAACTTAGAGGTTGTGCCAGAATAATTTTTTCCATTCAACCTGTCGGGAAACAAGGAGATAAAAATATTTTTTTCGTCGGTAGTGGCATTATGTGGTATTATAAAATAAATGGCATTATTGTAGCCTATCTTGTCTGAAGATAAAATTGATGAAACAGAGGCAGGAATAGTGTTACCGCCGGGAATATCTGTATAAGGGATTTCGGAATTTGCTCTTCGTATAACATTGGTGTTAAGAACAGTGCCATTAATGGCAAATTGCTGTGAGGAATTAGTAATCTCACTAAAAATTATTCCGGCCGATTCTCCACCGGTGTAATTGTAATAGAAGGCAATGACATAGTCTGCTGAATCCTGTCCACGTTTTACCGCATCAGGCCTATAAGTAAGCACCATAGTGGTGGTATCCCCCGGAACCAATGTAGTGTCTGAGAAGTCAAAACCAATATTTGAACCTGGAGTCAATTTGGTTTGTTTGCTATCACTTGGAGCACCGTTATTTGAATTGAGCTGCACCAGAATTTGCCTCAGCGGTGGGGGGAAAGTATCATAATGGCCAACAATATTTGCCATCGCACTATAAGCCGTATTAACCTTGTAAGAATACGGGATGTATTGTGCAGGGATACTGCTTGCATTTTCGATCCTGCCCGATTTTTTATAAAATCCATCACCCATTTCAACAAAAAGTGTATAATATTGTTGATTTGCTAAAACTCCCCCATACTGTAAGGTGGGAAGATTTACCGTAACACCTCCGGTGGAATATGATGCAGATTGGGCGTGCGCCAATGGCTGCGTGAACATTACAAAAATTACAATGCCCCAAAGTAAAAATCTTTTTTTCCTTTTCATAAAAAATAATTTTTGGTGATTAATTTTAAATAAATCAGGTAACGTAAAATTTTGTTACCCTGAATGGCAGTACTAAACTACTCACCGCAACCAGCAAGTCATAATTGAATTTTGCAGCCATATTTTTTGTGTGTGGAGTTTTATTAAAAGCAGGCAGGTAAAAACCGTCGGGTACTCAGATACTGCCACTGGTGAAGCCAGGAGTACGGCTACTTGCAATATTTACTAAATTCATTTGCAGTAGTGGTAATAATTGCGGATAAAAGTTTCTTGTTCCGGTAAGGATACAGGGCAAACAGATCCGGTTACAACATTACATCAGCTATCTGCCAGTAAAACCTGCCAGGCTTCTTTTACCTTACCGGCATCCAATAATTTTTTAGCATAGCGGTGCAGCTCTTGCCCCATCTCATCGGGGTTAATGGAGTAGTATTGAATGATGTTCTTAAGTGTATCATCAGTAAATGAAGGATCAACAAAAGGCATTTCATGTACGTTGGCCAGCTGGCCTAAATTATTACCACTGAGTATGGTACTGTTTTTTATAGAACTGTTCAATGCATCTATGCCAATACCCAATTGAGTATTGGGTATTTCTATTTCAAAAACTGCTGCACCGCTGGCACGGCAATAAAAGTCGCCGCCCATTCTTGCCACCAGGTCAATCTTATGAGGGTCAATCTGCTGTTTGTCGTTTAAAACTGCGTCGTTGATATGCATCACCAGCACCTCGCAAATTACCAGGTTGCCGGCGCCACCTTCGGTACCGGTTTCAATAACCTGCCTTACTTTGCATTCCATTTGTACGGGGCTTTCGGCTACACGAAAGGGTTTTATCTTTTCAGAAGGTAATTTGGTAAAACCGGCTTTTATAAATTCATCCACTGATTTGGGGTATTCGCAACTGCTGAGGCTCATTTGCTGTACCATGGCATAATTAACTACATTGATCACCACTTCTTTGGTAGCATAAATATTTTCCAGTGTGTGTTTGATAGTATTGTCCCTCACCTTTCTTGAAGGCGAAAAAATTAATGTGGTGGGGTTGCTGCCAAATACATTAAAAAAACTAAAGGGTGATAAATTAGGATTACCCAACTCATCAACAGTACTGGCAAAACAAATTGGTCTTGGTGCCACAGCGCCCAGCAGGTAGGCATGCAATTGTGCGGTTTTTATTTCCCCGGGAATGATCTTCATATTACAATCAATGGTTGTAACAAAATTAGGTATTAAAAGCAGTGATTGTTTTAGTAAATTTAGTTTTGTAAAATAATTTATGGCTATAAAAAAAACGGTACTGCTTATACTGATCGTAGTAAAAGCACTCTTTTGTACAGCACAGGAAAATAACAATTTTATCCGCATCAATTTATTGGGATATATGCCGCATAGCGAGAAGACGGCCGTTTGGTGCAGCAAAAAAAATAAAGCAGTAACGGTTTTTTATGTGGTGGATGCAGCATCAAAAAAACAATTATATAAAGACAGTGCCGGTAAACCTTTTGGAGCTTACGGTCCCTTTTCACAAACGCAACGATTGTGTTTTTCGGCTTTTACAAAACCGGGTTCATATTATTTAGAAGCAGACGGGGTGCAATCACCGGTTTTTAAAATTGATGCCAATGTTTATAAAGGCAGTGCCGATTTTTGCCTCCAGTATATGCGCCAGCAGCGCAGTGGCTTTAATCCTTTTTTAAAAGACAGTTGCCACACACACGATGGCTATACCTTGTACGGACCCATGCCTGATAGTACCCATGTGGATGTTAGCGGCGGGTGGCATGATGCCAGCGATTACCTGCAATACGCCACTACATCTGCCAATGCAACCTATCATTTACTGATGGCCTACCGTGATTTTCCTTCGGTGTTTTCAGATGAAAAAATGGCCAATGGGCTGGATGGAAAAAATAATATCCCCGATATTTTAGACGAAGCACATTGGGGCATTAACTGGTTGCTGAAAATGAACCCCGCCGGCAATATTATGTTTAACCAGGTGGGAGACGACAGGGATCACATTAACATGCGTATACCAAAGCAAGATAGCCAGTACGGCAGGGGTTTTGAACGCCCGGTATATTTTATAAACGGGCAGCCACAACAGCGGGGCAAATTTATGAACAACACTACCGGCACCAGCTCCACGGCCGGTAAGTTTGCAAGCGTATTTGCATTGGCACAAACACTGTATGTAACAGATAGTGTATTTAAAAAATCGGATAAGCATGGTAGTTATTATGCAAATGCAATGGATGCCCTTGGCTTTGCTAAAAAGAAACCCGGTGTTACACAAACAGTATCTGTACGCTCGCCTTATATTTATGCCGAAGAAAACTGGACGGATGACATGGAACTTGCTAATGCTGCCATACATGATATGGTGATACACACACCTGGCTCAGCTGATAATGGCCACTTTATGATACAGGCTTTGCAATATGCCAAAGAAGAAAAAATTACTCCCTGGCTGGGTGCGGATACTGCTAAGCATTACCAATGGTACCCATTTATAAACCTGGGCCATCACGAGCTGATAAAACAATTGCAACGCCGGAAGCATGGGCCTGAAGGGGGTTATAGTAAAGGTCGCATTGCAAATTTTTGGACTAAGGCAGATACAATATTACAATATTATAAAGCAGGTATTGAAAAAGTTTGGCATAAGGCCAGCCAAAATGCTTTTTACAGGGGGGTACCGTTTATCTGGTGCAGTAATAACCTCACCACTTCATTTGCCATGCAATGTTACTGGTACAGGATGTTGAGTAAAGACCAGTCGTTTGCTCAGCTGGAGCAGGCCAATATCGATTGGTTGTTTGGTTGTAATCCATGGGGTACAAGTTTTGTTTATGGCCTTCCTCAAAATGGAGATTACCCGCAGGATCCCCACTCAGCTTTTACCCATTTAAAAAATTATCCTATAGATGGTGGCCTGGTAGACGGTCCTGTGTATGGAAGTATTTATAATAGCCTGATCGGGATACAATTATTTCAGCCCGATGAATATGCAGCTTTTCAAAGCGACCTTGTTGTGTATCATGATGACTATGGCGATTATAGTACCAATGAGCCAACAATGGATGGTACTGCATCGCTTATTTATTTACTTGCATCTTTAGAAAGTAAAGCGGTAACAAAAAATTTTACATACAATCACGGCGCTGTAACAAGAGGAGATAGTACACAAAAAAATATCGCACTTGTTTTTACCGGTCATGAGTTTGCCGATGGCGCTGATATAATTTCAAAAACACTGCAGCGACAAAAAATTAAAGCGTCCTTCTTTTTTACCGGGGATTTTTATAACAACAGCAAGTTTAAAAAAATAATTACCGTTTTAAAAAACAATGGGCATTACCTGGCCCCGCATTCCAATAAGCATTTGCTATACGCCAGTTGGGATAAGCGGGACAGTTTGCTGGTTACCAAAAATGAGTTTACAAAAGACCTGCAGCAAAATTATCTTGCCATGAAAAAGGCAGATATTACAGGAGCAAAATATTTTTTACCACCTTACGAATGGTATAATGATTCTATTGCTGCCTGGACGAATGCAATGAACCTGCAACTGATTAATTTTACACCCGGTACTTTAAGCAATGCAGATTATACTTTTCCTGAATTAAATAATTATAGAGACAGTAAGCAGATATATCAATCTATACTTAATGTTGAAAACCAAAAAGGGCTGAACGGGTTTATTCTTTTGCTGCATTTTGGCACCGATCCCAGGCGGAAAGATAAATTTTACATGCAGTTAAATGATCTTATTGTGTTACTAAAACAAAAGGGTTATACTTTTAAAAGAATAGATGAGCTACTGCGGTAAATTTTTTTTCAGTTCCAGAATGCTAAAATCACTTTCGTCCTTCACAATAGTATTACTCAATTTTCCCAAGCCATCTATCTCCATTTCCACCACATCGCCTTCCTGCAACCATTGTTCCTGGTAATCGGGGTCGTTTAATTTTCCGGTGCCATTCAATTCTAAAAAACAACCCGTGCCTACAGTGCCGCTGCCAATAACATCGCCGGCATACAGGTTAACTCCATAGCTTGCACGTTCAATAATTTCGGCAAAGGTCCAGTCCATATCGCTCACATTGCCCTGGCTAACCTGGATACCGTTAACCCAACATTTCATATTCAAATTCCATGATTTGCCGGTATGGCCTTCTTTGCAGGGTACTTCGTATTGTTCCAATTCATCTAAGGTTACCAATGCGGGCCCAATAACCGTACTAAAATCCTTTCCTTTAGCAGGGCCAAGGTTCAGCAGCATTTCTTCCATTTGCAGGGTTCTTGCGCTCATATCGTTCATTATTACCAGGCCGCCAATATAGTCATCTGCATCTGCTGCCTTAATATTTCTACCCGGTTTTGCTATTACAATGGCCACTTCAAGTTCAAAATCCAATTTTTTAAAATGATCGGGCATGCAGATAATATCGCCGGGACCTTGTATGCTGTTGTGGTTGGTAAAGTAAAAAATGGGGTATTGGTCAAATTCCGGTATCATATCCACTTTTCTGTTGCGCCTTGCGGCGGCCACATGTTGGCGAAATGCATAGCCATCCCTGCAACTGCTGGGGTGGGGCACGGGTGCTAAAATCGTTGCATCCGCCAGCGGTATACCAAAGGGCGTTCTGCCGGTACCGTCTTTAATGCGCTGTTCCACTGCTTTTGCCAGTGGTGCCACATCATCCCAGTAATTTAAAAACATATTCATGCTCAGGGGAAGGTCGGGGTGCAGGGAATCGGTATCGTACAAAATTCCGTTTACTAATATGGCCAGCTGCTGCTGATCATCTTTTAAATGAGTTACTAATTGCATGCAAAAAAATTATTTCCAAAAATAGATAATTAAATGGCGATTAAATTAACAAATGAATTATTGTTTTCTAAAGTGAAACATTAATTTTGTGTTACAAAAAGTTAATCATGAAATTTGAGAAGATTCATAATAAAGGGCAAGCCCGGCTATTTAAGAATCAATATCTGGAATACCTCACTAAAACACATCCACTGGTAATCTGGGGGCTGTATATACCAATTATAAGTTTGATGCTCTATTATAGTGGTGCTGTAATGCAGTTGGCCATAGCACAGGTATTTGTTACTTTTTTAGGCGGCATGTTTTTCTGGAGTTTTTTTGAATATTGTATACATCGTTTTGCATTTCATTTTGTGGCCGAAAGTGAAAGGGCTACAAAGATCGTTTATATCATACATGGCAATCATCATGAATACCCGAGAGATAAGGAAAGATTGTTTATGCCACCCGTTCCAAGCTTAATGCTTGCATCTGCAATTTTTGCATTGCAGTATTTTATTTTTAGCTTGTTTGGTGTCAGTGGCTTTGCGTTTGCATTTTTTCCGGGATTTATCTTAGGTTATTTAATGTATGGCACCATGCACTATGCCATCCATGCCTGGAACCCTCCTTTTAAATGGATGAAACCTTTATGGCGCAATCACCACCTGCACCATTACAAAAACGACCATATGGGCTTTGGCGTAAGTTCCACTTTATGGGATCATGTTTTTGGCACTATGTTCGATTTGAAAAAAGAAAAAGAAGACAAAGAGAAAGTGCAGGAACTGATGTTCAAATAATTTTTACCACATTTATTTAAAGGGAATGCCGGTAGGTACGGTGTATTTTTTCCAACGTAGCACCTGTGGCATGATGAATGGCAATCATCCTTTCATTAAAATCTCCTACCCAGGCTAATTCCACTTCTTTAACAGTATTACGCGGCATCACTTCCTGCTTCAGCAAGTAGATCAAAGCACTCTCAATACCTTTATTCTGATACTGTTTTTTAACACCCATTACAATTACCCTTATCCTGTCTATCGTTATGGTTTTGCTGTACCACAGGTATTTCAGTTTGCCCAATAAGTTCAGCTTACCATTTACGTATTTTAAAATTTGATTGGTGTTGGGAAGACAAATAACAAAAGCAACAGGTTCGTTGTTATAGTAAGCAAACCAAACAATTTTTTCATCCACTACCGGTTTCATTCTTTTAAATGTATCTGCAATAGAAGCCGAAGTGATAGGGGTAAAGCCTTCAAAATCTTTCCAGGCATCATTATAGATGGCTTTAAAATCTTCTGAAAATTTTTCAAAATCCTTTTTTCTGAAATGCACAAAACGATAACCTGGTTTTTTAACCACCCACTCCGCAATTTTTTGAAAACGTTCCGGCACTGGTTTGTGCAGGTCGATAACATTGGTGAGCTGGTCGTATGCTTTTTGCCAGCCAAAATTTTCGAACAATTGCCGGTAATAGGGTGGGTTGTAATTCATGCCCATCGATGGTGGCCTGAAACCCTGTATCAGCAAGCCCCACCAGCTATCGTTTTCCCCAAAATTAATTGGGCCTTCCATAGCGGTCATGCCTTTTGCTTTAAGCCAGTTTGAAGCAGTGATAAATAAAGTGTTTGCTGCATCCTGGTTATTGATACATTCAAAAAAACCTATTCCTCCGGTAGGCGTTCCCGTTACATGTGCCTTTTCTAAATTGATGAATGCAGCGATACGGCCCACCAGTTTTTTATTGTCGTATAAAAGCCACCGGGTGCAATGCCCATGTTGAAAAAAAGAATTGGTGGCAGGATTAAATATTTTTCTAATTTCATCCTGTAAAGGTGAAATAAAAGAAGGATCGTTTTTGTACAACACAAGTGGAAACCCGACAAACACCTCCTCATCAGCCTGGGTTACTTCTGATATATGGAACATATTAAGTTAGATATAGAAACAACGAAATTACCACTTTTCTTCATTGTCGGCAGCAGAAGGTTTATTGCTGAACTGTTTTTTAAAAACTGCTTTTTGCTGCAGCCTTTCAATAATAAGCGATGCAATTACGTTGCCGGCATCTTCAGTAGGGTTATCCAACAAGTGGAGCTTCAGTTTGTCTTCATTAATATCAATTTTATACAATAAAGCTACCAGTCTTTCAAAATTATTTTTTATCAGCTGATTAATGTGGGTAGCTAATTCGCTGTGCATTTTTTCAAAAGAAATTTTTTCCGGCAATGCTATTGCCAGCGTAGTATTGATGTCCTTGATCAACTCATTATTTTCAATCATATTTTTCCATTACGCCGGTTCCAAATAATGCAAAATCATATTTTACAGGGTCAGCGGCATCCAAAGTTCTTAAATAAGTAGTTAATTGCAAAGCAGCGGGCCAATCGGTTTTATCACTTTGCAGCAGGTTAAATTTTTTTGCCACCCGCAATACATGCACATCAATAGGCATTACCAGTTGTGCAGGCGAGATGTTTTTCCATATTCCAAAATCCACACCCTTTTTATCGTTGCGTACCATCCAGCGTAAATACATATTCAATCTTTTGCACGAAGATTTTTTTTCGGGTGATGCAATATGCTTTTTGGTTCGTTCAGGTATATCGGGTAACGAAAAAAAGTAATTATAAAATCCGGTTAATCCCTTTTCAATAGTAGTATCTTTTTTTTGCATGCCTTTTGTAAAGGCATTTTCAAGAGAGTTATGCTTTGAATAATGCATGTTAAAAAATTCAATGCAGTAAAGCAAGTCGGTGGTGTTAAATGTGCGGTGCTTAAAACCTTCTAATTTTTTCAGGTCTTTTTGTTGATGCTGCAATACAAATTGATGAGGCGCATTTTCCATCAGCTGCATCAACTCGTAACTTTTATTAATGATAGTAGTGCGGTTGCCCCAGGAAAAAATGGCGGCAAAAAAACCGGCGATCTCTATATCCTGCTTTTTAGTAAACTGATGTGGAATACAAATAGGATCGTGTTCAATAAAAGAAGGTTGATTGTAAAAATCAACCTTGCTATCTAAAAATATTTTCAAATTATTTTTAATCATCTCAACAACTACGTTGTAGTTTTTTTGTTACCACAGATTGCACAAATTAAATGCACCTAACCTGTGTCTTGTGTGTAATCTGTGGCAAAACTTCATTCACGAAGTGAATGTAAAAATTTATCCGATAGCTTTACGCAAATCTTCAATTAAATCATCTGCATCTTCAATACCCACACTTAGTCTTATCAATCCATCACTCAAGCCATTTTTAATTCTTTCTTCACGGGGTATACTGGCGTGCGTCATGCTTGCGGGGTGATTGATCAAACTTTCCACACCACCCAGGCTTTCGGCCAATGAAAATAAATGTGTGGATGATAATACTCTTTTTACTTCTGTCGCGCTGTCATCTTTCAATTCAAAACTTATCATACCACCAAAACCATGCATTTGTTTTTTTGCAATGGTAAATCCTGCATTGTCTTCAAATCCGGGCCAGTATACTTTTGCAACTTTAGGATGATGGCGCAGCCAGCGTGCAATTTTTTCGCCATTCTCGCAATGCGCTTTCATGCGTACGCCCAAAGTTTTTATGCCTCTTAAAACCAAAAAACAATCCTGCGGCCCTGGCACTGCGCCGCAACTTTTTTGTATGAAGTATAATTTTTCCCTCAGGTCTTTATCATTCATCATTAAGCAACCTTGTATCACATCACTGTGGCCGCCCAAATATTTTGTGGCACTGTGCATCACCATATCGGCACCCAGGTCCAAAGGGTTTTGCAAATATGGCGATGCAAAAGTATTATCCACACAAAGCCATGCGCCGGCTTGTTTTGCAATGGCAGCCATGGCTTCAATGTCGGTAATATTCATTAAAGGATTGGTGGGGGTTTCTACCCATATCAATTTGGTATTGGCTGTTACAGCTGCTTTTACGTTTGCAGGGTTGGTAGTATCTACATAAATAAATTTGATGTTGTAGCGCTCCCAAACCTTGGTAAATAACCTATAGCTGCCACCATACATATCATTGGCTGCAATTACTTCATCGCCGGGGTTTAATAATTTAATTACGCTATCGGTAGCT
>Ga0302322_100005421_pt1 | contig 11187 bp, 9 predicted proteins | sample Fen_T0_2_FD_203757 | JGI IMG/M metagenome (GOLD analysis project Ga0302322, IMG submission 203757) | Peat permafrost microbial communities from Stordalen Mire near Abisko, Sweden - Fen_T0_2 | ecosystem: Environmental > Terrestrial > Soil > Wetlands > Permafrost | place: Sweden: Abisko... | reverse complement strand
GTGGTCGTGAAGACGATGGGCCTCAGCGAGGCGAACGCCAACATGGTCCTGCTGATGCTCACGTTCGTGGCCATCGGCATGAGCTTTGTCTGGGGGTGGCTGGCCGACCGGCAGGGCCCGAAGAAGACGCTGGTGTGGGTGCTGATCTCGTGGGCGGTCGGGCTCGTGCTGGGCGGCGTGTCGATCGGCTTCGGGTCGGCCGGGCTGGTGCCGTTCCTGGTCGCGGGGGCCATCCTCGGCAGCGGGTTGGGCGGCGTCCAGGTCGCCGACCGGGTGCTGATGGTCCGCCTGTCGCCTCCGGCCAAGATCGGCGAGTTCTTCGGGATCTACGGGCTGGTCGGGAAGGGGTCGCAGGTGGTCGGGCAGATCCTGTACGGGGCGCTCATCTTCCTGCTGCTGGACACCCTCGGCAACGGCGCCTACCAGGTCGCGGTCCTGAGCCTGCTGATCACGATGCTGATCGGCCTGTGGCTGGTCTGGCCGGTGAGCGACCGCTGGGCGGGCTCGGGCGAGGTGGGCGGGTCCGGTGACGGCGGCCACGGCGTCTCCCCGGCCGCGAGCGGGCCGCCGGCCCGGCTGTCACCGGATCGGGCGCCCCTGGAGGAGCGGAACTAGAGGGTGCAACGGCCGGGGGACCATGTTCGTCCCTGCACGTTCGCCTGAGCGCCGAGATTCCAGTTCACCTCGAGTTGATGGCCGTCCCCCACGCGGACGCCCGCGATCCAGTCCCGGGTTGCCTTCCCGAAGTGAACTAGGACTAACTGGTCATGGCGGGGTGCCCGACCGCACCGCTCTAATGAGAGGCGCAAGGTCCGTCGGGCATCGTCGTCGTTTCAACCTGCGTCCGCACGGCCATTCGGGGTCCCCAAAGGGGACCAGCAACGACTCGGGATGCAACGAAGGGAGACTGGGTGCGAAGGCGCATGAACCTCGACCGCCACCGCCCGGCACTGCGTCCGGGTCGCGCGCACGGGCGCGGCCAGGCGTTGGTCGAGTTCGCGCTGGTGTTTCCCATCTTCATCACGATGATGATGGGAATCCTCGAGTTCTCGTTCGTGTTCAACGCACAGCTCTCGGTTGGGCACGCGACGAGGGACTCGGCGCTCATTGCGGCCGAGGCCGGGAATGCCTCGGGTGCCGACTGCGTGATCCTGCAGCAGATCGAGAACGACGTGACGTCGCCGGCCGACCGCTCTCGAATCACGCAGGTGGTCATCTACCGGGCCGACCAGAACGGGGCCGTCGTGTCCGGACAGCAGAACGTCTACGGGCGGACGACCACGGTGGCGGACTGGACGACCTGCCTCCTGCCGGACAACACGTCGCTGACTGTTCCGTACAAGGCTGCCTCGACGTCGTACCCGGTGAACACCCGCTGCAACGTCCTGGCCGGGTGCGGGGGCGGGCGTACGCTCGACACCATCGGCGTGAAGGTCACCTACCAGCACACGTGGGTCACGCCGCTCGCGAACCTGGTCTCCCTCGGCGGAAGCGGGGCCACGATCGTCCAGTCCAACGCCATGCGGATGGAGCCGGTGCTGTGATCAGGCGGGTGCGGGCGAGACGAGCCCTGCCACGATGGTCGGCCCGATGGGATCGGTCGCGCGGCCAGAGCCTCGTCGAGTTCGCCTTTGTCGTCCCCCTGTTCTTGCTCATCCTCCTGGGGATGCTCGAGTTCGGGATTGCCTTCACCCACGACCAGACGCTGGCCTACGCCACGCGGGAGGGCGCCCGAACCGGTGCCGCGCTCGGCACAGGCAACACGGCGTACCCCTGCAACGCGACGACGGTCGGCTACTTCGATGCCCCGATCATCGCAGCCGTCGAACGCGTCCTCGAGTCACCCGGGTCCCCGATCAACATCTCCAATGTCACGTCGATCACCGTGTATCTCGCGCAAACCGATGGGAGCCCGACCAGCGGCAAGGTGAACGTGTGGACTTCGGGTGCCGGGCCGACGGTGGACGGGAAGGTACTCAACTTCAAGCAGACCACGACCGGCTGGACCTGTCTGGCCCCCCGCAACAACGGCGATCCCGCGGACGCGCTCGGGGTCGGGATCACCTACAACTACCCGTTCCAGACCTCGCTCGGGGGCATCTTCAAGTTGATGTTCGGGCAGACCTGGTCCTCGCTCGCCATGTCGGACAAGACCGTCATGAACCTCAACCCGACTGCCCAGTAGGGACGCCCAGATGACTCCGACTCCTGAACCCCTTCTCCTCGGCTCAATCTCCCGGTCCCGAGATCGGTCCCGCGGACAGGTGGCGGTCATCTTCGCGCTGTCGATCGTGCTGTTCGTGTCCTTGTGTGCCGTCGTGGTGGACGTCGCCTTCTACTGGGTGAGCACCCTGAAGGTCCAGCGGGCCGCCGATGCTGCCGCCCTGGCCGGAGCGGTCTACCTGCCGGGTGACAGGACCACCGCCTACGCGGAGGCGCGCGCATCGGCCACCCAGAACGACTACACGGGAGCCGGTGGCGTCACGGTGACTCCGGTCCAGGATTCCGACGATCCCCGGCAGCTGGACGTCACGATCACCGCGAGCTCCCCGGCCTTCTTCGCACGCGTCGTGGGGATCACGTCGTTCCCCGTGACGCGCTCGGCGAAAGGGGTCTACGTCCTGCCGGTCCCGATGGGCAGCCCGCTGGCCTATTACGGTGTCGGTGACTTCAGCGTGAACACGACGTCGACGGTCGTCACGCCAGGGTTGACGGGAAACTCGGGGGCCAGGGCCGCGACCGTGACGCCGTCCAACGTCTGGACGCCGAGCACCGGTTCGTTGCCGGCAGCGGTGAACACCGCGGACTCAGCCTATGCCTACACCACCACGAACACGCAAGCGCAGCAGTGGTCGACATTTGGCCTGCTGACCAACCTCGCCGCAAACGAGGCCGTCACCTCCGTGGATGGAATCCGCGTGATCCTGACGAATGTGCGGCTGTCCGCCTCATGCGCCGCCACGACCAACACCATCTCGTTGGCGTTGTCGGGGGACGGCGGCAACACCTGGACCTCGGGAACGCAGGTGACCGCCAATCTGACGAACTCGAACCAGACGTTCACGTTCGGTGCGACGAACAGCATGGCGGCGTGGCCCGGTCAGACCTGGAACCAGGGCGCGATTTCAGATGGCAAGTTCGTGCTGCGGCTGACGGCGAACAAGGGATGCGCGACGACCGCCACGCAACTCCGGGTTGATCAGATCTCCATCCAGGCGAACTACACGTTCTCGCGGACGACGACGACGACCACCACCACCACCACGTCCGGCGTCAACGACGGCGCAACATTCCTTGCCAGCCAGGGCGGCTGGGGCGCGATCATCACCAAGGGTGGCAGCCAGGGAAATGGCGACGCGTATGCGCCGGCCACCGCCGTCAAGTCCGACCCGATGGGCTACCACTACGCGATCAGCCTTCCCTCAGGCGGAAGCGTCAAGGTCTATGACCCGGGCTTCTGCGCGATGGGCCCGAACAACGCGGCCGGATCCCTGGGTGCCGGCGATCACTGGATCGGGACCGCCGGCACGCCCGTCTCCACGTATTACACGCTCTGGAACTCGAACGGGAAGCTCGGCCTGCCGGGCTCGTGGGACGAGGTCTACACGTCCGGAACCATGTTCGAGGACCAGAAGGGCTACGACCCGGCGAACATGGGCCCGAACGGCACGGGATCCGCGCCGAGTGGCGCAACGGCAACCTGCGACGCCTACCACAACGCGTGGTGGACGATACCGACCGGGGCGCTCGGGGGAGGGACGTACGTCCTGCAGGTCCAGACGACCAAGACCGCCCATGTGGGCGTCCTCGCGGACGCGAGCAAGAACAACGCCACGAACGCGGAGAACATGTGGTCGGTCGAGGCCGTTGGAGGCGGGACGCCGCAGGTCTACGGCAACGGCCGGATGACCGTCTACAACAACCTCCAGGTCACGGCGACGCCACAGCAGTTCTACCTCGCCAAGATCGACCAATCGACCGGCGCCGGCAAGACAGCGCTGATCGACCTGTTCGACCCCGGTGACATCAGCGGCACGGGCACGCTCCAGGTCTTCAGCCCGGACGGCGGGACCTCGCACGCTGTCAACTTCAACTACACGACGGATGCCAACTGCGTCAACCAGACGGGCACCAGCCCGTGCGGTACGTACACCAACGTCAGCCAGTTCGTCACCACCGTCAGCGGTGCGCAAGCCACCAACAACACCTGGGTCCACATCAGCATCCCGCTGCCCAGCTCCTATGGTTCCGCGGGCCTCTGGCAGGGTGGCTGGTGGCAGATCGTGTACACGACCCCACAGGGCGGCAACGACACGACCACGTGGGAGGTCTCGGTGTCCGGCAACCCCGTCCATCTGCTGGTTCCCTGACCAGCCGGCGTGCGGAGCGAGTTCGCGGCTCGCGAGCCGCACCGCACGGCCAAACCCGCTGATGCCCGACGAAGGTCGTTGGGACTCGGCGGCGCCGTGTGTCCGACTCTCGATCACATCACCCAGGGTTGCCGGTGGCAACATGTGCCCGGCCTGCCGGTTCCGGCGGGTGTAACGTCCCTCGCGACGGGCAGACAAGGACGGATCACGGAAGGGTCAGGGACGCCGTGAGCGGCATCAGGATCAACGACGAGGCGAGCTTGACTGATCCGGTGATCCCGTGACGCCGACCGACGACCGCGGTATCGGGATCGACCCGGAGCCGGGTCGCCCGCCACGTGGGCGTGGCCTCAGCCCGCTGACCTTCGTCCTCGTCCTGACGGCCGTGGTGATGGTGTTCGCCATCCTCGTGGCCGTGTGGATGTACTGGCTCGCGGGTGCCGTCGCGGTCTGAGAATCGGCCGACCCGCCGGCGTCGCCGACGGGTCGGATGGGCCCGCTGATTCGCTTACGGCACCACGAGGTGCACCGGGTTTCCCTTGATCGCCGCCGTCCAGGTCGTGACGTCGTTGGACGTCCCGTTCCCGGTCATCGAGTACAGGATCTTCCACCAGCCGTCCTGGTCGCCCCCATAGCTGGTCGGGATCGGGATCTCGAGGGTCAGCCAGCAGCCGTTGAAGTTACCCGTCGTGGCGCCGACGTTCGTCTGGACATGGTCGTTGCTGGGCGAGCTGTTCGAGTTCGAGTTGCACGCCGAGTTGGCACCGCCGGTCGTGCCAACCTGCGCCGAATACGTGAAGGGCGTCGTCGTCCATCCCGAGGAGGTCGGCCTCTCGATGTAGAGGGTCGCCGCCAGGGGGTTCGTATCACCGGGGTCCCACAGGCTGATCTCGAGGGTCTTCCCGGCGTAGAACGCCGGCACCTGGGCCAGGTAGAACTCCGAGTTCGTCGTGCCGCCGTTGGACGACAGCGGGGTGAACATCTGCATCGCGCCCAGGCCGTAGACCTGCGGGAGACGGCTCGTTGCCCCCGAGCGGCCCTCGGCGTTGTCGGCGAAGATCGCGAAGCTCTGCTCGCCGTTCGTGTTCTTCTGGTTGACCGGGCCGGACTGGGTGGTATGGAGCCGGTAGGTCGTCCCGTTCGATCCGCCGGTCAGGCCGCTGGCCAGCAAGTACCAGGAGTCGTGGAAGTCGCGGGCGTCGCCGTACACGGTATCGGTGCCATTGACGGGGTCGACCTGCTTGCACTGGCTGCCGCCGCTTCCGCCCATGGTGGTATCCGATGCGGAGAAGCCCTGGAACGTGGCGCCTGAGGTGGCGATCTGCGTGTCGTCCGTCAGGTCCCACGGCGTGTTCTGCGGGTCGGAGTAGAGCTCGTACCACGAGCTGACGCTGCTGGTCCCACTGAACCACCGGTCACCGGTTCCGTTGCCGGGGGACGTCGCGCAAAAGACCGGGTCGAAGATGTAGACCTTCCCGTCCGTCGTGCCCGCAGGCATCGAGATCCCGTAGTTGTAGTAGTTGACCGGGTCGTAGCAGGCGTTTCCGGAGGAGGGACACGTCTTGGCGGCCGTGGAGGTGGGCGTGTCATAGAACGGCTGGTAAGCGTCGCCGTTGACGTTCGCCGCACCCTGCGTGTTCTGGGTTGCCCAGAAGCCCCGCGGATTGAGCGTCTGTCCGCCGCCGGCGGGCGTCCCCAGGTAGCAGTCGGCAATGGAGGTCGTGGCCGTCTTCGGGCACGGGTCACCCGGCCCGTGCAGCGCGTAGGTCGACGTCACCGTGTTGGTTTGAGGGGAGTAGGTGATCGTTGCCGTCGTGATCTGGTAATAGGCCAGGACCTGGACCTGGTCAGCCTGCAGGTAGATCCCTGCCGCGCACGAGGTCCCCTTGTTGCCAGTCAGCCGGACGCGGAAGTTCGCGTCGCTGAAGTCGTCCCGGGACCAAGCATGGGCGCCCCACGGAGTCGTGTTGTTGTTGTTGCCGAGGGTGTAGTCGCCGCTCGTGGCGCTGTTGGGGAGCGTGCCCGTGTTGATCCGGGTGGACCAGCTCCCTGCCGCTCCGCCGTTCCATGACACGTCCACGCCGATCGTGGAGGGCCGGTTGCCGGAGGGGTTGCCGGTGCAGTCCGCCGAGATACGAGCGTCGGTGAGAACCACCTGGAGGCCCACGATGTCGATCGTCGTCGTCGGGTTGCCGGTCGTGACCGGCGCCGGGATCGGCGGGCTTCCCCCTGACAGGAACCCGAATCCGCCCCACTGCTGCTGCGCGCCGTTGGTGTTTGTCTGGGCGTAGTAGATCGGGTTGGTGGACTCGGCGGTGGCGACCGCCTCCGCGAGGGTCTTGGGCGTTGGGCTCGCAACCGGGGTGACCGTCCACGTGGCGGTCCCCGGCGAGGTCGTCGCGACACTCGGGCCCGCCGTTCCCGACGCGTAGGTGTTGGTGGGGGGGTTCGCCACCAGCGTCGTGGTCGACATCGTCGCGTTGCGGACAGGACCGAATACGCCGTAGTAGTTCTCCGGGCTCCCCATCGGGACCGGCAGCGTGAACAGTGCCTTGGACGTGCGCGCCGCCGTGATCGTCTGGATCCCGAAGAGCCGCATGAAGAAGGTCCCGACGGGTGCGGAGATCGAGACGTTCAACTGGTTGTGGTTGCTGGGATCCTGCCGTGCGCAGATCCCCGGCGTGCTCGTCGCGAGGTCGCCGGAGCAGCCCAGCGTGAGCGACGTGTAGCCATTCTTGCCCGCCTCGGCGATGGCGTCACCGATCCCCGTGCCCAAGGGATGGGAACCGGTCGTGCCGGGGCTCTTCGGCAGGTCGACAGCGCCGGCCAGCGCCGCAGCGTCTGCCGCCCTCTGGACCCGCAGGCTGTTGGTCCAGTACCAGCTGATGTCGATGACGATGCCGAGCAGCCCGAGAATGACGAAGATTGACATGACGTAGAGGACGAGCACCTGGCCCCGCTGCGCCGGCGTTCGAGGCGGACGCGAACGGCGCACCGGACGCGGGCCGGCCGCCCCGCCCTCGATGGTGGATCCGGCCTGGGCCGTCCTGGTCGACTTCATGGTGGCACTCGCTAGTTGGCTACGTTCGTCGGGTTGAACTGCATGACGGTCACGTCGCCCATCGGCAGGGTCGACACGAACGGGGTGGACCCCTTGTACGTGTACGTGATCGAGACGCCGATCGAGTCCACCGCGTTCGGGGTGGAAACTGTATGGCCGACGCGGTTGTCCCGGTTGCAGGCGCCCCAGTTGACCGAACCGGGCTGGAAGTTGACCAGCGTGCCGTCGAAGAGCGTGTGTGCCGTCGCCGTGTAGGTCCAGTTGTTGCCGAGGCCCAGCGTGTCCCCACCCGTCGAGTCGGCCTTGAAGATCCGGATCTGCGAGACCTGGCTGAGCGGGATCGGCGAGCCGGCAGAGCTCAGGACGCGGTCCACGGCCTCGATGATGATGTCGTCCACGTTCCCGGCATTGGGCGACTGGCCGGCGCTGCAGCCCAGCGTGCCGCCGCCGTTGACCAGGTCGGCCGCGATGCGGGCTCCCTCGCGGGTCGCGTACCCGAGCGTCAGCTGGTGGTTGAAGGCGATGCCGAACTCGAGCATGCCGAGGAGCATGGTCATGAACACCGGGACGACGATTGCGAACTCGACCAGACCCTGGCCGCGCTGGTTCCTTCGGCCCCGGCCGATTCCGAGGCGGAGGATGCGCCTCCGGGTCACAGGATCGGCTCCATCCGCATCTCGTTCGACCGGACGATGGTGTACCCGCCACCGTTCAGCGAGAGGAAGTTGCGCAACGGCGTGTGCCACGTGTACTCGTAGGTGACCTGGACGCCCACGGCGTCGCGTGTCCGCAGCGAGTTGCTCGGACAGCCGTTCAGGTAGTTGCACCTGCCGCCGGAGCCGGTCTGGAGGTTCGGCAGCCCCTCGGGATAGTTGTTGTCAGCCCGCGCGAACGGTACCGCGGACGATCCGCCCCATGTGCTGCAGTCCGTCGTGTCGGACGGGTTGGCGGCCGTCCCCACGTGGTTGTAGACGTTGCCCGATCCGGAGTACGAACCGCTCCAGGGAGCACCCGACGGCTTCGCCCGGTAGACGATGATCTGGGTGATGCTGGCGGCATCCACCGGGGGCCGCATGTCCTCCATGACCTTCGCGATGATCACGCAGTCGGCCCCCAGGCCCGACCCCGCCTCGGCTGCGATCAGCGAGGCGTCGCGGGTGGCGAAGTTCGCGGTCAGGACCGCGTTGAAGACGAAGGCGAACTCGATGATGCCGAGCAGCATCACCAGGAAGATCGGGAAGACCAGGGCGAACTCGACGAGCGCCTGGCCGGTTCCGCGCCTGGGCGTGGCGGGACGAACCTGCCTCCCGCTGCGACGAACCCGGATCCCGATCCGCATCTGGCTTCTCCTGGGCGCACTATCGTCGCAGACAGGCTGCATTCCTGAGCCTGGAGCGGTGGGGGGTGCGCCGGTGCCGGATGCTGGCCTACCCACATTGCAGGACACCTTTCAGCAGGCGAGCAGGACGAATAGGTGGTGCCCGGCGGCACCCGCTGCCACCTGAGCCGCCTTCCGGGCGGGAAGGCTATTCCCCGTAACCCGCGGGGTGGGCTTGGCGCCAGGCCCACGCGGAGCCGATCATCTCGTCCAGCGTCGAGCGGCGCGGGATCCAGCCCAGGACCTCGCGCGCCTTGGCGTTGGAGGCGACCAGCACCGGCGGGTCGCCGGCGCGGCGCGGGCCGACGGTGTGCGGGATCGGGTGGCCCACGATGGCCTCGGCCGCCTGCACCACGTCGCGCACCGAGAACCCGCTCGAGGTCCCGAGGTTGCAGATCAGCGGCCCGGCCAGCGGGCTTCCTGCCGCGGGTTCCGTGGCCATGAGCGCCGCGAGGTGGGCGTCGGCCAGGTCCGAGACGTGGATGTAGTCCCGGATCGGCGTGCCGTCCGCGGTGGGGTAGTCCTCGCCGAAGAGCGTCAGCGCGCGTCCGCCTTCCGCGGCGATCAGCGCGTTGGGGATCAGGTGGGTCTCGGGCCGGTGGACCTCGCCCACGCGCGCCGTAGCGCCGGCGACGTTGAAGTAGCGCAGGATCACGCTCTGGAACCCGTACGCGCCGCCGTACCAGTGGAGCGCGCCCTCGAACGTGCGCTTGGTCTCGCCATAGGTGTTGATCGGGCGCAGGACCGCGTCCTCGAGGATCGGCGTCGTCTCCGGGGTTCCGTAGACGGCGGCGGTGGACGAGAACACCATGCGCCGCACCCCGGCCTCGCGGGCCGCCTCCAGCAGCGCGACGCCGCCCGCCACGTTGTCCCGGTAGTACTTCGCCGGGTTCACGACGCTCTCGCCGACCAGCGAGCGGGCGGCGCAGTGGAGGATCGCGTCCACGCGCTCCGCCTCCAGGAGGGCGCGGGTCGCGGCCTCGTCGCCGTAGGAGCCGGTCACCATGCGTGCGGCGGGGTTGACGATCGCGGCGTGGCCGGTGGACAGGTCGTCCAGGACGACGACATCGTGGCCGGCGGCGAGGATCGCGTCCACGGAGACGCCGCCGACGTAGCCGGCACCGCCGGTGACGAGGACCTTCATGGGCGGTTCCTCCGGAGCAGGCGGCTGAAGGCGTTTCGATAGGTCGCCGCAGCAGGCTGGGCTGACGCGGACGCCCCTGGTTCGGCATCGGTCTGCTCGGGTTCGGCAGCGCCGGCCCTCGGCTCTGCAGCGCCTCCTGTCGGCTCGCCGGGGTCCTCGGCCCCTGCGACGGCTTCGCGCAGGGCTGCCGCTTCCCTGACCGGCACCGCCTGCCCGCGGTACGCCATGACCTCCTCCAGGCGCGCGGCCAGCCGGGCCGCGGCCACGTTCTCCCCGTCGATGGTCAGGGCTCGGCGCGCCTCGCGCAGCGCCCCCTCGTCGTCGGCGCGCTCCAGCGCCACCCGGGCGAGGCCCACGACCGCGATGGAGTTCTGCGGGTCCGCCGAGGCCGCCTGGCGGTACAGCCGCTCGGCCTGGTCCAGCATCCCCATCGTCAGGGCACGCTCCGCCTGGAGCAGCAGCTCGATCACGTGTCGCCGGTACCCGCATCCATGTCGGCAAGCATGCCCTCTGCGAGCAGCAGGAGCGAGCCGCGCTCGTTGAGAGCCGGATCCGCGATGACGGCCTCCACCAGCCCGTCGATGACGCGGCCCAGGCGCGGCCCGGGCACCAGCTCCAGCTCGCGCATCAGGTCAGTGCCGTCGATGGCAAGCGCGTAGCGGTCCAGGGCCGCCTCCGCCGCGATCTCCGCGTCGATGCGGGCGCGGTAGGCGCGCACCTCGGGGTCGTCCGGGTCCATGCCGCTGCCGATGTCGTCCGCCCGCCGGAGGGCGAACAGCGCATCGAGGTCCGTCCTGCCGATCCGCTTGATGAACCGCCGGATGGCGGCGTCGGTCGCGCCGGGGTCCACGGCGAACATGTGATGGCGGACGAGGTGGGTGACCTCCCCGGCCGCCGTTCGCGGGTAGCGGAGGCGGCGGAGCAGCTCGTCGGCCAGGCGTGCGCCGACGATGTCGTGGTGGTGGAAGTGGCCGTCCGCGAGGGTGGCCGGCTTGCCGATGTCGTGGACGAGGGCCGCGAGGCGGATCACCGGCCGGTCCGCCGGGGTCGCGTCCACGGTCCGCAGCGTGTGGTCCCAGAGGTCCTCGCCGGGCAGCTTGTTCTGGAGGATCCCGCGTTGCGCGGCGAGGGCGGGAGAGATCACGCCCAGGAGCCCCGTCTCCTGGGCCAGCCTGAGCCCGACCGAAGGCCGCGGCGCGGCGAGGAGCTTGACCAGCTCGGCGCCGACACGCTC